>SXGS01578900.1_pt1 | contig 104078 bp, 55 predicted proteins | sample 3174681 | NCBI WGS metagenome assembly SXGS01 (sample SAMN11356861, study PRJNA531348) | freshwater metagenome | isolation source: freshwater sample F1-80 | place: China: Fuxian Lake, Yuxi | collected 2017-12-25 | reverse complement strand
CTTGAACAACCAAGCCAAACTGGTGTCGAGAAAATCCCACGGCTTCCGCACCTCGCGAGTCGCCGAACTCGCACTCCTCCACCAACTTGGAAACCTCCCTGAAAAACAAATCACTCACAGATTCTGCTGAGGAACCTGAATCAAAGGACTTTCACCGCCGAGAAGCGCAGAGGGGCGTCATTTGAGTCCACGATTCGACTTCCTTCGTCTGTCACTGACTCAGTGACGGTCCAAGTCGGAGTTGGGTGAATGTTGATTCCGGCGGGAACTTGCAGGACCAGAATTCCTTGTCGTCCAACGTGGCTTGGCACGCGAAACCGGTCAGTCGAGCGAACGCCACCATCCAGGTTTCCGCGTCCCCTTCCTTGCGAGCTTCGATCAGCAGCATGACTTCCGGGTCGGTGCCGAAGACGTAGGTGAACAACGCTCCGTCCTTCACGCCCAACTTTGGGGCCGAGTACCGGTAGAGCGGTGTTGGCAACAATCGCAATTGGCTCGGCTTGAAGTCGAAGTCATCGTTGATTTGAAACTTCTCTGCGATCTTCCGCATCTGTACGCGCCGCAGTTCCGGCGTGCCTGAGGGAGCTTCCGTGGTCGGAGCACGTTTCCATTCGATCCCGCCGACGGTTGGTGCCCACTCCGTCTGGCCGTTGCGTTTGGCCTGAATCGGCTCCGTCGTCATCGACTGGTACTCATGCCAAACGCCCAAGTCGGTGACATCGGCGAGTTGCGAAACCACGACCGGCCGGCCGTCGCGAGTCCACACAAACACCGTCGCATCGACGATCTTCACGATCGGATTGCTCCACCGCAGAATCGGCTCCTCAACCCGCTCCAACTTGTTCGCCCTCTCCTTGCCAGCCGTGACCTCCACCCCCGCGATCAATTTCTTCAGCGCGGCGAGTCGCTTCGCCGATTCCTCTTTCTTCGCAGCGTCGCCCTCGTCGCCAAGGGCGCTGAACGGAATCGAGAGGCTCGCAAGGATCAGACAGAGAAAACTCAATCGTCGTTGTCGCATGGCGATCATTTCCGAATGCAATACAAGTGCTGCTGGCCTCGCAACAGGAGTTGGCCTTCGCTGATCGCGGCTGACGACCAGAAGATTTCGTCATCGAGGCGATTCGACGAGATCAGCTTGAACTGCGGGCCGGGTTCGATGACGGCGGTGACTCCCGAATCGTCCAACAAAAAAACTTTGCCGTCGTTGGCCCAGGGCGAAGCCGCGAACCCGGTCGATTCCGGCAGCCGCTGCTGATACTGCAGCTTACCGGTTTTCGGATTGAAACAGCGAACGATCCCCGCCGACTGTTCGAGCATGTAGAGCCCGCCTCCAAACAGCAGCGGCGATGAGTTGCGATACGACTTGTACATCTGGCTCCACGCCACGAATTCGCTGGAGGTCGTCTTGGCATCGGGGAGCGAGATGTCGCCGGACGCTCCCGCGCGAATGGCCGCGAAGATTCCAGGGCTGCCCCAGAAGGCGTCGGTCGAATCGACATACAGCAGCTCGTCATCACCCACCGGAGAGACCGATGTCCGGCCGCTTCCGGCCATCTCCCACAGCACCTCGCGAGTCACCGGGTCATACGAACGCATCTTCTTGCCGCCCGCCACGACCAGCTCCGTCCGCAGCTTGTTCTTCCAGACGTACGGCGTTGACCAGTTGGATTTCTCATCGCGTTCGATCCGCCACAGCTCGTCCCCGGTTTTCTTATCAAGCCCCAGCAGAAACGAGGTCTGCTCGTTGTCGCACTGAAGCACGACCGCGTCACCCAGGATGATTGGCGAGCTGCCATAGCCCCAGCCCGCCCGATGCGGATGCGCGCCGAGACTCTTGCTCCACTGCGGCTTCCCCGCGAGGTCGTAGCAGACGACTCCCTTCACGCCGAAGTACGCGATGACTCGTTCGCCATCCGTGACCGGCGTTTCCGAAGCGTAAGTATTGCCACGATGCTTGGGCTGAGCTGGCTTCCCCTCGAAGGGAGTCTGCTCCCACAGAACCTTGCCCGTCTTCAACGACAAGCAAAACACCTTCCATTGATACTCATCCTTGGTCGCATCCTTCGCCCCCGGAACGACACCCCCGTCGAAGCGCTTCGGCTTCTCTTCGTTCTCGGTCACGGCAGTCGTGACAAACACCTTGTCCCCCGTCACCACCGGCTGCGACCAACCACGCCCCGGAATCTTCACCTTCCACGCCACGTTCGAGTCCTCACCCCATTCCGCCGGATGCTTCGACTCGCTGGCGACGCTGTTCCCATTCGATCCCCGAAATCGAGTCCACTCATCCGCCTGTGCCGAGGTGACAACGAATCCGATTCCCAACAGAACAGCGATGTGACGGCAGATCTTCATGAGCAACTCCGTTTCAATTCTCTTTGCGAGGCAATGGTCCGATGGTGATGTTGAAATACGGTTGATCGGGATCGATGGCCTGGATGCGTTCCTGCGACCAGACCTGCGTGTCGTCGTACCAGGCTTTCAAGACAAACGGGTTCGTTCGAGCGAGGGCGTACTCCCAACCGGGCTGGCCGTCGCGGATGCGGTTCTCGATCAGCAGCAGCACATCGGCGTCGGTGTCCATCGCGATGGCAAACACCGCCCCTTCCAACTCCGGTGCTTGAGGATCTTGGAATCGCAGGATCGGCTGCGTCAGCAGTCGCAGTTGGAAGGTCGAGTTCTCCTGATACGCGGGCGGTCCCTTGATCGCCTCAGCCCGAAACCGCCGTGCGAGAGACTTCATCTGCGTGAGCCGTTGCCGCGTCGAGTCCGCCGGTGCCGGAGCGTCCTTTAATCGCTGGAATTCGATCCCCGGTTCGCGAGGATGCCAGACGACCTTCTCGCCGCGCCGCACTTCAAACGGCTTCAACGCCAGCGACTGAAACTCGTGGCCGATCACGCCGTCCGTCGTAAACGTCGTCCCGACTGCCACCGGCCGCCCGTCGTGCATCCAGAAAAACATCGCCGCATCCGTCGCTCGGCCGATCGTATTCGTCCAGCGCATCGCCGGCTTGTCATCGAACTTCGCCTTGAGGCTCTCATCGAACCGCACTTCAAAGCTGCTCGCGATCTTCATCAGCACCGCCAGCGATTCCTTGCGATCCGATCCGGGAGCAGGTGTCTGCGCGGAAGCATCGCCCGCACCACCAAGTCCCGCCATCAGCATGATGCCAACGCCGACGAAAAGGTGAGCAAGCCTCAAGAGCCGAGAACGAATCTCCCACACAGCAGCGTGAGTCACAATTGCGGTCCATTCATGGTTGTGGCTTCGGACTATTCTTCTTGAGAAAGGCTTCGATCTTGTCGGCAGCGGCTTGTGCTGCGGGATCGAGCGTCTCGGCGGGAGCAGACTTCCGAGCGGCTTCGGCATTCCGCTTCTCTTCGTCCTTGGTGTTGAATTTGTGGAACACCGTGGGAACATAGCCGCTGGTCACGATGACCCGCGCGGGGATTTTGAGTTCTTCCAGATGGACGGATTTGTTTTGGACAAAGATCGTCAGCGTGGGTGGCACTGCGATGGGAGCGGCCGTGAATTCCATCTTGCCGAACGGCTTGCGAACTCGTTTGTACCACTCGTCAATCTGAGCCTGATTGCCCAGCGAGAAGATGGCTGCGATGTTGTTGTCCTTGGGCACGCTGGTGACCCATCCCAGTCCCGAAGGCTCTTTCAGGTGCGACAGCCGGACCTGACGAACTTCGGATTTTGTGGCCGCCAATTTTTCAAGCAGCCGGTTCAAATCGTCGGTCGATGCAATCTCGAAGGCGTATTGATTCACATCATTGGGCCACTCGGAAAACCAGGAGTTCCACCCGGACGTCCGCGTTGGATCGTTGACGATCGCTCCCACGCCTTCAGGCCAGCCTTCCGAAACAGTCACGGGCTGTCCCTTGGTCGCAATCGTGTCGGTGCCGCCCGCAGCCAACAGATTTGATGAGGTGCAGAGAATGACCACGACGGACCAGACGCTTCGCCAAGATTGATTTGTCATCACGACATGCTCCTTTGACTGAACGCCCAATAACCCGAAGCGTCAGCGAGGGCGGACGCTCCGAATGACGATGATTGAATCATGTGAAGCGATCGCCATCGCTGACGCTTTTGAAGTTGCGCAGTTTGGAGTCTTCGCCCCGAAGGGGCCTCGGAATCCAGCCTAGGGCAAGCGACCAACGGGAGCGCCGCCCTAGGAAATCCGGGCAATTCACGTTGTGCCCTGAAAGGGCACTGAGTGGCTTCCTTTGCCCCTTCAGGGCATACGACACACAGACCTCGTTACCCAGGGCGGCGCTCGCATTCGCTCGCTTGCCCTGGGCTAATTTCCAAAAACCCTTCGGGGAAAAAGACCAAATGACGCAACTTCTAAACTGACGCTTCGGGTGACTTAGGCGAGTCCCACGACTCGCCGCCAAATCCATTCAACGCTCAGCAGCCCCAACAGCCAGGTCCACAGGAGCCATGTGCTCCAGAGCGGGGTCTTCTTCACGATCGGCGTGCCGACTTTCATCGGGACGTCGCGCAGCACTTCGGCCAGTTGCGTTGAGTCATTGATGACTCGGCCGCCGGAATGTTTCGCGATGGAGGCCAACAGTTCGTGGTTCGGAAACGGGTTCTGTTGCTCGAACGGATCGTGCAGAATCTGGATGTCGAGCGACGTGCTATCGACTTGGGTGAACTCTTCCATCGCGGTGAGTTCGACTCGCAGCGATTGGCTCGCCGAGCCAACGGTCAGCGCATCAGCGATCGGCATCTCCAGCGCGAATGCCGGCTTGCCTCCAGCGGCGTCGGAGCGCGGCAAATCGAACTCTTCACCCCAGGCGATGAATGGGCCGGTCTCACCGCTCTCGCGCGGCTTGCCGTCGGGCCAGCGGACTGGGGAGTAATTCGATTCGAGATCGTTCAGCGAAGTCTGCGGCTCGATCATTGATGTGATTTTGTACGAGCCAGTTTGGTTCGCCGCCTCATCGAACGCGGCGGCGGTCAGCGAGATCGTTTCGCCGGGGCGATAGAACTTCTTGTCAGCGGTCACAACCAGCCGACGGCGGCCGATCGACGAACTCTCGGTCAACCAATAGATCGCGTTGCGCCAGAACTTGCCGTAGTACTTCGTGTCGCCCCCCCACTTCGTGAGAAAGTCATTCGCCCACGGCGGCGTGATCGGCATGGCCATCGCCATCGTGCGGCCGCGACCGTACTGGCCAGAAACGATCGCCGGCTGATTCGAGACGGTGGCTTCCAGCTTCGCGTTCTTGTCCTCTGTGTTCGGCGAGCCGGAGGGCGTCAGCCCCCGGACCTTCGCGTCGTCGCCCGTCCGGGGGCTAACGCCACCCGGCTCGCCTGTTGCCGTTCCTCCCGGCTTCTTCCCTGTCAGATTCTTTTGCAGCGATTCGAAGAAGCTCGGCGGCTTAACCGCTTTCGGTGCGACCGGAGGCGCGGCTCCGGCGGGAACTTCGGCTGCCGCGAGGTTCGACATCGCCAGCACGCGCGTCAGGTTCGGCTTCACGCCCGCCCAACGGTTGGCTCCGAAGAACGACGGGAACTGGCCGACGATGTCGCGGTTCTGACGCTCGTCGGTGACGATCGTCCACAGCGGGTGCGACATCGCCTGCGAATCGGCGATCACGCTGACCTGCGTGCCGGGGAGCCAATCGGTGTCGTCGCGCATCTCGATCGGCAGCATCTCGGCCAGCGGCGTGTCGTCCCAGCCGCCCGCTCGGAAACTCTTCTGACCACCGACCATCAACAGTCCGCCGCCCCGCTGACCGATCCACTTTTCGAGCCACTCCAATTGCTGCTCGGTAAACGTGTTCGCCGCGACGTCGCTGAGGATGATCGCATCGAACGCGGACAGCTCGGCGACCGTCTCTGGAAAGCCGCGGCCGACGATCGCCCCGCCAACATCGGCCACGCGAGCCAACCGACCGCGACCATACGGAGCATGCAGCACGACGCACTCGATGTCCTCGTCTTCGGTCAACGCCCGCTGCAAGTCCGAGTACGGCCCGCGCACCTCATACCGAGCCCCTGTCTGCACCGGCTGCAACGGCTGCGAACTTCCCTCGATGTACAACAACCGAATCTTCGTCCGATCAATCTGCACCTCCGCCTTGAACGAGTTGTTCGCCGTCGAGACTTCATCCGGCAGCGGCGACACATTGACCTGCAACTTGCGAGTCTTCGCGTCGGTGCGAAAGCTCAAGCCGACCGATTGAAACCCGTCATGCAACGTGACCGGCACCGGCGGAGCGAGATTGCGATCCGCTTCTCCTTCCACTTTACTCGGCGCGATCAACGACACCTCGCAGCGACGCCCGTCGTAACCGTAGCTCCGCAGAAAGACCTGCACTTCAACCTCAGCAAACCGCCGTGCGCGCGGCGGCACGACGCAGGCGACGATCGCCACATCGCCACCCTTCGCCGTATCGCCGACCGGTACGACATGCACGGGGACGTTCAACTTCGCGAACTGCGCCGCGAGTTGTTCGACGCCGCTTTCATCGCGCGCCCGACCGTCCGAAAACAACACGACTCCCGCCGGAGGCCGCCGCCCAAACCGGCTCGACACCTGCCGCAATGCGGTGAGCAACTGCGTGTCCGAATCGGTCGGAGCGAGCGGCTTCTGTTTAACCTTCGCTGAGCCTGCCGCTGCCGAAGTCGATTCCGCGGCCATCAAGTAACCCGAAGCGTTAGCGAGGGAGGATGTCGCAGACACGCCATTCGTCACCGAGCCGTTGAGCCGTTCGCCCTCGCTGACGCTTCGGGTTACTGGAGCCTCCACCGCCGCCAAGCGATGCCCAAACCGGAACATCTTCACCTGCGCATGACCTTCGTCGCGCGTGGCCTGATCCGCCTCGCGCATCAACCGCTGAGCATGTTCAAACCGAGTTTCTTTGTCGCCCACCGCCATGCTCTGCGACGAATCGAGCAGATAGAAAATATCCGGTCGATCAATCGGCCCCGGCGTCTGCGAGACATCCGACGGGTTCAGCAAGATCAACAGCAACGTGACGACTGCCGCCATGCGAATGCCGATCAGCCCCCACCGCCGAGCCACCGCCGCCGGAGGTCCGCCCACCCAACGCAACAACACGAACCCGATCAACAAAGTTGCCACCAGCGCGCCAACAACAGCGGCCGTCAACGGTGTCAGGAATTGAAAGGAAGCCAACATGGTGTGCATCTTCTTTGAATGACTCTTGTGCCAATCCGCCCCCGAACTCGCGTCGGCGATACCTACACAACTCAAAATGGTCGGCTATCTCGCCACCTCTGCGCTCTTCGCTTCTCTGCGGTAAAGGCGATGGACACTTCTCCTTTTACCGCAGAGAAGCGAAGAGCGCAGAGGTAAGCCGCACTCGTTTTCATGGGGTTCGTAAAAATGTGCGGATACCAATGAGGCGAGGTCGGCAGGAATGTTGCTTTTCTTGTCATTTCATCAGCTCCGGCAACGTCGCGTTGGTTTTGGGGAAGAACGTCATGTAGGGCTGCTTCATAGCGTTTCGTGAAGCCAGTGGCGGTTGTGACCAGACGCTGGTTTTGTCGCAGTATCCGGTCGCCTTCCAACTGGTGAGCGGCCGGAACGCGAAATGCCAAGCGAGGTCGTCCTTCTCGCGTCGGGTTTCCAGCGACAGCAAGATCTCCGGGTCAGTGTCGTGGCAGAAGACGAAGAGGGCTCCGTCGAGAACAAGCCCCTTCGAGCCACCGTAGCGGGCGAGTTGCTTCGGCAATAATCGTAACCCCCAGATCGAACCTTCGGAGTACGCGGGGGGATGCTTCGTGAGTTCGGCGCTGAAACGTCGCGCGAGCAATTTCATTTGGGTCAGCCGTTCGGCCTGCGAGTCCGCGGGCTTGGGCGCTTCGGGGACGCGAACATATTCGCAGCCCGGCTTCGTCGGTTCCCAGATCGTGTCGTTCGTTTGGACCGCTTTGATCGGTTCCGAGGTCAGCGATAGAAACTCGACCGACAGATTTCGGTCTTGCAGGATCATCATCGAGCCGATGGCCACCGGCTGTTCGTCAGCCATCCACATCCAGGTGATCCCGTCCGCCGTGCTGCCGACCGGATGGCTCCAGCGATAAATCGGATGTGCCGACCGCTTCGCGACTCGATCGCGTCCCACAACGATTCGATATTCGTCCGCCAGGTTTTGCAGAAACACTAACCGCTCCGCGCGCCCCGGCTCTTCGCTTGGCGTTGTCTGCGCAGAGACAGAGCTGACGCTCAGTGTCCCTGAGAGCAGAATCAACATCGCGAGAGATCGTTTCATCAGAGTTCTTGCCGGGGCTTACCTCTGCGCTCTTCGCTTCTCTGCGGTAAAAGAGAAGTTTCCGTCATTTTTACCGCAGAGAAGCGAAGCGCGCAGAGGAGGTGAAATTGCGGACCATTTCGAGTTGTGTAGATACCAATCGGGCAGGCCGGGGTAACGGGGTCTTACGTTATTGGTTCAATCCGGATGGAACGTCAGGATCAGTTGTTTGCCGTCGGGGGTCCAAGCGGATTCGCAGGGGTTTTCGTTTTCGGGTTGGCCCACGACGAGTTTCGGTGGGTCGTTCGTTTCCGGGTCGAGTTCGTAGAACTGGCGGCGTTTGCGTTCATCGCAATAGGTCGAGAAGACGATGCGGCGGCCGTTCGGGTGCCAGGCGAAATCTGCACCAAGCCCTTTGCCCGGCGGTGGCCGATAGCGAACTTTCACAGGGTCTTTGACTCCGCCGCGCATGTTGATCAGCAACATCACGGGATCGTCTTGCTGAGTTTGTTTGCTCGCCCACAGACACAGTCGCCGGCTATCGGGGGACCAGCACGAATTGATTTGGATCCATTGCTGTTCCTTCTGGTCGGGCGAGACCACCACTTTGACTTGCTTGGTTTCGGTGTTGTAGACCCGCAGCGAACTGCGAGCCGCGTATTCGCCGAAATAGATTTCCTTGCCGTCGGGCGACCACTCGGCTCCCCAACCGCGAGCGATGTATTCCGGCTCGCCACCCGCCAGGTCCATGATCCAGATGCCGTACTGCGGGCTGAATCGCGAACACGCCACTTTCTTGCTGTCGGGTGAAAACGAGGGCATCAATCCCAGGCCGATCTCGCGTGGCTCACCTCCCTCGATCGGGATGATCAGGATTTTGTACTCCGGCAATTTGGCTTCGTATTTGTCCTTACCGTCGAACGCGATCCACTTTCCGTCGGGCGAGACGCACTGCGAACCGCAATGCACATACTTGTCTCCAAAGCTGAGCCTCTTCAGCACATTCCCGTCTTGATGCAGCGAGTACAGCCTCCCCGGCTTGAGCGTCTTGAAGTCGTACTCCTCCAAATCCAAAACACCGTCGTGGTTGAGGTCGTGACAGCGGAAGAAGAAGACTCGCAGCAACGCGAACATCGGCCGATCATATTTGTATTCCTCGAACGACAGCTTCTGATCGTTGTTGGAATCGGTCATCGTCGGCACCCAGTGCAGCAGCGTGTTGCCATGTGGGCTAATCCGATACTCATCGAGCGAGAGTTCACCGTCCGCGTCAAAGTCGAACGCGGGCAGAATCCGCTTACACACCGGTCGCTTCCATTCGGGTGTCCCGGCCAATAACTCGACCGCGTCGACCCGCCCGCTCAGGTTGGTATCCAACTGACGGAAGTCATGCACGGGATCAAGCCACATCCCCGGCATGTCGGCCCATTCGGCCAACGACAGCCGGCCATCGCGGCTCTGGTCCGACTGATCAAAAAGCTCTCCCGACTGATCACCGGGGACTCCCGCCAGAAACTCGGCACGCTCCAAGTGATCGTTTTGATTTCTATCCATGTTTAAAAAATATTGATGGTTATTGACCAAGCCATTGGGCCGCCGCAGTGAGATTCCATTGCGCCGCTCACCCACTTGGATTTCGATGAAGGTCCGAGCCTCCGCGCGGCTCACCTGCCGATCGCGATTGCGATCCGCCGTGACGAGCACTTCGTTCGGAATCTTCCCCGCGAGCTTTTCCACAAAGGTGGCCAGTGGAACGGATTCATCGGGCCGCGAATCCCAATCACCAAAGTCGCGATCGAACTCCTTCACGAAGTCATCCACGAGGCTCTTGAAGAGATCCCGCAGCGGCCCGCGCTTGTCCCGCTCCACGCCAAACGCAATCGGATCGAATTCCGTCAGCGAGAGTTTCCCGTCTCGATCGAGATCAAAGATCTCAAAATCCCGCTGAAGCACCTGAGCCGGCTGCCGCCCCCCGACAAACTCTTCGGACGTGAGACTACCGTCGCTATTGCGATCCACTTTCCGAAACGCCTCCTTCACCAACTTCTCGCGTTCCGTCGGTTCGTCAGCACACAACACCCCGCAGCACAACAGCCATCCACACAAGCACCAACTCCATCGTTGCCGAAAGTTCTTATTCATCGCCGTTCTCACAGTTGAAAAAGTCCGTCGCCTCATTCTCCGATTTTGATTCGCACGACTTTGGAATTTGGCTTTCACCTTCTCTGCGCTCTTCGCTTCTCTGCGGTAAAAGTTCGCCGCTTTTACCGCAGAGAAGCGAAGAGCGCAGAGGCAAGTCGCTCGGTCGGTGGGACGAGTGATCGACATAAGCTGCACAACAGATTCTTCATTTCGGTTTCTCCGGTATTCGCGCCTTCGTCGTCGGGGGAGATGCCTTAATCGCTTCCAGGTCCAGCACACCCATTGCACACGACGCGTAATTGTCTCGCAGGATTTTCCTGGTCCAGAATTCATTGTGAGCCGGGACGCGCCACAGTTCTTGATTGCCGCGAGTCAGCCAGATCTCGCGATTCGTGAATCGGACCGGTGCGAAGTGCCAGCGGTGACCTTCCGCTGTTTCCCGAGCTTCCAGCAGCAGCAGAAACTCCGGATCGGTGCCGTTGTCCCATAAGAAACTGAACAGCGCGCCGTCCAACACGTCCGGGTTGGTGCTTTGAAAGCGAAACAGCGGCGTTGGAGCGAGTCGCAGCGTGTGAGTTTGCTCGCCGGATCGCATCAGGACTGTGTATTCCCGCACGATGTTTCGCATCTGAATCAGCCGCAGCTTGTCGGTGGCAGCGGGGGACGCCGATTCGACCAACAGTTTGGGTTCGACTCCCGGCTTGCTCGACTCCCACGTTCGCACCGTGCCGATCTCGACCCTCTGCAACGGCTTCAGAGTCAGCGAATGAAACTCGTGAAAGCCATTCCGCGTGCCATCCTGATCCGAATACGTCCCCAAACATCCGACGACTTCCGCTCGCCCTTGCCGAGTCCACACCCACACGGCTCCGCTACTCCCCTCGCCCGTCCAGCGCATGACCGGTTTCTCGACCAGTTCCAGCTTTTGTTTCCGAGCCTCGTCGAGAAAGAACTCATACTCCGCCGCCTGCCGCTGGTATTGCGGCTCCAACAACGAGACCAGTTGCTTCTCATCCAGCTTCGGCGCGTTGGCCGCCGGCGTCCCTTGTGCGAACACGACATCGGCGCGCGGCAGCAGCGAGAACAACAGCACGACTAGCAAACACATTCGCATCATGGCGTTGCCTCCGGCATTCGTAGTTTCGCTTCCAGTGGATACGGGCCGAAGCTGATGTAGGGGAGCTTCGGGTCGTTTGCCGGATGCAATCGTGGTTGCGACCAGATCGGTTTGTCATCGTAAGTGCCGGTCGCTTTCCAACCGGTCATCGGTGCGAAGGCGAAGTGCCACGCGAGGTCCGCCTTCTCGCCGCTGGCTTCCAGCATCAGGAGCACTTCGGGATCGGTGTCGTGGCAGAACGCGAAGAGTGCTCCATCAACGGCGGTCGCTTGAGGACCGCCGTAGCGCAGCAGTTGCTTGGGGAGCAACCGCAGTCGCCAGATCGAACCCTCGGAATAATTGGGCGGGCCTTTGATCAACTCGGCCCCGAATCGCCGAGCCATCATCTTCATCTGAGTCAGTCGTTCGTTCGCCGTGTCCGCCGGCTTCGGAGCATTCGGGACGAGTGCGAACTCGCAGCCCTTCTTCACCGGTTCCCATATCGTGCTTCCGCTCCTGACCGCTTTCAGAGGCTGCGCCGTGACCGATTGCAGTTCGGCGAAATGACCCAACTCACGATGAATCAGGATGCAACCGAACACCGCGGGACGCTCGGCATCCAGCCAAACATAGAACGCCGCATCGACCGTCGTGCCGGCCGGATGGCTCCAACGAAGCACCGGCTGCGGCGTCCTGTGAATCACGCGATCCCCTTCCAGCACAAGCCGGTACTCGGCAATTCGTTCTTGGAAAAACGCCAACCGCTTTTCGCGCACCGAGTCATCCGCTGGCGTCGTCTGCGCGAACACGACAGCTCTCGGCAACACCGCCAGCAACAGCAGAGTGACTAAACGAATCATGGATCGTTGCGTTCGCATTACCGGAATTGCGTCAGCCTCGATCGCCCTCCCCAACTCTGCGCTCTTCGCTTCTCTGCGGTAAAAATGACAAACACTTCTCCTTTCACCGCAGAGAAGCGAAGAGCGCAGAGGTAAGCCGGACATGCTGTTCATGAGTGTTTCGTCAGTTCGATTTCAATGCGTGAGCGAACACGCGATCGGAGCGCTTGCGTTCGGTCGTGACGGGGAAGGGGTCGACGGACCAGACGACTTGCTTGTCGAGCCGACCTTCCAGTTCGCCCGATGTGCGTCGCGCGAAGGAGTACTCCCAGTGATTCTTTCCGTCGCGCGAGACCGCTTCGATCAGCAGCAGCGTTTCGGGATCGACTCCCGCGACGAATGCGAAGACCGCTCCGTCGATGACCTCGCCGGCGGGGAGTTTTTCGTAGCGATAGATCGGACGGGGGAGCATTCGCAGTTCTTCTCGCAGCGGGTTGACGTTGCGCCAGCCGAGCAGTTTCGACTCGAACCGATTGCTCAGCGTCTTCATCTGCCGCAAGCGGCCGACCGGGGTTTCGGCCGGAGCTTCCGTGTTCGGGATCGGACGAAACTTCACTCCCGATTCGGCCGGTTCCCAAACGGTCGCGTCGTTCAGCCGAGCTTCCAGTTTGCCGCGTGACAGCGACGTGAATTCGTGCATCAACTTCTTCTTGTCGCCGATGTAGGTGCAGCAGACCGCTTCCGGCCGTCCGACACCGATGAATAACGTCGTCACACCGGTCGGCGTCCCGCGCGTGTTGTTCTCCCAGCGGAGAGCCGGGAGCGGAGACAGCTCGATCGGTTTGTTGTCACGCTCGATCGTCAATTGAAACTCGCGCACCGAATCATCGAGCTGCTTTCGTAGTTGAGCCAACTCGCGCGACACCCCGGCTTCATCCTCAGCCAACACGCAGAGACTGGCAAGCCCGCAACACAGACAGGCGACCAAGACGCAAAACCTGAATCGTTGGAGAGGCTCGATCATTTGCTTCCTTTCGGCTTGCGCATTTCCGGCGTTTTCGCCGGGGTCGCTTTCCCGGCCGGGGCCGGCTTGCCGCTGCGAGACAGCACTTCGTAGTACCGGTTGACCAACTCCTGATACTTCGGCGGCGTGGCTTCATCCGACGCATTCCCTAGGTCGCCGAGGATCAGCGTTTGGATGCGCTCTTGGATGTCTTCCTGCAAATGGAGCAACGCGAAGTTGTAGCCCGCCGGGTAAACGTAGTAGCCGTTGACCAGTCCCCAGTTCACCGCGCGTTTCGTCCGATCGACATCCAAGCCGAAGCCCGCCTTCGTCATTTCCTTTTCGAGGAACTCGCGGTCCTTCGGACTGACGCCGAGCTTTTCGAGCTTGTCCAACAGATCGCGGACCTCGCGATGCCACGCGGCGACCTGCGACGGCGTTTCGAGTTTCTCCAACTGCTCGCGCAGTTCGGCCAGCGCCGCTTCGACCTTACGCAACTCTTCCGCCTGCGGAGCCACGATTGTCCGATACGCTCCGTCCAGTCGCTGAGCCATGATCTCCAAGCGTTCGGCGATATCGGTGCTCGACAGTCGCGCGTCGGTGTCTTTCGTGTCACGGATCATGGCGGCGACCTGACCCATCTCGGCGACGATCTTGTTGATATCGATCTCCTTCATGACTTCCTGAATCTTCGCGACCGCCTCTTTGTCCCCCGGCTCAGTCGACTTCGCGATCTCGTTGAGTACGTCCTGCAACGTCTTGCCCGACTCGGCCAGTTGCTCCGCGCGACTGGCCACCAGTTCGCGACGTTCCTCGGCGGTCATCTCCGCACCACCTCCATCGCCAGTGCCGTCGCGCTTGTCGTCTGACTTGTCTTTGCGATCTCCGCCGGAACCGCCTCCCTCTTTCTTCATCGGGTCATCGCCAGTCGCGCCATCCCCAGAGTCGCCCGGCTTGTCCTCCTTCTTCATCGTTCCACCGCCGTCTCCTTCGGGCTTGGTATCCTCACCGGGTTTCGGTTCGTCTTTCCCCTTGCCCGCTCCGCCCATCGGCGGCTTGTCTTTGGGGTCGTCGCCGGAGCCTCCCCCGGCGTCCTTCTTGTCACCGGGCTTCTCGTCTTTCTTCTTTCCACCCGCGTCGGCCCCATCGGGCTTCGGCTCGGTGCCGTCCTTCTTGTCCTGCTCTTTGCCCGCACCCGCGCCGGTCGGCATCGGCTTCTCTTTGCCGTCGCCGTTTGTGCTATCTTTCTGAGGCTCGCTGCCCTTCTTGCCCGGCTGATCCGGGTCGTTGCCATTCGGATCTTTTTTCTCGCCGGTCTTCCCGTCCGCGTCTTTCTTGTCCCCTTGCTTCCCGCCGCCGCTCTTCCCCTGAGCACCCGCTTGAGCTTGGCTTCCCTGCCCCTTCGCGTTGGGACTGGCCATCGGTTTGACCTGCGAACGAGGATCGACTTTCCCCTTTCCGCCCCCCTGGACCGGATTCAAAGCTCCTGGAAATGTCTCGGCGAACTGCCGCTCGGCCTTCGCCAGCCGCTGAGCCATCTGCCGCGCCTCGGCGATCCGCTGCGGAGTCTCTTCCTTGAGCAACGCCTCCAACTGCCGCACGATTTCTTTGAACTTCTCGTTCGTCAGTTCTGCCTCTTCCCGAGCGGCCTTCGAGTCCCCCTTTTCGAGCGACGTGGCCGCCGACTCCGCCGTCTTGGCCGCCTCGGTGATCCGCTCCTTCGCCAGGTCCGAAGCCCGCTTGAGCTTGCTCAACACCCGCTCGATGTCCCGCGCTTCGAGCGACACATCCAACTGCTTGTCCCGCAACTCCGCACGAGTCGGCTTCGCGGACTTGGCCGGTTCAGTGGAGTCCGTCGATGCTTGCTGTGCCACCGCCAGTCCGTTCTGAATGATCGCTAACGTGAGCAGTGTCTGAGTGAGTGTCTTCATCGTTCGATCTCCGCTGACTCGGCAGTTGATGTTGTGCCGAGTGATTGTCTGATTTGTGAACTGTTCCGTATCGCCGAATCAGTCGGCTTCAGCCGACTCCCCATTTGCCACCAGCTTTAGCTGGTGGAGAGGCTGGATTGAAAACCCCATCAGCCGGCTTCAGCCGGCTTGGTGGCAGGTCTTCAGACTTCATGTGCTTGGAGACTTTGTGGGAGTTGTTGCAGAAGCAGTTGTGGCTTCTTCATCCACATCACACTTTTCCATTCGATCAATCGCCTTGCCAGCGGCATGGTGCTCTTTCTGTTTCGCGATGTACTCCAAAACCCAAGGCAGATTGTTCTTTCCAAGTTGATGGCGATGTGAATGTGAGTTTCAGTTCCATTGATTCCGTGCAGCCAAACTCCGTTCGTTCGATGAATGCGGTCGGAGATAGTTTGATGGACTATGGGTTCGAGTTCTGAGGTCAGCGTCGCCTTGTCATCCTTCACATGCCAGTTGAGATGCAGATAAATCTCGTGGTAGACATGGCTGGACATGGTTGTGGCTTTTGATTGTTGATGGAGTGATTTCTATCAAATTCAAGAAGTCTGAAGACCGGCCACCAAGCCGGCTAAAGCCGGCTGATTTGGTTCTGTTGGCCCGCTTCACACCAGCTAAAGCTGGTGGCAAATGGGGAGTCGGCTGAAGCCGACTGATTCGGAATACCCGGCACACCTTCTTTCGATCCGTCCTCGGACTTCCTCTGAATTCGCTTCCTTTGGTTTTTGGCTCGTCGATCTGGGTTCTTCTGTCACTTCAATTCTGCTCTGCCTTCTGATCGCTGTCCTCTGACTTCTGCGGTTCTGATTTCTGTCCCTCTGACTTCTCTTCCTTTGGTTCTTGGCTCTTGGTTTTTGGCTCTTCCTCTTTTGTTTCTTCTTCCAGTCCGCTGACGACGGTCGCTTCCGTGCCGATCAACTCCTCCAGCCGCCGGATCAGCTCGCGAGCTTCTTCCTTGTCCGTCTTCGGGCGTCGCAGCTTCTGAGCCTGAAGCCGGTCGAACTGCCGCAGCGCCGCCATTTTGCTCGGATCGGGGGGATTCTTTCGGATCAACATCTCAAAGCCGTCTCGTGCTTCGATGAGAAACTTCAGTGCGTCGCGCATCTGCAGCGTCGCGTTCTCCCACTTGCCGACCGACAGCGAATCAACCGCCGCGAGCATCGCCGTTTCGGCTTGATAGAAAATCTCGGTGTCCGGGATGCCGAGGGCATCCAATCGTTCGGCAACGGCGCGCGTGCTCTCAGCCAGTTCGGTCTCAAACTTCATCAATTCATCGAGCGTGGTGGCATCGGGCTTTTGTCCGGAGTTCGCTCGCTTTTCAATGGTCATCGTCCGGTTGAGCGCGAAGCGTTGCCGCTGAATCAATTCTCCCAGCGTCTTCAAACCTGGGTTCATCCCCATACCGTTTCCTGGATCGGGATCGACGACTCGATACGTCCTCTTGAATGGGCGGATGTCGATGAATCGCATCTCGGTTTCGGTTCGTTGCGGCTTGTCCGGGCGGTTGTCTTCGGCGAATCCGAAGTACATCACGCTGTCCTTCTGAGTCAGCTCGAACACTTCCAGCGGCAGCACCTTTTCGAGCGCCGCCTGCGTCGTCGGCGAGACCTTCCCCGTTGCCGCCGCTTCGTTCGCCGCCGCGACCACCGTCTCGAAGTCCTGAGCGATTAGCGGAATCTCCTGCTCGTTGTTGATCTGAAACACGACCCCCGCTTTCGACAGTCCGTAGTCGTCCCGCACGCGGACGCGCATCAGCAACTCCGCCAGCGTGTGAACCTCAACCGCATCGGTCGGTTCCTCGATCGTCACCTGCGGCGGTTGATCCTCGCGAACGCGGATGCGGTACTTGTTCTCCGGCAGCGATGTCCCGTCCTCGGCTTCCGCCACGATGCTGTAGTTGCGGTCCTCGGCCAGCGTGAGTTCGACCGACAACGTAGCCGTCACGCTCCGCGTGACGAGCCGAGCGTCTCCCGGCGTCGTTTCCTTCGCGACACCGACCGTCGTGCCAAGCGTGTTCCCGTTCGGCTCATCACGCGGAGCGTGATCCGCCACGGGCGGACGTAACGGCACGACTTCCGGCTCATTCTTGTCATCGTCATCGCGAGGCTGTTTGCGAGGCGCGAAGACCAGCGAGGCTGACTTCACCGGCTTGTCGAACTGAATCGAAAACTTCGCGACCGTTCCCTGCAGGACACTCAGATTCAAATCCATCGACGTGCTTGTCGGCTGCCCGGTGTACGACGGCGGCGTGAGATCAATCTTCGCCTCTTCGATCCGCAACGGCCGCCGGATCTCGACGCGAAAGACCGCACTCTCCAACTCACCGGCCGTGACGCGGTACTCCACCGGCTTCGTCAGGCGATCGAGTTTGGCGACGAACGCAACGTGCGGCCGAGAATCTGTCAGGGAGGGTGAGGCTCCCGCCGAGCCGTGTGTCTCTGCCGCCTGGCCTTCCGTCGAACGCTGTTCAGCACCTCGCGGCTCGGCGGGAGCCTCGCCCTCCCGTGGCTCCAACTTCCGCTCCGTCCACTCCGCCTCCGCATCGCCGGCGGGCCGAGTGAACAACAGCACCTCTCGATTCGTGCGACCGACCAGCGCGACGTCGATCGTCAGCCCGGTCCCTTCATCCACCGCCTGATTGCCGGGCCGCACGACAAGCTGGCGATACGGCGTCTCCTTGAGCACCGCTCGCCGAGTCGCGTTGCTCCACTGCCAATCGACGCTCGATGCACCACCCAGCAACACCGCTCCCGCCGCAAGCCCGCAGGCGATCAGACCGAGCTTCTTCGTCGGAACGATGTCCTCGATCGTCAGCGGCAGCGCGCGTTGATGAGTCTGCTCGGCCAGCGCCGTCACCAACGTCGAGGCGACTCCTTCGGACTGCACCTGCTCGACCTGCATCGCTCCGAATTGCACTGTCGTCCGCACCGATTGACCAAGCTGCGGAAATGCCGCCTCGATCTCCGCCGCCGTCGTCGGCTGACTCCACTGCCACACCGTCCGCCACAGCGAGTTGATCGCAAACAACCCCACCGCGCCGAGCACCGCCACCAGCGAGACGACTCGCACCGAACGATCCAGCTCCAGCGAGTAATCCGCGATCGCCAACGCTCCCAATCCGAGCAACGCCAGCAACAACGAACTGACCGCCACCTGCCCCAACTCCACCCGCCGCTTGCGAGCCCACAGCAAACGGAAGCGGTTCAGAAACGCGGTGTCGTGATTGATTGTCGTGCTCATCATCTTGCTCCGATCACTGCGGTTCGCCCCGAAGGGAAGGTCAAATTGCGGTTCGCCCCGAAAGGGCCTCGGAAACCAGCCCAGGGCAAGCGAACGCAGTGAGCGCCGCCCTGGGAAAGGGGTTATCAATGTGTTGTGCCCTGAAGGGGCACTGGAATTCTGCCTTCATTCCAATGGCGTTTGTTGCGACTTCGTGTTTATCGCTGTTTGAAACCGTGATCGTTGTCCAACATTCCTGTGCCCCTTCAGGGCACATCACTCATATCAATCGTGACCCAGGGCGGCGCTCCCGTAGGTCGCTGGCCCTGGGCTGGTTTTCTCTGCCCCCTTGGGGCAAACAACCTCGCGACCAACCGCGTCATACTCAGATTCAATCCCAAACATACCGTTCATCAAACTCGACCTCATGCCGTCGCAAGAAATCCCGAAACTCATCCTGAAACGTCTTCGTCGCGTGATGCTCGGCTTGTTTGGCGATGTATTCCTCGACGGCCTTTACGTTGGACGGACTGACGCTGAACGCTCCAAAACCTGACTGCCAATAAAAGGACGCGTGTTGTGGACCTTGCTCCTTCATCCATTTCGACGTGCCGCGTTTCAGTTCCATGACAACATCGGACAGCGCCTTCGTGCGATGCAAATTGAACAAAACATGAATGTGGTCGCACACCGAATTCATAAGCAGCGCCGGCGAATCGAGATCGCGCAGAATTCCGCCAGCGTACTTATGAAGCTCTTCCCGAACCGCGTCGTCAATCAACGGACGGCGGTCCTTGGTGCTGAAGACGAGGTGGATCAAATTCTTGGCGAGCGATTGCGACATGACGGTTCTCGTTGCGATTGGGCGCTTGGTTTTCAGTTGTCCAATGCGATTTGCCCCAACGGGGCCACGGAAATCACCCCAGGGCAAGCGAACAAAGCGCCGCCCTGGGAAAAGAGGTCACATTTTGTCGTGCCCTGACAGGGCACGGGAAAACGGTCAACGAATTCAGACCTCACTGCGAATCACGACTGACATTCCCGTGCCCCTTCAGGGCACATCACACACAATTCATTTTTCACCCAGGGCGGCGCTCGCATTCGCTCGCTTGCCCTGGGCTGGTTTCCTGGGCCCCTTCGGGGCAAGACACACAATCGGTTTTCGGATTTCTGGTTTCGACATTCGGTTTTCCTTCCGTCACGCCGTTGTTCGATTCCCCACGAAACCTTCCAACAACAAAACGACCAACAACAGACATCCCGCCCAGTGCCACAGTTCATCCTGCCGCAGCTCGACGTTGCCGAGGGCCGCGGCTTGAGTGGCTTCCGTTCCGTCTTCGTCCACGAACTTCATTGCGAAGCGGTCCTCGAATTCCTGCCGAGCGCAGCGGTCGGTCTCCGACTCTCGTGGCGTTGTGTTGATGAACTCGGCGTATCGTTCGAACTGCTCGACGCCGGGGAGAAGAGCGGCAGAAGTCAGAGCTTCAGAGGTCAGAGCCTCAGATCTGCCGCTCTGGCCGCTGACCTCTGACTTCTGACTTCTGACCTCTGCCGCTCTGCTTCCCTGTTCGTCCACCAGCCGCGAGCGGACGCGACCGCCCGACGTCAGGCCGACTTCGTAGCCCAACATCTGATGCACGGTTGGCAAGAACAATCGGCTGCGACACCAGTCGCTCCAGTCGCGACCGCAGGACGACGTGACCCACAACACCTTCCCGTCTCCGACTCGCCGTTCGACAACCGCCGCATCGCCGGTGCTGAACTGAGCCAACACCGCCGCATCGCTCGACGGAGTCACCTTTGTGTACGCCGCGAAGATCAGGCGTCGCAGGTCGCCATGTTGCGGATCGCTCAGAGGTTCAAAGATCGGATGCGATTCGTCCCACTGATTCAGCCGCCACGGCAAATCGGTGGTGACTTTGATGTCGCCAATCTCGCCGACCGTCAGCCCCGCTTCGATCAACGTGGCCGAACTTTTTGCGGTCACACGATCACCCGTGAAGACCAGCAGTCCGCCACCGCTGCGCACGAACGACGCCAACTGGTCCGCATCCGCTTTCGAGACATCCGCCACGTTCGCCAGCACGACCGCATCGAAGTCGGAAAACTTCGGCAGGCTCGTGTCAGCCGCGTAGGTCACGAGCGTCGGGGCGAACGGGCTTTCGTGGTACGTCTCGTTGTCGTCCGTCAGCCGCAGCGCGGCGTTGAGGAAATACGTCTCGCTGGTGATCGCCGCACCGTCTGAATCGCCGCCGACAATGAGCACACGATACGCGGGTGTCGCCGAGATCGCGAAGAATCTTTGGTTATCGAACGGCAAGTCGTCGTCGTACTCGACCGACACGCGACCTTGCCACAACCCTTCGCTCAACGCCGGCAATTCAAAGTCGAGCGTCACTGTCGCGCCAGGTTCGAGCTTCACCTTCTCGCGCTTCGTGATCCGCTCGGCCAGCTTCGCGAACTCAGTGCGAGCGCCCGTGAGCGGCACGGCGCTAGCCGCCGGTGAAGTCGTGCGGCGTGAATTGCGAGTCTGTGGCGTCTCACCGGCGGCTAGCGCCGTGCCGCTCAGCTCCACTCGTCCTACCTCCAGCACGACCGCCACTTCCTCCAGCGCGAACGCGCCGCCGTGCAACACCGATGCGCGGATCGGCGGCGACTCACCCGGCCGCACCCACAGCCGAGGCGTGCGGACTTCCGTGACCGCCACGTTGTTGACCACCGGCCGACCGAGATCATGCAGATGTGATTTCACTTCGGCCGGCAACGGTTCGACCTCGGTCCAATCCAGCCCGGAGCGTTGCAAGTCGGTGAAGAGATGCAGTTGCTTCACTCCCGCCGGAGCCTTCACGCAAATGTCGCGAGCCCAGACGAAGGCCGAGCCAAAATTCGTCGCCCCGAACGTCGTCGCCGGAGCCACCAACTTCGCCAACACCGCATCGCTCTTCGCACCGTCTCCCGCTTTTGAGTCCTTCAGCGGATGCACTTCATGATCGAAGAACGCGACCTCGAACCGAGTCTTCTCTCCCGCCCCTTCAATCAGCCTCTTCGCTTCCGCCACCGCCTGATCGATCAGCCGCCCGTTGTCTCCCTTGAGCTGCATCGTCGCCGACTGGTCAATCAGGATGACGAGCAACTCCTTGTCGCTCCCTGTCGCCGCCACCGTGAAGTACGGCCGCGCGAACAGTCCCACCAGCAGCGCCACAAACAGCATCCGCAGAGCGAGCAACAACCACCGCATCACCTTCCGCCGCCGAGCATTCTCTTCCAGCACGAGTCGCAAGAAACGAATCGTCCCCAGCTCCACCCGCTTCGTCTTCAAGCGAAAGAAGAGATGAATCAGGATCGGAACCGCGAGCGCAGCCAAGCCGGATAGAAACGCGGTTTGAAGGAAGTTAGGCACGGCAGTGAAATCCAAAGAACCAATGACCAAGAACCAACGACCAAATCACTTTGTCCAGAAGTGCAACCAATTGTCGAATTCGTTTCCTTTGCCGCCGACGTGCGGAGCAGTAAACACGACCTCGTCCTTCAGGCGGATGCGAAGGCCATCGGCGGTCATCGTGACGCAGCCGAATTGCCACTTGTTGTCGGGGCGAGTTTCCAGCAGCAGGAGGAAGTCGGGATTCGTGCCGGTCCCGGTGAATCCAAAGACCGCGCCGTCGGTCGGCCCGTCGTCGTAGCGAAACAGCGGACGGCTCAGCAGCCGCATTTGCGATGAGACGTCTTTGTAGTCAATCAACTCCGCCCCGAACCGCCGCGCGAGGTCGCGCATCTGCACAAGCCGCCCCGCCCGATTCTCCTTCGGGGCATCGTCCAACACCTTCCACGTCACCCCCGGCTTTCGAGTCTGATACCCTCGCGCTCCCTTCCATTCTGCCGCCACTTGGTCGGACGACAGCGATGCGAAGCAATACAACCACGGTTCCGGATGGATTCCCGGCGTGTATCGCTCGACCTTCATCGCCGCGACCGGCCGCCCACGATCGGTCCACAACCTCATTCCCGCATCTTCGATTCGCCGTAATTCATCGCTGTACCGAAAGACCGGCGCGGCCTCGACCTTGATCTTCGCCGCCGAATTCTTCGGGATCGTGACTTGAGTCTTCTCCACTCGCTGAAACATCGCGGCCAACGAAGTCTCACTCGCCGCTGATGCCTTCGGAGAATCCCCCTTCGGCCCCTCCGCCGTCTGCGCGATCGTCAGCATTGCAAAGATAATTGGATATGCCGTCATGTTGTGATTCGATTGGATGTCAGATTGATCTTTTCACTGATCGAGACTTCATCCTCTCTGCACTCTTCGCTTCTCTGCGGTGAAGCAAATGTTTTCTTTCACCGCAGAGAAGCGAAGAGCGCAGAGATTTGTCTTTATTGGTTCTTGTGATTTGGCTCTTGTGATTTCAAACCTTTGTCCGATGCACCAAGTAATCCAGCAACGCCTTGTCGAGTGGATCGTCGGTCGTCATCTCGACCCGATCGACTCCGCGGTTCAAACATTCGCGAGCAAGGTCCGCTCGCCACTCATCAATCGCCAGCAGGTACTTTTCGCGAACCCCTTCGGCATGCGTCGTGATTTCTTCTCGCGATTCCATGTCGCTGAAGCAGATGTTGCCATCCAACGGCAAGTGACGCTCCCAAGGGTCCCAAACTTGAAACGCGAGCACTTCGTGCTGCCGATACCGCAACTGGTCCAGCCCGCGCGTGATCGCCGGCAGGTCATCAAAGAAGTCGCTGATGAGTACCACCATCCCGCGATGCCGGCACAGCTCGGCCGCCTGATGCAGTGCTCGCGAAGCATCCGACTTCGGCCGAGCCTTCGTGTTCGCGATCGCCGCCAGGATTTCGTCCAACTGATGCGGCTTGGCTCGCGGATCGAGATGCGCGACGACCTCATCCGCGAACAGCGTCAGCCCCACCGCGTCATGCTGCTTGAGCGCCAGATGAGCCAGCGCGGCCGCCAGCGTCGTGCCGTACGACAACTTGCTGCGTCCCGTGTTCGCGCACTCCATCGAGCCGCTGATATCGACCAACAGATGCAAATTCATGTTGGTCTCGGCATCGAACTCCTTCACATACAGCCGCTTCGTCCGAGCATACAGCTTCCAATTCACATGCCGCAGATCGTCCCCCTGCGCGTATTCGCGATGCGAAGCGAACTCGACGCTGAACCCGACAAACGGACTGCGATGCAAACCGTGCAAAAACCCTTCGACGATCCCGCGCGCCCGCAGCTCGAGATTGTCGAGGCGGCTGAAGAAAGCAGGATCAACGAGAGTCTTGGAATTCACAGTGCAATCTCATTCTTGTTCTGTGCGGCAATCTCAAACTGTGTGTCTTTGTTACTTGTCCGGAGCAACGTCGCCGCGATCGACACCGTAGTACGAGTAATAGTTGTGTCGCTGATCCCAAGCACGGACTCCCTCGACCTCCCAGACGGTCTGTTCATCGCGAGTCACTTTGACGTCTCCGGCCGTCATGCGCGCGAAGCCGATTCGCCAGGAACGGTCCGCCCCAGAGATCACTTCGACTTGGACGAGCACTTCCGGGTTTGTTCCAACGGCAAACAGAAACATCGCGCCATCTTCGATGTTTTCTTCCGGACAGCGGTACCGATGCACGGGCCGAGGCAACAATCGCATCTGCGAACGTTCGCCGACGTGATAGGCTCCGGCCGCGCGAAACGGTGACAGCTGGGTTTTCATTTGAACCAGCCGTTTCGTTTCGGTGTCTGCCGGCTCCGGCTCGGTCACGACAATCCACTTGCGCTGATTCGCCACCGGCCGCCAGTTCCAGCCCGGACGACCATCGACAAACAGTGCGGAATCACTCAGCGAGACAAGTTCGTAGTTCCACTGAAAGCCTTCTCGCGAATCGTTGAACAGACACGCCGCCGCAATCGGCCGCTCACCTTGAGTCCACATCCACAGTGTCCCATCCGTCGTCGTCGAAGTCGGATCGCTGTAACGAAACAACGGCTCCTTTCCGACTCGCCGCAGATCCGGTTTCTCCCCGATCTTCAGGTGCAACGCCTCGGCGCGCTGCCGCATCGCCGCCAGCCGTTGCTGACGAGCGGCAGTCTCTGGCTCGTCCGCAAGCAACGGCGAACCGATCAAGCAAAGCAGAAGGAATCTTCCAACACGAAACATCAATTGCCTCTTGTGTCTCCAGCCAAAAACTAATGGCGGTCAGTCGTTGGCCTTTTTGAAATCCGAATTTGGGATCAGGATCGTTGAAGACTCGGTGTTGTTCGCGGTTTCTCTCCGCGCTCTTCGCTTCTCTGCGGTGAACGCCGTCCTTTCCCCGCAGAGAAGCGAAGAGCGCGGAGGTGGCTGCCAGCTTGCCCTCATGATTTATTTCGCATCCGTGGGGACTGCTTCGAGCAGTCGATTGACCAGCACATCGGAGTCCACGTTGTCGGCCCGTGCGTGGAAGTTCAAAACGAGTCGATGTCGCAGCACCGGATGCGCGACGGCTTTGATGTCCTCGAAATCGACGTGGTACTTGCCGGCGAGAATTGCTCTCGCTTTTGAGCCGAGGATCAGGAACTGAGAAGCTCGCGGGCTGGCTCCATACGAGATGTATTTGTGGATCGCTTCGAGCGACTTCGCGCCGGTGTCCTTGCCCGCCAGCGAGGGACGAGTCGCCGCGACCAGCCGCGCGGCGTAGCGCACGACGCTGTCGGCGACGGGGACGCCGCGCACCAATTCTTGCAGACGCAGAACCTCCTCGGCGTGCAGGACCGCGTCGGCGGTGGCCATCACCGTGCTGGTCGTCCCTTTGATGATCTGCACCTCTTCGTCCACCGACGGGTACTTGATCTTCAAGTTGAACATGAAGCGGTCGAGCTGCGCCTCCGGAAGCGGATATGTTCCCTCCATCTCGATCGGGTTCTGCGTCGCGACGACGAAGAACGGCGGCTTGAGCTTGTACGTTTCGCGACCGACGGAGATCTCCGCCTCCTGCATCGCCTGCAACAGCGCGGCCTGAGTCTTCGGCGGCGTGCGGTTGATTTCGTCCGCCAGCAAAAAGTTCGTGAAGACCGGACCCGGCAGGAACGAGACCTTGTGCTTGCCGGTCGTGTGGTCTTCCTCCATGACGTCGGTCCCGGTGATGTCTGCGGGCATCAAGTCAGGAGTGAACTGGATGCGGCGAAACTCCATCTCCAACGTCTTCGCCAGCGTGCGCGCCATCAACGTCTTGCCCAAACCCGGCACGCCATGCAGCAGGATGTGGCCCCGGCACAGCATCCCGATCAGCAGCGAGTCGATGATCTCGTCCTGCCCGATGACGATCTTGGCCAGTTCTTTCTTGATTTTGGTGCGGGCGTCACGCAGCTTCGCAACTGCGGCAGCATCGTCGTTGGTCGGGGCATTTGACATCGTTGAAGTCCATTAAGTTGAAGAGGATGAGGAACAAATTTAGGAACACTAATCTCCGCTAATTACCACTAATCCGGTCAGAAGTTTGCTGCTCCATTAGCGAAGATGAGCGCCAATTAGTGTTCCAAACTGTCTTCGGTCTTGCCTCGCGCGGTATTCGGGCTTTGGCCATTCGTGCTTGATTCGGATTTCGGATTTCGAGTTTCGGATTTCGCCGTCACGGCGGCTTCCGCTTCTTTCGGATCAATCAGCTCATCGCGGTCGGCGTCGAGTTGCTCAAAGGCGTCGCGGGGGCCGAGGAATTCGCGCCAGGTGATGTCGCCGTCGTTGTTGCGGTCCCAGCGTTGAAACCAGATCGGGCCGACGCCTCGCGGCTTGATGACCTCGACCACCGCTTGCGGCATTCGTGGATTCGCCGGGCGGTCGGGGTTTCCGAACGGGTTGAAGACGCCGCGCACGAACTCGATGCGGTAGCGCCGAGCGGGTTCGAATTCGCCCAGGCCCGGTTTGTCGTCGCGCTGCATTTTGGCCAGCGTCTTGTCGGCGTAGTGCATCTCGCGCATCGAGATGCGGCGGTCGCTGTTCGAGTCGAGCGCCGGGAAGAATCCCGCTCCGTCGTCGAAGACGGTGATCTGGCAGGTCGTCGCGACCGGCTCGCCCCGAGCGCGGATGAATTCCTTCATTTCCTCGCCGAAGATCTTGGCGTCGCCGTCCGCGTCGATCTGATCGAACAGCCCGCGGCCGAATCGCTCGCGAGACATCGTTTCGTCCTTGTCGAGGTAGCCGTTGTTGTCCGCATCGAGTTCGTTGAACGTTCGCAGAGCAAGCGTCATTGATGCCTCGAACGGATCGACCTCGCGCGACGAGAACGTCACGATGGCCGTTGGCAGACTGATCGTGGCCACGTCGGGATACCGATCGCCATCGGTGCGATCCCCCAGCGAGGCGAGCGTCCGCAGCATTGGCTGGCCCTCTTTGCGAACGACGTCCACGGCCAACTCAATATCGACCGGCGACTTCTGCAAGCTGCCAAGCTCCTTCAGATTGAGCTGCCCGTCGCCGTCAGTGTCGCAGGTCTTCAGTCGCTCTTGAGGCCAGCCGAGTTCCTCGGTCGAGAGCTTGCGATTGCGGTCTTTGTCGTATTTCAACAAGAGCTGCTGCGGCAGCAACGTTTGATTCGTGTCGCGGAGCAGTTCGGCCACGGTCGATGTGGGCGGACGTGTCGCGTCGTCCGGCATCGCCACTTGATTCTCGGGACCGACCTGCCGCGGCGGCGCGAGTTCGTCGAGCGTCACGCATTCGTCGTCGTCCGAATCCTTCGCGAGCAGCAGATCGACCGAGTCCTGCATTTCGGTCGCATCGACGATGCCGTCCTTGTTCGCGTCCAGCATCTTGAAGACAGTGTTGTCGTTTTCCGAAGTGCTCGCGTTCTGCCGATAGACGACCGTCTCGCCACCGAATCGCTCGAACTGCTGCTCCATGTTACGTCGCGAGAGTGTTGCAGAAGCTCCGATCTCTTTGAGGAACGCATCCGCTTTCGGACGTTGCTTCTCACGAAACAACGGCGACCGTTCCGCCTCCTTTTGCGACAGCTTGCCATCGCCGTCCGCATCAAGCGTCTTCAACAGCCGATCCAAACTCGCCCGCCGAGCATCCTGCGGAGACAGCCCCCCCCACCGCGACATGCACCCGCAAATGCAACGGCCCCTTTTCGAGCATCAAGATCACGTCGCGAACTTCGGCGGAGGGCGCGGGTTCGGCGGCAGCAAGAGGCGAAGAAGTCAGAGCGACAGCCGTAGCCACGTTCGCCAGAACGTGGGCAAAACTCCGCCCGCCCCACGTTCTGACGAACGTGGCGACGACGACTCGGCTCGCTCGTTCGCACATCACCCGCATCAGGTTGTTCGCCGCACGATTCATTCGGTCGCCCGGAATTGAGTGTCCCGCTCCCCGCCGACCTCGCGTCGGTGGAAGCGCTGATTGGCCACTAGCACGTTGCTATTTCGTTTGTTCTTCGCCCCCACAGAGCTTGCCACGGTGGAGCGGTGATTGGCAACTAGCCGGGCCTATCACTGGCTCCACCGAGGCAAGCTCGGCGGGGGCCTGTCTACGTTGGTGTTCTCGTTTTAGTTCCCAATCTTCGTTCCACCGACACAAGGTCGGCGGAGACGTTGTGGCCGGTCTCCTGACCGAGCCACGGTCGCTGACCGAAGGTCTCACGAACGGGGAGACCTGCGGTCGAATCGTTGTGGCGCGGGCAGGAGGCCGGCCCCAACCCGTTTTCTTTCACGCTTTCTTATTCTACGGCACCGCCGCAATCTCCTCACTGATCTTCCCGCTGCGATCGGCCAGCGGGATCGGGCGGCCTTCGGGAGAGATGTTTTCGTTTTCCGGGTTGACGCCGATGCTGGCGCACATCGTCGCGTACAAGTCGGCGATCGAGACCTTGCGGTCTTTGACTTCGGTTCCCCCGTCGTTGGTACTGCCGACGACTTGGCCCCCTTTGACTCCGCCGCCACCAAGCACCGTGGACCAGGCCAATGGAAAATGGTCGCGGCCGGCGTTGTTGTTGATCTTCGGAGTCCGGCCGAACTCACCCATCCAGACGATGAGCGTCGATTCGAGCAGCCCCCGTTCGCGCAGATCGGTCATCAGCGTGGACCATGCCGGGTCGAGCGTCTCGCACAGCCCCTTCACCGCGGAGAAGTTGTTGCCGTGCGTGTCCCAACCCTGAAGCGTGACCTCCACGAACGCGGCACCTCGCTCGACCAATCGCCTCGCCAGCAAGCAACCTTGCCCGAACTGACTGCGACCGTACTTGTCGCGCAGCGCCGCCGGTTCCTCGTCGAGCTTGAACGCGCCCTTGGCGTTCGTGGCGATCATCCGCATCGCGCGGTCGAAGTTCGCTTTGTGAGCCTTCGTGGAGGGCCCCTTCGCTCGCTTCGTGAAGTCGTCCTGCAAGAACTTGGAAATCTCAAACCGCTTCTCCATCGACTCCGCCGAGACCCCAACCGGCCCCTTGAGGTTTTCGATCGACAAGTTCGCGCGAGCCTCCGGGTCGCGACTGTCTCCCGACACGACCAGCGGAGCGTAGTTCGGTCCCAAAAATCCCGGCCCGCCGGCATCGCCGAATCGAAACGGCGAAATGCTGACATACGGCGGCAAGTCGTTCGACTCGTCGCCGAGTTCTTTGGCGAAGATCGAACCGAGACTCGGATAGTTGATCCCCTCCTGCCCCGGCCGATGTCCGGTCAGCATCAGCCGAGTTCCGCGATCATGATCCCCCTCCGCCGTTGAGAGACTGCGAATGATCGCGATGTCTTTCATCTGCTTGGCGACGCTTGGCAGATGCTCGCTGATTTGAATACCAGAGACTGCCGTCCCGATTGCTCTGGACGGTCCGCCATTGGGATGCCCCATTTTCAAATCGAACGTGTCCGTTTGAGTTGGACCACCAGTCATCCAGAGCAGGACCACGGCCTTGTGCTTGGCCCCCGCCTCCTTACTCGCTTCAGCCGCCAGAGCCAATCGCGGCAACCAGCCGGAGTACGACACGCCGAACGCACTGGCGAGCGAGAACTTCATGAAGTCACGACGCGAATAATCGAACATGGTTTGCTCCCGATTTGGATGACTCGTTCAGCTTCTCTGCGCTCTTCGCTTCTCAGCGGTGAAAGAAAAGACTTGATTCACCGCAGAGAAGCGAAGAGCGCAGAGGTTTGGCGTTTACTTTTCCAAAACAAACTCCGGGCTATTCAGCAGCCCCCAGAAGATCTCGGCATAGGCTTGTTTTTGTTTATCGCCGTCGGCCTGTTTGCGGATGTGTTCCAAAAGAAACTTCTTTTCCTCGGCTCGCGGCGGGCGGCTGAACGTCGCCAAATACAATGTCGTCAGCTTAGCCTCGTTGTCGAGGAACGGTGCGTCGAGCACTCCGCGCAACGTGCGGCTTTGATCGAGGTCCGTGGCTTCGGTCGTCAATCGGCCGTTCATCAGCAGCAACGCTTGCGGGATGCCTGCTCGGAATTCATCGGGGTTGCTCGAGGCCGCTTCGTTCATCCGCGATATGAGTTGGTCACGCAAGCCGTTGAACCGAGCACTTCCGTCGGCTCGCGCCACCGGCAGCAATAATGCTTGCTCCAGCGAATTGAAAACCTGCTCCGGCGAGAGCGTCTTGATCGGCCGCAAACCGGGAGGCGGGGTCAGGAGACCCGCGCCGAGCGCGGCAGGGTCGTCGAGCACAATGCACTCGCGCTGATAAAGCTGACTCTTGCAGATGCCGGCGATCAGCCAACGTAGATCGAACTTCGCCTCGACGAACAGCTTCGCGAGGTCATCCAAAATCTTTCGCTCGGCGGGAGACGCCTTGTCGAGATCGTCTACCGATTCGGTCATCCCGCGTCCGAGCAAGTGCTGCCAAACGCGATTCACTGCCGTCGCCGCAAACAACGAGTTGTCCGGCGCGACCATCCAATCGGCGAGCGTCTCACGCGCTGTTTTGCCTTTGCGAATCTTCGCCTGCTCACCACCGAGAAACGCCGCAGAGTATTCGACCGTGCTGTTCGCCGGACGAATCGAGGCCGTCAGCGTATCGTTGACCGCGCCTTCGCGGACTCCGGAAAAGAACGCGGCCATGCCCCAGAAGTCTTGTTGTTTCCAATCGGCAAACGGGTGATTGTGACACTCCGCGCACCCAATGCGGACGCCGAGGAACACGCGCGACACCGAACTGGCCGCCGTCTCCGGCTTGCCGCCGATCGCCTGATAGAATAACGCCGGCCCAACCGCTTGAACGCCGAGCCTCGGATTCACCGGCATCATCGCCTGGCCATCATTCGTCGCCGTCACCAGCTTGCGAGTGAGTTCGTCATACGGCACGTTGGCGTTGAATTGCTCCTTCAACCACGGCTCCAACCCGACGGCCATCCGAGCTTCCTGAGAATTCCCCGGCACCATCATCCGCCGCCACACGGTCGCCAAATGAGCGGCCGTCCGCTCGGCATACTTCTCCGGCCGCTTCGGATCATTCAACATGCGATCGACGAGCGTGCCGCGGCGATGCTCTCCTTCATACCCCAAGAAGTCGCGAGCCTGCGACACGCTCGGAATCGAACCAGCCAGATCGAGCGAAACTCGCTTCAAGAACGTCGCATCGTCGATGACCTCCGTCGGCTCGATCTTCGATTCCAACCAAGCGGCCGCGAACCGCTCATCAATCCAGAGTGCGAGATTCTCCGTCGTCAAACGCGAATCATCGGGCCTAGCAGCTGCAGGTTCCTCGGCAGTCACGCTGCTTGCGACAATGAGCACGAGTGCCAGCATCAGCATCCAACCACGGGCTTTGAGAAACATCGCTTGGTGCCTCCGCTGAGCATCGGATCTATGGGCCCAACTCTAAAAAACTCGTCAAACGAACGTCGCCAGCAGTTCGAGCGAGGAGCCAATTTAGACATTGTGTCTTAAGTGTCAAGCCATAATCTTTCTTGTGCTCGAAGGCAGTTTACGCAGCCGGACGAAGTCTTCCGTTTCGTCGCCGAAGAGTCCAGAATCTCACGCAAAGGTCTATCGAGCAGATCTATGAATCGGATTCGACCGCATTCGGCGAGTTTTCGGTACGGCTAGAAAGCGACTGCGGCATGGTGAATCGAAAGATGCTCAAATGCATCGAGAAGCATTTTCTGGCTATGCTGCTGCCCGCGACCAAGGGGCCCGTCAAGAGGAATCGAAATGACGAAGATCCATTCAAAAACCGGACTGCCATCAGAAGGAGTTTTGATGAGTCGGGAATTTCGATCGACGCGGTTGTGGCACACCTGCGTCGTCATGTTTTTGATCGCCGTGTCCACAGCCCGAGCCAATGAACCCGCACTGCTGCCTTATGAGGTGAAAGCGGAGGCGGTCTTCAACGAGCTGACTCCGGCGTTCTGCTGGTTTCATCCGCGAGTCGCTCCGTTGCCCGGCTACGGAAAGGATGGCCGGCCAGCGGTCGTGATGACCATTCAGAAACATCTTGCGGCTTCGGATCATTACTCAGGACTTTTCTTCCTGCGAACAGACGACCTGGGGAAGACGTGGACTCGACCGACAGAAATCCCCGAGTTGGCTTGGCGACCCGGCGAGAACAATGAAACGATCGCCGTCTGCGATGTGACTCCAGGGTGGCACTCACCGAGCGGTAAGCTGCTCGCGATCGGAATCAAACTTCGCTACAGCCAGAAAGGGGATCAACTTCTCGACAAGCCACGATCTCACGAATGCGCCTATGCCACGTACGACCCGAAGTCCCAGAAGTGGACTCCTTGGAAAATGTTGGCTATGCCACAAACCGACGCAAAATTCTTCCTTGTCTCTCCGGGGTGCGTGCAGTGGTTGGTCAACGCAGACGGCACGCTGTTGATTCCGACCTACTTCCGAGGACCAACCGGCGATGACTACGTCACGACCGTGCTGCACTGCTCCTTCGACGGACAGGAACTCAAGTACTTGAAGCACTGCGACGAATTGGCAACTGCTGGAGGTCGTGGGTTCGTCGAACCGTCGTTGGCGCACGTCCAAGGAACGTATTTCCTCACGCTGCGCAACGATGCGGCGGCATACATCACCACCAGTTCGGACGGTCTGCATTTTCAACCGGTCAAGAAATGGACGTTCGACGACGGTCAGGATCTCGGCAGCTACAACACTCAGGCCCACTGGCTGGCCCACAGCGACGGATTGTTCCTGACCTACACGCGGCGCGGAGCGAACAACGACCACATCGCGCGGAACCGCGCACCGATTTTCGTGGCTCAGGTCGATCCCAAGAAACTCCAAGTGCTCCGCAAAACCGAGCGTGCCCTGTTGCCAGAGCGAGGTGTGATGCTGGGAAACTTTGGTGCGACAGCCATCACGCCCGACGAGTCGTGGGTCACGGATGCCGAGTACATTCTGACCGGCAAACCACACGCCAAAGGAGCCGACGGCACGACCTGGCTGGGGCGAGTCCAGTGGTCGAAACCGAATCAACTCGTGAAATGAGCCTAACGAGTCGACGGTTGATGGCAGCTTGCGTTGATCGCGATCACCGAACGAACCAGCGAATCGCACGCTGCGCAACGTGATCCGAGAACTTCAGCGAATACGGATCGCAGCGGCGATAGACGACTCGCCCATCGCTGCGCAGCATCAGCCAGCCAAAGTCCCAATTGCGGCTGGAGTATCGCATCGGCACGCTCGGCTGGACTCGCACGAGCGGATGCGAGCCGATGATGAAGAGCTTCTGCTCGGAGTAGTAATACGCGGAACCTCCTTGCACAAAGACCTCGTGGTCCGGAGCACTTCCCAGATCAGGACAAAGATCCGCGCAAAGTCCGCTGATGCCGAGCTTGATCGTGCAGCCTGATGAGAACTCCTCGACGAGTTCGTCAACCGATCCGGAAATCACTTCGCCGCTGGGTGAGTGATGCAGCACCTCGCGCCATGAGTCGTTGACGCAGTAGCGAAACCGATCGAAGTCATAAACAAAATTCTGGCTGGGGGCGTTCGTCCCCACATCCCAGCTTTCGAGTACATGGTACTTCGGCATCTTTGCTGGCTGCTGGGACGGCGCTAAACCCAATGTCGCCTCGAACGGACCACCGTCGAGGTACGGTCGCGCGATCGCCTGCGTGCCATCCTGGTTGTATAAGAAGAATGACATCGACGATCGGGGGCCAAACCCAACCGGCAATTCGATCGGCTGCCGCAGACTCATGATCCCTGCAGTCCATCTGTGATCGATGCAGTACGTGACACCAAACTCGGCGACCTCGCGGATCCGCTCGTTGCTGGGTGAGTCCACGTCGATGTGCTCGTTGTGGAGAAACTCTGTGTAGATTCGCAGGTCGGCCGCATGTCGGATCGCGTCCGACAAATTGGCGGCGCTCCCGCCAACGGCATTTCGTCTCGCGTCCAATTCCAGTGCACATCGCCAAGTCATCATTGGTCACCAGGATGTTGTTGATCGAAACTTCGTCATGGTAGGCCGTGTCTCGCGATCCGTCGAACAAGCGAATCCGAGAGATTGGCAAATCCATTTGCAAAGTTGAGCATCACCGGCGTCCTCAGGTAAGCTGACCGGCAAGTTCGCGAGATGTGGATTCGGTTTTTCCGTGGCAGAAACAGATTGCGATTGCATTGCTGCTGGGGATGCTTGCCGCAGGTCGCTGAGATTTCATCGGCTGAGCCACAGAAGACTGCGACGGCGGAGGGCCTTTGTGTCGAACGCGGTGATCAGCATTGCCTTTTGGCAGCTAGGTGTGTTCCTGCTGCTTGCCGGTTGCGCAAGCAAACCGCCAACGACTTCGGCCGTCGACTTCCACAAGGAGGTCGCGCCGATCTTTAAGGCTCGCTGTTGGCAGTGTCACGGACCGCAACAACAGCAAGGGGGATTGCGGCTCGACGAAAAAACGATCGCGTTCCAAGGTGGCTTGTCCGGCAAAAAGCTGGTCGAGCCGCCGACCGACGAGAGCGAATTACTGCGTCGCGTGACCAGTGATGACCCGACGATCGCCATGCCGAAAGAAGGGGGACGGCTGACGATGTCAGAGCTGGAGGTGCTCCGCCGTTGGGTTGTGGCGCGAGCTCCGTGGCCCGAAAAACTTCCACCGTCGGCTCGAGACGAATTCCTGACTCGATATGGCCATGACTTGTGGAAGCGGCTCGGCGATTTTGGAGGCGAGCCAAAGATTTGGTTTTTGCTCATCTTCGCAGTGCTCGTCGGAATGGCAGAACGCATTCGGCGTGTGCCGGCCGATTCTCCGCGATGGTCGAGCGGTGTGCTGCAACAAGTGCGTTCGCGTTGCCCGCGCATTTCGGCGGCTGGATTCGTCGTCGTCGTGCTCGGCACGGCCCTCTGGGATGTCGTTGGGTTTTCGATGCGACTGTCGTCCGACATCGTCAGCGTGAACCAAAAACTGGTCGAAGCTGAATCGGCCGGAGCAATGCGGCCTGTCGCGATGAGCGGCGCGCCGCCGAAGCCGCTGCGTCCACGCGGCGCAACGGGGCTCGGCGGGACGTACTATCGAGGCAACGACGAACGGAGCGAGAAACTTTTCAACGGCGGGTACTATCGGACTGCGACCATGCGGCTCGCATTGATCGATGAGACCGATCAGCCGTTGACGCTGGGCCAACAAATCACCGGTTCGCGACTGTTTGTGCGGCTGGAAATCGAACGCGCGCTGCAAGCGACTCCCTCGCTGTTCACCGATCAGACGATGCAGGCCGTGCTGCTCACTCGCCGCACGAGCGATCGCAAGACACCGTTCCCAACCGACGAGCCGGCCCCGTTGGAAGTGTTGCAAACGGGCGATCGTTGGTCAGCGAAGTATCGACTCGCAGAATTCACCGGGCAGTCGGACTTCGCCCTCAATGACATCATCTACGTGGTCACGGGCGCGACGCGATCGGCAGAGGCGGTTCAGGGTCAAGTGCAATACGGAATCGTCTTCTCACTGCGAATCCGCGAACGAACTCTGCAAGAGAATTCGGAATTGTGGCTCGGCCCGATTCTCGTCCCCGGCAATTTCCAATATCCCAGCGATGGAAAAATCACACTGGCCGAGTGGCTCGACACCAATCCCATTCCGGAGATCACCAGCGACAACACCACCGACCCGAAACTTCTCGGCATCCCCGAACACTTGGACAAGGGAGCCACACCGCCGGAGTAGGTCAGGCTTTCCAGCCTGACCCGAATTGGCAAAATCGCGCCACTCAGAAAAACGGGTAGATGAACGGGGCCGCTGCGGTACCGCTCAGGATGATCAGCGCGCCGATCAACAACAGCACGACGAGGATCGGTGTCAGCCACCACTTCTTGCTGGTCTTCAGGAAGTCGATGAACTCGGCGATCAATCCCGGGGTGGCTTCTTCGGCCTGACGCTCGAAGTCGCTCGGCGACGTGTTGGTGGGACGTTGAGAATTGTCGGCCATGTGCTGCCTCAAAACTGTCGGAAGTAGCGTTGCGAATCGGTCGGCTCGGTTGGCCGAGAAATCCAGTACGTTGAAGCCGACCGATCGAAAGACTTCTGCATCGGGTCTCGGCCGAGCACTCGCAGGATCAAACCGATTGGCATGATGACTCCGAAAAAGATCGCCGCCAAGAGGAGGTGCGAGATCACCCAACCAATCGGGAAGACGGCAACCATCCAACCGACGTAGACCCAGCGGATCGATTGTGGGAGAACCAATCCAGAAATTGCGACGATCGCCGATGCGGCAAGCATCAATCCTGAAATCTTCCAATAGCCAAATAGATAAACCCAGAGTTCCGCAGCAATAAATCCAACACCCAGGAATTGGCCAATCGCGAACCAGCGAAGATCGCGGTCGGATGGCTTCCAGTTGATCGAGATCACCGCCATGAATTCGCACATCCTTCCGTTCGTTGGAGCCGTCTTGCTCGTGCTGGGCAGTTTGTTCGCGTGGTTCCTGACCGTGCTGCAATTACCCGGCAACTGGCTGATGGTGTTGCTCACGGCTCTCGCCGCGTGGCTGATGCCGGAAGAATCACGCTTCAGCGTCGGCTGGCTGACGGTCGGCATTGTGTTCGGCTTGGCGGTCGTCGGGGAAGTGTTGGAACTCGCCGTGGGGACCGTCGCCGCGAAAAAACAGGGAGCCAGTCGTCGCGCCGTCGGACTCGCGCTGCTGGGTGGAATCGTGGGGGCGATGTCCGGAGCCGGCGGTGGTTCGGTCATACCGGTCTTCGGCACCTTGTTCGGCATTTTGGCAGGGGGCGCGGGGGGAGCATTCCTCGGCGCGTACCTCGGCGAAACTTGGAAAGGTCGCAGCGAGTCTCAAGCCGTCGCCGTCGGCAGAGCCGTCGCGATCGGTCGCACGCTGGGAGTGCTCGGCAAGTTGAGCGTCGGCGTTGTGATGGTGCTGATCGTGGCATGGGATGCGTTTTTCTGACCGCGACCCTTCGCACTCACCGCTCACCCGCTACGATCTCGCCCCTCAAAATCTGCGCCGCCGACAGGCGGGACTCCGAACCCCGAGGACACTATGAAACTGCCTCTACTGCCTGTGATTTTTGCGTCGCTCACGGCGTTGTTTTGGGGCATGTATGGACCGGCCATCGGGCTGGCTCGAACGGCCGAAGGGAACAATCCCTTCAAGCCGTATGTGATGATCGGCGTCGCGTATTTGGTCTGGGCGATTCTCGGCGGTGCGGGCGGCATGATCTACACCAAAGTCCCGTTCTCGTTCAGCGGTGCCGGAGTCACTTGGGGATTCATCGGCGGCAGCTTGGGTGCGTTCGGTGCTCTGACGTTGACTCTGGCCATGTTTAGTTTCGAAGGAAAGCCGAAGCCAGAGTTGGTCATGCCCATCGTTTTCGGCGGAGCTGTGACCGTAAACGCAATCACGAATCTCGTCCTGGGCTGGAAGCAAGGAAGCTCACACGAGACCAGCCCGTGGTTGTGGATCGGCATGATCGGAGTGGCCGCGAGCATTGTGGTCGTCGCGGTTTTCACACCCCACGTCGGCCCCAAGATAAAGCCTGGGGCTCCGACATCCACTGTGGCACCGGACGAGACACCCAAGAGCCAAAACTGATTCGCCGTAGTCACCTCAAGGCATCCGTTGGCCGGACGCGGGTTCGACTCGCGATTCACCTTTGATCTGCTCGCCGCTGGCAGGCACGGCTCCCTCTTGAGCGGCTTTGCGGAGCACGGTCATCACTTCGTCGATCGACAGCTCGCGGGTGCCCGCCTGGCGTTGCAGTTCCCGTTTGCGAGCAGCAATGTTCGTCTGCATCGCCAGCTTCAGTAGTTGGCCGCGGCGGATTTCCAGCACGCCATCCATCTTGCCGGCCAGTTGCTCGATCCAGCCCGGTTGCTGGACCATCCCGACGTTCATCATCGCGACCCACAAACTGACTTCGCGAAAGTTACGATCCGCCATCGCATGACTGACCGGCGAGATCAACTTCGCCGTGATGTCCACCGGCTGCGACGGAAACGAGACGAACATGTCGAGCGAATGTGTCACCGTCGTTTGGCCATCCGCGTTTTTCTGAAACGTCGGTTGCAGGTGCAGCAGTGTTCGCGCCTTGATCGGCTTGGGCAGCAGCGGACTCTTGAATGAGCCTTCGCACATCACAAGCTGTCGCTCGGCGGAAGAGTGCAACACTTCGATCGTACCGCTCGAACCGTCGTGCGAGTCCGCTTCGTAACTGGTCGGACCGGTCTGCCACATCTCGAACGTCGAGATGTCCATGACTCGCCACAAACTGACCGCGACGTCGGGATGCGCGAGAAAGAAATTGTAGACCTCTGGCTCCGAAACAAATCTCAGCGTCGGCATGTGGCGGAACAGGCTGACGTTTTTGGTGATGTCGTCCACTTTGGGACGCAAGTCCGCCGTGACTTTGTCGAGCGGCAAATCGGCCAGCGCCTTTTTGCGAACCGCCGCCACGGAACTGCCGGGCGCAACGACCTCGACGTCGATCACGGGCTTCGCGTCTTCGGCGGCGCAGGGTCTCTCACCAAGCAGCCACAAGGCCGCTAGTGCGACGATTCCCCCGACCCAATTTCGTCGCAGCATCTGATCGAACCTTCCTTGGCCAACTTGCCTGACTTGCCCCGGCGCGCATGACTGCGGCAGAGACTCAGCCGACACCGATACCGATACCACCTTGTTGATCGGCAAGCTCTTCCCAGCATCCGCATGGAAACTCGGCGGCGAAATCTGCGCGAGGCGTAGTTCACCCTTTCCAGGCTGACCCGATGCGCAAGCCAACGTCTGCCGATGACCGGGGTCCGCCTGGAAAGGCTGACCTACTTCTTCCCGAAGTTCGGCCGGTTCAGAATCAAGTTGAGCACGAAGGCCTCTTTGAGGCTCGCTGGATCGCGCATCAATTTGGCGACGCTCAACGCGGTCGCGGTCTGACGAGAGGTCGTCACCGTGGCTGCCGTACCGGCGGGATTAAGGCCGGTAAACGATCCGAGATCCTGTTGAACTTTTTCGGCCACTCCGTGAGCGAGATGGCTTTGAGCTTGTTGCAGGACTCGACCCTCCTGCATGTGCTCCGCGAGATGCTGTTGCACACCGGAACCGAGCCCAGTCGTACCCGGTCCTTTCCGGTGAGCGATACGGCCTCCCGGACGAACGTCGCCGGGGCCTTCAGATCCTTCCGGCTTGGGAGCAGCGGCCGCGCTCTTCCGCTGGGCCGCCTCGGCTTTCGATCGTGGCTTTTGTCGGCGGCGAGGTTTCTCATCCTCCTCTTCGACGACCAGCACTTCCAACTCTTCCTCTGGAGCCTGCTTCTGGCCCATCACGTTTTTGAGGAAGCGATTGATCTCGGCTTGCAAATCTGTCTCGATCTTCTTGCCGCCGGGGAGTGGTTGCGGTCGCCGGCCAGCACCCGGTGCGTTTTGGTTCCCGTTGAACACGTTCCACAGCCAACTGACGAATGCGATCACCAGAAACAAGATAGAGATCGCCGTTCCTCCCGCCGCCAGAATGGGATTTGGAATGAACATGACGATCCGCCTTTCCTCGTGGGGCAGGTTTTCAACCTGCCCGCCTCATTCAAGGCAGGTTGAAAACCTGCCCCACGTTACTTCGTCGTCGGCTCTCCGCCGGAGATCGAGTCGCGCATTTTGGTATCGGCTTGGATGTTTCTGAGTTCGTAATAATCCAACAGGCCGAGCTTGCCGCTGGCCAACGCTTGCGAGATCGCCAACGGAATCGCCGCTTCGGCCATGACGACCTTTGCTCGGTTCTCTTGGATCAGAGCGACCATTTCCTGTTCGGCCGCCGTGTAGGCGGCACGCTGTTCCTCCGCTTTGGCCTGAGCAACTCGAACCTGCGCTTCCGCCTGATCGGCCTGCAACCGGGCACCGATGTTCTCGCCCACGTCCACGTCAGCGATGTCGATCGAGACAATCTCGAACGCCGTCTGCGCCTCGAGTCCTTCGCTCAGCACTGTTCGCGAGATCGAATCAGGATTCGCCAGCACCAGCTTGTACGATGCAGTCGAGCCGATCGCCTGCACGATCCCCTGCCCCACGCGTGCGATGACCGTCTCTTCCGTCGCACCCCCGACCAACTGCTTGATGTTGGTCCGCACGGTGACTCTGGCTCGGACTTTCAACTCGATGCCATCTTTGGCGACGGCGCTCAGAGTGCTGCCGCGCTTCGGGTCCGGGCAGTCGATGACTTTTGGATAGACACTCGTGCGGATGGCGTCGAGCAGATCGCGTCCCGCCAGATCAATCGCCGCAGCGGTCTGCCAATCCAAATCCGTTAGCCCGGCTCGTTGCGCGGCGATCAAGGCGCGAATCACGTTGGGCACGTTGCCGCCGGCCAGATAGTGAGCTTCCAAAGCCTTCGTCGTGATCGGGTACGACCGCGTCAGCCCGGCCTGCACCGCCATGATCTTGCTGCGGACAATGATGGTCGGGCTGACCTTCCGCAACGACATCATCAACAAACTTGGCAGCGAAATGCTGGCTCGCGTCGTCACGCACTGAATCCACAGGCCGAAATACCGAAAGAAGACCAGCAGAAAAATCAGCGCGAAAAACGCGACCAACACAAACACAAGCAACAACAGCGCGTTCGAGTTGTCCGCAGCCAGCAGAGACAGGTGATTCAGCATGATGGCTTTCAAAGTAGGTCAGCCTTTCCAGGCGGACTGAGGATTTTCGATTGATGATTTTTGATTTTCGATTGAACCACGGCCCGCATTCCCAATCAAAAATCAAAAATCGACAATCAAAACTGGTTTAGCTCTGTCCAAAATCATCGTCAAGCGGCGTCCGTTCGTGTTCGGCGAGTGGCTCCTCGTTGGGTGCAGGCTCCGGCACCGCACTCTCGCGCACTTGCCGGACCAGTAGACGATTGCCTTTGAGTGCCAGCACCCGCACCGGCGTGTCGGTCAAAATGAGCATCCCTTCGCTCTCGGCGTGCATCCGCTCCCCTTCGACCAGCACCATCCCACCGGGGCCCAGACGAGTCAGCGTCGTCCCCGTTTTTCCGATGAGCCGCGATAGCCGCTCGGTTTCCGCGACGAACGGTTCCATCTCGTCCAAGCTGGGGGGATTCATCAACCGCCGGCCGTACTCTGTGCGCGGGAAGGCATAAAACGCTCCGCCCAACACCGACGGAAACAACACGACGAGAGCTGCGATGTAAATCAAAAACAGCGTCAACTCACCCGACTTGCCCCAGGCTTGCCACGCGCTCCACACCGAAATCACGAAGACGATTCCGGCAGCCGTCATGATGACTCCGCCGGAAGGAATAAAGACCTCGGCCGCCAGCAGCGCCAGCCCCAAGGCCAACGTCAGCACCGCCATCAACGCGTAACTGTCCATGACCAACCGCACCCTTCGCGAGAACACCGTTCGGGAACGCGGCGCAGTGTACCGGGCGGTCAAGGTCAGACAAGGAGGTCTTGCGTCTTCGGGTCGATGTGCTGTTTCTCTCCCTCTCCCTTTGGGAGAGGGTCGGGGTGAGGGAGCCATGTGTTGTTGAGACTCTGTCGTGAATCGCATCCCTCATCCGGCCTTCGGCCACCTTCTCCCGCAGGGAGAAGGGGTTGATCGGAATCAGAACCAATCAGCCGATGGTCTTCGTTCGTGGGAAGAAGACTCGCTTCGATGTGATCGACTCTGTCGGCTCGAAGCGTTTACCGAGGCTCGCGTACTTGCCGAGTCGATCGGCGATCGCGGATGCTCCTTCGGTGTCGCACCAGTGCAGGATGCCGCCACGGAACGGTGGGAAGCCGATCCCCAGGATCAGGCCCATGTCGACATGATGCGGAGCGGCAACGATTCCTTCTTCGAGAACTCGCGTCGCTTCCAGCAGCATCGGAAGGAACAAGCGATCGGTGAGTTCATCGAGCGAGAACTGGCGGTTGTCCGTCCGATGCTTTTCGAGGAACGGCGCAAAATCGGGATCGGCTTCCGGCTTCCCCTTCTTGTTGAGCTTGCGGAAACCGGAGCCGTTCTTGTTGCCGAGACGTCCAGCTTTCACGAGTTCACCGAGAATTGGAGTTGGTTTCGCGCGGTCAGCGTAGGCGGTCGAGACGACTTGGCCGGCGTAGTACGCGGTGTCCAAGCCGACGAGGTCACTGAGCGTGATTGGGCCCATCGGCATCCCGAATTTGGTCGCGGCCTTGTCGATGTCATCCATCGACGCCCCTTCTTGCAGCAGCAATACCGCTTCGTTCATGTACGGCAGAAGCACGCGGTTGACGAGGAAGCCAGGGCAATCTTGCATCACGATCGGTGTCTTACCGATCCGCTTGGCAAGGGCCACAATCGTCGCGACGGTGTCGTCGTCGGTCTTCGCTCCGCGAATGACTTCGACCAGTTCCATGCGATCGACTGGATAAAAGAAGTGCATGCCGACAAACCGTTCGGGATGCGGTGCGGCTTCGGCCATGCGCGTGATCGAGATCGTCGAAGTGTTGCTGCACAAGATCGCGTCGTCGCGGAGCAACGACTTCAGTTCCCCGTACGCCTGTTTTTTAAGAGTCTCATTCTCGGTGATCGCCTCGACGACGACATCGGCGTCCGAAAAGACCGCTCGCGAAGTCGAGGTACTCAACCGCGTGAGCATCTCCTGCATGTCCTGCGGCGTCGCTCGGCCGATCTTGATGCGGCCTTCGACCACTTGGCACGCGCGCTTCAGGCCGTCGGCCAGCCGATCTTGTCCGACATCAACCATCACCGCTGGCACGCCGCGCCGTGCGTGAGCAGTCGCGATGCCGGCTCCCATCAGGCCGCTGCCGAGCACTCCGACGCTCTTCACGTCGCAAGTCTTTGCAGTCGCGGGCAGAAATCCCGGATCGCGGCCGAGTGCGTTGTTCATGAAGAAGACGGAAATCAGATTCGACGAGATCGGCGTGCCGGTCACTTCGAGCGCAACCTCCTGCTCGATCTTCAATCCCTCGTCGAGCGGTCGGTTGATCCCCAACTTGATCGCCTTCAGCGCCGCGAGCGGGGCCGGATACTGCCCCTTCGTTTTGCCTTTGATCGCTCCCTCGGCACACGCGAACGCAAACATCAATTCGGTCTCGCTGAGTCCGAGTGGCTGCGAACGGCGTTGCCGATCGGTCTTCCATTCGCCGATCGATTGCACGCGCTCGATCAACGTCGTGCCAACTTCGATCAGCTTGTCGGCCGGGACCGCGTCGAAGCACAACCCGATCTGCACCGCCTTCGTAGCCGGGACAGCCTCGCCGCCGCAGATGATTTCGATCGCGTGCTGCACGCCGACCAGCCGAGTCATCCGCTGCGTCCCGCCCCAGCCGGGGATCAGGCCGATTTTCGTTTCCGGCAGAGCGATCTTGGTCGCCGGGTTCGTCGAGGCGATGCGATAGTCCATCGACAGGATCAGCTCGGTGCCGCCCCCCATTGAGTTGCCATCGACCAACGCGACGACCGGAAACGGTAACTGGCTGACGCGGCTGAACAGCGCGTGTCCGCTGACGATGGCGTGTTGACATTGCTCGCGGCTCGCGTCGATCAACGCGGCGAGTTCGTTCAAGTCCGCTCCAGCGATGAACTGCCCCGGCTTGCCGCTGCGGAACAGCAAGCCCTTGAGGTCGTTGCGTTTCTCCAATTGCTCAACCTGCGACGCCAACTCGGCCAGCACCGCTTGCGAGAGCGTGTTGACCTTCTTGTCGGGCACGTCGAACGTCAACAGACCGATTGAACCGGACGGGGCGGACAATTCTTCAAAGCGGAAGAAGCCCATCGTGAATCCTTTCCCGAAGCGAAGACAGAAGTCGAATTGTTCGTGGCGGGGTTGTAGCAAACCCGTTGAATGTGAGGGAGCGGATGATTGCCCTCGCATGGCGACGAAGTCAGACCGGCGAGCGGCAGGGCGTCAGCCCTCCGAGCGAATGCCGATCACATCACTCGGAGGGCTGACGCCCTTCCGCTCGCCGAATCTCTCTTCACGCGCCGTGTGGTGTATAGTCACCTCGTCGCCGTTTGGCCTGCTGATGCAGGCCGTGGTATCAGGAGCTTGCTGATGTCTTCTGACCCTCTGGATGAATCTCGTTCCGACACATCCGCGAGTCCCGACTCAAAAGCCGCGTCGTGGATCTTGTGGTGGTTGCATCCGAAGGTGGCGATCCCGCTGCTGCTGATCTTGGCGCTGATTTCGGCTCCGCTGGTCTATCGCTCGATTCGGCTTGCAAAAGTGCCACCTGCGGACGAGCCGTTCGACACCAAGTCCGTGCTGGAGTTCGTAGTCCCCGACACCGACAACGCCTTCGTCGAGTACCGGGCCGCGAGCGGTTTGCAAGTCAAATACGTTGGCACTCCCGGCGACGCCACAAGAAGCAACGACGAGTATGACAAAGCTCAGTCCGAAGGCTGGGAACACGCCACCGAGCCGGTCCGAAAGTGGCTCGCCGCGAACCGGCCGTTCATGGAACTGTGGCGAAAGGGGACGGAAAAACCGGACGCTCAGTACGTCCGAGCCAGTGAACTGCGTGCGGACACCGCGCTCCTATCAGTTCAGGAGACACGAGAATTCTCACGCCTTGTGCGGCTGGAGGCATCGCGGTTGCTTGTTGAAGGCCAACCCAAAGAAGCGTGGGACTGGCTGCGGGCCAGCTTCCGCATGAGCCGTCAGCTTGGTCGTCATGGTGTGTTCATCGAACGGCTGGTGGGAGTCGCGATTCACTCAGTCACGGCGGAAGGCATGGTGAAGTGGGCCAATGACCCGCAAGTGACCGCCGACCTGCTACGTCGCGCGATGCGGGAACTGCAAGACGAGCAGAAGCGGACGCCTCCGCTCTCCGCGTGCTTGCAGGCGGAATATCTCTTTGTGATGGCGAACTGGAGATCTCTGACGTTTGGCCCGGCGAACACGACACTGAACCGCCTCACCGGTGAATCGGAACTCAACGAACGGGTCTTTCGGCATGTCTTTGCCAACTGGCTCGGTCAAGCCGATCTGCCTCGGAACCAACGCACGAAGACATTACCGGGACTGTTTGTGTTTGAACCGGCACCAGCCAAGGTCAAAACACAACCGTCCGCCAGCGAAGTGAGCGGCTACGTTCACGAGTCGGTCGTGGCAGCGCAGCTCGTCTCGTCTGGTCAGGGAAGCTTCACCGCCACCGATCGCGAGGCCGCGCGAGACATCGTGTTGCTCACGGTGCTGGCTCTGGAACTCTTCGTGCGGGAGCACGGTCATTACCCGGAGAAGCTGGACGAGTTGGTCCCCGACTTTTTGCCGACGGTTCCCGAAGACAATCACGCGCCGCCGAAGACGGCACTTCGATATCGACGAGACGCGGACGGAGCGTTGATCTACAGCGTTGGCGACAACGGTACGGACGACGGCGGGCTGTTCGAAAGGGCTGAGGATATCGGTTACCGAATCGGCAAGCCGCGTGACAGCCAACCAAAGTAGCCCTGTCGCTCCGCGACAGGAAAGCCGAACGGCACTGCCGCGTCCAACATCGGTTGGATATTCATCCGGATTCCAACAAAAAGCTGCGCTCACTGGGGGAGGGCGAGGCTCCCGCCGAGCCGGATCGGTGAGCACGCGTGATTCACGCACCGGCTCGGCGGGAGCCTCGCCCTCCCGAACAATAGCGCAGTTTTCAATTGGAATCCGGATCAGAGGTCACTTGTCCTTCGGCTGTCCTGTCGCGGAGCGACAGGGCTACAGACCATCAAACAGTCGGCTGCCGATGCGGATCAGCGTCGCCCCTTCTTCGATCGCCACCACAAAGTCGCCACTCATACCCATCGAGAGTTCTGTCAGTTTGATGTGCGGTGCCGCTCGCGCTGCGAGTTGGTCTTGCAGTAGGCGCAGTGCTCGGAACACCGGCCGAGCGGCAGCGGGATCGTCAGTGAGAGGGGCCATCGTCATCAAGCCCACGATGTCCACGTTCGCGACGGCTTGCAGGACGTCCCACTGCGAAGTGAGGTCCGCGATCGTCAGGCCGTCCTTCGAGGCTTCGCCGGAGACGTTCACTTCCAAGAGCACTCGCGGACGCAGCGACTGCTCGGCGGAGACTTCCGAGATACGTTCCAACAGCCGCAGACTATCGACCGAGTGAATCAGCACCGTTCGCGGCACAACCGGTTTGACCTTGTTCCGCTGCAAATGGCCGATGAAGTGCCAACGAACGTGGGGCACGTTTTCAACGTGCCCGTCTAAAGCACGTTGAAAACGTGCTCCACGAGCGGACAACTCATCCGCCCGCTCGACGAATTGCTGCGGTCGGCTTTCGGCGAGGTCACGGATGCCCAGCTCGATCAATCGCCGGACCCAAGCCAGCTCGGCGTACTTGGTAACAGCAACCAGCGTGACTTCGCTCGGCAAGCGGCCGGCACGAGCACAGGCGGCTCCAATTTCTGAACGAACACGCTGCAAGTTGTCGGCCAAACGGTCATTCATGGGCCGCATTCTGGAGCGGTCGGCCAGCCGCGACAACGTATTGACCCTTCGGCGACGTCACGAATAGAGTCCGACGCGGTTTCCGGCGGCTTCGTCGGAGCGGAATCTCAATTCTCAGGATGGCGAACTCATGCCACGAATCATCGCGTGCGTCTGTCTGTTGGCGGCGAGTTGGACCGGCTTGGCCAGCTCTCTCGGCCAAGCTCAAGAGAACGAGAAGGATTACGGCTTCAAGTTCGTCGCGCCGAGTCAAACCACCGGCGACGAACGAGCCACCCAATCCAACCTGTGGGTCTTGGAAGTGCAGTTCAAGTCGCTGCGGCAGATTACCGTCGATCTACCCGATCCGAAGACCGGCAAGAATCGCAAAGAGATCGTCCTGTACTTGATGTACCGAGTCGTGAACCGCGGGCTTGGCGAAGTCAAAGAAGAAACCGAAGCACCATCGACGAATACCTTCGATCCGGAAGTCACTCCGCCGCTGTTCATTCCAGAGATCTCGCTGATCACGCAGGACAACAACAGACCGCAAAATATCTACGACGATCGTCTGGTTCCTGCCGCTGAAAAAGCGATCCGGCTCCGGGAAACGACGCATCTGCCGCTAGGTGCCGTGCTGAAGAACTCGGTGAAGATCTCCGGAGCCATTCCAAAAGAAGTGGCTCCCGACATGCCGCCGGAAATGCACTACGGAGTCGCCATGTGGCGCGGTGTGGATCCCGAAGCCGACCGGTTCACGATCATGCTGTCGGGATTCTCGAACGGCTACAAACTGGTGCACGGTCCGGTCACCTACCAAGATCTCGTGGACCGCGTGAAGGCAGGCAAGCTGACGTACTCAGACCAAATCTGGGACAGCAAAACGCCGTGGAAAGCCGCCTCCGAAACGTACAACCTCTTCGACGAAAAGAAACCTGCTCCTGCCGATCCAGACGCCAATATCTGGTTCTACTCGACCACCTACGACCGAGTGATTGAGAACGAAGAGAAACCCATCATCTGGCGCAAAACGTTGATCCAACACTTCTGGCGACCCGGCGACGCACTCAAACCCCAGGAAAAGGAATACCGCGTCGTGGGCGAACCCGAGTGGATTTATCAGCCAGACGACATCCGCGTCCCGGTCGTGCAGCGAGTCACCAGAATCGCCGCCGCGAAGCCCGCCAATAACGCGGCAGAAAAACCTGCGGCCGAAGAGAACAAGTAGGGCGACCGGGCCGGGAATGTCCAAATCCCAAGCATCAATGTCCAAGGAATCCCCAAATCTCAATGTCCAGGTGAGCTGTCACAAATTTGGAGATTTGGACCTTGGGGTTTCCTTGGTCATTGGGTTTTGGAAATTGGGATTTCTCGCCAATGCACCAGAAATTCAATCCGCTGAACCGTGATCTGATCGTCAACATCAACGGACGGCTGATCCACCGCGACCAAGCGGGAGTCAGCCCTTTCGATTCGGTTGTGCAAGGGGGCGACGCCGTCTGGGAAGGCTTGCGGTTGTACTCTGGCCGCATCTTCAAATTGCACGAGCACCTCGCTCGGCTGCGCGGTTCCGCGAAGGCGCTCGCGTTCACTCAGATTCCGGCCGACGACGAGTTGATCGAACAGATTCGTCAGACGCTCGAAGCCAATCAGATGTTCGACGGCGTCCACATCCGGCTGACGCTGACGCGCGGCGTGAAGTACACGTCAGGCATGGACCCGCGACTCAACACGGTCGGACCGACGCTGATCGTGCTCGCCGAACACAAACCGCCGGTTTACGACAAAGCGGGCTTGAAACTCATCACGAGCAGCGTCCGCCGCTTTCCACCCGACTGCCTCGATCCGAAAATTCACCACAACAATTTGATTCAGTCGATCCTCGCGAAACTGGAAGCCAATCACGCCAGGGCCGATGACGCCTTGATGCTCGATACGCGAGGCTTCGTTGCCGAAACCAACGCGACACACGTCTTCCTCGTCGATCACGGCGAGGTCATTACCAGCCGACTGGTGGCCTGCCCAGAAGGGATCACGCGCACCACCGTGATGGGACTTTGCCGCACGCATGGCATCCCGCTTGCCGAACGCGATCTCTCGCTCACCGAGGTCTATCGCGCCGACGAAATGTTCTGCACCGGGACGATGGGCGAACTGGCCGCCGTCATCGACGTCGATGGCCGCACAATCGGCACTGGTCAAATTGGCCCAATGACCGGACGCCTCAGCGAATTGTTTGCCGAGCTGACTCGCACCGAAGGGGTTCGGCTGGTGTCTCCGCCGACCGTCATCGTGTGACTTCGAGTGCGTTTGTGTCGGGATTGTTGCGATTGCTGACGGAGCGATCGTCACGGGACGAAGCGCCGGTGCGACCGATTCACGACTGGTAATCGGCAGGGGGCTTCCAGCCGATTCCGCCGAAGACATCTGAGCCAGACCGCAGTCCTTCGCTGATTCGGACAAACGGACAAGTCGCATGGCGTCCGAATTTGACTTCGGCTCTCCGTGTCGGGCGACACGGGAGATCGTTTTGTTGCGAACCGTTGAGAACAGTCGAGGGTTGTAGAAACGCGATTTTCCGCACGGCCATTGCCAGCGCTTTGATCGGCTAAGTATCGTTTCCCAACTCACGCCATATTCTCGGCGGAATCGCAGCGGGCCCAACTCTTATCCAAGAGGCTGTGATCCAATGTTTTTTACCCCCTGGTTGCGCTCATTTTCTCGCCGAATCCGCTTCTCAAAACGCCGCCTGAAACGACTCAGCCCGCAACAGCATCAGAAGATGCTGCGCGGCCCAATCGTTGTCGGCGCTCACGCCGAAGGGCTTGAGCCGCGCATGGTGCTCACGCCACCGAGCTTCGTTTCGGTGACGCCCAATGGCGGATTGTTTCTCGCCGACGGCACCACTTTGAACGAGATGCCGCGCGAACTGTTGTTCCAGTTCAGCCCCGGTCAAACGCTGGACACCACTAGTTTCGGTGCGATCCAGATTTACGGAGCCGGTCATGACGGCGGCTTCCGATCTGCCTCAACCGTGACCGACTTCGGTTCGGGTGGAGCGGTAGTCCTGCGCGTCGGCACTGCTCGGTTGGGTGTCGCTGAAAACGGCACGACACTGATCGTGAACAAAGCGGATCGCGGACCGAATGGACTACCGACGATCGCCAGCGTTCCCGGCACCATCACGTTGACGTTGAACAGCAACGCGACGACTCCGACCACGGGCAACGGTTTGATGATCTTCCTACAAACCGACGCGACGGCGAAGACGCTGTTGACCGCCGAACTCGTTTTCGGCGCTGGCACGACCAGCTTGGCGGGCATTACCAACGGATCGTCGTTCACATTGACCGGAGCGGATGCCGCGTCCGCACTCTCGAACTTCGGCGCGGGCGCTGGCTTCAACATGCAGTTTCAGGCCAATTCGGCCAATGTGACGGGACTCGCCGGGAATCATCTTTCGCTCCAATTTGTGCGACGCGACTTGGGTGCCGCATCGCGAGCCCCCTTGATCAACGTCGTTGGCAACATCAACTTTCCCCCAGCGAGCAATCCCGTTCTGCTGGATCCCTCCTACAGGATCGAAGTCACGTTGAACATCAACGCGACCAGCCCGACGCGCGCTTCCGATTTGATCACCGCGCTGACGAGCGATACGAAAGCCAACGTTCTGATCATCCCGTCGGTGGCTTTCGGGACGAATACCACCAGTCTTTCCACGATGCCGGACGGCACGTTGTTGCAACTCTCTGGTGCCGATCAGTTGCTGACTCCCGGCTATCGCGATTTGCAATCTGGCAGTTCGCGCAACGTGATCTATCGCTTCGCGGAATCACTCAACAACGATCAATACCGCATTCAAGTGGTCGGAGCCGGAGCCAATCCGTTGACCAACGGTGGCGGCGAATTCGTCAACAATGGCGCGGACACGCGCTTGACCTTCACGTTGGATTTGGGAGCCCAAGTCACTTCGGTCGTCCCGCAGCCGGTCGTGCGCGACCAATTGCTGACGGTCGTGAATGCCGCCAATGTCAGGGATGGCGACACGCTATTGGTCGATCCCGGTACGCTCTCGACGCTCCTCACACCGAACCTGTTCGCGTTCGAATTGAACAATGCATCGGTCGAAGCGCCCGGAACAGTCCGAGCAGGAAACACGCCTGTTGATTACCTCTCCACCGACACGGCCGCGCAGATCGCGACGAAGATTCGTGACGCGATCAATTCGCAGACCGCCGCAATGCGCGGAGTCACCGCGATTTCGGCCAGCAACGTCGTGACGGTACGCGGCAACGCATTCGACGCACGTTTGACTTTGTCGCAAACTTTGGCCACCGCGATGTCCGTAACGGCAGGCGGGATCTCTCAGCGCGGGAACTTGGTCAACGTCTATTTCAATCAGGACGAGCTGACGAATTCGCAGGCCACCGATCCGCGCTACTATCAGTTGGTGGACACAAAAGGGACTTCGAGTCCGACGGACGACACCGTCCGCATTCCAACGTCTGTCGTTTACGACAACGTCCACAACACTGCGGTGCTTGATTTCGGCGCGAACTTCCCGACGGCGACCTACAAGCTGCAACTCGGCACATCGCAAGAAGTGGACTCGACACTCGCGACAGCGGTCCGCTTGGGGAATCTGTTCTCCAATCCCATTGCGGGCGGGCATTCCTTCGCCACAACGGCGTTTCTCGGTGACAACGGTGCGGGCGCAAACGACGTCGATTTGTATCGCTTCGAGTTATCTGCCCCGGATGTCTTGATGGTGGCCGTGACGCCAAATTCTGGCACGGACACATTGCTAAAGCTCTTTGACAGCAACGGAGCCTTGATTGCCACGACCAACTTGAATCAAGGACCGGGCCTAGTCGACTCGCTGAGTTCGACTGGCGCTTTGCCGGCTGGGACTTACTACCTGGGAGTCTCCAGTGTCGGAAACACTTATGCCTTTAACCCAGCCAGTCCCGCGGCTGGAGGAACCACAACCGGTTCCTATCGGATCAACTTCGATGTCCTGAATGCCGCGGTGGGCAGCGACAACAACAGCGCGTACTCGACGGCCACGAACATCGGGACGTTGGATGCAGCGGGCACGAGTATCTCGTCGGTCATCAGCAACGCCAGTGCGATCGCGGTCCCTTCGCCTCCGGGTACGGATGACGAACCGGGACACCGGACCCTTCCCGTGGAATCTCACGGACAAGGGAACCTCGGTAATCCGGCCGTTCCCGGCGGGATCCCGGTCATCCCGTATTTCTTCCCAAGAATTTACGGCTCCGTGCTGGGCCAGCCGGTCAGCAATCAGATTTCCGAAGTTCAGAAGGATCTCACGCGATTCATTTTCGAGACCTTCAGCCGGTACACCGGTTCGCAATACGTCGAGACGGCCAATTCGGGACTGTCGATCGCGAGCGGTGATATTCGCGCCGCTGATCCGACCCTGCCCGTCAACGCGGTGGCCGGCATCTCGTCGATCATCATCAACGCCATCCAGAACGGAAACGACAACAGCTACGACGGCGGATGGATGGGAGTCGCCTTCCACGAAATCGGCCACGCCATCGGATTGGGTCACACGTCGGACTTGCGCTCGTTCATGGACGGCAACGGCGGCGGACCAGACCCGGAGACTCCCTCCGGCGATCATGACATCACCCATCTGCTGCACAGCTACCCGAAACATTCAACGGATATTGATCTCTACCGATTCGATGTCACCACGGCGGGACATTTCACGGCTGAGATTACCGCCAGACGGACGACGATCACTCCCAACAGCAGCCCGTTGGACGCCGCGTTGACGTTGTTCCGAGATCCGTTCGCGACCGCCACATCGGACTTCGGAACCAGCGGCGCGACACAGTTGACGTTCACGGCGGCCAACGCCGGCGTATTCGGCAACGACATTCGATTGGTGATCGTGACGGACGATTTTGTCGGCCCGTACGGAGCGAACAACGCGGCGGTCTCCGTCAGCGGGCACACCATCACGGTGAAGCTCAACCCGAACGTCGGCAATCACACCACGGCGTCGCAGTTGGTGGCGGCACTGACGGCGAGCACTCCGGCGAGCTTGCTGGTGTCCGCCTCCTTCACGGGCGCGAACGGAGATTTGACCGGCATCACCGCGGCGAACTCCACGATCGCGCTGGGTGGCGGCAACCGCGAAGTGATCACGAAAAACGACGACTACTACGGATTCGATCCGTTCGTCGGCATCGATTTGCAGCCGGGAACGTACTACATCGGCGTCACCGCGAAGGGAAACACCACCTACGATCCGACGGTGGCTGATACCGGTTTCGGCGGGCAGTCGGACGGGGCGTACAATCTGCAATTGAACCTCACGACGGCTCCCGCCTCGTCGCTCATCGACATCGACAACGCAACGGCGACGTTGTTTGACGGCGATTCGGACAAGGTCGCCGGTGGCTCGTTCAACTTCTGGTTCGAGGCGGGCAACACGATTTATGTGGACAAGTCCACGACGACTCCGGTCGGTCAGCAAGACGGAACCGCCACGAAGCCGTTCAGCACCCTCTTGGCGGGTTCGGCCAAAGCGGCTTCGCGAATCGTGATTCCCACCGCAGGACCGTCGGCGATCGCCGACGGCGAGTACTTCACGATCAATGATGGATCGAACCTGCCCAAAGTGTTCGAGTTCGACAAAAACGGCGTGACGGTCAGCCCCACGGTGGTTCAGATTAACATTTCGGCTGCGGTGACACTGGCCGATGTCGTGAGCGCTGTGACCAATGCCATCAGCGCTCAGTTCGATCCGACATTCAATGTTTCCGTCGCTGCCAGCAGCTCTGTCAACGGCACGATCGACTTGGCGATCCCCTTAAACACCGATGGCACGTTGAGCGGCGGTTTAGATGTCCAAGGCTCGAATGCGTTGCTCAAGACCCCCAACATTCTGCGGATCGTCGGCAACGGTGGAACCGATCGCGACATCCTGACCGCGAGCGATGCGTCGCCGTATGTGCTGGGTGTCAACAATGTCGGCGCAACACTCGCAGACGGTCGGAATCTTGACGTCCCGCAAGGGACCACCGTGATGATCGACGCGGGTGCGGTGCTCAAGCTGCAATCGGCGAGCATCGACGTCGGCACCGCCAGTTTTGGTGTCAATCGGCAAAACGGAGCCGTGCAGGTTTTGGGTACGTCGGAGAAAAAGGTTTACCTCACCTCATTCCGCAACGACGCTCTGGGCGGCAACAGCGACGGTGCCTCCGCCGGCCCGGTTCCGGGACATTGGGAAGGGATTGTCTACCGCCACGATTCGGACATGAACTTGGCCGGAACACCGGGATTGGGCAGCGAGGTCTACCTGAACTCGGTCTACCAAGCGGACCTGAGCTACGGCGGCGGACAGGACATCAATCTCAATGTTTATGACCCGATCGACATTCGCAGTCAGCGACCGACGATCGCGTTCACCACGATTACGCGCAGCGCGGCGCATGCCATCGCAGCCACGCCCGACAGCTTCGATGATTCGAACGGCCGCATCGGCCCGGACATTCACGGCAACCTGTTCGCCAACAACAACGTCAACGGTTTGTTCGTGCGGATCAGCACCGAACTGAATCAGCCGTTGGAGGAACTGACCGTCAACGCGCGGCTCAAATCGACCGACGTGACCTATGTGCTGACCGAAAACTTGCAGATCGCGGGCAACGCCGGTGGCCTCATTCGCACGAACAACATTCAACAGTTGACGCTGCTCGGGCAACCGACTGGCGGGCAGATTCTGGTCAACGGCTTACCTGTTCCGTTCGACGCGACGGCCGACGCCATCCGGATCGTGTTGGAGCCGCTGTACGGCGGTCCGGGCAACGTCAAGGTCACTGGCGGGCCGTTAAACCAATCGAACGTCATTATCGAAGCCGTCGTCAACGCCGGCAGTGCGGCCCGCGCGCAGCTTTCGATCACGGCACACCCGACGGACCCAATGGTGGGTGGTGCGATCGTCGCCACGATGTTGCAAACCGGCGGCAACCTCTTCGCTCGTCCCGGTGGACGCTTGCAGTTCGACCCAGGTGTGGTCGTGAAACTGGGGAACGCGCGGATCGAAGCGGAACGTGGCTCGGCAAACTTGATCGCGGAAGGGACCGAGGGCAACCCGGTGATCTTCACGTCGGTCAAAGACGACCGTTACAGCGGCGCGAGCGGTTCGTTCGACTTGCAGACGGACGGCTTCAACACGGTCGTGACCAACACGGCGGCGGCGGCGGATTGGGGCGGCTTGATGTTCGGCTTGAACAGCCGCTTGAGCCTCGACCAGGCCTACATTGCCTACTCCGGCGGACAGACTCCGGTCGAAGGCGGTTCGGGCAGCTTCAATGCCGTCGAATTGCATGAAGCCACCGGCCGCATCGCCAACTCGATTTTTGAATTCAATGCGAACGGAGCCAGCAACGGCGGTCCTGGCGGAACGCGCAGCAACCGTGAATCGAACGCCTCCGCGGTGATCTTTGTCCGCGGAGCGCAGCCCGTGATCGTCAACAACGTCTTCCAAAACAACTCCGGCTCGGTCATCAGCATCGATGCCAACGCCTTGAAGGCCGTGAACATTGTGGATCAGGGCCGAGCCACCGGCAGCAACGACGCCTACACGCAGTTCACCGAAAACCAAGGTCCGTTGGTACGGCTCAACCGCATGGAGAATACGAACCTCGCTCTGGGCGCAATCCTGGGCATGTCGGTTCGCCCGTTGGCGCTCGCCACGCAGACGGTTTGGGACGACACCGACATCGTGCATGTCCTGCAAGGGAGAATCACCGCCGACAAGTTCCACACGGCTGGCGGAATTCGCCTGCAGAGTGCTCCGGACGCGAGCTTGGTCGTCAAGCTGCTCGGTGCCACGGCCGGATTTGCGATCGGCAGTTCCAGTACGGACCTGCAAGAAGTCGCGGATCGTGTCGGTGGAGCGATGCAGGTGGTCGGCACGCCGGGCTTCCCGGTCATCATGACCTCGCTGCTCGACGACTCCGTCGGGGCCAGTCTCAATCCGGCAGGCTTCCCGGTGGGTGATACCAACGGCGATGGCAACGCGACCGCGCCGGCCGCCGGAAACTGGAATGAGATCCGGTTCGACAAGTACGCGAATGACCGCAACGTCGTCGTCGTCAATGAACTCGAAAAGGCATTCACGGCGGGAACCGATATCAACAGCACGCCGTCGTTGGCGCAGCTCCTGGGAGACCTGGGGCCGAACGACAAGAGCGCGAACGAAAATCGCCGCGCGGGATACGAAATCCACGGCACCATTTCGGAAGACGCTCCCAACGATGTGGACGTCTACAAATTCACGGCCGATGCCGGCACGGAAGTCTGGTTCGACATCGACCGAGTCAATCCCGCGCTGGACACGATCATCGAATTGGTCAATGCCGCGGGCAATGTCTTAGCTCGTTCGCAGGACAACGCCACATTGACACCGTTCACGGTCACGCCACGAAATTTGGAGAAGTCCGCGGAACTGGGCAAGGACTACTACGCCACGACCATTCGCGACGGCGGCATGCGACTCAATCTGCCGACGGGCGGCACCTACTTCATCCGCGTCCGCAGCAACCCCGGAGCCGGCAACCTGACCGATCTGAAGGGTGGTCTGACCAGCGGTCAGTACCAATTGCAGATCCGCCTGCGGCAGCGTGACGAGCAGCCCGGCGTGGCGGTCAAGTTCGCCGACATTCGCTACGCGACCAATGGCATCCATGTGAGCGGCCTGCCGTATCACAGCCCATTGGCCAGCGAAGGCTCGGAGACGACGGCCGACAATCAGGGAATCGGTGGAGCACAACGCCTCGGCAACCTGCTGGCGTCCGACCGCGGCAACGTGAGCATCGGCGGGCGGTTGGCGAATGCGGCCGACCTGGACTACTACCGGTTTGAATTGAACTACACGAACATCCAAGCCATTGGCGGCGTGAATGACGGCGGCAAGAACTGGCCGGTGACGATTGACCTCGATTGGGCCGACGGTTTCGCGCGGCCGGATACCACGATCGCGTTGTTTGACGCGCAGGGGACGTTGCTCTTTGTGGGCCGTGAATCCAACGTGTTTGACGATCAGGCGGCAGCCGGCCAAGGGAACGACTCGGATGATCTGACTCGTGGTAGTGCCGGCACGTTCGACGGCTTCATTGGTTCCATCGAGCTGCCCGCCACGGCGGCGACCTACTACCTGGCGGTAGCCAACAACCAGCAATCGCCGCAGGCGTTGAATGCCATTTTGTTCGGCGGCGCAGCGAACACCAACACCGCCGTGCGATTGGAGCCGGTCAACTCGATCAATCGCGTGATCGAAGACCATATCGGCTTCGTGGGCTACGATTCCAACGGGACTCCGATCAATCCGCACGGAGCGATGGATGCGACCAATTCCGTTCCCAACCCCGCGCTGGGACTGTTGAACATCCAGGACGAATTCTCGCTGGCGACGCACATCGTGCCGATGACCTTCCAGGACTTGGTCCTGTTCACGCACACGGCGAATGTGCTGACCACCACCGATCCGCTCAACGGAAATCGAGCCACGCGGATCAGCGAAGATCTGGGCTTGGCGGGCCCGCCGACCAACTTCCTGCAAGATACCGTGATGCGTTCCGACGGAATCATGTACGGCTACCAGCGGATCGACACGAATAACAGCACGGCCGGCCGGCTGGTGACGATTGATCCCGGTGCCCCCATCGGCACCAGCGTGTTCACGACGGTGGGCACCGACAATGTTCCTTCGGGAACGCCAGCCGTCGGTTCGGGAGTGGTGCCACTCGCCCTGAACTATCGAATTTTTGAGCAAACCACGAACACCGACGATGTCGATGCGCTCACGTTCCAGCGAACCGGGTTCGGCAATGTTGTCGCTGGCCAGCCCGATTATTCACTGTTTTACTCGGTGCGTGAGAACGGCTTATCGGCCACCATTCCCGTACTTCCCGCGACCACCGGTGCGTTCACTTGGAACTCCAAGCTGTATCGCGCGAATCCCGCCAACGGCAGCGCCGAGATCGTGGCCAACACGCCCTTTGGAATTCTCGGCGATATCCAATTAGCCGGAACGAGGCCCGCATCGGGCTCTGGAAGCTTCTTCGACGGGTCAAGCCCCCCCCAGGTCGGCATTCTGAGCTTCCAGACACGGGCGCAGGGAACCCAGGGCAACGGCGTGCGATTGGTCACGACGGCGGTCAACGGCACCGCGAATTTCGCGCAAGTCACTGGGGCCGCCAACGGTGTCGTGACGGTCGAGTACAACTTTGACTTCAACGCTCCCGCCGCAGTGACCACCATCGCCACCGTCGCCGCTGCCATCAACGCACATGCAGGCGCGCAGCGGATCATGACGGCCGTCGTCAGCTCCGGAACCCCCGGTGCCTTCATGGGCGCTGGTATCACCGCGATCGGCGGCGTCGATGACCCGTCCGGCCTTCGTATTCATGGCAACGTCACCGGCCTGGCGTTCGATCAAGCGGCGGGCGGCACGCTGTATGGCGTCACCAGTGGCGAAGGGACGCCGGGACGCGGCAGCCAGTTGCTCCAGATCAACTCCGCCACGGGAGTGGCCACGATCGTCCGCGACTTCTCGCCCGATGCGATCGGCACGACCGGTGGCGGTGCCGGACTGAGCACCAATGGCTTCCAAGGGCTGGCTCTGGGACCGCAGAACGTCGCGGGACAAATCGGTAGCCTGGCGAGCCCCATCACGGCAGCCGCCACGACGATCACGATGAATCTCGTGACCAACGTCAACTTGCCGGCGGCCCCGTTCGACATGTTGATCGAGCAGGAATTGATCACGGTCACGGCCGTTTCCGGCAATGTCTTCACGGTGACTCGCGGAGTCGGTCAGTTGGCCCATGCGGCCAGCACCGCGGCCGGCATTCCCGGTTTGTACGCTCGCACGTTGTTCGCCGTCACCGATGATGGCCGGCTGGTGGCGATGGACCCCAACCGCGGCGGCACCGGTGTGATCGCCTTCGACAGCGGCAGCGAAGTCCAAACCATCAGCGAGTACACCGCCCAGACGAGACTGACCGCTCCCGCAACGGCGGCCGATCTGACGTTGACCGTCGCCAGCGCAGCCGTTTACGCGGGCAGGACCACACCGTTCCTGATTCAGGTCGGCGTCGAGCAGATGCAGGTCACGGCCGTGAATGTCGGCCCCAACACGTTGACCGTGACGCGCGGAGCCAACGGCACGACGGCGGCGGCACACATCGCGACGGATTCGGTCGCCATCGTGTCGCTCGGTGCGACTTCGCTGCAAGCCGACTTTGGAACGACATTATTTGTTCCGAGTACCACCAGTTTCCCAGCAGCTCCCTTCACGATCCGGGTGGGGATCGAGGATATGACCGTCACCGCCAAGACGGCCAACTCTTTCACCGTTGTTCGGGGAATGAACGGGACGACCCAGGTGACTCATGCTTTCGGAGATGCTGTTGTCCAACGGACATCCTCGCCGACATTTCTGTCGGCGGTGGTCGGACAATCCACGCTGACCGTGGCCCCGACGGCAGCCTCCGTCGTCTTGAACGTGGCGAGTACCGCGAGTTTCCCAGCCGCTCCCTTCACGATTCGTGTCGGATCCGAGGACATGACCGTCACCAGCATCGGCGGGGCGACGACACTCAATGTGACTCGAGGAGTCAATGGAACGCCAGCGACGGCCCATGCGGTTGGCGCTGCGGTGCTCCAGAAGTCGATGACGGTCTTCAGTACCAGCATGTTGCCGACCGCGACGCCGTACACCATTCAAGTCGGTGCGGAGCAAATGACCGTCACCAGCATCGTCAATGCGACGACGCTCAATGTGACTCGTGGCATCAACGGCACCATCGCCGCCGCGCATGTGCGAGGCGACGGCATCTTCCTGCCAAATTCACACTTCACGCTGGCGTACGACAACGGAACCAGCGTCCAAACAACCGCGCCGCTGGCCTACAACGCGCCAGACACCAGCAGCCTCGATGAACGGCAGACCGTCGATGTCTACTCCTATGCCGACACCGGCATCCCGACCTACACGCTGAGCTTCGTCAACAACTTTGCGCGCACCACCTCGCTGGCGGGAGCGGTGGATTTGACGGCAGCCGCAGTGAGCTTCACCACGCAGGACACGACGGAAGCCAACCGCTTCCCGGCTGCGAACTTCCTCGTGCGGATCGACAACGAAGACATCTTCGTGACCACCCGCACCGGGACGACCTTCAGCGGTCTGCTCCGTGGGCAACATGGAACGACACCGGCACCGCACTTCGCCATCAATACCCCCGGCACCACGAACCCGCCGGCGACCGTCTTCCAATTGTTGACCACAAACATCAACGGCGCGATTCCGGCTCTGGTCTCGACGACGTTGTCGGCCAATGCCCAGGGATTGGGAATCGGCAACGACTTCCAATCCTTCGCGGAATACAACGCGCAGACGGAGTTGGCCTTCGCGGCGGCGGCGGGCGACACGGTCATCACGGTGACGGATTCCAGCGTCCTGCCGACGGCGGTCCCCTTCCGAATCCAGATCGGCGTCGAGCAGATGCAGGTCACGAGCGTCGGCCCAGGTGCCAATGAGCTGACCGTCGTGCGCGGATCCAACGGCACGACGGCGGTGGTTCACGGGCTCAACGATTCAGTGGCTCTGGTCGATTTGGGCGCGACGACGATGAATGACGCCGGCGGCATCGACGACTTGGTGACATCGTTTGTCGTCACCAGCACCGCATCGTTCCCAGCGGCTCCGTTCACGATCCAGGTTGAAGCCGAGCAGATGACGGTCTTTAGTGTGACGGGCGGCGGGACCACCCTCAACGTGGTACGTGGAGTCAACGGCACAACGGCTGTCCTGCATGCCAATGGCGTGGACGTCGATCAAGTCACGGGTGCCCCGACGCTGCTGCTCAATCCAGCGACCGCCGGCGCTGCAACCGTGACGGTTGTGGATGCCAGCAAGTTGCCCTCGGCCGCGCCGTTCACAATTCAAATCGGCTCCGAACGGATGGACGTCACGAGCATTGCCGGCAACGTCCTGACGGTGACTCGCGGTTTGTACGGTACGACCCCAGTGCCTGGAGTCGGCGTTCCCCATGTCGCTGGCGAGGGGATCCTGCTGCCCGACAGCAACTTCACGCTGTCGATCTCGGGCTTGGGAAGCGTCCAGACGACCAACCCGATCTTCTACAACGCTCCGGCTCAACTCAGCCGGGACGAGCGTCAGACGTTGGACATCCTGTCCTACTCTGACACGGTCACGCCGATCTACACGCTGAACTTCGTCAACAACTTCTTTGACACGACCGCGCTGGCGGGTGCTGCGGATTTGACCGCCGGGGCGACCTCGTTCACCGTGCAGGACGGTTCGAGCTTCCGGGCAGCGACCGTCGCGAATCCGATGATCGTGCGGATCGACAACGAATTGATGTTGGTCCAGGGACATCTCGCTGGCTCAAACAGCTTCACCAACGTGGCGCGCGGCATCGGCGGGACGACGGCGACGACCCACTTTGCCATGAACACCGTCGGTGCGACCAACCCACCAGCAACGGTTTACGAAGTCCTGACGACGACGGTCTCGTTGGCCATCAGCAACCCCACGACGACGACGCTGGATGCCGTGACTGGTAATGTCGATCTCAGCGCTTCCGTTCTGAATGTGACCAATACGGCCGGATTCAACGTCAACGACATCATCCGCATCGATCACGAAGAGATGGAGGTCACGGGAGTCGGGGCGGGAGCCCCGGGAACACTCACCGTGCTTCGCCAGCGCAACGGAACCTTGCTCGCCGCTCACACGGCGACGTCCGTTATCACCAACCTGACGGCGACGATCAACGTCGTCGAAAATCGCTCGTTCCCGGCCGGCGGCACCATCCGCATCGACAACGAAGACCTGGTCGTCACCGGAACGGTGGGGACCACGCAATTCACGGTTCGCCGCGGAGCCAACGGCACGGATCCCATCCAGCACGACGCGAACTCGGTCGTCTATCGCGTGCTGACCACAGCGTCCCTCAACTTCAACGACACGGCTGCGATCGTCGATACGCGATTGACCAACGCCCTGGCAACAACTTTTGGCGCGGGGGCGACGGACATCATCACCTTCGGCCAAACCACGCTCAATGTGTCCATCAACGCGACCGTCACCTCATTCACGGTCGCCAGTGCGGCCAACTTCCCGACCACTCCCTTCACCATTCGAATCGACACCGAAGATATGACGGTCACGAACGTGACCGGCAATACCTTCACTGTGATTCGCGAGGTCAATGGCACGACGGCGGCCGCTCACCTCTTCGGCAGAACGGTGACTGAAATCAACCGACGGACGGGTTTGACACCAGGTGGTGCCGTGGGCACGATCGCCACACCGGTCAACATCCTCTTCACTGGCGTGTTGGGTCAGCGCGACTTCGTGAACGTGACCTCGGATAACTCCAAGCTGGTCGGTGACGAGATTGTGCAGATCCCGAACATTTCGGCGGGAACTTACACGCTGACGATGAACCATCCGATTTTGGGTGTTCCGGTCGTGATCGGCGTGTTCAACTTCAACGACACGGCCGCAACCTTGCAGACGGCGTTCGACACGGTCTTGGGGTCCGGCAATGCCGTGGTGAGCGGCGGCGTGCTGCCGGGAACTCCGCTGAGCGTGCAGTTCATCGGCTCGCTGCAAGACACCGATCTGCCTCTCAACGTCTTGCAAATTGACGATGCCGTCGGAATGGCGAACTTCGAGCGCCAGACGTTGCAGATCACCGGCACTGGAACGTTCACTCTGCAATACGGAGCGGGCGCAGGGAGCGTGACCGCTCCGATTGCGTCGAACGCCAATGCAGCCACGATCCAGGCAGCGCTCCTGACGTTGACCACACTGACAGCCGGCGGCGGCAGCGTGGTGGTCACCAACACGATTGGCTCGCTTTCGGGATCGACCTTCTTCATCGACTTCCGTGGAGCACCGTTCACGGACGCCAATGCGACGACCTTGGTCGCGAACAACTCCGGCATGGTTGGCGGCGGAGCGGCGATCGACTTGACGCAGTCGTTCGACGGCGGTGCGGCCTCGTTCTTCGGTGTCGAGTCCCGCAAAGGCTTCGATCCGGGCGCGGTCGTCACCACAATCCAGGACGGCATCCTGAGCGTCTATGACACGTTGGAGTTGTTGTCGAACGTCGCGGCGACCGATGTGGTCGTTTCGAGCGCCGGCAACTTGCCTGGGGCAACGGCTCAGATCAACTTCGCCGGCGTCTATGCGGGGATCGATGTTCCCGCGCTGCTGGTCAACAACTTTGGGTTGATCCCCGGAACTCTGGCCAGCGCGACCACCTCGATCGACGTGGCCGACACGAGTTTGTTCCCTGCGGGCAACTTCCTGATTCGCATCGACCGCGAAGAGATGACCGTGACCGTGCTCGACGCAACGCACCTGACAATCATCGCTCGCGGACTGAATGGCACCACGGTCGATTCACACGGTGTTGGCGCGACGATCACCGTGCTCGACACAACGATCACCGTCGATGACACACGCACGTTCGCGGGCCAATCCACGCTCAGTAATGTGGGTGGGATCACTGCCGGAGCCGGCTCGTTGACCGTTGCCAGCAGCGCCAGCTTCCCATCCACCGGACCTTTCACGATTCAGGTCGGTGCCGAGGAGATGACCGTCACGTCCGTGGCGGGTAACACGCTCTTCGTCACACGCGGAGTCAACGGAACGATCGCGGCGCCTCACTCGTTAGGCGATGCGGTGAGTCAGATCATCATCATCCGCGTTGACAATGAAGACATGCGGGTGTCGAGCACGCCGGATCAATTCACGTTCAATGTTCGCCGTGGCGTGAACGGTACCACACCGGTCGCGCACCTCGACAACACCATCGTGTTGCGAGTACTGACCACGGCGGCTCTGAACTACAATGACACCGCCGCCAACGTGGATACCGCGCTGACGACCGCTTTGGCCGCGCTGGGTGTGAACGCGGCCGACATCGTGACGGCGGGCGGACCCACGGGCGTCGCCCCGGGAACGTTCTTCGACGGAGAATTCGGAGCACCACCCACAACACCGATCAGCGTGACGTTCGGGAACAATCTGCGCCGACGCGATTTCATCGCCTTGACCGCAGATACCTCCAAACTGGACGGCGACGAAGTCCAGCAGATCGCCAACATCTTCGGCGGACAGTTCGATCTGACCTGCGGTGGAGTGACCATTGGAACGGGACTTGATCCGCTGACGCTGACCGTGGGCCAGTTGCAGAACCTGTTCGATACGGCGTTGGGGCAGGGCAATGTCGTCGTGACGGCTGCGGTCAATATTCCGCTCGCCAATCTCCAGTTCGGCCAGCCGAACCCGCTGCCGTTCTCGGTGCGATTCACCGGTGCGTTCCAGGATCGCGACATCGCCAACAATCAATTGGTCGTGACCAGCAACGCGCTCGTCCCGATGCAGAACTTCGAGCGTCAAGTGCTGACAATTTCCGGCTCGGTGGATGGTACTACCAGCCGGTTCCGGCTCTCGTTCAATGGCAGCCAGACTGCCGCGATCGGGATCCCCACGAACGCCTCAGTGGCCACAATTCAGGCGAATCTGAATTCCTTGGCCAACCTCATCTTGGGCAGCAACGGAAGTGTCGTGGTGACGGAGGTCAACGGTGCCTTGACTGGCTCGCCGCCGAACCCGCTGGCGCGAACGCTGCTGATCGACTTCCGCGGAACACCGTTTAACGAATCCTTGGTGGGAGGAATCCTCGTCGATGCCCCGCTGATCGGGGTCACGATCACCTCCGGCAGCTACACAGCCACTGTTTCGTCGGTGTTTAACGGAGACACCATCACATTCAACGGCACCGAAACCCGCCAGGGTTTTCTCCCGGTGTCGAACGTGCTGACGACACAGAACGGAAGCCTCAGCGTGCAGGATGCGCTGCTCGATTTGTCCAACATCAACTTCGGCGAAGTGATCGTGTCGAGCACGACCGGTTTGCCGGGCGGGTCATCTCAGGTCTCGTTCAATGCCGCCCTGGGCAATGTGAATCCGATGCTGATCAACAACTTCGGCCTGTTTCCCAGTACGCTGGGGAACGTCGCCACGACATCGTCCATCAACGACCGGCTGGCGGATGCCTCGATCGTCACCAATGCAGCGGGCTTGTCTCAGTCACTCGGTTTGGCGTTTTCGCCGTTGGACATCAATCTCTGGCATCCCACGATGTTCCGCACGGCGGACGTCGGCCACGGTATTTTGCCGGCTCCGGACAACACCCGCACTCCGAGCGATGCACCGCACAATCTGTTCTACGGTTTGGACGCTAAAGATCAGTTTGAGAATATCGGCGGTGCGAGCGTTTACTTCGGACTCGAACAGTCCCGCGGTCCGCTGGGACTGGACGTCGGTGATGAAAACTTCAATTACTTCGCGTACCAAGCTCCCCAGAGTCAGTTGGGTGTTCTGAATGACAATTGGCAGGCGGACCTGACCGCCAACCCGAACATCCGCAACAACTACAACCTGCCCGGCGGTGCGTTCGGGCGCATGGTCAGCAACTCGTTCAGCCTGGCTGGCTACGCGGCGGCGGATAAGCCGACGTTCTACTTCAGTTACCTGTTGGACGATGGCTCGCCAGCCAACGGTTCGCTCGCGGAAGACAAATTGATGCGCGACAGCGCGAGAGTGTTCGCGTCAATCGACGGGGGCAACACTTGGATCATGTTGGCGACGAACAACGCGCAATTGACCACGGCGGCGGGCGAGGGCGAGTTAGCAGAATTCCTCGATCACAACACCCCGCTGAATGGCTCGGTGGTTCAGCAGTTGTTCCCGACGCAAGTCTGGCGGCAAGCGCGTGTCGATTTGTCGCAGTTTGCGGGTCAAGCGAACATTCGCTTCCGGTTCGACTTCGCGACGGCCGGCAAAGTGGGCGAATCGATTGACCCCACCGCCAGCGCGTTGCCGGGTGAAGACTTTGGTGCCTTCTCCAACGAGGTCCGCGACAGCTCGAACGTTCGGGACGACGTAGACGATTCGGCCGATCGCGGCCGGAACAACAACAACGAAGGGTTCTACATCGACGATTTGATCGTCGGTTTCTCGGAGCGCGGCGAAATGGTGACGATGCCAGCCGTCGGCGTCGCTGGAACCGCGCGAGGAGTCTCGCAATTCGACGATCTGTACGCGAATCCTCGGACAAACCTGCTCAACTTGGCGGAACCGCCGTCGATCATCACCGGCGGAACGTATCAGTTTGAAATTCGCCGAGGCACCTACTACGCCGCTCCTGCGAGTCCCACCGATCCGGAATACATCATTGGGCAAACGTTCGATACGAACGACCGCATGATCGCCGGTCAGCCGGTGCAACAGGCTCCGTACGTCGAGACGTTCGACGTGGCGGAAGAATTCAACGAGGCGGGCATCAACCACACGTTGTTCCTCGTGGGAGCGTTGAACGACGTTGATCCCAATACCTTTGGCTCGCAACGACCGAACCTGCTCAGCAACGCAGGGACCGGCAATTGGGCGGAATCGACTCTCCGAGCGCAAACCAATCCGCGCAGTTGGAAGTCGGCGGCGATCACCGTCGGACAGTACTCCAGCACACGGCTGGTCAACCTGGCAACGGGCGACGGCCAGGTCAGCTTCGACGTGATGGTCGACGCCGCGCCGAATCCCACGCAGTTCAATCCTCTCACCGCGAATGCGTTCCAGTTCTACATCGACGGCATTCAACAGCCGATCGTCGTCGCGGGCACGACGTTGCCCTTCAACCAACTGCCAGGCACCGGCACGCCCACACCGGGCTTCGCGCAAGTGTCGTTCCCAATCACGGCGGGATCTCACACGTTGGAATGGGTCTATGTGAAAGGCAACTCGGACGTCTTCGTCACGACGGACGCCGCGTACATCGACAACCTGGTCATTCCCAAGCCGGATAATCTGGCCGGACGCGTGGGTGATCACAACGTGCCGCGCGAACAAGGCATGGTCGTGCTGGAAGGCAACTTCGTCCACGACGTCTCGCAGGCGGGCATCATCGTCGAGGCGGGTGCTCGAGATGCGATCAACAACCTACCGTATCCCGGCTCGGTGCGAAATACGCCGGTGACGCTCAATACCGCGCGGCTAGTGACGTCCGCCTTGTTGACGAACAACGTCATCGCCAACTTCGGGACAGTGGGCATCAATTTTGGAGGCGATCCAATCTCGTCCGGCGACGGCACCAATCCGCCGGCAGCCGTACCAATGGGCAAGATCATCAACAACTCGATCTTTGGGAAGAGCGCGGCTTTCAACAGTTTCGTGGACTTCTCCGGTCTCGCTGGTGCCGCCGAAGGACTGTCGATCTCCAATCAATTCGCAGCCGCGAACGGCGTGACCTTCCAGTACGCCGACGGCACCTTCCCACTCTTGGCACAAGTCGGCGTACAAGCCTTTGGCACCGATCCCTCACCGAGGGCGTTTGCCTTCTTCAATTCGGGCATCGCTGCCGATGACTCGCTGAATGCGGGTCAGCCGAACATCGGGCAATTCTTCCTGACCGACAATACTGCCGGCGTTGGCGCGGCGGGGAACAACCCGGATTTGATCATCAGCTATGCAGTGCCAACCGCTTCCGCATCGGCCCAGATCCTGGACATTGATGGCAGCGAGTCCTGGACAATTCAAGCCTTGGATGCCGCAGGTGTCGTGATTGGAACCGTCAACTTGTCGTCAGCGTCCGTGGGTGGCGGAAATGGACGGGCCGCGCCCTGGAGTTTCAATTTTCCGAGTCCAATGATCTTTTCGATCCGCTTGATCGCCAACAATCCCGGCGGTTTGGGATTCGCCAACTTCTTTGCATACGGCGGTACAGGCACTGGAATCCAAGTGACGAACAGTGCTAGTCCCACGATCTTCAATAACATCATTAGCAGCACGGCGACAGCGATTTCGATCGACGCGACCTCGGCGGCTTTGGTCTCGTCGCCCGATGTCACCTTTAATTTGTTCCACAACAACGTCAGCGATGGCACGACGGGAACCAATTCCGTTCTCGCTCCCACGACGGCACCACTGTTCCTGAGCCCGCAGACCAACAACTTCTATTTGGCGGGCAGCCAACCCGGAAATCCCAATCAGGCGATCGACAGCTCACTCGATACGCGCGTCGCCCGTACGCTCTACACGAACGTGACCGGTCCGCTGGGAATTCCGCAGCAGGACATGTTCGCCCCGACCGTCGACATCTACGGTCAGAACCGAATTCCCGACACCAGTCCGGCAGCGGATTTCAACGTCAAGCCGATCGGCGTGGGAGCCAGCGCCGCGAAAGACCGCGGGGCAATCGAACGCGCCGATTTCAGCGGTCCGAACGCCGCGCTCAGCATCGTACCCGACGACAAGACGCAAGTGCCGGATAACGCCGCGAATATCGATCTCGACGCGACGCTGACCAGCTTCTCGGTCGACAACCCGTCGCTGCTGACCAAGTTCATCATCACGCTGACCGATCCAGGCACGTTCCCGAACGTCGGCGTGGGCGTGTTCGACGCCCTGCCGGGACTCGTCAGCGGCAGCGCCTTCACGCTACGGCAAGTCGATGTCTCGAATTACACGCTTCTGCCCCCGGGACGTCTGCTGGTTAAAAACGTCGACTACACCTTCGCCTACAACGCCAACACCAACGAGGCGATCTTCACGTCGCTGACGGTGTTCCCGTCCGAGGCGCGGTACAACATCACGCTGGATCAAACGCAGATTCAGGACACCGCCGGCAACAACCTGCAGCCGAATCAGCAAGACGGCTCGACGCAGTTCAACATCCTGGTGACCAACGGCAGCAACGATCGTCCGGTTGTGACTCTTCCCCTCGCACAACCCACCTTGGCAGAAAACAGTTTCATTGTGCTGGCCGGAGCCAACACGGTTGCGATCACCGACGCGGATGCCTTCCTGAATGACGGAGAGATCGAAGTCCTGATGACGGCCAGCGGCGGTACGTTCACGCTGGGAACGGTTGCGGGTTTGGACTTCACGTTCTCAGACAGCAAAACCGGCGCACCAACTTCTGGCAGCGGCGCCGCCAGTCTGACGGACGCAACTCCCGGTGGAGCCGGTGTCTCGACCATCAGATTCCGAGGAAATCTGTTGGAACTGCAAGCCGCAATGAACAACCTTCGCTTCGTGCCAGCAGTGGACTTGAATGACAACAATGGAACCGGTGCTCCGAACGACGACATCAGCATTGACTTCGCGCTGAATGACCTGGGGAATTACTGGGTCGCCGCGAACGGAAGTGTGGATCCCAAGCCAAACAACATCCTTCTGCCGCATAAACTCCAATTCAGGGTGACGCCCGTCAACAGCACACCGACGGTGACGTCTCCGGCATCACTATCGACCAACGAGGACGCCAATCTGTTCTTCGCCGGCAACGTCTCGGTGGCCGATCCAGACTCGAACGAGTCGCCGAATCCCATGCTGACGGGGATCGTGGAAGTCACGGTCTCGGTGACCAGTGGGACGGGCACGTTCAATCTTGATCCCGCCGACATCGCCGCCTTGTCGTCGTTCTCTGTGGGTGATGGGACCAATGACCAGACCATGACCTTCCGTGGGACTTTGGCGGCCATCAATGCGGCCCTAGACGGCTCATTCTACGACCCGGCACAGGACTACTTCGGATCATCCACCCTGACGGTCACCATCAATGACTTGGGAAATGCTCCGTCCGGAACTCCGAGGTCCTCCGCACCAAAGACCACCGCGATTACTGTGAACCCACAACCGGATCCCGATACTTACTCGGTGAGACAGAACAGTGGTGCCATCAATGCCAACGATCCCGTCGGATTGCTCACGGTGACGACGTCGGATAACGGTGTCCTGGCGAATGACATCGATCCCACCCAAGCGGCCAACTACACCGCCGCAATCTTCGGCGCTGGCCCATCTGATGCTACTGCCGGTGGCTTCACGTTTAATTCCGATGGCACCTTCACCTACACCCATGATCCTTTGAAGACGAACATCACCGACTCATTCCAATACACGGTGACGACCATCGCGCCACCTTCTGTCAGTACACCGATCACGGTGACGATCAACGTGAACCGAGCTCCGGTGTTTGATGTCTTGACCACGGGCCCGTTCAGCATCAACGAGAATTCGCCGAGCACGCCCATCGCGACGATTGTGGGCGATATCGATGCCACGGACCCCGATGCGGGGCAGACGCTGACCTATGCCATCGCGGCCGGCAATACAAACAATGCATTCGTGATCAATTCTTCGACCGGCGTGATCACAGTCAACAATACGGCGGCGCTGAACTTTGAAACGACTCCCTCCTTCGCACTCACGGTCACCGCGACCGACGACGCGCCGATCAACGCGCGAGAAACCACGTCCACGGCCGTGACGATCAACTTGACGGACGTTGCCGAACAATTGATCGTGATCGCGACCGATTTTCCGGCAGGAAGCCCTTCCAACCTGACCTTGGTCAACATCGGTGGGCTATTGCATCTCTACGACTCCAACGGGGTGGTCATCACCAATGACATCGTTCCGCCAATGGCTTTCGCAACAACCACGAGTGTCAGCATCACCGGCCAAAACGGTAACGGTAACGCGCTGACGATTGATTTCGGCGGCAGTGGTGGAACACCCATTCCGGCAGGTGGTGTTGCCTTCGCAGGAGGTAGTGGTGCGGGCAGCGACAGTCTCAAATTGATCAACGGCACGGTCACAAGCGTCATCCATACCTTCACGAATGGTGCCAACGGAATTAATGGTGCCAGCGGCACAGTCAATGTGGATGGAAAGGTCGTCGCCTACTCGCAATTGGAACCGATCGCCGATGACCTCGTCGCGACCGACCGCACGTTTACCTTCAGCAACGTGGCGGACACCATTACGCTCAACGACAGCGGCACGAACGTGGATGGTAAGAGCATCATCTCGACCGCAGGTACCAGCGAGACGGTGATCTTCCAGAACCCAACGGGCACGTTGACCATCAACGCGGATGCCGTCGCCGGTACCGGTGCAGATACCTTGAGGCTGCTGGGGTTGGACCCGTCACTCTCACCGGGGAATGTCACGGTGAACGGTCGAGGAGGCAACGATACGCTCGTCGGCCTGGCGTCCTCGCAGAACATGTTCAACATGAGCGGCCCCCAAGCTGGCTCCATGAACGGTTTCAATTTCACGGGCATCGAGACTCTGCAAGGCGGAAGCGCCAAGGACACGCTGAGCTACTCAGCCTACGGAATCGCGACGGTCGTGACCGTCGATCTGTTCGCCGGCACTGCCACGGATCTCTCCCGAATCAGCAGTATCGAGCACGTCATTGGTGGCGCTGGGGCTGACGTCCTGACCGGCTCATCGGGTGCTGACACGCTGGAAGGCGGAGGCGGGGAAGACTTGCTGACCGGTGGAAGCGGAAGCGATTTGCTCGACGGTGGTGCTGGGAACGACATCCTGGTGGACGGGATCGGCAATGACATTCTCGTCGGCGGTGCCGATGACGATCGCTACAAACTTCCGTTGTTGTTATCGCCCGGTGCGACCCAAGCACTGGACAACAGCGGTCTTGGCAGAGACACGGTGGATTTCACAGGGGCTGCGGCCGGCGTGACCTTCGACATGGATTTGGCGACCGCTCAAACCGTCTTTGGGTTTGGCACGCCCGGTGTCACTGTGACTTTGACCGGAGAATTCTCGGGCTTCGTGGGGACCAGTCATAACGACAGCGTTAGGGCGAAGCTCACCACCTTGGGCCGCACCATCGACGGCGCAGGACAAGCTGCCTTGGGCAGCGACACGTTCACCGCCGTGAGCACTGCTGCGGCTCTCGATTGGACCATCAACGGTCCTGGTGCTGGCACGATCGCAGCCGCTGGACCGTTGACCTTGGCTTTCCTCGGCCTCGAAAACTTGGTGGGGAGTGCGTCTGCGGACACCTTTGGTTTCGCCGCAGGTGGATCGGTCCCCGGAACCATCAATGGCAATGGAACTGGAAACGTCCTGAGCTACGCGTCTTTCGGAACGGCGGCCACCGTCAATTTGCAGACCTCGACGGCCACCGGAATTCTGACGGGGCCGACCGGTACCGTGCCAGGATTCAGCAATCTCCAGAGCTTCGTCGGCAACGACCCGAGTCTGCTGCTGAAGGACACCTTGATCGGGAAGAACAGCACGACAAATTGGTTTATCACGGACACCAATACCGGCAATTTCATAAATGCAGCGACAGCGCCGTCCTTCACCGGCTTTGAAAACCTGACCGGCGGCACCGGCAACGATAGTTTCTTCTTGTCGAACCAAAAGGGAGTTACCGGGACGATCAACGGCGGTGCTCACGTGAGTCCGGGTACTGATACGCTGAATTACTCAGCGTACTTGACGCAAGTGGACGTCGTTGTGGGCGGAGCATCCACCGGTGTCGGAACAGCAGTTCTGGGCATTGAAACGTTTGTCGGCGGTAGCGGGGTGTCGCCGATCAAGGACACGCTGACCGGTCCCACTGCCAACAACACCTGGAATCTCACGTCGGCCACCGGTGGCAATATCGCGAACTCGGCTGGAACGGTCGTGGCCACATACTCTCTCTTTGAGTCGTTCATCGGTGGATCTTCGGACGACACCTTCAAGATTTCGTCGGGAGTGACCATCGGCGGCAAGATCGATGGCAGGTCAGGTAAAGACACGTTGGATCTCTCCGGTCTGGGAGCCACCTTCCCGCGCAATGTCGTGTTGACCGATGACCTCGGCGCAGGCTTCTCCGGAAAAGATGCCGCGATTACCGGCGATTTCTTTGGCATCAACTCGCTGATCGCAACGTCGAAGACGGCCGCGCCTGCAGATACGCTCAATGGAATCGACGGCAAGGATGCCATTTGGGAGATTGATGGCACGAACCGTTACATCAGCAAAGACTCCGGACGAGCGCTCGAGTTTTCGGCCTTCGAGACTTTCAGGGTTGGAGCTTCGTCCAACAACCAGTTCAAAGTCAGCAACGGAACGCAGATCGCGGATCTGGTCGGTGGTGGCGGGAACGATGAGTTCATCTTCAGCGACGGAGCCAAACTGACTGGCAAAGTGGATGGTGGTGTTGGACCAGGAACAGACACACTGAGTTTCGCACCGGCATCAACAGCTCAAATCTTCACTCTGACGGGTCTGGGTGCCGCGCATGGCTTCTCTGGAAAAGTGGAGAATGGCAGCCCATTGACCAAAGTGATCTCAGGGGATTTCACGAACATCGACAGCATTGTCGGCGGCAACGGCGGCGACACACTCATCGGACGCGACGTGGCGGCGACCTGGACGGTGGGGACGAATGGCCTCTACGAAGAGACCGACGTCGATGGCAGAATGTTGCCCTTCGCGAGCATCGAGACTTTGACCGGCGGCAACAAATCCGACCTCTTCGAGATTAGCGGAATTCAAAGCGTCAACTTGAATGGTGGAATTGGAGCCGACACGTTCCACTTCCAAGACGGTGCGTCGCTCAATGGAGTCATCACGGGTGGAGCAGACAACGACACGATGAGCTTCGCCGGCAATACGACTGCGGCGACGATCGGCAACATCCCGGGCTCCGTGAATCTCAACAATCTCGACACGATCGAGAAAGTCATCGGCAGCAACGCCACCGACACGCTGATCGGTTTGACCTCCGGCTCGGTGTTCAACATCACTTCTGAGGATTCGGGAACGGTCACTCCGGCCGGAGCAACCACGCCCGTCACGACGTTCGAGAACTTCCAGAATTTGACCGGCTCCGGCGGCGCGGACACGTTCAACTTGACGGGCACTGGTTTCCTGACCGGTACCATCGACGGCGGGCTCGGTACCGATTTGCTCAGCTTCGCCGGCCTGGCGAGCAGTCGAGCGGTCACATTGGCGGCCTTGGGTGCGCTCGATGGCTTCAGTGGGACGGAAGATACTGGCGACGTTCTCTTGGGCGGTTTCAAAAACATCAATTCGATCACCGGCAGTTCGTCGTCCGACGATCAGTTCATCGGAGTGATTCCGAACCCAACCAATCTCCTGCGTGATTTGGATGCGGTCTGGGACATCAACAGCTCAATGTCGTACTCGGCCGGCGGACGAACGCTGACCTTCGGTTCGTGGGAAACGATGACCGGCGGTCGGGGCGACGACTTGTTCACGATCACTGGGGCCCGATCCGGCAACCTGTTTGGCGGCGCGGGCATCGGAAGCGACACGTTCCGGTTTACGGCCGGAGCGACTCTGGACGGCGACATCGACGGTGGCGCAGGCAATGACAAGCTGAGCTTCGAGTTCTACACCACTGCGATCAATGTGGCGCTCGATGAGAATCAGTCGAGCGGATACGGCGGCGGAGTGGTTTTGTCCTCGAACGCTGCCTCCAATCTCCTGTCCAGTTTCCGAAACATCGACACGCTGATCGGCGGCACCGGCAGCGACACGCTCAACGGCATCACCGGCTCACCCGCCGCTTGGAAAATCGACGGCGATAATTTCTACAGCTCTCCGGGATTGACGATCGACAGTGTGCTCTACATCGACGATGCGGACTACCTCAATTTCCGTGCGTTCGAGAACTTGAACGGCGGAGATGCCAATGACACCTTCCGCATTTTGGGTCTGTCGCAGCCGGTGAATCTCTCCGGCAATGGGGGCCAAGATCAATTCATTCTGCTGGGAGATAGCAACGTCAATGGCATCATCAATGGCGGGGCCGACGAAGACAAATTCGACCTGTCGGGTAAGTCGAGCGGTCAGTCGGTCAGCATCAACAATTTGATCAGCATCGAAGAAGTGATCGGAAGCTCCGCGATCGACACGCTGGTCGGAGCACCGAGTGCGTCGACGACCTTCGTCATCACGGGTTCCAACAGCGGCACGGCCGGATCGATCGGCTTCACCGGGTTTGAGAACCTGCAAGGTGGTACCAAGAATGACTCGTTCGAGTTCCAGGACGGCGGCAAGATCACCGGCACCATCAACGGCGATACGGGCAGCGACGCTTTGCGATTCACCGACATGACCAGCTCGCAAGCGATCGCTCTGACCGGCATCGGTGCCAAGGATGGATTCTTGGGCAACGCGGGAACGACTGTCGCCAACTTCACGAACATCGACTCCTTGTTCGGCAGCAGCGACAGTGACTCGGTGCGCGGACGAGATGTCAATTCCACATGGACTTCCAGCGGCGCAACAATCAACTACACGTCGACACGCACGATCAACCTGTCGAGCTTTGAGGTTCTGCTGGGTGGCGCAGGAGTCGACATCTTCACTCTGAACGGCCTGACGGTCACGTCTGCGGATGGTGGTACGGGCAGCGATACGCTGGTGACCGCTAATGCGGCCGGCGAAGTGTTCACAGTCAGCGGTGCCAACAGTGGCGTGTTAGGCTCAATCGCCTTCGCGAGTGTCGAGAATTTGCGAGGCGGTAACGGGCCAGACAGCTTTGTGTTCTCCGGTGGCAGTCCGTCACTCAGCGGCACGGTCGACGGCGGCACTGGAACCGACACGTTGAGTTTCGCGGGCACGTCACTCGCTCAGACAATCATGCTGACCGCGCTGGGAACGAGCGATGGCTTCAAAGGCACATCCACCTCGGTTTCGCCGAACGGTTTCAACAACATCAACACGCTCGTGGGCAGCACTGCGGCCAGCGACTCGGTGAAGGGACTCAGCGTCGCCGCGACCTGGACTTCCAGTGCTCTTTCCGTCACTTACAAGGACAACGCCTCATCGCGAACCATCAACATCGCATCGGATGTCGAAAAGTTGTTGGGCGGAACTGCGATCGACACCGTGACGCTGTCAGGTGCGACGACAATCAAGACGGTCGATGGCGGCAGCGGCAACGACGTGATCAACGCTTCGGCGGTGACGGGCAACATCACGTTGATCGGTAACGCGGGGAATGACTCACTGACCGGCGGCAGCGGCAGCGACAACATCGCTGGCGGCGACGGCAACGACAAGCTCGACGGCGGTGCGGGCGACGACTCACTGGACGGCGGCATCGGCGATGACACGATCAACGGTGGAGCCAGTGGCAAGGATACGATTCGAGGTGGTGCCGGCAACGACAAGCTCGACGGCGGTGCTGGCGGAACGACCGTTGGCACAGCCCCCTCATCCGCGTTGGCCGACTCAGATGACATCATCCATGGCGGTGATGGCAACGACAGCATTGTCGGCCAAGGGGGCAATGACTTCCTGTTCGGAGAAGCGGGCAGCGACACGATCGACGGCGGAGACGGACACGATGTCATCGACACGGGATCGAGCAGCGCCAACAACACCAGCTTCGACACGACCTCCCATCTCAATAAGGTCCTGGGTGGAAATGGCAATGATGCCATCCGCGGCAGTGTCGGCAAAGACACGCTCAACGGCGGAGAAGGGAACGACTGCATCCTGGGCGGAGCGGGAACGGATTCCCTCCTCGGCGGTAGCGGTCTCGGTGACGATGTGTTGCGAGGTCAAGACGGCAACGACACTCTGGCTGGCGAAGGGGGCACCGCAGATTCTTTGGACGGTGGGACCGGGACGAATTCGTTGAGTACCGGAGAGTTCACTGGCGATTTTTCAGCCATCTTCTCGGACGCCAGCTTCAACTCTCTGATCGCCTCCATCCCATAACCGCCGATGAATCATCAACCACGAATTCGCAGCCCGGTGACCGATTGGTCTCCGGGCTGTTTGCTTTTCGTGGGACAGGTTTTCAACCTGTCCGCGAGCCGTGGCAGGTTGAAAACCTGCCCCACGAAAACATCCTGTCGCGCGGAACAGCGGCTCGCTACATTCCGCGCCCAAGCTCTCTTCATCCCAAACTTTCGGCGGCATTCAGCGCATGACCTCGTTTACTTACCAATCGGCCGGAGTCGATCTCGGCTTGTACAACCAGGCGATGGAACGGCTGCCCGCTCTGATGAAGCGGACGCACACACCGCGCGTCATCGAATTGGCCGACGGCTTTGCCGGCCTGCTTCGGCTCGATGCCGGGCGCTACTCCGATCCGGTGCTCGCATCGGGCACCGACGGAGTCGGCACGAAGCTCAAGGTCGCGATCCACGCCAAGAAGTTCGACACCGTCGGCATCGACCTCGTGGCGATGTGCGTCAACGACGTTCTCTGCGTCGGAGCCGAACCACTGTTCTTTCTCGACTACCTCGCGCTGGGCAAGGACGACCCCGACCTGATCGCAACGCTGGTGGCGGGAGTTTCCGCCGGCTGCGTCGAAGGTCAATCGGCACTGCTCGGTGGCGAGACGGCGATCATGCCGGACATGTACGCCGCCGGCGATTTCGACATGGCCGGCTTCAGCGTCGGAGTCGTCGATCGGCCAAAACTCATCGACGGTAAAGCGGTTCGTCCGGGCGACGTCGTGATCGGTCTCGCTTCGACTGGGTTTCACTCGAACGGCTACAGCCTCGTCCGCAAAGTGGTCTTCGATCACGCCCAACTGACCGTCGATTCGCACGTCGCCGAACTGGGTCAAACCGTGGGCGACGCGCTGCTTGCACCGACGCGCATCTACGTCAAGCCGGTCCACGACGTGTTGAAGTCCGCGCCGGCGGGTTCGATTCACGGGCTCTGTCACATCACCGGCGGCGGACTCGAAGAGAACATCGAACGCATCCTGCCCGACAACGTCCAGGTGCGAATCGACACTTCGGCGTGGCAACGCCTGCCGCTGTTCGATTGGCTGCAACGGCTCGGCAACGTCGAACGATCCGAGATGTTCCACGTCTTCAACATGGGGATCGGCTTCACGATCATCGTCGCTCCGGAAGCCGTCGCCGCCGTCCGCGAACGGCTGACGGCGTTTCCATTCGCCTCGTGGATCATCGGTGAAGTCGTCGCTGGCCCGCGCGGCGTCGAGCTGCTCACTCCGTAACCCGAAGCGTCAGCGAGGGCGGGCGGTCCAAAACGCTCTGAATTCGCGGCCAGTTGGTGCGCTCGCCCTCGCTGGCGCTTCGGGTTAGTGTGCGGAAGCACCACGCGGCCGCGAGTCATCGTCTCATGCGTTACTACCTCCGTGTCCTGTCGATGTTCTTCCGCAACGCGCTCATCCGCGAGCTGACGTTTCGAAGCAACTTCGTGATCACGATCCTGACGCGGGCGTTCTGGTTCGCGGCGCAACTGACGTTGTTCGAGATCATTTATCGCAACGTCAATGCCATCGGTGACTGGTCGAGGCCCGAGTATTTCGCATTCATGGCGACCGGGATGCTGATTAATGCGCTCGTCGAAGCGTTCTTCATGCCCAACGCCGCGAACTTCTCAGAGCTGATCCGTTCCGGCAATCTCGACTTCGCGCTGCTCAAGCCGATCGACACGCAGTTCCTGATCTCCTTCGAGAAGATGGACCTCGCGATGTTCAATCAGATTCTGCTGGCAGGCGTGTTGCTGGGGTATTCGCTGGTCACGCTTGGCCAACCAATCGCCGCATGGCAGGCTGGACTGTATGTGCTGTATCTCGGCGTCGGCGTCGCGTTTTTCTACAGCCTGATGATTGTGCTCGCGAGTACCAGCATTTGGCTGGGCCGCAACCAAGGGCTGTACGACTTCTGGTTCTACATCACGATCTTCGCCCGCTATCCGCGCAGTATCTACAATGGCGTGAATCCCGCCGCCTGGGAGCTGGGCGAGATTCTGCAATTCAGTTTCTCGTACCTGTTGCCGATCCTGTTGGTGGTGACAGTCCCAGCCGAAGTGCTCGTCAAGCCATTCACCAGTTGGGAGTTTCCTGCGATCGCGCTGGCCTCGTCGATCGTCGGGTTGGTCGTGGCTCGATTGGTTTTCCGTTGGTCGCTGAAGAGCTACCGCAGCGCCAGCAGTTGAGCGCGAGTCGTTCTGTGACCAGCCTTGTCGTTTGTCAGAACTGTGGTGTCTCACCGGAGGCGGAAACAGGGACAAGGAGGCGGTTTGCCCTCCACCCCTTTTGCCCTCCCCGTCGTCGAGCGATTCCTCTTGGACTCTGGGCTTGGGGGTGCTGAGCAACTTCTGGCACGCGGGGCACTTCACTTTCTTCCCCGCGAGTTCGTGTTTGGCTGCTGCGGAAGTGTTGATCCCAGAGAACAAGATTTGATCGAGCGACCAAACTCGTCTCACAGCAGGCTGCCGCAGTCCACAGTGGCGGCGTGGAGTGAGGGAAACGGACGAGGTTGTTCGATACGATGCGGTGATGAGTGATGTCACCAAAATCCTGTCGGCGATTGATCGCGGAGATGAAAACGCGGCGGAGCAACTGCTGCCGTTGGTTTACCAGGAACTCCGCAAGCTGGCCGCCTTGAAGTTGTCCAACGAAAAGCCGGGGCAGACTCTGCAACCGACGATGTTGGTGCATGAGGCTTATGTTCGGCTGGTGGACGTGGATCAGCCGCAGCCGTGGACGGGACGCGGGCATTTCTTTGCGGCGGCGGCCGAGGCGATGCGGCGGATTCTGGTGGAGAACGCTCGTCGCAAGCAAAGCCTGAAACGGGGCGGTGACTTGCAGCGAGTCGACTTGGAGTCGGCGGGGGTCGCGACGAAAGACCGCCACGACGAGCTGCTGGAGCTGGATGAAGTGCTGACTCAGTTGGAAGCCAAGTGGCCGGACAAAGCTCGGCTGGTGAAACTCAGATACTTCGCCGGGCTGACGGTGGAGGAGGCGGCTCAGGCAATGAAGATCTCCGTCGCGACGGCGGAACGGCATTGGACGTTTTCCCGCGCGTGGCTCCATTCCCAATTGAAGTAGGTTTTTTGGACTGCGGCAGCCCTGCTGCCGCTTTCCGTCCAACAGCCTGCTGTTGGACGATCTCGACCCTCGAATCAAGCTCCTTCAGCAGCAGGCTGCTGAAGCCAAAGCGGCAGCGGGCTGCCGCAGTCCAAAAAAAGATTGAGGGGTTTTGGACGCCGATTTCGCACTGAAGGCGGGAGGTCCATTCATGGCAGAACCGATACGGCAGCTTGACTCACTGTTTCTTGCGGCACTCGACATCACATCGCCGGAGCAGCGGGCGGCTTTCTTGGAGGAATCCTGTGGGACGAATCTGGAGCTGCGGCGCGAGGTTGAGCAGTTGCTCAAGTCCAATGAGCAGGCAGGGAGTTTTCTGGAACAGCCGGCTCCCGAGCTGCAGGCGACGGTGGCGTTTGCTCCCGACAGTGAGAGTCGTGTGGCGGCGTTGAACGCGGGGCTGGCGGCGGCGTTCGACGATCAGCAGGCGGTCGTCATCGGCCGTGCGGGCATGAGCGTGCTGAAGAACCTGGATGCGACGATCGACATCCCGCGCATCATGCTGAGAGATTCGGTGAACGAGGGGCCGGAACCGATACTCAAGCCGCAGTCGGTTGAGTTGCCCGATCGGGATGCGGACAGCCGGTATCAGTTGCAGGGTGAGATCGCTCGGGGCGGGATGGGGGCGATCCTGAAAGGACGTGACACCGACCTCGGACGCGATCTGGCCATCAAGGTGTTGCTGGATTCACACAAGGACAAGCCGGAGGTCGTGCAGCGGTTCATCGAAGAGGCTCAGATCGGCGGTCAGTTGCAGCACCCGGGGATTGCGCCGGTTTATGAGCTGGGACAGTTTGCGGATCGGCGGCCGTTCTTCAGCATGAAGCTCGTGAAAGGGGAGACGCTGTCGAAGCTGTTGGCGAATCGAGCGGAGCCTTCCGTGGATCGCGCGAAGCTGGTCGGCATCTTCGAGCAGGTTTGTCAGACCGTGGCTTATGCGCACTCGCGCGGGGTCATCCATCGCGATCTGAAACCGGCCAACATCATGGTCGGGGCGTTCGGCGAAGTGCAGGTGATGGATTGGGGACTCGCGAAGGTGCTTTCATCCGGTGGCGTCGCGGATGAGCGGAGGGCTCGGACGGAGCACCTCGGGCTGAGCAGCATTCGCACGCTGCGGAATAAGCTCGGCAGTGAAGTGGGGACGGTGAATGGCGTTGGCAGCGTCGGCTCGCAGACTCAAGTCGGCAGCGTGATGGGGACTCCCGCTTACATGCCGCCGGAGCAGGCGCTCGGCGAGATCGACCTGATGGATGAGCGGGCCGATGTGTTCGGGTTGGGTGCGATCCTGTGCGAGATCCTGACCGGCAAGCCGCCGTACATCGACGACGACGGGACCGTGGTCTATCGCATGGCGGCGCGCGGCAAGTTGGAAGACTGCTTCGCGCGGCTCGATGCGTGCGGCACGCCGCCCCGTGACGCGTCGGGGCAAAGTGAGCGGCAAGGCGCTAGCCGCCGGTCGCCTGGGGCACCGATTGAGAACGATGGTTCGGGGATACCAGAACCGGCGGCTAGCGCCTTGCCGCTCACGAATTCCGTTCCGGTCGATGCCGAGTTGATCGCGATCACGAAGCAGTGTTTGTCGCCGGAGCCGGTCGATCGTCCGCGTGATGCGGGAGTCTTGTCGGAACGGATCACCGCGCATCTGGCGTCGGTGGAATCGCGGTTACATGCGGCGGAGCTTCAGGGCGCGGCGGAAGCGGCTCGTGCGGAAGAGGCGTTGCGGACAGTCGCGGAGACGGACGCGCGAGCGAAGGCCGAGGCGCGGGCCAAGCGGTTCCAGTTGATGGTCGCGGTCGTCGGATTGGTCGCGGTGTCGATTGGTGGAGTCGCGGCGTTCTCGTCGGCGATCTATCAGCGGGAACTCAAAGTCGCGGCGGTCGATGCGCGGCGGAAGGCGGATGACGAACGACTGCGCGCGGATGAGGCTCGGAAGAAGGCGGATGAGTTGCGGCTCGAAGCGGAAGCGGCGGCGGTGCGCGAGCAGCAGTTGGCGACTCAAGCACGCGACGCTCAGAAGCGCGAGGCGGAGATGCGGAACCTCGCTGAGGAACGTGAGCAGATCACTCAGGCGACGCTGTATGCCGCACAGATGAATCTCGCGGCTCAAGCGGCGGACGATCCGGCGGGGTTGCGGCGTGTCGGCGAGATCGTCGATGCGTGGAAGCCCGATCGAGTCGTTCGCAATCTGCGCGGGTGGGAGTGGTACTACCTCGATTCGCTGCGGCATCTCGCGCGGAAGAATCTGCCCAATCACAGCGCGTTGGGAGTGTGTTGGAGTCCCGACGGCAAGCGGTATGCGACGTTCGGTCGCGACCATCAGCTTCGAGTTTGGGAGACCGAAAGCGAAGCCCAGCTCTGCGTGGCGAAGGGGCATACGTCTTACGTTTATGATGCTCGCTGGAACCCGGCGGGGACTCTGTTGGCGAGCGCGGGCCGCGATCACAGCGTTCGCTTTTGGGATGCGGCGGATGGCTCGGCGGTCGGGGCGTCGATGGAGTTCCCGAACGACGTCGTTGCCGTTCGCTGGAGCCCGGACGGAACGCGAGTGGCCATCAAGACGGAACATGAAGTCGCCGTCTGTGAGGTCGAAAGTCGGCAGGTGATTCGTCGTTGGCCGATATCGCCGAGCGTCGCCAACCTCTCGTGGCATCCGCAGCGGGAGCAGCTCGCGGTCCCGCGTGCCGTGCTCGATGTAAAGACCGGCGAGACGCTGTGGAATCATGAGGGGGAGTTTGTCGAATGGAGTCCGGACGGGACGCAACTCGCGACGTCGGGGTTCAGTCGGGCGAGCATTTTGTCCGCCGACGACGGCCGCGAACTGTCGACGATCACGATTCCCAATGGCTCAATCCTCGCGATGAATTGGAGCCCGAATGGGGACGCGGTGGCGTTCGGCCTTCGCGACAGCACGGTGCGAGTTTGGACCCCGAAGACGGGGCAGCCGCTCACGATCTTGCGGGGGCATTCCGATGTCTTGGAGGACGTCGCGTGGAATCATGACGGGACGCGGTTAGCCTCGACGGCACCGGATGCCATCAAGCTGTGGGACTGGCCCCCGCGAACCAATCCGGCCGTGATCCCGACCACTCACCAACAGTTGTCCGAACTGTTTTGGACTCCCGATGGCCAGTCGGTCTTGATCGCGAGCGACCAGTTCGAGCAGTGGCAGCGCGACTCGTTGACGCTTCAGTCACGCGTGACGATCGGCGGTGGCTACTTGGAGTCAAGCTGGACTCCGTCGGTGTCGTGGAGCCACTCGGCGGGATCGCTCGCCTCGCGGCGCGACGGCAAGCTCGTGCTGCTCGATGCTCAATCGGGCGAGCTGCGATTGGAGATCCCGCACAACTGCGATCGGATGCGGGCGATCGCGCTGAACGACGACGGCACGCGGCTGGCCACATCGGCCTATCGCCCAAAAACCGCCGACAGCGAAGAGCATGGCGAGATCTGCCTCTACAACACGGCGACCGGCGGACTCGTGTGGAAACAAAAACTCCACGGCGACCGAGCGGGCGGCTTGGCCTGGAGTCCCGATGGCAAACGGCTCGCGTGCAACGGTTGGACGAGCCTTGAGATTCTGAATGCCGAGGATGGCCGGTCGCTCGTGCTCTATGACGTGTCAAAAGACTTGGGCTGGCTGCACGACATGCGTTGGAGCCCCGACGGCGAACAGCTTGTGGTGGCGTGCATGAATCACACGCTGCGCATCGTCGACTCTCGCAGTGGCCGCGAGCTTCACCAATTAGTCGGGCACACCGGTCAGGTGCGAGCCGTGAGTTGGAGTCCCGATGGACAACGACTCGCCTCAGGCAGCGACGACAAGACCGTTCGCATCTGGAAGGCGCAGTCGGGCTTGCAGGTGCTCGTGCTGAAGCAGCATCAAACGACCGTCGAATCCGTCGCTTGGAGTCCCGACGGCAAGCAACTCGCGACGGGATCATCGCGCGGCGAAGTGCTTCTTTGGGACTGCGGCAGCCCGCTGCCGCTTTGGCCTCAGCAGCCTGCTGCTGAGGGAGTTCGATCCACCCAATTACAAAACTCATCCAACAGCAGGCTGTTGGATGGAAAGCGGCAGCAGGCTGCCGCAGTCCACAAGGTCGCCTCGGCAGAGCAGGAACTCGAACGTCTCGCGAAGGAACTCGCGGTCGATCCGCAGAGTGAAGGCTTGTTGCATGCTCGCGCCGGCTTGCTCGCGCGACTCGGACGCTGGACCGAAACCGCCGACACCAACCTCCGCGTGACACAGTTCAAACCCACGAGCCGCTTCGCTTGGGGCACGTCGGCTACTCCGATGCTGATGGCCGGCGAAACCGACCGTTACCGCGAGCACTGCCTCGCCATGATCGAGCAATTCCGAGGCACATCGTCCGCCGACGTCGCCGACACCGTCTGCAAAACCGCGCTGCTACGCCCCGAAGTGGTCCCGCTGAAAGACCTCCCCATCCAAACTCTGCGCGACGGCGTTGACGATCCGAAGTGGGAACCAATCCGCCCTTGGTTCGTCGCCTGCTGCGCGTTGATCTCCTACCGCGAAGGCCAACACGAAGAAGCGATCCGCTGGACCACTCGCATGCCAACCTTCCAAAGCCAACCGGGCGCACTGGCCCTCATCGTCCGCGCAATGTCCGAACACAAGTTGGGTCACCTCGAAGCCGCCCGCAAATCATTGAAAGCCGCCGAACTGCAAATCCCACTCGTCTTACGGACGCTCGGTTCTGCCGATGACTCAACGTCATTGCCGGTCCCCGTTGGCACCGTCGATCACGACTGGCTGGTGCCTGAGTTACTGCGTCGAGAAGCGGCAGAGCTGTTTTAGCTTTTGGACTGCGGCAGCCTGCTGCCGCTTTGGCCTCAGCAGCCTGCTGCTGAGGAAGTTCGATCAACCCAATTCAAAACGTGTCCAACAGCAGGCTGTTGGACTTAAAGCGGCAGCAGGCTGCCGCACTCCATGTCACCGTCCTCGAGCGCAATCTCGTCGTACTTGAAGCTTGCAACCGTCTTCAGCCAGGCCGGAGTCACCGACTCCTTGAACCGTTTCGCACTGCACCACTTCCAGTCTGAGCCAACTTTCACCAACCCATGATGAGCGGCGTTCTGATGCACATAGTTCAGTCGAGCCAGATAGCTGCGTTGAAACGTGAGATGTGTCTCACGGTAGTTCTGCCATAGGCGAGTTCGCCCCGGCTGCTTCTCACGCGTGTTGAGCTCCTTCGTCGTGAGGCTGTGCAGTTTCTGAATGAATGGCTTGAGAGACTCGGCATCCGGTTCCGTTCGCGGACTGTGTCCAACGAAGTGATAGTGGTTCGAGAGTACGCACCAGGCTTCAAGGCTCCAACCAAACTCGGCGGCCAGTCCGAGCAGCTTGGCCTCAAACCAGTCCTTCATGGAGTCGTCCGCCAGAAGGTGCGCTTGGTCTCTCGTCCGAGCGGTCAGGAAGTAGACCCCGGCCTCAGCCAACCGATGCGGCGGAGCATGCGGCCAATCCAACGTCCCCTTCGCGGTGTCTTCTGTGTTTGGGAGGTCCATGATGAGTCCTTGGAGTGCGGCAGCCCTGCTGCCGCTTTGCCCTCAGCAGCCTGCTGCCGCTTTGCCCTCAGCAGCCTGCTGCTGAGGTGAAGTTGATAACGATGCTTCTCATTTCATACGAACCTCAAGCTTATTTCCACGCTCGTCCCACAGCTGGCTGTGGGACGGAAAGCGGCAGCAGGGCTGCCGCAGTCCAAAATTATTTTTGAGGGGTTTTGATCGCCGATTTCGCACTGTGTGTCAGGAGAACCTGCGCATGTCCGAGACACCCAAAAATAAGAATCTCGAAAGCATCTTCTTGTCAGCGCTGGAGATTGACTCTCCCGAGCAGCAAACGGCGTTTGTGGCCGAGGCTTGCGGCGCGGATTCCGCGCTGCGGGGCGAGGTCGAGGAACTCCTGAAGTCGAACTCGGCGGCGGGTAGTTTCTTGCAGAAGCCGGCTCCAGAGATGGGGGCGACGTTGCTGGTCAGCGAAGCGGACATGAACCGCTCGGCGGCGATGGAGGCCGGGTTGGCGGCGGCGTTTGAGGGGGAGCAGGCGGTCGTTGTCGGGAATGCCGGGCTGAGTGTGCTCAAGAGTCTTTCGGTCACGCTGGATGTGCCGCGAGTCGCGTTGCGCGAGTCGGCTCATGAGCCGGTGGAGCGGGTCTTGCGAGCGTCGTCGCCGGAGATGCCTCAGAAGGATTCCGATAGTCGGTATCAGTTGCAGGGCGAAATCGCGAGAGGGGGGATGGGAGCGATTCTCAAGGGGCGGGATACGGACCTTTGCAGAGACCTCGCGATCAAGGTGTTGCTGGATGCTCACAAGGACAAGCCGGATGTCGTGCAGCGGTTTATTGAGGAGGCTCAGATCGGCGGGCAGTTGCAGCATCCGGGCATTGCGCCGGTTTATGAGCTGGGGCAGTTCGCGGATCGGCGGCCGTTTTTCAGCATGAAGCTCGTGAAGGGGGAGACGTTCTCGAAGCTGCTGGAGGAGCGGGAGAACCCGGCGGTCGATCGGGGGCGGTTCGTTGGCATCTTTGAGCAGATTTGTCAGACGGTCGCTTATGCCCATTCGCGCGGGGTCATTCATCGAGATCTGAAGCCGGCCAACATCATGGTCGGGGCGTTTGGCGAAGTGCAGGTGATGGATTGGGGGCTCGCGAAGGTGCTGCAATCGGGCGGCATCGCGGATGAGAAGAAGGCGAAGGACAAGCAGCAGGGACAGAGCATCATTCGGACGCTGCGGAGTCGGATGGGGAGTGATCCAAGTAGCCACGCTCGCCAGAGCGTGGGGGATACGAGTGCCGGCTCGGATATCGAGGCCCACGTTCTGGCGAACGTGGCTACGTTCGGTTCGGAGACGATGGCGGGGAGCGTCATGGGGACTCCGGCTTACATGCCGCCGGAGCAGGCTCTGGGGGAGATCGACAATCTCGATGAGCGGGCCGATGTGTTTGGGCTGGGGGCGATCCTGTGCGAGATTCTGACAGGCAAGCCGCCGTATGTCGGGACGGATGGGACTCAGGTCTATCGCATGGCGACTCGCGGCAAGCTGGCGGATTGCTTCGCGCGGCTCGATGCGAGTGGTCAAGCGTCGGCTGCAAGTGAGCCGCAAGGCGCTAGCCGCGGGTCGGGCGCGTCACAAGCACCCGCGGCTAGCGCCGTGCGGCTCACGAATGCAGTGCCGGCGGATGCGGAACTCATCGCGATTGCGAAGCAATGTTTGGAGATCGAACCGAAGGATCGGCCGCGCGATGCGAGCGTCCTGGCCGAGCGGATCACGGCGCATCTGGCGTCGGTGGAATCACGATTACATGCGGCGGAGCTGAATCACGCGGCGGAGGCGGCTCGTGCGGAAGAGGCGTTGCAGACGGCGAAGGAGCATGAGCTGGCGGCGAGCGCGGAGCGGCGTGCTCGCAAGTTGCAGATGGGCTTGGCGGCGGTCGTGCTGTGTGTGCTGACGGTGGGAGGCATCGCGGCGACTTGGACGGCGGCGGTGCAGAGCCAGCTCAAGAACGAAGCGCTGCTGGCGGAGCAGACGGCGACCAAAGCACGCAAGCAGGCCGAACAGGAGCAGGCTCGCGCGGAGAGCGAGAAGACGCGTGCGGAGACGGAGAAGACCCGCGCGGAAGTCGCTCAGCGTCAGGCGGAGGACGAGAAGACTCGGTCGCTCAACCTGCTGGCGGACATGCAGACGGAGCGTGGCCTTCAGGCGGGGCGCGAGGGTCAGGCGGCGAATGCGGCGTTGTGGTTTGCGAATGCGGCGAAGCTGACTCCGCATGATCGCGAGCGGCAAGTCGCCAATCAGCGGCGTGCTCAGACTTGGAGCGGCGAGGCGCTGTTGCCGGTCGCGATGCTCAAGCTCAGCAGTCGCGATGTGGATCGAATCGAGTTTCAGCCGGGCGGTGCGCTGCTGTTGACGGTCAGTCAGAACGGGCTGCGTGTGTGGGACTGGCGGAACGAAGTGGCGTTGCCGTGGAGCGAACAGTTCCCGGCGGTCAGCGATGCGGCGATGTCGCCCGATGGGAAGCGGATCGCCGCGCTGCTCAGCACGGGCGAAGTGCGGCTGGTCGATCCGGCAACGGGTGAGCCGAACGCGCTAGCGTCGGGCGGTGTTTTGTCGAATGACGGCGTTTCGCGGAATGGTGGCGTGTTGCCCGCAGCTAGCGCCGGCGGCTCACGGCGCTTCAACACGGCTAACGGGATGAGCGTGATTGAGTGGTCGCCGGATGGTGCGCGAGTGGCCGTCGCGGGAAAGCAGTTGCAGATTTGGAACGTCAGCGGCGCGCCGGTGCTGGAGTCAGACTGGACTCATCCGGCGAAGATCGGCGGCGTGCGGTTCAGTCGGTCGGGACAGCGCATCGTCAGCAGCGGCGAAGACGCTCTGGCGCGGGTCTTCGCGATCAACGAGGCGAGCCTGCCCGCGCCGCTTTATCCGGCGATTGAGCATCGGCCGGGAATCAGATGGCGCGAAGCGGTGCCGGTGTTTTGCGATGACGATGGCCGACTCGTCACGATCAATGTCGTGACGTTCCAACCCGCGCTGCGCAATGCGACGACGGGACGCCTCATCTCCGACAATTGGAAGATGACGGGCTACTTCCACACTTCGCTCGATCTCAGCCCTGATGGTCGCTGGATCGCGGTCGGTGGCTACAAGGACGGTGCGCTGCTGAGTGCGGACGGCAAGACGAGCCTCATCCTGCCGCACGCCAATCACCTGAGTGCGGCGATGTTCGCACCGAATGGTCAGTCGTTGGCGACGCTGGGCTATGAGGGGATCGCGCGACTGTTTCCGTTGCGCGATCTCGGCAAAGCCGATGTGGGAGCACCGACGATCATTCCGCAGCAAAACACAATCGCGAATGGAGCGTTCTCGTCCGACAGCCATGCGCTGGCGGTTGCGTCGAACAATCAAGTCGTGGTGTGGGAGCGCAGGCCCGCGTCGCCGATCGTCGGGCAAGTCGCGTGGGCCGATCACTCGTGGCGACCAAGGCCAAGCTCCGACGGACAGCTCGTCACGCCGGGCGTCTATCACGAGTACTACTCCGGGTTCGCTCCGAAGAAGGCCGATCTGAAAGTCGCGCGCATGGCGGATGGGAGCGCGGCGGGACCGGCGATCGCGCTGACCGGCTTGCTGCTCGATTCGTGTATTTCTTCTGACAACGCCTCGGTCGCGGCGGTCACGGTCGATCAAACGCGCGGCTGGCTGTCGCTGTTCGACATCGCGACGGGAACGGCGAAGTGGCCCGCGCTCGCACTGCCCGCTCTGCCGCTGAGCGTGGCCACTCGACCGGGGCGACCGCAGCTTGCGGTGCTGTGTCAGAACGGCGATTTGCTGGTGGTCGATGCGACGCATGGAGCCGCCGAACTGCGACAAACTCATCCCGGAGTGAGCGGCCCTGCGACGAATGCCCGCGTCGCGTACTCGCCCGATGGAGCGACCATCGTGGCGGTGTTGCAGAATCAACACGTCGCCATTCGCGATGCTCAGACCGGCGAGCCGCGCTGCTCAACCTTCAACCCTCAGATTCAAGGAGGCTGGACCCGCAGCATCGCGTTCTCGCCCGACAGCCGACTGCTGGCGACGGCAGTCAGCGGCAAGAACATGGCTCAGGTCTGGAGCCTTGCGACTGGCGAGAAGGTTGGCGTCGGCATGTCGCATCCCGGCGACGAATTCGGCTTGTGGGCGATCAAGTTCAGCCCCGATGGTACGCGGGTCGCCACTGGTCACAAGGATGGCCGAGTTCGGACCTTCGACTGGCAGACGGGCGAAGTGGTCGGCACGCCGCTGCAACATCCCGATGAAGTCGTCGATGTCGCCTTCACTCCCGATGGACGTCACCTGCTGGTCGGCGTGCGACAAGCGACGCTGCATGTGTGGGACGTCGCGACCGGCAAGCTCGCCGTGCCGCTGTTGCCGCAGTTGAGCCAGGACGGATTGACGACGCAGTCGATGGGCGTTGCAGGTCATCGCGCGGTCGTGAATTCCAACACTCTCTACTCGGTGCTCGATCTCTCGACGTTGCTGCCGCCGATCGAAGAGGAGTTGCCGTCGCTGCTGCGTCGCGCGGAACTGGCGACGAACCAGAAGCTGCAAGTCGGCGAACTCGTGCCTCTGGAGTCGCTCGAATGGAGCACGCGCTGGGAACAACTCGTCGCCGCGCGACAGACTCCCGAGCAAGTGGCCGAGTCGCTCGCCCAGGCGCTCGATGCAGCGGCGGATGTTTCTGGTTCGGCTCAAAGCCTCGTCATCGCGCGAGCCTCGCGGCGCGGGCTGTTGGAAAAGTTACACACGCTGCGACCGAAGTCGTTCCCGCTGGCGTTGGCAGTCGCACTCGAAACGAGCAAGCAAGGGCGGCTCGACGACGCATTGAAGCTGCGCGAGCAGGTGTTGGCGTTGCTGCGGACGTCTCAGGCTGCAGCGGCGAATCCGAAAAGTACGACGGACTTCCAGTCCGTCGCACCGATCGACGGACTGGAAGTCCGTCATACAGAACTGCCGGCGATCCTCGTGCATGACCTCGCCCGTTTGCTGACGATCGACGCTCCTCGCGGGCGTTGGCTGCCGCTCGAACTGACTGAAGTCACTGCGACAGCCGAGATGAAGTTCACGCTACAGCCGAATGGCTTCGTTCTGGCGACATCGGGCGGGAACGCGACGGAGCCGACGACGTACACGATTCGCAGTCGCCCGCAGATCAAACAGTTGGCGGCGCTGCGTCTGGACGCTGTTCCGCATCCGTCGCTTCCGTCGGGCGGTTCGGGGTTGTTTGGCGGGGGCTTTGACCTCGCAGAGATTCGAGTTCACATCCGGCATAGCGACGGCACTGGAATGCCGGTGACGCTGTCGCACGCCGCCGCCGACTACGTTCGACCGCTCGACTCCGACACGAAGGAGCACGATGGACCGTGGGGAGTGATCGACGGCAACCGATCGTCACGTTGGGATGCCTGGCCTGTTTACAAGCAGCCGCTCTGGCTCGTGCTGATTCCAGACGCGCCGTGTGACATTGCCGAGAACGACACGTTGATCGTGGAACTCGACTGCGGCGACCAGATCGGACCAGCGGCGCGGCTGGGACATTTTCGCTTGTCGGTCAGCGAGGATTCTCGCGCGGCACTGGCCGACGAACTTGTCGCGGCTGTGCGGCAGAACGATCTCCACTCCGACGAACTGCTCGCCGCCGCGTGCCTCGTCCACGGCGAGGCTCAGGTGGCGCTCAATGTTTTGCAGCACGCCGAAAAACGAGAGGCCGCCAAACGGGAGGGCGAGGCTCCTGCCGAGCCGCGAACGACGAAAGAGCCTGACTCAACCGCGAACGGCTCGGCGGGAGCCTCGCCCTCCCAGCAAGCCTCACCCTCCCGAACGCTGCTGCGAGCACTGTTGCTGGCGGCGGCTCAACAGCAGTTGGGGCAACGTGAGGTCGCTCAGCAGACCGTCAAAGCCGCTGTGGCCGAGTCGTCGCTGGAACCGTGGCCGCATTCGCTGACCGGCTTCTACCAACAGATGCTCCGCGACGGGGCCGAGTTGTCGTTGAGCGACATCATCCAGAAGCGCGAGCAACTCGCGGCCAAGCGTGCCGTCGAGCAAGTCGCGCGTGCGGTCGAGGTTGAACTGGCGCGGCTGACTCAAGCGATCCAACTCAACCCGACGGTGGCGGCTGGCTATTCGGCGCGAGCGACGTATCTCGCACGGCTCGGTCGCTGGAAGGAGAGCGCGGCGGACTTCAACGAGGTTCTCAAGCGGCAACCGACCGAACGCATCCATTGGCTGAATGCCGCGAACGCGCACCTGATGGCGGGTGACGACGCGGTGTATCGCGACCTCTGCTCGCGGATGCTGGCACAGTTCAAGGACTCCGATGACCCGCTCGCCGTGACCAGTCTTTGCAAGGTCTGTCTGCTGCGACCGGAGGCGGTCGAACTCAGTGCGATCCCGATTGAGAAGCTCAATGCGGTCGCGACGCAGGAACTCGCGGCGGGCAGCGGGTTGTTCTCGGTCCCCAATTCGGGACTCGCGGCCTATCGCGCCGGACGCTTCGACGAGGCGCTCGCATGGCTCGGCAAGTCGCCCAATCAAAAGGGGTTTGTCGGCGCTCAAGTCTTCGCGACGCGCGCGATGGCCGAAGAGAAACTCGGTCGTCATGACGACGCGGTGAAGTCGTTGTCTTTGGCCGAAGCACTGATCCCCGATCTCCTCGCCGATCTCGGCACGCCCCGCTTCAAAGGGACGCTGCCCGTCGCCGAATCGAGCCTTTATCGCGACAACCTGACCACCGAGATCCTCCGCCGCGAAGCCGCTCTGCTCATTCACAAAGACGAAGCCCGCACGACTCGTTTCGTTTCCGTCCCCACATCAACCCCAAAGACGCGCGATGAATGGGCCGCGCTCGGTGAGTGGGCCGAAGCGGCGAAGGTGGCCGCCACAGAGATGGCCCGTAATCCGCGTAGCCGAGTGGACATGTCACGACTGGCCGCGCTGCAATTGCTCGCGGGCGATGTCGAGGGCTACCGGCAGACCTGCGCGTCGGGCCTCGCCACATTCAGCGGCAAGCTCACGACCGATGAAGCCGAGTCGCTGACCAAAACCTGCCTGCTGGGAGCCAGTGCCGTCGAACACTCCCGCCTGCCGATCAAGCAATTGCGCGAGGCCGTCGATGACCCGACGCTGTCCTATGGCCGCTACTACTGGATCGCTGGCAGCGCACTGGCCGCGTATCGCGCAGGCGAGTGGGAACTGGTCCTGCGCGAGTCTCAAAAGCGAACGACCTTTTCCGGAAACACCGGCGCGATGCTGTTGGTGATTCGTGCGCTGGCCGAAGAGAAACTCGGTCAGCACGAACCGGCGCTCAAGTCGCTCCAGCAAGCCGAGACCATTATCCCGGCGGAACTCCGCACGCTTGGAACTGCCGCACACCCCGGCCCGCTCCCCGTGGCCGCCTCAACGGTTCAGGTCGATTGGCTGATCCCCGAAGTCCTCCGCCGCGAAGCCGGGCATCTCATTCGCGGGGATGCGTTCGCCGAACCTCGCATGACCTCGCTCCTCGAAAGCGCCGAGTTCAAGCAAGCCAGCTTGTGGGAACAATTCGCGATGCAAGGCCAGTGGGCCGCAGCCGCAAAGGCTGTGGAACCGGGTTTGAAACAAAGCCCAACCGAACGAACCTACTTCGCCGCCACCGCCGCGCTGTTGATGATGGCCGGTGATGTCGAAGGCCATCGCCAGTTCTGCGACCGCGCCCTGAAACCCTTCGAGCCGGTCACAGCCGCCGACGTCGCCGATTCCTTGTGCAAGGCGAGCCTGCTGGCTCCCGATGCCATCAGCCTCGATCGCCTGCCGATCAAGGTGCTGCGCGACGGCATCGCCGATCCGAAAAACGAATCGGCTCAGCCCTACTTCCTCGCCAGCCACACGCTGGTGCTGTACCGCGCCGGCCAATACGCCGAGGCCATCGAAGAATCGAAGAAGATCCCACAACTGACGAACGTCGTCGGAGCACTCACCCTCGTCAGTCGGGCGATGTCCGAAGAAAAACTCGGCCAGCACGAGCAAGCCGTCCGCACGCTCTTCGAAGCCGAAGCCCTCATCCCCGCCGAACTCAGCACGCTCGGCACCGACAAACACAAAGGCCCAGCCGTCATCTCCCGCGACAAGATCAGCACCGACTGGCTCATCCCCGAAGTCCTCCGCCGCGAAGCCGCCAAGCTAATTCGTAAGTAGTTCTTGTTTCGGACTGCGGCAGCCCGCTGCCGCTTTGCCCTCAGCAGCCTGCTGCTGAGGAAGTGTTGATCTGAAGAAACCGAGTTCTGACATGAGAAAACAAAGTCGTCCAACAGCAGGCTGTTGGACCCAAAGCGGCAGCAGGCTGCCGCAGTCTCAAAGTTTCCAGTCCCAAAAGATTTTTTGAGGGGTTTTGAGCGCCGATTTCGCACTGAATTCGTGAGGACGGCTAAGTCCTTCGACCAAACCTACGGGAACCTTGCCATGAACGAGTGCCCTTCGCGCGACCAACTGGAAATGTTGACGACCAAGAAGCTCGGACCGGACGATCAAGCGGCGGTTGAAACGCACATTGGCGGATGCTCGGTGTGTCAGAAGACGGTGGCAGCGATGTCTCCCGGCACAACGCAAAACTACGTTCGCGATCCGGGGGACGGATCGCAGCACGACGAAGCGCCGCCGCAGGGGGGATCGCCGGCGCAGAAGACGGCGGAATCGAAGTCGCAACTAAGACTGTTCGCGGAGCTGCGTGACCATCCGCGCTACCGCGTCACGGGAGTGCTCGGCCGTGGCGGCATGGGGACTGTTTACAAGGCTGAGCATCGGCTGCTCGATCGGCCGGTCGTGCTCAAGGTCATCCGACCGGAGCTGCTCGACAACGCGGGGGTCGTGCAGCGGTTTGAGCGTGAAGCGAAACTCGCGGCGCGGTTGAGTCACCCCAACATCGTCGCCGTGTATGAGGCCGAGCGGCTCGAACGCACGCAGCTTCTCGTCATGGAGTTTGTCGAGGGAGTGAATCTGTCAGAGCTGGTGACGCAGCGCGGGCTGCTGCCGGTCGCCGAGTCGTGCGAGCTGATTCGTCAGGCGGCGGTCGGCTTGCAGCATGTCCACGAACAGCAGCTCGTCCATCGCGACATCAAACCTGCCAACCTGCTCGTCTCACCGGGGGGGGTTGTGAAGATTCTCGATCTCGGACTGGCGACGCTGAAGGCCGGCGGGACGGCCAGCGAGCTGACGACCGAAAAGCAGTTCGTGGGGACGGTCGATTACGCCGCTCCGGAACAGTGGGAAAGCAGCCGCGATGTCGATATCCGAGCCGACATCTACAGCCTGGGTTGCACGTTGTATTACCTGCTCGTCGGGCAGGCTCCGTTTCCGAGCAGCAAGTACAACACGACAATGCAGCAGATGTGGGCTCACAGCCAGGCCCCGCGTCCGCCGGTTCGCGAACTGCGTCCCGATGTGCCCGAAGCGGTCGCGGCGGTCGTCGAACGGATGTTGGCCAAGAGCGCCGACGAACGCTTCGCGAACCCGGCCGAAGTCGCCGCCGCGTTGAAGCCGTTCGTTGAAGGCTGCGACCTCGCCGAGTTCGTGCGCACCGCCCGGAAGACGACGACGTCGCGACTCGACTTGTCGCAGGTCGGATCGTCTCAACCAGGAAGTGCGAAGTCCGGCGTTAAGACGGCGACGACAGTCTCGCGTCGCACGCTCATGGCGGGAGTCGGCACTCTGGCCGCCGCGCTGTTGCTGATTGTCGGGGTCATCGTCTCTCGCGGCGGTCGTGATGCGTCGCCTCCTGGGGATGGTGAAAAGACTCCCGGCACGACGAACACTCCAGGCACGTCGAACAACGCCGCCGCCAAGCCGCTGCCACCCAGCGGCGATCCGATCAAAGTCGGAGTGCTGCATTCGCGCACGGGGACGATGGCGATCAGCGAACGAGCGGTCATCGACGCGACGCTGCTGGCGATCGACGAACTCAATGAGAACGGCGGAGTGCTCGGCCGGCCGGTGGTTGCCGTCGTCGAGGACGGCGAATCGGACGGGCCGACGTTCGCCGCGAAGGCTGACAAGCTCATCACTCAGGACAAGGTCAGCGCGATCTTCGGCTGTTGGACCTCCGCCAGTCGCAAGACCGTGCTGCCAGTCGTCGAAAAGCACGACCACTTGCTGTTCTACCCCGTGCAGTACGAGGGGCTGGAGCAGTCGCCGAACATCATCTACACGGGAGCCGCTCCCAATCAGCAGATCATTCCCGCAGTGAAGTGGGCCGTGACCGCGAAGAACAAGAAGAAGTTTTTCCTCGTCGGCTCCGACTACGTCTTCCCGCGCTGCGCCAACGCCATCATCCGTGACACAGCCGCGAGCTTGAACGCCGAAGTCGTCGGCGAGGAATACCTGCTGCTCGGCAGCTCCGACGTGGCCGAGATCGTCCGCAAGATCGTCGCTGCCGCCCCCGACCTGATCCTGAACACGGTCAACGGTGACAGCAACGTGGCTCTGTTCCGCGCCCTCCGCGCGGCGGGCGTGAAGTCTGAGACCGTCCCGACAATTTCCTTCAGCATCTCCGAACAAGAGCTGAGCAGCCTCAGCACGAAAGACATCGTCGGAGACTATGCCGCCTGGAACTATTTTCATTCTGTGGACCGGCAGCAGAACCGCAGGTTCATCGACCGCTTCCGCGCCCGCTACGGCGAGCAGCGTCTGACCTCGGACCCGATGGAAGCCGCCTACTTCGGCGTCCACGTCTGGGCTCAAGCCGTCGCGAAGGCCGGCAGTGAAGAAGTGAAAGCCATCCGCACCGCCGCCAAGCATCAGGAGTTCGATGCCCCGGAAGGGATGATCCGCATCGACCCGGACACGCAACACGCCTCGAAAGTCTTCCGCATCGGCCGCATCACTCTGGAAGGAAGTTTTCAGGTGGAGTATTCCTCCGAAGTCCCCATCGCTCCGATCCCATACCCAAACACACGCAGCAAAGGAGACTGGGACACCTTCCTCCAAGACCTCCGCCTCCGCTGGAACGGCAACTGGGCGAATCCCGGAACGTGACTCTTCTTTGGGACTGCGGCAGCCCGCTGCCGCTTTAGCTTCAGCAGCCTGCTGCTGAAGAACGTCCCACATCAGGATGTGGGACTGACTGCGGCAGCAGGCTGCCGCAGTCCAAAGTGCTTCACCGAAGTCCAAACCCGCTCATCATTTCCACCCCACTGGCCGAACCGTGGTCCGATCGGTCAGATCACTTGAGAATCTTGCAGCCGGGCAGCGCCTTTTGGAGTTCGTCCACCGCCTGCGGTGAGACATTCAGTTTGCGCAGACCGAGGATCTGCAGCTTACTGAGGCCTTTCAAGGACGGCAGGCCCTGGTCCGTGACTTTGGTCGCACTGAGATCGAGAAACTTCAGGTTCGACAATTTCGCAAGCTGAGCGACTCCGGAGTCCGTCAGTTGAGTCGACCCCAGACTCAGGAATTCCAATTCCTTCAATTGCAGGATGATCGGCAGGAGATCGTCGGTCACGGGGATGCCGATGATGGACAGGCTGCGCAGGTTGCTGAGTTCACCAATCACCTTCATCAGTTCGGGCGTCAAGCTGACCGCGTTCAAGTTCAAGGATCGTAGCTGAGGCGAGCGTTTGAGATGGCTGAGACCGCTTGCCGTGATCGTGAACTTGCCATTGCGAATCAGAGTCAGACCGATCAGCCCAGGCAGCTCGGACAACTGTTTCAACCTCGCGTCATCCATTGCCTGTCCGACCAGAGTCACATGGCTCAGCAACTTGAGCGTTGAAATGAGGTTCTCGGGATAGGTGTCGCCCGTGAGCAGGAAGGGAAGGTTGATCTCTGCCGTCGTCAACACCCCTTCGGGAAACATGTCCGGCGACTGAAACCGGTGGATGAGCCGACCCCGAAGTCCGATCTGCTCCAACGTCGGCTGCACCCGCTCCCAAGCCTTGTGGTCAAACTTGTCCTCCGGAAATTGTGCGTTCTCCAAACCAGCCGGCCGCCCGCGTTGATAAACCGTGAGCGCTTGCTTCGAGCCTTGTTCCAAGTTGAATGAGGTAGGGCGAGTCTTCTGTGCCATGACCAGTTTCAGAGTCTCGCCTTCTAGCAAGTAAATCCCCAATGTTGACTGCGTTCCCGCCGGACCGCCGGCCTTGCTAATCATGTCGATGGCCTTTGGATTCTGAGTGGTATCAAGCTGGATGGTGTTGGTGACATTTACGTCGGTTCCCCAAAGCGTCATCACATCGCCAGCAATCGTGAGCGCCATCTTCTTGTATTGTTCAACTTGAATGGCCAGAGTGGGCGGATCGGTCTGAAACTCCACCACATGCCAATCCCCTTGCAGCGCCTTGAGGTCGCCCGTGACTGGTGGATTGCTGGCAGCATTGCCATTCGTCGGAGTGCTCGGCGAGACCGCAGCCGAGGCGGCTCGCTGGAAGACCATTACCGTTTGATTGCGACCTTCGTCTGGCTTGAACTCCGTCGGGCGTTTGACATTTCGCTCCGTCAAACTCAGCTTCAATGTCTCACCGTCGATCGAGTAGATACCCAAGATTGTCTTGCCTTTCAGAGTACCGTCGAGTGGAGTCAAGTCGATGGCCTTGGGCTTTTGAGTTGGGTCGAGCTTAAACGTCGACCGTTGCGTAAAGCCTTGGCCCGCTCTCGTGAAGGTGTCTCCGCTGATCGTGCATTTCCACGATTTCAACAAAGCAAGTCCTGCTGCCTCCAGAGGTGGATTGGACTGATAGTCAACCAACTGCCATTCCCCTTGCAGCGCCTTGAGGTCGCCCTCCAATTTGTTGGCGAGAGTGTTTGCTGGAACACTCGGAGCCGTGCCGGTCGAGTTGGCGCGGTTCGAGACATCCCACACCTTCACCGTCTTAACCCCGGCCACTGCCAGCCGTTTCCCATCCGCGCTAAACGCCACGCTGCGGACACCGCTGGTGTGCCCTTTCAACGTGAGCGTCTCCTGACCGCTCGTGGTGTCCCAAATCTTCACCGTCTGATCCCCGCCTGCCGATGCCAGCCGTTTGCCATCCGGACTAAACGCCACGCAGGTGTGCCCTTTCAGTGTGAGCATCTCCTGACCGCTCGCGGCGTTCCACACCATTACCGCCCGACCTCCGCCTGCCGCCGCCAGCCGTTGCCCATCCGGGCTAAACGCCACGCTCCGGACCGCGCCGGTGGGCCCTTTCAATGTGAGCAGCTCCTGACCGCTCGTGGTATCCCACACCTTCACGGTCCGATCGTCGCTTGCCGAGGCCATCCGTTTCCCATCCACGTTCAACGCCACGCTCATGACCTTATCAGTGTGCCCTTTCAACGTGAGCGTCTCCTGACCGCTCGTGGCGTCCCACACCTTCACCGTCTGATCCCAGCTTGCCGACGCCAGCCGTTTCCCATCGACGCTAAACACCACGCTCCAGACCAAGCCGGTGTGCCCCTTCAAAGTGAGTGTCTCCTGACCGCTCGAGGCGTCCCACACCTTCACCGTCTGATCGAAGCTTGCCGACGCCAGCCGTTTCCCATCCGCGCTAAACCCGACGCTATAGACATAGCCGGTGTGCCCTTTCAATGTGAGCAACTCTTGACTGCTCTCGGCATCCCACAACTTCACCTCTCCCGTTGTGGAATTGCCGCTGGTTGACGCCAGCCGTTTCCCGTCCGCGCTAAATGCCACGCCATAGACCAGGCCGATATGCCCATTCAACGTGAGCGGCTGCTGAGCACCGACCACTTGCGGGAACGAGTTGATCGGCTTCACGGTATCGCCGCTGGCGGGAGCGGGAGTCTGCTCCTGATTCGCTGGCGGATCACCTGCGACGTTGGCCGCTGGTGCTTCAGGCCAAAGCATCCATGACAGCAGTGCGATCACCAACACGCCGCCTCCCGCCGACACTCCGATGAGCAATCCGCGATTCGAGGACTTGGACTTCTTCCCTTTGCCTTTTCCGGTACTCTTTCGCGACACCTCCCCGCGCAAGGCCGATGACTTCCCTCCGCGCGACTTCACCGGAGCATCCGACGGTTCGTCCTCGAAGTCCTCCTCGGCCGAGTCTCCCAAGTCCCACTCGTCGTCGAGCGATTCCGCTTGGACTTTCGGCTTGGGGATGCTGAGCAATTTCTGGCACGCGGGACACTTCACCTTCTTCCCCGCAAGTTCGTCTTTGACCGCGAGTTTCTTCCCGCACGAACACGCAACTTTGATCGGCATGAAAGATTCTTTCCGTCGCAAAGAGGAGTCATCGGCCATCAATCGCAAGGAGAACTACTTGCGGCCCAAAGAGTCAACCCACAGATACACGGACAAAACAGACGCGACCACCAAAGGGACGTTGATCGAAAAGTGAACGGCGTTCGAGGCGTGTCTTGGGATCAGAGAATGTCCGATGGTGAACGCGACAAATGCCACCAAGAGAAACAGCCACTGTGCCAGCCCACTACTTTCATGAAAGAAGCGTCGCTTCAACGGGAACGCCTGCGCGAGCGCGTCGTAAAAGTCTGAGAAGTTGTCACCCCAGTCCCTCACTTGCGCCGTTCCCGTCCGTGTCTTGAGCACCAGGTAGCCCCTTTTGTTTTTGACGTGGTAGGTGTGAAAGCTCGTTACATCAGCCACCGGGCAAACGAAGTGCTGTTCCGGTGAAAACCGACAGTATCTGCTGCGCGAGTAGCAGTTCTCAAATTGAATCACATTCGACGTGCGATCCACGACGATGGAGACCCGCTTGCCGGAGTTGAACTCGTAGCGATAGACGAGCGACTTGTGGCGCTTCGGAATGTGCTCCGAATCTTGCTCCGATTGGATCGGCATCTGGATGTTCTCCGAAGATTGTTCGACGCTGTTCTGAGCACGAATCTGGACCTTTTCCGCATTCTGTCATCGTGGAGGCGCACCCAGCATGAGCAGTTCGCGACCGGTCGTCGTGTCCCAGACTCGGATCGTCTCGTCCATGCTGCCGGACACCAGCCGCTTACCGTCAGGACTAAATGCAATGCTCTCGACTGAGGCGGCATGTGATTTCAAGGTGCGTACTACTTGGCCGTTCGTCACGTTCCACAACTTGATGTCGGCGGGAAAGAGTGCGCCGGTGGAAACTCCACCGGCTGCCGCCATCCACTGACCGTCCGGGCTGAAGGCCACGCTGTTGACCTGACCGCTATTGGTGGCTTTCAGCGTGAAGAGTTCCTGGCCACTGCTGGCATCCCACATTTTCGCCACCTCTGAAAAAGTTGCCGCTGCCAGCCGCTTGCCGTCGTGACTGGCGGCTACGCTCTTGATCGAAAATTGTCCGGCTTTCAAAGTGAGCTTCTCCAATCCCGTGGTCGCGTCCCACAACTTGACTTCGTTCTCATCGGGCTTTTTCACAAACAACGCGCCGCTTCCAGACACGATCCATTTCCCATCCGGGCTAAACGCCACGCTCGCGACAGGATGGAGGTGCCCTTTCAACGTCATCGTTTCCAAGCCACTCATGGGATCCCAAACCTTCACCGTCTTGTCCCACAGGGCCGACGCCAGACGTTTTCCGTCTGGACTGAATGCCACGCTCGCAAACACGCCACCGGTGTCTGCCTTCAGCGTGTGTGTCACCAGGCCACTGCTCGCATCCCACACCTTCAGTTCGCCCGACAGACCGCTCAGCGAGGCCAGCCATTTTCCGTCTGGGCTGTACGCCACGCTTTTGACCGCGCTGTTGTGCCCTATCAACGAAAGAGTTTCCTGACCGCTGCTGGAATCCCACACTCTCACCGTCTGATCCGTACTGCCCGACACGATGCGCTGACCGTCCAGGCTAAACGCCACGCTCGTCACTGTTCCCGTGTGTCCTTTGAGTCCGGGCAACTCCGGGCGATCGACCACGTCCACGATCTCCACGGTGCCGAACGGTGACGCCGCCCCCATTCGTTTCCCGTCTGGACTGAACGTCAAACCTAATGCGGACGACGTCATCGACTTGCTCATCAATTGGCCGGTCACTGGGTTCCACTCTTTGACGGCCCCATTGGTGTCGTTGGACGCCAGTCGTTTGCCATCCGGACGAAACGCGACTCCCTGGATGATGACCGAGTGCCCCTTGAGAGTTTGCGTCTCCTGCCCGGTTACGGCGTCCCACACCCTGACCGTCGTGTCGAAACCTCCCGACGCCAGTTGTTTCCCATCCGGACTAAACGCCAAGCCCCAGACGACGCCGATGTGTCCCTTCAACGTCAGCACTTGTTGCCAACTCGTGGTGTCCCAAACATTGATCTCGCCGCTGCCCGCCGCCAGACGCTTCCCGTCGGGACTGAATGCCACGCTCAAGAACGAGGCCATTGAGCTCGTCAATGTCTGCAATTCTTGACCACTCGTGGTGTCCCAGACTTTGATCGACTCAGCGGTGGACGCCAACGTCTTCCCATCCGGGCTAAACGCGACGTTTGTCACCAGAGCCGTGTGCCCATTCAATGTCAGTGTCTCGCGACCAGTGACTGCGTCCCAGATTTTGACCGACATATCGTGACTGGCCGACGCGAGCCGCTTCCCATCCGGGCTGAACACGACTCTTTGGACGATGCCGGAGTGCCCATTCAACGTATGTATTTCCTTGCCGCTGGCCGCGTCCCAGACCTTCACTGTCTTATCCCAGCTTGCCGTCGCCAACCGTTTCCAATCGGGGCTGAATGCTACGCTCACGATCATTCCCGTGTGTCCCTTCAGCACGAGCATCTTCTTCCCCGGACTCGTCACAACGGTCGGGCCACCTGGCACACCGGCAAGGAATGGGAACGCGTTCGGGGCTGGCTTGAGCAGAGTGACCCAGCTCCAAAGCGACACCGCCACAAGGCTGCCGCCGATCGCGAGCTTCAGCACGTCCGACCGGGACAACCATTTTGATTCGCGCTCGTCCGCTCCAATCTCTCGCACGGCATTTGTGTCGGCAGCGGCGCGTTCATCCGTTCGCAAGATCTCGCGACATCTCGACAGCAGGCGAATCACACTGAAAAGCCCGATCAACGCCAAAATGCCGTAGGCGAACGACAGCAGCGTGAGCATGGGATTTCGCATCAGCATGAATGGCATTGGCTGCTGACCGCGAAACACACCCAGCCAGATGGCTGAACCAATCGCCATGAGCACCAACACGCGGTTGGCTCTGCGGGTGATTTCGGAGCGATCAAGGAACTCGCCCAGCCACCTCAGAAACAAAAAGAACGAGGCGTGCGCCGTCAGCAACACGAACTGCGGCAGCCACCGGCCGACTCGCAGTGAAAACAGGACGTTCCACTGCGTCATCGCGGAGATCAGCAGGCTGAGGAAACCGCCGATCACCGCGACCAACAAGATGTCCCGCCCCCGCATCTTGGAGGGAACCGTCAGGCACAAACCAAAGCCGACCGTGATGAAGACCTCTGCGATCAAGTTGGCGTACCCGACTCCGCGAATGACGCGCACGAACGTCACGAGGTCACCTTGATGCAGCGTCGGTGCACACAAGACGTAGGTCGCGCCAAAGAAGATCAATAGAAAGCCAAAGAAGTAGCACGAAACTCCCGCTCGCACTTTCGAGGCTTGTGTGTTTCTCAAGTCGAATGTGAGCTGCCAGAGGATGGCGCGCATCTCTGGTGAGAGAGGCTTGGGCGGTTTCGCCTCGGATCTGATTTCCTGCCGTGAGGTTTGATCTCCGTTCGATTCGCCCTGAGAGGGTGCCGATTCGAGTGCGGCAGACGGCTTGACTCCACTGGCTCTTTCCGGAACTTCAGCCTGTCCGTCGTCAGAATCGTCGTTCGAGAAATCCTCGAAGTCCCGCTGATCTTTCGGCGACAGCTTTTCGGCCACAGCCTTGGAAAGATTGAGCACTTGGCCACACGCGGGGCATTTCACCTTTCGTCGCGCAAACTCGTCCTCGGCCGAGAACTTCTTGCCGCACTCACAGATGATCTTGATCGCCATATTGAAGTTCTCCGAACATGCTCAGCAGAAAGCCGAAGAAGACGCAGGAGATTCCCAGAGGAACTTTGGTCGCTTGGAGTGCCGCCTTCAAATCTCTGGTCTCGCTCGGCGATCGCTTGCGATTCGAGCCTGGTTCGCTCGCGAACATCTTGAACGGCGACACCGCAGACTCCTCGCGTTCTCGATTCGGATTCGCTGTGCCGCTCGACAGAAACGAAGGGAGGCTGGGCCGCTGCTGACAATAGGGACATTGCCGGCGCTGCCCAACGAGCTGATCCTCGACGGTGAAGTTCTTGCCGCATTCGCAAGTGACATCAATTGCCATCTTGAAGCTCTCCGAGTGTCTTTTGTTGCCGAGAGGTCCAGTGACGCACTCGACTTCGAGAAATTCAGGAGCCATTCCCCGACTGTTGCGTCCGCTGCAATTGGCGAAGCGCTTGCAGGATCTCGCTGGATTGCTCCTTGGTCAGATACTGGCCGGTCCGAATCTTCTTGGCGGTGTGCAGGACGATCTCGTGATGTTCCTCCCCACCACGACCGTTTGTGTGCTGATCCTGAACCTCCACGACATCCATCCAATCGAAGTGCTGAGTTTTGCCGAGTTTGCCCACGCCGGTGAAAACGGTTCCCAGACCTCCTTGAATGGTGATCTCAATTCGCCCACCAAGACGCATCGCGCCCAGGCAGCCAACCACCAAAACGCCAGTCAGGACCAGAGGCAGAAACCAAAGGGCGGACAAAGGACTTTTTTGGCTTAATACAAACCACAACAGTGTAAGCACGAGGAAGCCATTCAAAGTGCCGATCATCAGGAACGGTAACGCTTCGGTGACTGATCGTGTCGATGCCACGAGCCGCCAACTCCGTTCGGTGACCTCCAAAGAAACGTCTGACCGAAAACGCCGAGTAGCGGGGCGGTGATTCTTCAAGTCGTGTTCGGGTTCGACGGAGATGCTCGCTTCATCCACTCGAACCCTCGACCCGCATTCGGGACACTTCACGATTTGCCCTGCGGAGTCATTCGTGACGCCGAACTCTCGACCGCATTCGCAGGTGACATCAATTGCCATCTTGGTGGTTTCCAAATCTCTGTTGAGTTTTCCAATGACTCGCTCGGCATCGTGAACATCACGAGGCATCATCAGCCTGTCCCGTCTGCTGCAACTGGCGAAGCGCTTGCAGGATCTCTCTGGCTTGATCCTCGGTCAGAAATTGTCCGGTCCGAATCTTCTTGGCGGTGTGCAGGACGATCTCGTGATGTTCCTCCCCACTACGACCGGTTATGTGCTGATCCTGAATCTCCACCGCATTCGTCCAATCGAAGTGCTGAGTTCTGCCGAGTTTGCCCACGCCGGTGAAAACGGTTCCCAGACCTCCTTGAATGGTGATCTCAATTCGTCCACCAAGACGCATCGCGCCCAGGCAGGCAATCACCAAAAAGAGAGTCAGGAACAGAGGCAGAAACCAAAGGACGGACAAAGGACTTTTATGGCTTAATGGCCAAGTGTCAGTCAAAGGTAGTCACCCGCGGCGTTGCGTGGTGACAAAGTGTCAGTCAAAGGTAGTCACTGTTT
>SXGS01069492.1_pt1 | contig 105283 bp, 116 predicted proteins | sample 3174681 | NCBI WGS metagenome assembly SXGS01 (sample SAMN11356861, study PRJNA531348) | freshwater metagenome | isolation source: freshwater sample F1-80 | place: China: Fuxian Lake, Yuxi | collected 2017-12-25 | reverse complement strand
GTTACTGTTCCACTGCCTGTATCTGTTACAGAAACGTTTGAGTTGCCTTGTGTAATACTGCTGGTGCTGATTGCGCTGACTTGTGTATCAACATAACCCTTTGTAGCGGCATCAGTTGAAGAACTTGGAGCACCAAGACCAATGATCTTGTTGCTGTTCATTTCAATAGCGTCGCCAAATTGAACTTTTACGCCTGCTGAGTCAGTGATGTTATTTCCTGAAGCAATCTGTAATGTGCCGCTGACGGAGATTGTGCCTTGAGCACCGCAGACTAGTTGTAGGGCACCTGAACCTGTGGTCCTGAACTGTAGGTTTTGGTCAAGATCTGTAGAAACTGTAATTGTGCCTGAGTCGTCTGTAATAACTTGCTTGCCGTTAACATACAAAGAACCTGGACCAACATAAACGTGTCGGAACGTCATTGATGGTGAACCAATGTCATAGGTGTTGTCGGCGTAAGGCAGGAGGTGTCGAACTGTGCCAGTGCCTGTCAATGTCAACCCTGCAAACTCAGGAGATGCCGATGTTGCAATATTTTGAACTGTTGAAATTGCACCAGTTGAACTGTTGAAACTGATACCTGTGCCAGCACTTACGGCTGAACGCACTCTAGTGTTGGTGAAATACTGGTTTGTTGAACCTTCTGAAACATCGTCAGTGTCAAGGACTACAACACCTGTCAAAGTGTTGACGCTTTTTACTGCACCAACTTCAACAATACTAGGTGTTCCTGCTACTGATTTTTTAATAAACATTTTGCCATCATATGTGTTGATAGCAATTTCGCCTAGTTCGATTTGGGATGTGGTTGGCACATTGTTCTGTGTCGCACTACGCTTTAAAATAATGGTATTTGCCATTTGAGTATATACTCCTGTTGTTCTGCAAGGGTGATCGGGTCTTGCTTCCAAGGACTATTTAGCGGTAGGACCAGTTTTTTAGATGTAGATTCCGTATAATCGTTGGTTAGACGTTGTCGGGGAAAGTGCCACCATCGATGGTTTTATTATCCAGCGTTTGTGTGCCGGAAACAGTGGCTACTGTTGTAGTATCAATGGCAATTGTTGTGAGTTCACTGGTGTTATAACTGGTGCCAGTCAAGCCGTTTCCAATGGTGAGTGCGGCTGGGCTGTAGGTAATAACACCTGTGCCGGTGTTGTAACCAATGACTCCTGAACCGCTTAATGAATTTCTTACTCGGGCTGTGGTATGATAAAGATTTGTTGAACCTTCTACTATGCCATCGGTGGTTGGAGTTGTGTAAGAAACAACACCGGTGGTGGAATTGTAGGCCAAATCTCCCCCGGCAGCAATGCTGGATCTTGCACGGACTGTGGTAAAATATTGGTTGGTTAAGCCTTCGTCAATGTCATCGGTTTCTAAAATTACTGATCCTGAGTTTCCGTTGACTGTATTGGTCAAAGTTACACTGGTATCACTTATGGCTGTAATAATGCCGCCGGAATTTAATGTGACAGCAATGAATTTGTTTGATCCGCCATACTGTCCTGCCAGGGTCGTTGTTAACTGATTTGTTTTGACAAAAGTTAAGTTGGTTGTCCCAACTGTGATACTACCTGCATTGGTCAAGAGCCATTGGCTTTTAGATTCGTTTGTGCCTTCTTCAACGTAAACTCGTAGGCCTGAAGTAATTTCTATTGCTGAATCAGCATCTTTAGATCTAGTTAAGGTGCCATTTTGTAATTTTATATAAATGCCGTTTTCTCTTGACAAACTTTGGCTGGACAATAGCACACGATCGTCTTTGACAAGGGTTATATCGTCTATAGAAGAAACAGTTGTTCCAAGGTTAATATTTGTGGTCGCACAGACACGAACACTATCTTTGAAGTCAGAAATACTGCTTACAAACTGAGATCCACGAAAAATGGGCATTATTATAAAGTCCGTTTACGCCCGTCGGGCATTGGGTTATTTATAAAAAGAAACCCGGGCATTGGCCCGGGTTTCCAAGTTGCTCAATTGACTAAGAAATTAGAAACTTCCGCCGTCAATTTGGCTATCTTCGTTCAACACACCCTGAGCGTTCAATGTTGCGCCACTTACGCTTCTAACTGTAATGACGTCATTGGCCTCTGGAGCCGTATCAAACACAACACTTGTATCACCGTTAGCTGTGTTAATGGTATATGAGTATGTAGGTGCTTGATACAAACCGTTGATAAACACGGTTGTGTTTTCAATACCAACCACTTCAAAGCCTAGTGCAAAACTGGTATCAGTTCCGTTGGCTGTAAAGTTTTGCGTGGTAGTTGCAGTCGTAACGTTTTGTGGAACAAACTGCTGAGCGGAACTACTCCAAACTAGAGTAAAACCGTCATTAAGTGTTGAAACACTATCAACGTCACTTAGGTCACGGATACTAGCGGCTGCAATACGACCGTCTGCACGACCGTTTGTGTAATACAAGTTTACTGCACCTTCGTCGATTGAGTCAGTGTCAGGTGTTACAAATGTCAACACACCTGTGCCTGTGTTATAGGCCAGGATGTTGTTGTCGTCAGACACCAGACTCACTGCGGTTCTTGCACGAGCATCGGTATAGTAAAGGTTTGTTGAGCCTTCTGTGATGTTATCGGTGTCAAGAACTACAACACCTGTTTGGCCGTTAACGCTGTGAACTGCGGAATCAGTGCTGATTACACCGGTTGTGGCATCATAATTGATATTTGAACCTGCACTGACTGAGTTACGAGCACGAGCAGTTGTAAAATACAAATTGCTTGCACCTTCTATTACTTTATCAGTATTGGTGTTGCCAAGATCAAAAGTAAACACACCCGTAGTGGAATTATATGCCAATACAGTTGAGTCATCAGTGGTCAGGCTTACTGCGCCTCTTGCACGAGCATCGGTGTAGTAAAGGTTTGCACCTTCTGCTAAATCGCCTGTGTCGTGATTTGACATTGAGAAGTCAATGACACCTGTGCTTGAGTTGTATGACAAATCACCAGTGGCTGAAAGATGAGCACGAGCCTCTGCGGCACTTGGGCCTGTGTATGTGAACACACCAGTTGCCGAGTTATATGACAATGAGCCATCACCACCTGAATCTACAGCAGAAACAGTTGTGCGAATTTCGCTGATCAGCGGGCTTGTGTAAGTGATTACACCAGTTGCTGAATCATAGGCAATGTTATCACCCAAACCAGCAGGATTGCCATCAACTTTGGTTACACTAAAGTGAGCACGAGTTTCAACAGCACTTGGGCCTGTTACACTGAACACACCAGTTGCGGCATCATAAGTGAAGTCGCCATCACCGCTGACAAAACTTGCACTAAAGTGAGCACGAGTTTCAACAGCACTTGGACCTGTGTATGCGATAACACCTGTGGTTGAATCATATGAGAGTGAACCATCACCACCTGCATCTGTCACGCTCAGATGAGCACGAACTTCTGCGGCACTTGGGCCTGTGTATGTGATAACACCTGTGGCTGAATTATATGACAATGAACCATCACCACTGACATCTGACACGCTTACTGAACTGCGGGCACGAGAATCTAAGTAATACAAATTACCAGCACCTTCTGTAATGTCATCAGTGTCATGGTTGCTGACATCGCTTACCTGACCAGTCACGTTACCAGTTAGGTTACCAGTGACATCACCTTCAAACATTGCGGCAACAAATATTCCTGCACCAACTGTCCACTTATTAGCGGCCTCGTCCCATAGCAATGTAACATTTGTATCATTGCCACGCTCAATTTCAATACCAGCACTTACAGATGCGGCACCAGTTGCGTTGCTGTTCAACACAATGATGTTGTCAGACACCTCAATGGTTTCGGTATTGATAGATGTGGTTGTTCCAGAAACTGTTAGGTTACCATCAACCACTACATCATTAAATGTAACGTTGTCAGTTGTGCCAACTGCTTGGCCAATGCTGATCGCGCCTGATGTTACATTGAAAGTTACACCTGTTCCACCTGACAAAGCGTTTCTAACTCTAGCGTCTGTGTAGTAGAGGTTAGTTGAGCCTTCAGCGATGTCATCGGTGTCAAAACTGCCAATGGTAGCACTGATTACACCAGTTGCTGAATTATAACTGATACCTATTCCAGCACTTAGATGAGCACGAGCCTCTGCGGCACTTGGACCTGTGTATGTGAACACACCTGTGGTTGAATCATATGAGAGTGAACCATCACCACCTGCATCTGTCGCACTCAAATGAGCACGAACTTCGAGCGCACTTGGACCTGTGTATGAGATAACACCTGTGGTTGAATTATATACCAATTTGCCGTCTCCGCCGAAATCGCTAACACTGATATGAGCACGAACTTCTGCGGCACTAGGACCTGTGTATGTGATAACACCGGTTGTGTTATTGTATGACAATGAGCCATCACCACTGACATCTGTCACACTCAAATGAGCACGAACTTCTGCGGCACTTGGACCTGTGTATGTGAACACACCTGTGGCTGAATCATATGAGAGCGAACCATCACCACTGACATCTGTCATGCTTACTGAATTGCGAGCACGAGCATCTGTGAAATACAAATTACCAGCACCTTCGTCGATTGAGTCAGTGTCAGGTGTTACAAATGTCAACACACCTGTGCCTGTGTTATAGGCCAGGATGTTGTTGTCGTCGGTGGTCAAACTAATTGCTGATCTTGCACGAGCATCTGTAAAATACAAATTACCAGCACCTTCTGTAATGTCATCAGTGTCATGATCGGTAAGAGCAAAACCAACTATACCAGTGGTGCCGTTGTATGTTAAATCGCCAGACACAGACATAGCGGCACGAACGCGAGCATCTGTAAAATACCAGTTTTGCAAGCCTTCGCTGATACCATCTGTTGATGGTTTTACAAAAGTAAACGCACCTGTGCCTGAATTGTAGGCCAACATATTTTGGTCATTGCTTGTCAAACTGATAGCGGCAGCGGCACGGCCATTTGTAAAATACAAATTGCTTGAGCCTTCTGTGATGTTATCGGTGTCAAGAATTACAACACCAGTTGCACCGTTAACGCTGTGAACTGCGGCATCAGTGCTGATTACACCAGTTGCTGAATTGTAATTGATGTTTGAACCAGCACTTAATGCGGCTCGAGCACGAGCAGTTGTATGATACAGATTTGTTGCACCTTCAACTGTTTTGTCAGTGCCTTGCTTGGTGAATGTGAATACACCTGTGGAAGAACTGTATGACAACACAGTTGAGTCATCAGATACTAGTGATACGGATGCACGGGCACGAGCATTTGTGTAATACTGGTTGGTAGAACCTTCAAGAACACCATCTGATGTTGGATGGTTATAAGAGAATGCACCTGTGGCCAAGTCATAATCTAAAACTGTAGTGTTGTCGCTGGTCAATGAAATACCAGAACGAACGCGACCGTCTGTGTAATAAAGGTTGGTAACACCTTCTGGCACATCGTCTGTGCTGTTGATGGTAATAGCCAATGTTTCGGCATCAACATACTGCTTGGTAGCGGCATGTAGATTGCTGGTTGGATCTGCATGAAGTGTCAAGAAACCAGTCATTGTATCACCAGCCAATGCCACTTTGGTAGCAATGCTGTTGGTTACTGTGGTTGCAAAACTAGCATCATCGTTAATGGCAGCGGCTAACTCATTCAATGTGTCCAATACGTTTGGTGATGAATCAATCAAATTTGTAACTGCTGTGCCAACGAAGCTAGTGGTAGCAAGTTGAGTTGATGCAGTTCCGGCATTTGCAGTTGGAGCAGTTGGGGTGCCACGCAGATCAACGTTGTTAATAAGCGAACTTGATCTTGCTTTGATAATAGGCATTTGTTTATTGTCCTTTGTTTAAGATCTTCTATTGAAGTCTTGTTTGACTGTTTTTAAGTCTGGCAGTCAACCAACGTTCGAGGAGTTGCCTCCTAAGAAAATTTAAACTACTACTAGCCAATAGTGTCGAGTTATATTAACTGAACCATTGTTAGCGGTGACTTCGAATTCGTATCTGGTAGGACTGCTGTTTACAGGTGCAGTTCCTACAATAGTTAAACCATTCACCGAAAGCCACGTCGGTGTGTTTTCTCCGGATGCTACTGCACCCAGGGTCAATGTTGACCCACTATTTACACCAACTGAAAAATTTATTGTATTTCCACCTGAAAAACTTCCAATAAATTGCACAGAGTCTGTCCACTGAGCACCACCACCAATGCGAATCAAGTTAGGATAAACTGTTTCATTGCTTGATGTGTCAATCAGCGTCAAGTCATATAGACCTGATGCAAAACTATGTTCAAACATCAACTGCATTGCGTTAGGTGTTGGGTAATCAATGCGCTGAATAGCAACGTTTCCAATTTTTGCACCTGTGCCATAGGTAATATCTGTGGCGTTGAATGTTACCACATTGAATGTGGCGATGGTTGAGTAGGCAATATTTGAAACAACAGGTCTAGGTCTGTCGGTAGTTGCTGAACCTTTGAGAACTCTGACTTCAATAATGTCATTGGCTTCAGGTGCTTCATCAAATAGTAAACGTGTTCCATCTACTACGGTGTAACTGTAAAAAGGCTGTTGTGCAATACCGTTGATTACGACTACCAAATTGTTTGGACTTGGAACACTATCAATGATATCAAACTCCATAGTCAAACCATTGCCAATAAATGATCTTGTGATAGGTGCTAAGGCATTGGTTTTGGGTCTGAACAAACCAATGGTGCTGTCAAACGTTAAGTTCTGCCCATCTGTTGGGGCTGTTGTTACTTGGACGTCGGTGAGGCTATCAAGACTCAATGCATCTATATTATTTTGTAATGCAGTATCAGCAGTAGTTCTTGCCAGTTCTTCAGCATCAATGTTATCTTGTAATGCAGTATCAGCAGTAGTTCTTGCCAGTTCTTCAGCATCAATGTTATTTTGTAGGCTTAACTCTACTGCATCTAGATTAGTTTGTAATGTTGTGTCACCTGCAATTCTAGCAAGTGTTTCTGCATCAATGTTGTCTTGTAAAACTTCTTCGGCGGCCAGCGCACGGTCTCGCTCTACGTTAATGGCCGCGGCGTTGATGGCATCATCGGTAATTCGAGCCGCTGTTTCTGCCGCATCGGCTGCGATACGTTCAATACGTTCCTGGTTTAGATCTGCTGTTGCTTGAGCAATCAAATTATTGATTGATGCTAACAGCCCCGTGTCGGCATTTTGAAATGCGTTGACAATTTCTGTCAGTGAATCTAAAGTTGCAGGATCTAAGTTACTGAGAATACTGTTGATTTGAGCCTGTAACTGGGCTTCTACTACATTTAGATTAGTTTGTAAAGTAGTGTCGCCTGTAGTTCTTGCCAGTGCCTCTGCATCAAGATTAGTTTGTAATGTTGTGTCACCTGCAATTCTAGCAAGTGTTTCTGCATCAAGATTAGTTTGTAATGCAGTATCGGCAGTGGTTCTGTCAAGAATTTCTTGATTCAGGGCTGTGTTAAGAGAAACTGATAGTGCAGTAATGGCATCGGTAAGACTGCCATCTGAGTTCTGAAATGCTTGAACAATTTCTGTCAATGAATCCAACGCCACAGGATCAATGTTACTGAGAATATTATTGATTTGATTCTGTAGACTCTGATCGCCAACATCTACATAGGTCTTGCTGGTTATTTTATCCCAAACTGAGCCATCAAAGTATTCTGGCTTTGTTGAAGTTTGATCAAAACGAATGTGACCAGCGGCAGCACCCAATGGGCGGTCTGTTTCAGCACCCGCGGGTAATGCCAAAGCCCCAGTGGCATCTATTTCTAGAACACCACTGTCAGGCTTTAAACTCTCTGTAGAGTGATTGGTTTGGATTGCCATTATGTTTAAGTCTTGCTCTCAAGTTTTTCTTTAGTTCTACCATAGGCAGCGATACCAAGCACAGCACCCATAGCCACGTGGTAAAGTCCAGCGCCTTGCAATGTCAATGGTTGCCATTGCATTGATACTTGTCCTTGTCCTAATGCTTGAACAATTGACCAAAGCACAGGAGCAAGAATAAAGTCAAATGTGCAGGTTGCCATATACATCCAACCCATCATTGGACGCCATTTCTTGTTGACCCAATCTTGTGCGTCTTTGTCTAGTTCTACTTTGGTATCTGCACCGCCGGCTGTGGTAACAGCGGCCGCGTCGGCTGTGGCTTTAACACTGGCGGCATAATCAATGTTGACAGTTGTGCCACCCAAACTTGGTGAAGTTGCTAGTTTTTGTGCGGCTGTGGCACTAACAGGATTCTGAAATCCATCGTTGTTGTATTCTTCTAACTTTGGCATAGTGAGCCTCCTTCTTGGCTCTATTTACCGGTTATAGTTTATTTTGATCCTGGCTTGGATCTTTGCTAAACTTTTTCCACAGGCGTTGTTGGAAACGTGATATAGGGTCTTGGCCTCCTTCAACTTCTAGCCATTTATCAACAGGACAACGAGTATTTGCCCAAGTAATTTTTAGACTGATCAAACAACCACATATGGTGCATTGTTTAACTGGTCGTCTATAATGCTGGCAATTGTGGCAGATTTCTACACGTTTTAATCTATCTTGTATTGATGCTAACATAGGTATACTTATAGTCAAAAAAATAGGGCTAGTTGCCTAGCCCTATTTCGCACGTTTTCTTCTAATCTAAGATTAGATGAATGACAATGCTGATGTGTCGATTGCGATGTTGTTAACGTAATCGGCAGCGTTACCCAATGAACTTGCAGAATTTGAAAGTTCTACATAGCCGTAACGTGTCATGAATGACACAGTTGGCTCAAATGTTGCTGGGTCAAGAATAACACCACTGCTCATCAAAGGAATGTATGGGCAGTAGAATGCTGGTGCATCCATCTCGTTAGCACCCTTGTAACCGACCAGAACAGGCACACCGTCACCAGCGTAGTGGTTAACGTATACACGAACTGAACTGTTCAATGTTCCAACAAACTTGGTGTTAGTTGGTGCTTCGAACGTGCCTTCTGTTGTGCGAGCAAATGCTGAAGTTGTCGCTGACTGAAGGATTGTCAATGCTGTTGGGCTAACAACGATGTAGTTACCAGCACCACGACGTGTGCGAGTAGCAATGTCGTTGGCGGCACGGTTGATCAACACAGCAAGAGCGGCGTGTTGGTCACCAACAAATGATGCCTGACCTGATACGCTTGACTGATCGTATGTGGAAAATGCTGAACCAGAAAGATTCAACAATGACTCGATGATCTCTTGGTCGATTTCAGCAGTGATTTCCTGAGCAAGTGCGGCCATGATTTCTGCCTCAACGTCAACGCCATGGATGGCTTGTGCGTCTTGAGCGGCTTCAAATGTCCAACGTGCTGACAATTTACGGCTCTTGGCTTCAACTGTCTCTTTCAGGATCTGGATGCTCATCTTAGAACCGCCTGTGCCTTCTTTGGTTGCTGTAGTATCGGCTTGGCCTGCGCTGTTACCTGAATACTGTGTAGCAATCCTGAATGGGCTTAGGGCCTCGTCGCCGGCTGTTACAGCGACACCAACTACGCCACGAGCGTTAGAAGCGACTGCAGAGGCTTCTGCGTAACGAACGCGGAGAGTATGGATTTGGCTAACTGGACCTTGCATTGGCTGAACACCAACTAGTTCGTTAGCAATGGTTGTTGGCATTACACGGCGGATAACTGGAAGGATAACCTTGTTAAGAACGCTGATGTTGCCTGATGCTGTTGCACCTGAAGTTGCAGTTTCTGTCAAATACTTCTTTGTATTCTCCAAGCAAACTTCCATTGTTGTTTTCTTCTGTCCGCTGAGTCCTTCGGTAAGGGCTTCCTTGGTTGCGGCCCAGTTCTTTGATTCAAATAATGCTTGTGACATTTTAATGTCTCCTATTATCTTTGAATACCAGCCAACTTGCGTAGGTGTTGAATAGTTGCTGTTTCTTCTGAAACAACTGATTCAACTGCAGGGGCTGATTTATCTCCTGTAACCACAGTCTTCTGTGATTGGATTCCCTCAACGAGTGTTTTCTTGTCTCTGCGGACCTCTTCGTTAAGAACTGATGGCAGGTATTTCTGGAATTGATCTTTGAGTTTGGCAGTTTCAGTGCTCTCAAGCAACTCTTCCATGATGTTACGCTTGTCTTTCGACAAAGGCGCACATAAATCCTGCATAACCCGATTGCGAGCCATCTGGTCTTCCGCGATGCGCTGACGACGGCTTGCTTCGGTAATTTCTGATTGTTTAGATTCAATAATTTTTTGTGATTCTTCTAATTGAGCCTTGATAGTTTTAATTTGATTGTTTAGTTGACTTACTGCTGTTCCATCAGCAAACTTGCTGGCCATAAACTCTGCGGCAAACGCTTCCATGATCTTACGACCAAAGTTATTTTCTTTGGCTTCACGGATGTCTTCCTTGAGTTGGCTCATTTCCTTCTTGAAAGTTTCAGCAACAAGTGTATTAACTTTTTCGCTGGCCTTCTTGATGAATGTTGAGCGGGCTTCTTCAATTGCCTTGCGGCCTTCTGCTACGAGTTTGACTCGAGCATCCACAAGTTGTTTGTGGTCTTCATGCAACTCTGACAATTCAGAAGTGAGTTTACGAAGTGCAAACTCTTCCAAACGGCCTAAGTTATCTTGTTGTGTCTGACGATCAGATTTAAGTTCTGCTACTTCTTTTGCCAGTGTTTCCATAACGAAACGCTGTAGAAGTTTGGCATCTTCTTTAATCTTAGCGGCATACTTTACACGTTGATTGATAGAGTCTTCGTGTATCTTTTTAAATTCGGAACTGGCTCCGGTGATGGTGTCGTTAATAAGTTTATCCATCGCTTCAACCAATTGACCTTTGTCATGCTCGTAGCGTGAAGCAAATTCTTCGCGGAGTTCTGCGGTAATTTCTTCACGACTTTCAGCAATATGCTTTTCCCAAGCGGCGTTGATATTCTCACGCACCTCTTCAGAAAGAACCACTGAGCCGAGCAATTCTGTTAAGTTACTCATTTGTGTCTCCTCAGACTTTCTTCAGATTCTGAATGAATCTTGTCACCTCTGTTGTAAGGTGCTTTTGTGCGGACCTATCGTAGGTCGCCGCAAGGGCCACATCCATAAGGGCGGCTCGTCTACGATCTAGCATCACACGTTCGTAAATTGGTGTTGGATATGCATCAGGAGCACTGGGTTGTGCAACAACGTCAACAGTGACAATTTCAAAATCTGAAACTTTACCATTGGCGCCTACGTTGCCTGAACCACGGCTGCTGACACCTAACTTGACACCACTTTCTAGTAGTGTGCGGATGATGTTACCCATGGGTGTTGGAATAATTTTTAGTTTTCCATATCCATCGGCGCCATCTACCCACATTTCTGTGACCATATGACTTACACGATCAATATTGACTTGTAGATCATCTGGATGGTCGGCTTCTCCTAGCACGGAGTAGCCTTGCTCTAGTCGTGACTTGATGCTCTCTACTGCTCGGGCAATTTCGTCGCCAGGGTAAACACGTTGATTGTGGTTTACCTTGTCGCCTTGAATGAAAATACCTTTCATGTAGAGATCCTTACCGCCATTGGCTGTCTCTTTGGCTTCAACCGTCATTTGTGCTTGATCGAAACTTAGACGTTCACGTAATGGCTGTAAGTTCATCGTATTAGCCCTTTGGTGTTGCTACTTTACTGAGGGCAGGCTTAGTTGTTCCACCTAGGTCTTGTGCCTTGGGTGCTTTTCCACCTGTATCGTTACCACCACCAAATTTGGTAGCAGGACGGCTCATCATTGGATTCTTGCCAGCAACTGGACTGTTCTTTTCATCAGCCTTGTCGCTGTTGTCAGGTGAAGATACTTTTTCTAGTTCTGCGGACTCTTCAATACTTTCTTTTGGTGCTTCTGCATCTGCATCTGCTGACATTGCGTCGCCTGCTTCTGCACCTGCATCAGTGGCACCACCAGTAACCATTTCTTCAAACTCAGACTTGAGTTTGGCCAATGCTGACTCGACATCCATCATGGCGTCGGCAACATCTGCGGCATCGCCGGCTACGGGTTCTGTTGTGGGTTCTGCGTTCAATTCACCTGCTACATCTGCTGTAGCGGCCCCATCTGGCGTAGCAGTGGGTTCTAGTGCCTCATCGTCACCTTCTTCAGTTAAGTCTGATTCAACTTCATCAACTGCGTCAGTTACGTCTTCGAGGGCTTCGTCTTCTAGGTTAATATCGTCAGCCATAATGTCTTCATAGACTTTGCGGCCGATACCAACGTAGTAATCATGTAGGAGTCCAGCGGCTTTATCTTCCTCTCTATTCAAGAGGTGTTCGAGCGCCTGCTCTAATACGGTTTTACTCATTATTCGTTCTCCTTTGCGCGAAGGCGGTTTTTCACCAAAAACTACTTACAAATGGCGCAAGGGAACGGAGGGGATATGGTGGAAAAACTGCGTTTTTTTACGCAATTATGACACCGCTAATAACTAGATCACGCCATGGGCGCGGGTCTAGCATACATTTTTTTGACTATTTCTAACCGACTTTTGGTTTCGTATTCACGCAATTCACGCAACTTACGCAGACGATTCACATGCTCTAGTGTAAGCCTGTGTCTGCGTAAATCAGAATAAAATGCTACTTCTGGATCTTCTTCGATCTCAATTTCATTCTGATGCTGTAGAATATCGTTGAATCTCATAGATCTACTTATGCTCCAGGTGCGGTTGGTTCTGTTGGTGCAGAACCAGAAATTGGGCTTTCAGCACCGGCATCTAAGGATGCGGTGGCATCACCTGTGGCCGGAACTGCTCCATCAAGATCACCGGCTAGGCTCAGGTCGGCTTCGCCTGGTGCGGCGGCACCAATGTCACTAAAATCACTGCCTGTTGACTGTGTAGTTCCTTGATTTTCTTCTTCCCATAGGCGTTCGTTTTCAAGGATTTCGTCTTCAGTCAAGCCCAAGAACTTCTGTAGTTTGAATCTATGTGCTAGATATGGAACTTCAGCCAACTGTGTAAACACAGCGGCTCTAGCGTTGTTGACTTCAATTTGGCGATAGTCACTGAAGTTTTGTGGCTCCAACATGTCAATGTCAAAACTTGAAGCATCAATGTTAATGCCGCGATGTTTAATAAAAGTCTTAAACTCTTTGTCCAGATATGGAGCAATCAATCCCTGCAATCTACGGCAATATCTGTTGAAACGATATTCTTGAATCAGTGCTGTGCCAACTCGTCCGTCAGTGAAAGCAATGGCAGAATCGTCGGGTCCGGTAGGCATGTAACTGCTGGGAATACGCAGACCGCGCAACAGTTTATTGGTAAAGAACTTAAGATCATCAATTTCGCCTAAGTTTGTGCCGCCAGGCAGAACTTCAACCTTTGAACCGCGACCATCAGCAGTTTGAGCAAAGAAGAAGTCTTCCATGATGCTCAATGGATTATAACTGGCATCTAAGGCTGTGCCGCCACCTGCGCGAGTTGGAATACGGCGCTGATGGATTTCGTTTTTTACACGTTCCACAAAACTCATGGCCTGATGTGCAGGCAAGTTGCCGGTGTCAATATAGAACACACGACGCTCTGGAGCACGTTGCACACGATAGATAATGATAGCATCTTCAAGCAGTTCTTTTTGCTTGTAGATTTTGAATACGCTGTCCAAGATACTGGCACCAAAAGGCCAGTTAGCATCAAGACCTTCATTGAGACTCATATGAATCACATGCTTGGAATCAATGGCTACTTCTGTGCCGTTGTTGCCTGTTTTTTGTGTGGAATTGGAAATTGTAAAACTGTTGTTGGGACCAGTGGTCACTGCATTGGCCATGGTCTGAACATTTTCAATAGGCTTGGTAGCAACTTTGGTAGCAAAGTTTGGATGCAAGTTTGAAATCACATACTGTTCAACTGCACGACCTTCGGCTTCGTTGATCACTGCACGTTTGACATCTCCTGGATTTACCCAATACAGTTCAAAGGTTTCAGGATCACGTAAGAAAACGTGATCTCCATACTTGATAGCAGATCTAAATGTTCTAAAAATGCGTTGATCCATTTTGTTGATTGCACACCACTTTTTCAGTGTTTCGGCAATGACTTTGCTTTCGCTTTCTGTAGGAGCAGATCTCCACTTAACTTCAAATGGTAAATTGGTTTCTACTTCGCTTTGTGTGCAGAATTCAGAAATAGTGTCTAGAGCGGCATTGATTTCAGAATCCTGATCCATTTGATCATACTGAGCGTAACGCTCAACACGGTTGGGCTGACCTGTGTAGACATCCTGCAACCAACTGGCAAACTTCGCTGAACTGCCAGCCGAACGTTGACCATTGTTGGTCTGTTCTGCTTGTGGATCCCAAATTTTAAAATGCTTACGCCATGACATAGTGGACTACTTACCTCAATTCGTTAACCTAGTCTTACCGGAGAGACTCCGCTGTCCGGTCTAGTATTGCCTCTAATGGCATTGATATCCGTGGCAATGTTGCTTAGAAGGCTTAAAATTGCACTGGATGCCTGGCTGTCGCCTTGGCCCAATAGATTATTTTGTGCCAACTTATTGGTTGTATCTGTGGGAGTCAGCAATGCTGAAACTTGTTCTGTAGGATTGATTGCTGTTTGAATTGGTTGCGCTGTCCTTGGACTTTGTGTTATACCTTGGAACTTTCTGATATCATCTTGAGTTACAGTTTTTAATGACTCCATGACTCTTTGCAGATGATCAACATTGATCAACTTCAGTGCCTCAGCAAATGATTTCAGTCCTGTGCCAAAGTTCAACATGCCTTGACCCATTGATGCAAGATTGTCAAGCCCCGACTCGCGGATCACAGCAAATATTTTTTGCATCTCTCCTGCACCCAGACCCTTGAGTGATGAAAATCCTTCACCAAAGAATTTTAATCCTTCACCAAACTTATGCATGGTTGGACCAATAACACCCAATATTGGTGCAATAGGTGCTAGATCTTTAACTGCACGTTTAATTCTAGTGGTTATATCTGCGCGAAACAAACTGGCCAGGCCGTTGATCATCGAACCCATGACATTGGCACCAGCGGCAAGGCCGAACGCCAATATACCCACGGAAAACTCTTTGAGACCTGTGCCAACTTCACTGAGTTTTGCTCCGTCAATTTCGTTTAAGTCTTTGAGTCCCCAGGCAAATGCCTTTAATCCTAGACTCATTGCACCCAATGCCAGTGCAATACCACCACCAATTAGAGCAACAATACCGGCCAGCATGGCTGCTCCTTTGACCACGGCTGGACCAGCTTTACCAAATGCAGAGAAAAAGCCTGCAATACCTTCACCAATAGCTGGCAGTAGTTTAGCAACACCTTGACCAATACCACCGGCTATGCCTGCAATACCTTTACCTAATCCTTGGCCTGCAGATCCTATACCTGATCCAATTTTATCCATAGCGCCACCGCGCCCACCGCGCCCACCGCGCCCACCACCGCCACCACCAATGTTAATCTTTTCCAAGGCTGTTTTGGCAACTCCACCGACGCCGCCGCCCAGCATCTTCATTAACGCGGCGCCGGTCAATGCTGTGGCAATCAGCGCCAATGGTCCAAAAACTGCATAGATGGCTGTGATCAAACTTGAAACTGCGCCCTTAAGGCTGTTAATGGCTGTTTCCAGTTTGTTCATTGACTCAATGTTTTTGGCTTCAGTGGTCGTGCCAGCCTGACGATTTTTTTCAGCATCTTTTTCAGCCTGCTGTCTAACTTTTGGATCTAGATTGCTTAAAAATCTCTTGATATCTTCACGTGATCTTGCGATTCCTGTCGTGTCAACACCTTCTCTTACACCTTCATATGCACTTCCAATACGTTCTAGATTGCCTTGCTCTTGTATTGCTTTGGCCATGTTTTCTGCCGTGGCTCCACCTTGCATTTGTTTAGCCTGCTCTCTGGCACTACCCAAAGCCTGGATTGCTTGCTTCTGTGCGGCATCTAAGCCATCAATTGCCATAGCATCGCCAATTCTATCTTGTGCCAATGCACCTGAAACTCTATCTTTCTGATCTTGACTCATTGAATCACCAAACAAACTTTCAACAGTGGCGATCGAGCCCAGAGCCTCGGTGCCAAGACCTCGTCGTGCTAGGGTTCTACCAGATGTTGATTTGTTAAAATTTGCAATGGCTTTTAACAAAACCTTGGAACTGATACCAAAAGTGTTGCTGAGTTCTCTAGCAGATACCACCGTCTTTGCATACTGCTCAGCCAGCATTATTTGTGCTTCTTTTTCAGTCTTGGCAGTCATACGCACCTGCGTCATAATTGACGCTGTTAGATTTGCACGTTCTTCGTCGGTCATGCCCAAGGCTGCGGCGGCCTTGGCGGCTCTGTCAAAGGCTTTGACTGCGTCAGGCCCCAGTTCTTTTTTCAATGACCTGCTGAGTTGTCCGCTACCAGATTTGAGACCACGCGAAAGATCTGCCAAACGATCCACGGCTTCTTCTGTGGTGCGACCAAAAAACTTAAATGAATTTTCGCTGTCGTTGATTACTCTAGAAAAGTTTTCGCCAAGGCCGCTGTAGAGCATGCGCGAAGTATAAAAACCTGCTCTAAGTGCTTGAAGGTCAATGGCACCTGCCACACCCTGTGCATTTTTAGCAAACTCTTGCATGGTGGTAAGTGTAAACGACAACGCACCCACTACTATTCCAGCAAAGGACGCAAATTTGTTACCAGCCGTGGCGGCTAGGTTTAGCCCGCCTTGTAATCCACCCAGTGCTTGCCCAAGGGTTCCACGACCCATCAACATTTCTTTGGCAAAATCACCTGTGCTCTTGATTGCCGCTTTGTTGGCCTGGGCCAACCTTTCGGCGTTCCACTTGGCTTCGTTGTCTGCCTCTGTGCGACCTTTAGTGGCCTTGGTGCTGTCATCAATGGCCTTGTTTGAAACGCCCAGGACCTTTTCAAACTCTTTTTGCTCTTTGGTCAACGCACGACCTGCGGTTCTAGCGGCCGCAATTTGCTGTAGCATGACCTGGTTTAGTTTTTCGCCGTTTTTGGAAATCTTTTTGGCCGCATCGTCCAACGGGTTACCCGTTGACCCGCCAGGTTTGCCGCCGCGGCCACCGCCGCCGCCACCACTGATTCCACGCCCAAGATTGGTATTCATCATTGAGATGGTTTTTTGTAAGTCGCGGAGTGCGTCTATTAACTGCTGTTCCATTGTGGCGTTTGGTTCTTTTTACCGTTAAAACTCCAGATAAGTATATCATCAACTTATAGTGAGGTTCTTTTATGAGCCTATTTACCAACAAGGATTAACTACATGGATAATCAAAATCCGCTGACGCAAAAGGCCCAAGCCAATCCGTTAGCACAATACTATCGCAGACCGGGCACTTATGTGCGACTGCCCAGTTCTGGGCGTTTTTACTCAAAGCCACCTAAATTCAGCGACACTGGTGAATTGGCTGTGTTTCCTATGACAGCCAAAGATGAACTGATTTTAAAGAACCCTGATGCACTATTCAACGGCGAAGCCATCAAGCAGGTGGTAGCCAGTGTTTGCCCAGATATTCCCGATGTCAATGAAATTCCTGCCGCAGATTTGGACATGATTTTGGTGGCCATGCGTATGACCAGTTACGGCGATGACATGGGGTTATCAATCAGCCATGGCTGTGATGAAAGCAAGGGCCGCGAACAAAGCATCACAGTAAGCCTAGGTTCCATTATTGCCAGTCTGCGCCCAATTCCCAGCGATGTGGGCATTGTAAAACTCAGTTCCGGCATCACTGTTGCACTTCGTCCGTATAATCTACATGATCAAAGTCGACTGTTGAGAATGCAGTTCAACACCATGCGCCAAATACAGGCCAATGAAGAAAACAAACTGCTCAGCACCGAAGATCGCACTCGCATTGCCACAGAACAATACAACTCCATGGTTGAATTGGCTCAACAACTGTTGACAGGATGTGTGGAAAAAGTTTCAACACCAGACGGTGTTGAAGTCACTGATCGTCGACACATTACAGATTGGGTGAAAAATCTTGATCGTGCCAGTGTTGATCGTTTGGATCAGGAACTCAAACGCTTTCAAGAGTTTGGTATCATTCGTGAAGTCACTACCAAATGTGATTATTGTGGCACTGACTATAAAACTGACATGCTGTTTGATCCCACAAGTTTTTTTACCGCAGGCTCTTGAGTCTTGGTAAAAATGGTCAATCCATCAGAAAATACATTGATGGTATAGAATCAGAAGCAAGAGCCTTAATTAAAGAAGTCAGCACTATCAGTGTGTGGTCAGGAACCAGTGCAGAACATGTTTGGTTTATGACTTACCAAGAGCGCGACGTGTTTACCGAAGTTATCAAAGAGAAACTTGATCTTCTTTACGGCAAAAAAGGAGTAGCCCGCGGTGGCTACTCTTTGTAAACATAGTTGGGTTCTGCTTTCCAACGTCCTTCAGGACAGGCCATAACAGCCAACCGGGTTTTGATAGGCATCAAACACCAGCATTTTCTACAAACTCTAATAGAATTTAAATTAGGACAAGCCCAGCAGATGTTCAATCGCTCTTGGACTACCTCTGGTTCTACAAACATACGCCATTCGAGACGCTGTAGCCCTTGAGGGTTGCTGTCGCGATCTCTGCTAACCGTAGTAGATTTTGATACTCGCTTCAAGTCGTGGTTGTCCTTAATTGTTTTATCTTCCCTAGGGCGATTTCATCGCCCTGAATTTCGCAATGCTTCGCATCTGCTCATTCTTTTTATCTTGTTTTAGATTGGATATTTACAGTTTCAAACCTTATTAACTGTAGATTGTTTTTTAACTTAAGATGATACTTGACGATGATGGACTAGCCACACTTAGCCGTAAGCACGGCTAAGTTTTTTGATGTTTGTGTCATCTTGACGATGCCGTCTACACCACCTTGGATTAAGCAACTGTTTGACAACAGCAAAGGCGGTCTCGCTCTACCTTTTTACACTTGACTTATAACGCTAGAAACTGCAACCGAATCCAAGCAATTTGCAGTTCTATGTAGGTTGTAATAGTTCACCAGAGCCTACTCATTTTGGCAATCATATACTGCGCCAATCTCTTCCATGCCCGAGATCGCGTCCTGTTAAGGATAGTGGCGACAAGTCCCCGCTACCGCGTCGGGAGTTCCTTCCCCTGTGCAACCCAAGTGCCAGGTTTTATGGGTGTCAATTAACCGGCTGACACAAGCCTATCGGTAGTTATTCAAGCCTAAACAGAAGTGCCGTTGTTAAAACATGCTTTAAAGCGAGTAAGTTATTTAAGGGCCAGAAAAAATTAAAATATGCTATTATTATGAATTAGCCGAAGAGGATGCCTGAACGTGATCTTTATTGTGTTGCCAGAAGAGATCGTAGTCTACGATATACCAAATGCCATATTTTTGACTACGATAGATAGAGTAGTTTTGATTTTTAATGTCTGCCCAAGGGTGAGCCACAGCGATGAATTTACCTTTGTTGTTGAATTTCATTATAAGGATGTTAAAGTCACCGGGGTCGGCCGCGCCATGTAATTGATCTAGCCAAGATTCTAGTATTTTGATTTCGCCAGAGTAGAGTTGATGGAATGGAAAATCAGCATAACTTTTGCATTCGCAGTTGAATTTAGTCCAGGTCAAGGGAGGTGTTATGTCCCCTTTCATAGACCTAATTTGTCCTTCGTGCAGAAACTCTTTGCGGAACTGATTCTTTCCGCCAATGTAGGCGCCCGAGTTGGGAACGCGGATGAACGTTTCACCATACAATTCAGTAAGGTGATTGGCTACATCTCGCTCCCAACTCTTGCCTTTGTTTTTGCTTTTGCTACCGGCCATTATTTTGCGGCCAACGATTCCTTCTCAACCGTAATCTCTTTACGGCGTTCTTTGATAGCCTTGCTCATTTCCTGTAGAGCCTTACGAGCGCGAGCGGCTGATGCCTTTACGCCCTTACCTGTGAACTTTTCATTTTCAGCCATATAGGTTTCAAATGCGTTCTTTATTACTTCGTGATTTGCTGACATAAATGTCTCCTTAAATTAACAGCGAAGTATCTGTGTCGTTTTCCAACATGGTGAATCCATTTTGTTTTACGACCATCAATACATTGTTTACTCGACCAGCCAACTCATCTCGGTGACTGATCAAGAATACGTTACGATTCATTTCACGACCCATGGTCTTCAAAACGGCCATTGCGTTTTCAATGCCAATTTGATCCATACCAGAATCCACAAGTTCATCAATGAACATGAGATTCATAGTTTCGTTAAAACTTTCATAAACGTCCCTAAAACTCCAACTCAGCGCAAGAATCAATCTATTACGCTCTCCGCGGCTTAGGTTGTCAAAATCAAAATTTTGACCCAGTTGTGTAATGTCCACTTCCAGATCACTTTTGAAAACAACCGTATGCGGTAGTTGTAGTTTATCCAAGTAATATCCCAGCCTGTGATTCAAATAGCCAAGATTTTGCTCAATTATACGCTTTCGGACAAATGAATCTTTGTTGGACAGCAGTTTGAGCAGGAAATCCTGATGCTCCAACAGTTTGGTCAAGCGATTCATTTCGTCCCAGTTGATTTCGGCCAGTGCAGTATTTTTCAAACTGGCAATTTGTTCTTGATAAGGATCTTGTTCAGCATCCTTGGCAATCAACTGTTGTTTGAGGTTCTCTAGATTGTTTTTATGCGCGGCGGCATCTTCGAGATTCAAATATTTGGTTTTGGGTCTTTCTCCAAGGTCACCAATGGTTCTAACTGCTATGTCAGACTGGGCCAGAAAACTATGTTCTTCTCTCAGAGAGGACTTGGCCAAGTCAATGGTTTGATTGGCGTTTGTCAACATTTCATCATGCTTGGTGTCGTGAACATCTTGGCCACAACTGGGACAACGATGTTCAACCAAGTGACAGAGATTTGATTCAGCCAGTCGTAGTGCTTCTTGTAGTTTCTTTACGTTGGCTTGCCGCTGAGCCAATTCTCTATTGGCTAACCTTAGGCGAGTTTCATTTTCTTTGTAGACCACTAAACTACGGTGTGATTCAAGTTCAGTCTCAATGTCCGTGGCTTCCAATTCGGCAATGGCCGCATCCAGTGCCGACAGGTCAGTGGACTTTTTTGTAGCCCAGGTTCTACTACGTCGTTCTAGATCATCAATGCTGGCCTGAACACGAGTATTGGCTTCTTGTAAAGCCTTGATACGAGCCTCTTCGTCACGAATATACTCTTTGGCGTTTTTAATGTGTTCACGCAGATACTCGGCCTTTTCGCTTAGTTGTGTGATGCCCAGCAGTTCTTCGATGATATCGCGCTGTTCATTGGCCTTGAGACTCAAGAAAGGCAATGTGTAGGTGTTAAGAGCCACAAGATGCTTGAACATTTCTGGACCCATGCCAACAACACGATCAATGGCTTCTTGTGTCACACGATTTTCACCAGCGCCTTCATCAGTGTTGGCTTCGTTGACTTCGCTGTCGTCAACATAGAAATGCAAGACATTGGGCTTGCGACCACGTTCAATCTTATAGCGATTGCCGTTCTTTTCAAACTCCACTGTGACCAACATGTTTTTGCCATTGGTCTTGTTCAGCAGGTTTTCTTTGCGAATGTTGGTCAGTGCTGATCCATAAAGTGCATAACTCAAAGCATTGACCATTGTGGTCTTGCCCACACCATTGCGAGCACCATCACCGCCCAAGTCAAGATTATTGCCTAACACAAGGGTCAGACCATGTTGATCCATACGAAGAGCCTGGGTAACATTACCCACACTCATAAAGTTACGCATGGTTAGATTGCAAAATATAATCATCTATTAAGGCCTTGATAAATTTCTGTCAGTAGTCTGCGATCAATGACGTCAGAGTCAATGGACTGAATCTGATTCAACACAATTGCATCTACACTTTCAAACTGGATTTCACCACCCGACCACTCAGTGGTGTGTTCTTCCTTTTTACCTGGAATCAGTGCCAGTTCGCGCATGCCATATTCTTTGATCCACTGTTCTTTGATGTAGGTGGCTTCCTCGTAGGAGATGTCTACGTCAATGGTTACCCTGGCAAATGTTTGTGTATCAAATAAACTTTCATGCTTGTCAATGGCTTCGGTAAGTGTCAGCGTCTTGAACTTGGGAGCATTGGGCCAGCTTCGGTAGTCAGGCTGACCGCCATACTCCAGGAACATACACCCACGCTCGTCATCCCAGGCATCAGCATAGTTGTGCGGGAAACAATTACCCATATACACTACATTACCCTGTTGCTGTCGCTTGTGAAAGTGACCCGAGAACACCAGTTCTTGGTTGGGGAAGTGTCCAGCATTGAGTCCGCCATGATCAGGCATTTCAACCATGGCATTCATTTTGAATTTAGGCAGTTCAAAGTGCCCAAACACATATCGACTCTTTAGTCGTTTCATTGATTGCCACTCGTCACCTACCAGCCAAGGCACAATAGTCATGTCACCCACAGTGAGTATGTCATTGACCAGTGTGACATTAGGCAAGTAGCCGCCAAAAGGCAAACTGGTGATCTCACGCTTTTCTCTGTAGGCCAAATCATGGTTGCCCATGATAATGTAGACACGTTCAAAGTTTTCTGAAAGATACTTGATGTTTGATGCAGTATAGTTCAGTGTGGAAACATTGATGTTGCTACGATTGTTGTGCCAGTCACCTAGGAAGATTGCAGTTTCGGCTCCCTCGCGGTGAGCCTCTTCAGTCATCCAACAGATGAAGTTTTCGCAGTCGTCATTGTGGGCACGACTGTTGTTGCGTAGGCCAAAATGGATGTCCGTAAAGCACACGGCTTTCTTAAAAGGTTGAGTCATTTTGTTATTTTAACATACTTTTTAGTTGATGTCTACAGCGAGTTATTTCGTCTTTGATATGCAACTTTTTCTTTTTAATATTGTGAGCCTCTACAGAATCATTTTGATGTTGTTTTTCTAGTTTAATCAGTTGGCTATCCAAATGTCTATGCGAATCTTCTAAATGACTAATGTGATGTTTAAGGCTTTCAGTATGCATATATTTTGTCTCCTTATTTTAGATACGGCTCCAAGTCCGGTGGAGTCCAACCTTCGGGCTTTAATACTTTGCCATCTTCGCGTTTGCGAACCTTGCCTGTGACGGGGTCAATTTTGGCCAAGTTAGTTCTCATTACTTCATTCCAAGCACCTTCTGCGTTGGCACCCTTAGAGTGAATTGCTCCAATTGTAACCACAAGAATATCAATTAGTGCGTCTAGTTCTTCTAAACTAGAATTGGCCGACTTGAGTTCGTTAAATTCTTCCTCAATCAAATTTTTATAAAGTTGATACTGTTGGTAGTTAACTTCGCCCACAGTTTGATCGCAGGCCCGCATAAATTTTTCTTGGTCCTTAAAAGGATTGGTCATGGTTGATTTGACTCCACAGGCACAGGCAAGTTTTCATCATCAACTGCTTCACCAATCATGTCCATAGCATCCTTATACGGTTCTTCTTCTTTGTTTAGTTCGTTTTCCACGGCCTCAGCCTTAAGCGCATTTAGACGCTCGATTTCAGCATGGTGATGTTCAATATGCTCCATTTGACGTGTCCACGAAGGCATCTGACCGGCTTCTTGCAGTAAGTCATCACGAATATCACGCTGGCGTTTCTCTACGTTGAGCACCCGAGTAAACGAATTGGTCACTGCCGCTGTGTAGTAGGCAAAAGGATTGTTGGACTTGGATTCATCAAACTGAAGTGCAATCTGAGTCAACTGTATAAGAGCCTGGCCTCGCATTTCGTCGATATAACTGTAGCCACGCCAGTTTGATCGCAAACTGTAGCGTTCACACAGTTTCAAGAACATAGCACCCAGGTAATTGGTAAGCCCGCCGTGGTCCACACTAAATTTGCCGTGCTTGAGCGTGCCTGACCAATGGCTACGAACTACTTCTTGCCAGTTTCCTTCACTGTCTTGAACAAAGTGGTTGAACGGTGGAAAGTTGACTTTGCTTCTATGGTCAGCAAGACTCTTGGGGTTGTTTTTACGACCCGGCTCTAGAGGTATGTGCTCAAAGGTCATGAGTCTGACCACTAGGTCAGTTGTGGCAATCTTTTTAATAGGTATCTCAAATTCGTCGGCTTTGGGTTTGGTGCTGGCTTTGCCGCCCTCTTCTGTCCACTTTGCCAGTGCCTGCTGATATGCTTGTTGGCTAAGGCGTGATGATCTAGCCTTTTTTGCCAAATTCAGCACACCCTCAGGATATGCCTTGGTTTTGCGATTATGAAAATGTTTTAGATCATGTAGAATGATGTCATACTCAGTGTATTTTGGATCATCAATCCAGCAGTATGAGAGTTTACTGCGATGTATTTCTGCTAAAAGGTCTTTGTTTTTTAGGTATACTTGTTTTGGTTTTTGTTCTTCACTCATTCAGGGCTCCTTAGGTTTAGTATAGCAGAATACCAGCGCAAGGTCAATAGATGATTATATGTGCTGTTAACTAAAACGGTAAATAGGCACTGGAGAATCATTTAATGAAGATCAAAGATCTATCACGCCAACTTGTTGCTGTATATGCAGGCCGCTTTCATCCGTTTCATATCGGACATGCCATGGCTTTCAAAGAACTACAGGCAAAGTTTGGCGCGGAATCTACTTATATTGCCACTAGCGGCAGGGTGGAACCACCTAAGAGCCCATTTAGTTTTGAAGAAAGACTAGTAATGATCAGCGCCGCCGGCATTGATGCTGGCCGTGTTTTTCAAGAAACAGTTCCATATGCGCCGTTGATGTTGCCGCAGGCTCTAAAACTTGATCCAGCCAAAGATGTTTTGATTTTTGGTGTTGGTAGCAAAGATATGGCCCAAGACCCAAGGTTTAATTTTGCTCCTCTGAAAAACGGAACACCCAGTTATTTCCAACCATTGAAAGGCAACGAGAACAATCTCAAGCCTTTCAGCAATGACAAATCACCCGACGGCACTAGGGCTGGGCACGGATATGTTTTTGCTGTCAAGGATTATAAATTTAATGTGGCAGGACAAATTGCCGGGTCTGCATCTGAAATACGCAATAGATTTGTTGCCGGAGATGCAGATCAGCGTCAACGAATTGTTGCAGATTTATATCCCAATGCATCGCCGGCTGACCAAGCAAGAATTTTAAAAATCTTTGAATCAAAATTGGGAGCAGTCAAATGAACATTGATACCCCTGTTACCTTAACCTTCAAAGCACTTGGCGCAACAATAACATGGAAGTCGTCACCTAAGATTGATCAGACCATTGATGTAACCTATTCGACCTGGGAACTGCAACACACAAACTATCAGCCCAGTGCATTTGGTAATAGAACTACTCCAGTGATCAGTATCAGTGGCCCTTTTGTCAGCAGAACTACAGAAGAGGCCACAGAAACACTTATGGCTATTCATGCGCTTCGTTCAGCAACATCCATGTATTACGGACGCGAAGACAAAAACAAAGGAACTCCACCTCCGGTGGGTCGATTAAATGCCTATGGACTCTACAACAATACTCCGGTGGTAGTCAAGCAGTTTCAATACAATTACCCCAACGAAGTTGATTATGTCACTGCGCCAATGTTTGGAGGCAATCAAGCAGTTCCTGTGTTATTTGAAATGACTGTTCAGTTGATTGTTCAAATTCCACCAGTGGAAGCAGTCAAAGAATATTCACTGGACGCCTTCTATTCAGGTGATCTATTGGGCAAAGGATACATTTAATGAACACAGGCAAAGGACTTTACAGCAAAACTTTCATCAAGGATTTTTATCTTGATTTGTCAGTAATACCTACCAGCGAAGCCATGGCAGAAGGTAAAAGCCTTGAACGCCATGTGGTGACACCAAAACAACAACACAGACCAGACCTGCTCAGTTATGACTTGTATGGATCCAGCAATCACTGGTGGACCATAGTGTTACTGAATCGCGATCAACTTAGAGACCCTATTCGTGATCTCAAGGCCGGAATAGTTCTTAGAGTTGTATCTCCTGGTTCAATTGCAGGAGCAGTATAATGCCTGTAGGACAAAAGCCTAAACTCGATCTCCCAGGCTTGGGCGAACTTCATTATAACCCATTACAACAATATCGCAACGTCACCTACAACGTTCGCCTGTCAATGATGCCAGCCAGTGATGGAAAAATGGCCAGAGAAGCAAGATCTTACAATTACAAAATTGGTATTATCATGCTTGAAACCGGCGGCACCGGCGGCATTAACCTAGAAGAACTGACAATGAAAATGGTTGGTGCCGGCAACCAGTCACCTAATTTTAACATGGTTCCTCCACACGAAATAAAGATGAAGTTGATTGAACCATTGGGTGGAAGATTTATCGAGTCATTGTCTATTGCGGCAATCAAACAAAACTATGTTACCAACCCTGATGCAATTTATTTGTTGGAAGTTTGGTTTACAGGATATGACGACGAGGATAACCCAGTAGTTTGTAAAAACTGGGATGGCGGCCCATTGGAATTTAGATGGTATGTTGTGATGACTCAGTTAAAAATGCAATTAGACTATCGCGGCTCTATGTATGATTTAGAATTTGTTTCTTCAGAAGGCCAAGCCAACCTTAGTGACTTCATGAGCCTTGAAGGAGGATTTAGAATGGTCGGGACACCTTCAACCATTGGTGAGTTCTGCAAGGAATTAGAAACAGCCTTAAACAAACGAGAAGAGGACAAAGTCAGAGCAGGACTTAGAGAGCATCCTCACAAGTATAAAATTACTGCACACAAAGACCTAGTCAATTTAAAGTATAACTACAGTTTGTTTTCACGAGCAACTACACTTTTTGGCCTGTTTCGAGGAGAAATACAAGTTTCCACTGCCACAAGCATTCCTAGATTCATCACAAATCAAATGCCAAATAGCAAGGAAGTTTTAAAGTATTTGCATCGTGTTGACGACGGCAAAAAATTATATAACGTGCCAGATACCGCCCCTAAATCAATCAACAAACCAACAAGAATCATTGTGTGTATTGCAGGATCCAAGTTTCAAGAACAAGGTTCCGGTTATCTATTTGACACAAAACTAAATGCGCCTGCACAAGAAATAACCTTTTTTGTCTACGCAAGAACAGACAGTAAATCTTATATCAGTCCTCGAGAATACATTGATGCCTACGAGGCCAGTCAACGCAATGCTCGTGTTCAAGTATGGCTTGATCAGGGCCTGCTCAGAAAAGCCTACAAGTGGATTTATACTGGTGAAAACACAGAAGTCATCAATGCTGAATTAAAAATTGACAATCTTTGGCGAGCAGTTAGACCTCTTTGGATTGACACAGAAAGCGGCAAAATTATTGCACCAGGCGCCGCCACTGCTCCTGCACAACAACGTCCACCTGGTCAAAGAGAAACTCCTCCAACATCTAATCAGGCAAGACAACCTCAGCCCAATACTTGGGCCGCCGCTGGTCAAACTCTTTATGCAGAGGATTTGGTGTCGTTCAACAAGCCCAACGACAATCCGCATATCAGATGGAGACCTCAATTTTATCATGCCAACACAGCAGTCCAGCAGTCTGGAACGCAGTCGACAGTTTCAGAAGAAAACGCACACGAATACAGCATCTTTAAACAGATTCATGGACAAATAGGTGCAGGTTCAGCAGACATGGTGAATCTAGATCTAGACTTGGTTGGAGACCCATACTTCTTGATGCAGGAACCATCTGAGTCAGGCAAAAGTCCTTGGCAAGACGACGTTTGGTGGTTTGAAAAGAATTATGTGTCAGAAGAACAACTCAAAGATAAACGCAAATATACTGCTACAAGAACCAATCAACCTTATATTTGGTTTGAAGCGCAAGTGCCAGCCGCTGATTTAAATGATCAAGATCTTATGAATCTAAGACCTGCAGATGCCATAACAGGAATTTACTGTGTCAAGGAAGTGGCACACACTTTCCAAAAGGGAAAGTTTGTTACCAAACTCTCAACATTTAGAGAAGTGTTGGCCAATCCTTACGATGTGAGAAATCCGCGCAGTTCCAGTTCCATAGCCAACTCTGGCGGCCAAGCCAACAACGGAGCAGGCCAAGCCGCTGCCATGGGCCCTAATAGTGCTTGGGTCCAAAGCGGAGGCGGCGAAACACCATTGGTAAATCCTAACAATCCCAGCGCAGGTGGTCAAGGAGAACGTGTCAGAGAAAATCAACGCAGACGTCGCGAAGAAGCCGAACGCGAAAGACAACAACGCCGCAACAGACAAAATGGCACAAACAGTTCTGGATCTGCTCCTGGCTTTAGCGATATCATTGCGCCCTAAGGAAATAATATGAGAGCCAACGCCACAGGAGCAACACCAGCACATCAACAAGGTTCTGCCAACAGCGGAAAATACAACGGAATCTACATGGGTAAAATCAAAGAAACCCATGATCCTCAAGGACTAGGACGTCTAAGAGTTTGGATTTCACAACTAAGCAATGCCACTGAAAGCGACCCGCGGGGTTGGTTTACCATGCGTTATTGCCCTCCCTTTGCCGGTGCCACAGATTCCAAAGAAGAAGCCACTGCTCGAGATGCAAAGACTTATCCACAAACCAATCAAAGTTATGGCTTGTGGATGATCCCTCCAACAAAAAATGTCTCGGTGATTTGCGGGTTCCTCAATGGCGACGTTAATCAAGGCATCTGGTGGGCATGCTTGCCGCCTGACGGTCACACCCACTCATTGCCAGGCATATCATCTGGTTCCACTCATGACAAAACAGTCAAGCCTGTGGCCGAACGCAACAGATTTAATACTGCTGATCCACAGGCTGAAAATCGTCCTGAACATCCTTCAAGTTTTAGAATCAGTGGCCAAGGACTAGACAAAGATCTACGACGTGGCCACACCAATGCTGGTCCTTTTAGAGCCAAGGACAAACATCCAGGTCTAGCCTATGGTATCTTGAGTCCAGGCCAACACAGCATTATGCTTGATGACGGTGACGATGGTATTAGTGGTGCCATACGTCTAAGAACTTTTACCGGTCATCAAATTGTCATGCACGAAGAAGGTGGGTTCATACATGTAATCAACGCCAAAGGAACTGCTTGGTTCCAACTTGACACAGATGGCAACATTGACTTTTATGCAGCCGGAGACTTTTCAGTCAACGCTGAAAAAAATATCAACTTCCGTGCCGGTGACAACTTTAACTTTGATGCAGGCAACAATGTCAATGGTGTATCTAAAAATAACATGCACATTGAAGCCTGTGAGGTCATGCACTTGACAGGTGTCAACGGACAGAGATTTACATCAAGACTAAACACCGACATCTACAGTTCTGCCAGCATGAAATTGTCAGCCAACAGAATTGACCTAAACGGCCCTGTGGCCGCTGAAGCAGAACTACCAGGTGAAAACAGTTTAATAACCAACTCTACAGTTGGACGTAGCGTGGCCGGGCGTGTGCCTGAGCGCGAACCCTGGGGCGGCCACTTAGCAAGAAATGGCGGAGAACCCATCACAACTCCAGCAGGTGTTGTTGATCCTACTTTAGGGAATCAACAAATAACTCCGGCGCCAGCAAGTTATGAAGAATTGCCACCGCCTGAAACGTCTGACGCTGTCACTTGTGTTCCTGAAGTTAACATTGATTCAATTGTCATGAGTGATACTGCCTTCAACATGATGAAAAGTCGTGAAGCCTATCGTGGCATGATGTATAGTGACTTCCAGGGCTATAGTGTAGGATATGGAACGCGAGTTGATATTTTTGGCTCTAGTAATTCAGCCAGTAAAATTGATGACAATTTAAAACAATCATTGATAAATGGACCCAGCGAAGCCGAAGCACGTCAGGCCAGCAGACAAATCATTGATAGGCACATTACTCCTCCGTTGAGAGCAAGATTAAAATCTGCCATGGCTGGTAAAAATGTCTGTATTACACAAAGTCAGTTTGATGGGTTGTGCATGGCCGCTTACGTCAATCCACAGTCAGCGTATCAAATGACCAATCAATTGGTTGAAGCCGGTGCCCAGGCCCCTGACGGTAAGCCGCCTAGAGCAGACATTGCTAGAATTTGGGCTAACTCAGTAAGTGCCAATGCCAATCAGCGCAACGCAGAAGCACAATTTGTCATGACCGGAGAAGTGCCATCCAGCGTTAGGATAAAAACACCTGAGCAGTTGATGCGTGACGGTATTGAATCAGATCGTCAAGCCGTGTCCAATGCCCGTGCAAGAAATCCAGCATATCCTTGGAAAAGTTCTTTGGGAAATGGTCCTCAAACTGGGCAACGTGTGGATGCCGCGTATGGTCGTCCAACTCCTACTCAGATAGCACAATGGGAACGCAGTTACTATCTTAACACAGGGCAACAAGCACCAGGAACCACGTTGACCACACAGCAACTGGCGGCCAAACATGGTAGTTCACACCAAGGCGCCAATAACCCACCCAATCAGCCTACACAGACCGCTTGATATAACCCAGTATTATCAGTGGTGGTAAATAGGCGTTATGCCACGTGTAATATCAAAATTTCGAGGATACAGTAGTGTAGGGACTACATTTCTTAGTCCTGTTCGTTATGATCTAGATCTTGCCAAACAAGACCTAGTAAATCAATTTAATACACGATTGGGCGAACGTGTAATGTTGCCAAATTTTGGCACAATAATCTGGGATCTGTTATTTGATCCCTTAGACGAATCGCTTATAAAACTCATCCGAGATGATGTGGTCCGTATCATTAACGAAGACCCACGATGGAGACTGATATCAGTTGATGTTGCAGAAGGACCCAACGCTTTAGACATAAGAATACTTGTCAACTATCGTCCCAGTGGTGAAACAATTACATTGCCATTGACCTACGACAAAGGAACTAAAACAGAATGAGCCAAACTAAACGCTTGAGCCAATTGTTTGCCGCAGAAAGTTGGCTCAACAATTATCGTTATCTAGTAAATGCTGACTTCAAGTCCTATGACTTTGAAAGTCTCAGGGAAGCATTGCTGAACTACATCCAGGTAAACTATCCTGAAGACTTCAACGACTTCATCAATTCCAGTGAATATGTGGCATTGGTTGACGTGATCAGTTATTTGGGTCAAAATTTGGCTTTCCGTGCAGATCTTAATCTACGCGAAACATTTCTAGAAACTGCCGAAGTTCGTGACAACATCCTAAACAATGCAAGACAGTTGGGCTACAAGCCTTTCCGTAATACTGCGGCTCGAGGCTTTTTGCGTATTGAAGCAATTTCTACAACACAAAACTTATACGACAGCAAAGGTCAAAACTTGTCTGGGCAGACCATAGTATGGGCAGACTCTGCAAATGCAGACTTCAATGAACAATTTTCATTGATTCTCAATGAGGTTTTCAACAAGAACAATCCTGTTGGCCGCCCAGTGTCAAGCCTAACCAGCAATGGTGTGTCACGTCAACTCTATGAGTTTGATCAACCTGACAACAGAACAATGGTAGCATCATTTGATGCATCAGCAAAAAACAACAACACCTACAGTTGTGAAGTTGTGCCAATGATGTTAAACACAGAAACTGGCCTAATTGAAGAAAACTCTCCTAATCCCTATGGCTACATGACCATGTTGCTCAACAACGACGGAACAGGATATTCCAATACCAGCAACGGTTGGTTCTTTTTATTCACTCAAGGCATTATGCGTTATGTAGATTATAGTTTGCCAACTAGAATTGAAAACCGAGTCATTGATGTTGATGCTTTCAACGTCAACGAAACTGATGTTTGGGTTCAAAGCATTGACGGCCAAGGCCGCGTAATCAAGCAATGGAAACAGGTATCTGCTATTGCAGGAAAAAATGTCATCTTCAACAATGTTGAAAAAGATGAACGAGATATTTTTGAAGTAGTGACTCGCGGCAATGATGCAATCAGTATCAAGTTTGGTGATGGTAGTTTTGGAAACATACCCACAGACAATCTACGCATTTGGCATAGACAAAGTGCCAACGCAAACATTTCAATTTCTGGCATTGATGTGGAAGGTCTACAAATTCCAATCCGCTACATTGACGCAGACGGATTTACACAAGATGTAATTTTTACACTGGGTCTAAACCAGGATGCTGTGGGCCTTGCCAACGAAACAATATCTCAGATTAAAAATCGTGCCAGTAGAACTGCCGCCAGTCAAGATCGCATGATCACTGCCAGTGACTACAATACCTATCCAGAAGGAAAAGTAGCAGGCGTTGAAAAAATCAAAGCAATCAATCGTGTTCATGCTGGTCAAAGTGTTTTTGCTGACATCAACGATCCCACAGCAACATATCGCCCAGTGATTGTTTTGGCTGACGATGCTTTTGTTTATTCATCACAAGACATAGGCGAGGATACTGTTTCAGATGACCTAGGAACACTACAAATTTTCAAATGGTTGGAAAATGCTTTGCTACAAAGATCACTGCATCAGTTCTATTATAGAAATTTTTCAACCATTCCTGCTCCAAGTGGACTACAGTGGCGTTTAGTTGATACTGTGGTAGGAGCCAGCCATGGATTCTTTACCTTAGACGGAACTACACCAATTCGTGTTGGCAGAGGAACCACAGATCAAAAATTAAGAACTATTAGAAAGAATACATTATTCAAAGCCAATGATGGATCATGGCATCGCATCTTGGACATTTATCGAGAAGGTTTTGGTGTAAGTCGCAACGACGGGACCAACACTGGTGTCCGCGCCAACGGCGAAGGAGCAGTATTCATTTCTGGAATCCAGGAATCTGCGTCCATGGTTGAATGGTTCCCGTCATTGAGAACAAACTTTAATCCCAATGAACGACAGTTGATTCAACAGATAATCAAAGATCAGTTGAACTTTGGTCTACGCTACGATCAAACATTAGACAGTTGGAAAATCATCAATGCAGATGATTTGGTTGAAGAAGGCGAATTTGCAAACATAACAGGAAGAAACTGGCTGATACGATTAAAGCACGATTCCAGCAACAACTCATGGATCTATACCTTTAGAAAAGATGTTGTGGTATTTGGTAGCGAAGGTCAGTTGTCATTCCACAATCAAAGATTTGGCACAGCACTTGACCAAGTGACACGCCGAGTCCTCAAAGACAGCGTTGAAATTTTAAAAACCAATGTTGGTGTCAATGACAAACTGGTCTTTGACGTGGCAGATTACATCGTGCTAGATGATGCACGTTATGATCCTAAACGTGTGCAATTGTGGTTGCCAGGATTGTCAGAGAATCTAGTGCCAGAAGATCCACGACTATTTGACAAATTGTTTGGCAATTCAAAGATCAATTTAAAAACAGTGGAATTTGCCGATGCATTGGGTCAGTTTACAGTTCGACCAGTTGCCGATGATGATAGGATTACAGTTCCAGTCAAAGAAGATGTAACAGGCAAGAAACAATTGAAAGTTCAATACAATCATGTGCCGTTGCGTGACAATCGTGTCAACGCCGCAACTACCAACATCATTGACATGTTTGTATTGACCACCGAATACAATATCTTGTTTAGAAACTGGATTGCTGGAGGTCTCAAAGGAACAATGCCGTTGGCATTGACTACATTTGAATTGGAACAGGTGATGCAGACTATTGTTCCTTTCAAGAGTGTCAGCGACACAATTGTTTTCCACCCAACCAAATACAAGGTTATTTTTGGCAACGGTGCAAAAAGCAAGGATCAAGCAGTTATTCGTGTAACAAAAAGTGATGGCACAAAGGTCAGCAATGCAGAGATCCGCAGTCTTGTAGTTTCTGCCATCAATGAATACTTTAGTGTTGACAATTGGGACTTTGGTGAAAGTTTTTACTTCACTGACATGGCATCCTGGGTTCATAGACGACTCGCAGGGGTGATCAGCAGTATTGTTCTGATTCCAAAACAATCTAATTCAAGTTTAAATCATTTTTTCCAAATCAAATGTGAGGAAGATGAGTTGTTAATCAGTAGTGCAATTGTGGCTAACGTTGAAGTGATCACGACACAACAAGCACCATTACCAAATAAGATCTAAGAGATGCAAAAAGATCCAAAACAATTTACAGAACAAGTTCCGGAAAATAACACTTACCCTGGCCAGCGTAAAGAAGGGCGTGTTGCACCATTGGCCATTGAGTTGTTGCCATCGGTATTTAGAACAGATACAAACAAGAAAATCCTTGGCGCCGCGCTGGAAGACATGTTCCAGCCTTCGTCTATTGAAAACGTAAACTATGCAGTTGGCCAGCCATCTGGTAATGCTGGCATATCACAGGAATTCTTGCCAAGGAAAAATAGCCGCAGACAATTTGAGACTGGTCTGCTAGTCCAAGATTCAACTGGCACACGAGTTTTAACGGCTGATGACATTGCATTGAGTCAAGGCATTTCTGATCAGCATCTCAATGAGAAACAAGTTCCAGTCAGTGTTTTAGATTTACCAATCAATCCTGACAAGTTTGTCAATTGGAGCAACTACTATTGGCTTGAAGAAGGAATGCCAACGCTTTATATTGTTGGAACTTCATTTGATGATGGTGGTGTTATCAGCATTGTCAACGACATCATTGGCAAAAAGAACTATACAATACCAACTCAAACCAATGGTCAAAGTATTGAATTAAAAAATGGAATGCGTGTTGTATTCCAGAAAATTTACCCTAGTAGAAACAACATTGACGGCAACACATCTGAGCAACATGTTGCTGACGGGTCAAATCAACTGGACTTCCAGCATGAAATGACTCAACAATACGCTAAGAGCAAGATTTCCATATATGTAGACGGAGTATTAAAAACAGTCAACACTGATTATGCCTACACACTTGGTAGCATTATCTGGAGAGAAGGCAGTATTCCAGCCGTTGGCGCAGTGGTAGACATTGATCTACCAGACTACTGGGTCACTGAAGAAACTATACCACCAGAGCAACCAAAAAAGGATCGCCGTTGGCAAGTGGAAGGCGTAGGCAGTCCCAGCGGCATTAGATTACTTCCAAGATCACACCAAACAACAACCACAGTTTACAGTTCAACCATTCAGAGCCTATGGGATCAAACAACTATTCCTTGGGATAGAATTGAATGGGACGGTGACATTCCTGGCATTAACAAAAAACATTATGTGCTACAGAACACAGGCGCCAGCAATCGATCAGCGTTCAGCCGTGTCAACGTTTGGATCCATAGAGACACAATCTTAACGGTTTGTAACTATCTCAACATAAAAACTGAAGAACTCATTGACGATCGTAAACGTGCATTGAGGCCAATTTTAGAGTTTGATCACAGACTTGAGTTGTTCAATCACGGCACAAAATTTAGACATTGGGTTGACGCTGTGGTTGACAGTAGATTTTCAATCATTCCTGTAAATCCTGGATCTATTGGTCCATTTACAATGATTGGCCAATCATTGACCAAACTATTGGTTTATACATGCTTCAATGCAGTCGGCAGTCAGTTAGTATTGAATAACCTAGTCCTGGCACTAGACAACAACGATGACGAAGCATTAAACGAATTTGCTTTGGGTTTTGAAGCCAACGATAGAACACTGGTCATTGAAACATTGTTGAATATCAAAACAATTTTGAGAAATGTTAGCCAAGGAAAACTTTCAAATGTTCAGCGACGTGTGTTGTGGATCATTGAAGGTGCTTGGCAAAACAAGATCATTACTTTTAAAACCAACAACAACAACATTGTAGTGGGCTTTGAAGTTGAATCAGCCAATGACGGTGATGCCACTGTGGTGTTGCCAGGCAGCGGATTTGAATCAATGATGGAATATCAATGGATCAGCGGTCAAGTTGTTCCAGCACAGACTCGATTAACACCTGTTCAAAAGCCTTTGTATAACATATACACTCGAGACCAACTGTCAATGACAGAGTGGTATCAAGTAAATGGAGTTAAGCCTACCAAGTTAAACTCAACAATCATTGAGTTTCTGGAAGAAGATGATCCCATTGACACCGAATCCGGCTACAAACTTTCGTTCTTGGTCAGCAAATTTAAGTCATTGGATCCCAATACTCCAGCGGCCAATCCCATGTATGATATTCAATTTAAACATACGTTGCAGGATAAAATTTACTATCTAACTTCTGCTATCATAGATAAAGAAATTCCTGGCCCTTATAGTTTTAGACGATTGCAATCTGTGATCACCGAACAAGAGCAATCAGTTAATGAAGGATTGAGTTTTGGATATAGACGTGCGTGGTTTAGGCTACGCAGTTGGGTAATCAATACTCACAGCCTAGACAAGCACATTATAGGATCAGTATCTCGCATTGCCATTGATGCTCATGCGTGGCCTACCTATGAATGGAATATTTGTTATGAAAATAACATGCCAATGGTTTGCCACAGTGACAACCTTGAATACGCAGTTGAAAATTTAGTTGTGGCAGGCCGCGGTGAGAATCTAAAACTCAATACCATTGGTGTTAACACCATTGACATTTTTAACAAGAATACACAGACAAATGTAATATCTGGAAGCACCAACGGCCATGGTCAAATAACAGTATTCATTCCAGCCAACATTGAAGCAGGTTTTTATGAACTACACTTCAATGGTGAAACAAAAGTCAACCTATTGATAATTGATCCTACGGCTGATCCTAGAGCACCAGCAATCAAAGTCAATAGTATTGATGACACAGACTACAGTTTTATTGTTGGTAGAGGAATTGACAATTACGCAACTAACTTGACAATTGAATTTAACAGCATCAGTGGTATCGCTGAAATCAAGCACCAAGGCGAGTTTACCAGCAAATCAGATCATGCCACTGCTATTCCAGAGATTGAACTCAATCCCTTACAGATAGTAGAACTTGGCACGTTCACACCCAGTCGTTTGGTCAAAGGCATGCAAAGAACAATTAAAGCCAATGGCATTCAAGAAAACTTAATTTGGACGTTGAGTCCACAGATTCCTGCACTGGATGGAGCATTGATGGCTGACACATCTGCCATCAGAAGCACTTGGTTGAAAGAAAGGGTTAATCCCACTTTAACAGAAGCCTTGGCCAGTAGAAGCATGACCAGTTGGCGCTGGTTTAGAAAATTTATTTCGCTGTTGGATCGCTACAACAAAATGTATGACCTAGGCAATGAATTGCCGCGGTTGACCCTTGATCGAATGTTAGAAGAAATAAACACAGGTATCAATTATAGTATGCCTGATGCAGTTTCTGGGATGGCGTTTAACACCAATGACATGAACACGGCGTCATACATTGCCAATGGTCAAACAAGTTTTGCTGTCAACACTGGTAGCCAAGAGTTTTACAGGGGAGTATATGGTCCTGATCATGTTTATGTGTATGTCAACAATATCTTACAGCACACTGGCTACAACATCGTTGGCCAAAATGTAGTGTTTGATGTTGCGCTGGGTGATCAGGTTTCAATTTACCACAGTGGAGAAGAATTTATATATTCTGGCATTCCTGCCAGCCCAGCAAAATTGGGCCTAGGTGGAGTGTTTAAACCGCAGTTGATTAGAGAAACCTGGGGAAATTATGATCGTGTCTTGATTCAATGTCACGATGGCAGTAAAATTGTTGCCTTTCAAGAAAACTGGTTCAGCAACGGCGATCCCAGAGATGCTGTTATCCTAGAACTAGAAAGAAGAATTTATGCTGGATGTGTCAACAGAATAGGTGATTCAAAGCGCCAACGGTTGTCAACATACATCTATGGTCAAGAAGCCAGTGCTGATCGAGCCTTGGCAGAACTACAATGGTTTTTTGCCAACAACATTGATTACAAAGAACGCACAGACTTCATCGTCGACAATCCATGGACATGGAACTACAGCGGTAAGAGTTGGCGTCGACTTTATCTTGATGAGTTTGGCACAGTCCAGCCCCACAGTCACCCTTGGGAGATCCTGGGCTTTGATGAAAAACCTGTTTGGTGGAACACACACTATTCTTGGACAGATCCTGTAAAACGTGCCAACTTAGAAATGGCTTTTATGGGAGGAAAAATCTCTGAGCCAGGTCAGCCTGTCACTTATGATTTCCGTGTGCGTAGACTGCCAGCACTGGGCTATCCTGTAGGAAGTCTAGGGCAACTGTTAAACCCTGTTGAGTGGGGCTTGCCTTCGCCCACTGTTGATCAAGCACGTCAACCATGGGATATTGGCAGTTATGGTCCTGCTGAAGATGTATGGCTAAGAACTGGTGCCGGCATGTGGGCCGCTTGCATTGACAAGGCCAGCGATCTCAAGACTGCCAGCGAATTTGTTGAAACTGGCATCAATCCTTTTATCAGACCAAATATCAATAACTCACCCAAGGTTTTAGGTGATACATCATTGGCACCCAGCAATTTTGTGCAGGCGAGACCAACCATTGGTATTGGTGCAGTATTGTTTGAAACCAATAGAGAACTGAATTTGTTAGGCGAATCTCCGCTACTGGAAATGTCACTGATTCAGCCAGTGCTACAGTTCAGCGTGGGTGGATTTACAGATTCCACTGTGCGGTTTAGAATGTATCACACAAGATACCAGTCTGGCAATTATGTGCCAGAAGAAGACTTTGGCCTAACCCTAGACAGCGGTGTTGCTGAACACCAGGTTCGATATAGTGCAGTTCGTGTTGAAAAAGACGACACAGGATTCAGAGTCTATGGTTTTGATCCCGAATGCCGATATTTTGAAATCCTAGAGCCCATTAAAGAAAACCCCAGCGGTGGTATCACTGGCTCATACCAAAATGTGTTTTCAACGCCCACAGGTGATTACATTGACTACAGTCAATGGAAACCCAATGCAGTCAAGATTCCTTATGGTTCATTGATCAACAGCAAACAAGCCTTGTTTGACTTTTTTGCAGGCATGAACGAACTACAATCACAACGAGGATTGATGTTTGATCAACTCAATGGTCGTGGAACTGTCAACGACTGGAAACAAGCGGCCATTGATGCCCTATCTTGGATTGACGAAAACTGGAGTGAAGAACACTTTTGCGTTGTTGAACCTGCCACTGGAGGCGGTGGATTCAAGTTTCATCATACAGAAGGCCAACTTGATCAACTCAATTCAGACTTGCTCAAACGCGGAAAAATTCTTTTTGCCACAGGCAAAATTGCACAAGGTTCAGATCTGTTGACCACAAGAGATTATGAAGAAAACACAGATTTTATTCAATCTCTCAATGATGAACAAGTTATTTTTGCTAATCTAAAAATCCGCAAATATGATCATGTATTTTTCTTCAACTCTAAAACAAGATTCAATGATCTCATTATAGATCATGTCACTGGCCAGCGATTGGATTATATTGGCATCGTTGGACGTAGAACTCGTGGATGGAACGGACGTTATCAGGCCAATGGTGTATTGCCTACATTTACTGGTCTGCTACCAGGATTTGATGCACTGATCAATGACATTGTTGAAACTCGCAGACCTGAGAAATCACAATTTGACAACTTCCTAGGCAGACTGTCTAAATCAAACGTTGTGCCAGTAAAAACCACTGTGCTCAGTGAAGTTATTCCTGATGCGGGTGTTGAATTTTTATTCAGACAAGGTCTACAAAGTGCTTCAGGCACCAATTTGGCTATCACAGCATTTTTCCGAAATGCCAATATTGATATTCCTGGCCGTAGCCAAGACATCAACGTCAACGAACAATGGTTGTTTGCCAGCGGAGAGTTTGGCAGACTAGGCAACAGAAAAATCTGGGAAATTGAACTCAGAAAAGAAGATTTGGTCAACGACCGTCAAGTGATTAGATTCCTTGAAGGAAGAACAGATGTTGACCTACGCAGTGACAACATCATTGATATTATTGGCCCCGGAGATCCTCGCTGGATCAATCGTGATAGTTTTGATATACGTTTTGAAAAAGTAGCCCGTGCTGACATAGAGCAACAAAAACTTGCCACTATACAAAAGTGGTTGCCCAGTGCCGGTGTTGCCAACGTTGATCAAACTGATCTTAAGGCCAGAGATTTAAATCAACTGTCCAATGGACTGGCGTTGAACAATGAAAAAGTTCAACATCTACTGTCAATTTTAAGTTTCAGCAAGTTCAGAAACTATGAACCAGAAGATCTTGTTTGGAACGATGGTGCTCTTTACAAGTGTGTGACAAAAGTCCAAGGCGGAGAAAATACCGCTTGGGATCCTGATCAGTGGACAATCTACAATGTAGAAGCAACATTGTTGCCGCCAAACATTTGGGTCAGCGATTACAATTTTAAAAACCCGTTTTCAGAAACAACTCCTCCAGGAGATACTGACATTGTAGGCTGGAACGTGCTACAGTTGGTAGGACCCATTTATGTTGAAGAATGCTGTCCAAATGCTATTCAGACAGGGTTAAATGAAAGCAAAGTTACTTTTGGTAGTCCGCATCGTTTGACCACAGGAGATGTATTCCTAATGGTAGGAGCCAATGACGGCAACTACGACAAGTTCCACACAGTCAAAGATCGCAGTGATGACTACAACGTATTGATTGAAGGTCGTAGCACCAGCAATACACCTATTTTTAACCTAGTGGTATTCAAACTAACTTCAATGAAGTTTGGTTCTGTTGAAAGTCTACAGTCACAGTTAAATGGCGTTGAGGGTCTTAAAGAAGGCATGAAAGCCTTTGTAGAACCTGACGGAAGCCCTGACGGTGAATACATTGTTTACAAGTATACCAATCAAGGCAACGTGTTCTCATGGCAACGTGACGAAACTTACACCACTGTTGCCGCCGCAATGGTCAATACACAAACCATTGAAAGTGTAACATTATTGGATTCTGCCAATGAGAATATGTTGGCCACAGTTGAAGTATTTGATCCTTACAAGGGTCTTACCATTGACGAAGTGGCAAGATTTGTCGACCACAGAGACGGTGTTGATCCTGCAATCTACAACACAGATGACCTAGGTTTACCTGACCCAGATGCTGTCAACGTATGGAACAATCAACACTTGGGTAGAATTTGGTGGGATACCAGTCGTGTTCGTTACTTTGAATACGAACAAGGCGACATCAATTATCGTGCCCGTAATTGGGGACAACAGTTTAACGGCAGTGAAGTGATAGTATATGAGTGGGTTCGTTCTGAACAATTGCCCACAACAGATGATGAACCAATGGCAAGACAAGACACCAGCAGTGGTGTTGGTGTTGTCAGATACAATGCCATCGAAGAAATTGAAACCACTGGTGCCACTCGCATATATTATTACTACTGGAAAAAGAATGTTTCTGAGTTGCCTGCCAACAGCAGTAGACGCTACAGCGCCATTCAAATACAAACAGTATTAGACAATCCAGACGTTGCTGGTGTAACCTGGATGAGCCCCATTGACAGTAATGCGCTGATTATTTCAAATATTAGACAATACCTTACTACGCGAAACAGCGTGATATTACGCATTGAACAAAAAGACACACCAGAACAACAGCACGAAACAGGCATTTTGGTCAGCGAAGGCTTTACTGGTGACGTTGTTCCTGAGTATCTGTTCCGTAGACTTCGTGTAAGTCTGACAGGCAGAGACAATTTTAGAAAGTCATACCCGCTCAACACATGGCGTGAGAACACCGCCTATGAAGTTGGTGCTTATGTAATCAAGCAAGACTTCCCAGCAGAAATTTCTGTGTATGACAGTTACAGCACACTGGAGTTGGCCATCAGTGGCAATTACGGTGGCAGAGATATTCCCATCATTCAAGTGTTTGATAATGGTAGAGAAGAAGTCAAAAATGTGTTGCGTCCAAAGTTAACCGGAGATGATTTATCTCCCATTGATGAAAAACTGCATCGTGTGTTTTATGTGGCCAACAGGACAGTTAATCCTGCCAATGATATCGAGACTCTTTGGAGAGTAGTGGCCAACAGCAACGGTAATCGCTTGGTGGTTGACTTGTATTCAGAAAACGAAGAAACGGCCAAACTACAAGTGTTGGCCAACAACCCAACAGCATCAATTGTTGAGGTCAACGGACTTTACATTTCTTCCACAGACTTTAGGCAAGACTTTGTTGATGAAAAACTTGTGGTCAGTGCCACTAGTGCAATTATTCGAGGAGTATTGGAAAGCAACGAATATCGTGCTGTGATCAATGCCAGCCGTCGTGTGCCAGACCCAAGGCTACATCCTCTACGTCGTTACGGCAACAACTACACAGTCATTCCACAAACATGGTTCAAACACATTCGTGAGTCTCGCAGAAACTTTGTGAGAAGTGCCAATGCATACCTGCTAAAGATCAATGCTGTTGGCAAAGACCATTGGAATGCACACTTACAGACTTATAAACCTTTGTTTGGTCCCTACATCAAGGATCTAACACCATACTGGAGATATGTTGATTATCTGGCCAATGGCTACCAGTATAACACAGAACAGTTTGTTATCAGCGATATTTCAGAAATGACAGTTGATGGCATTTATGGCGTTGAAGACAGTCGTGGTGTCATTGACAAGTCCTTTGTCAAAACAGGCAACGACATTGCCTTGGTATATCAACGCAATGGCACTATTCAACTCAATGATGCCATCTGGGATGGTAGCCTAGGCGATGCTTGGGAAATGGCTCGTTGGGATCAATATGCCTGGGACGAAGACAACAGCGAAGTGGTAAGAAGTCTAATTACCGCATTGCGTGAAGACCTTTTTGTAGAAAATGATCTGGGCTACTTCAATCTATTCTTCTTTGACATGGTCAAAGAAAGCCTGAGACAAATACCCAACGCAAATTGGGTGTCAAAAACCACCTATTTGAACATCAGTCAAGTGTCAACCAATGATCTAACACCTGTGGGTGTTTACTTTGATCGCAGAGATGTGTTTGTTAAAAACTACATCAACGAAGTTAAACCTTATCACAGCAAGATTGTTGATATCAACCAAAGTCTAAGTAGCAACGAAAACATCACAGTCAACATTGATGAAACGCTGGTATTGTCCATTGAAGAAAATGGCACAACAACTGCTCAAACCCTGGTCGAAGGCGGCTGATAAAATGGGTTATAATTTAAGCCGCTAAATATCCATTATGAACAGAATTGACTTACCAGTTAGCATTGAAGGATTTGTCAAGATTATAGATCTTGACACTCAGCAAGTATTACTTGAAGGACGCAATGCTATCCACAAGGAAAACATGAGCGTGGCCATCAGCCAAGCATTGACCAACGGAAATGTTGTCAGTGAAATACACTTTGGCAACGGTGCTACAATTACAGCAGTAGATGGGTCAATTTCTTATCGCCCTGCCAATATTTTTGGTGTGGACGCAGATCTTTACCGCCCAATTTACTATCGTGTTGTTGATCCATTGGATTTTGACAACGGCGATCCACAAAATAACAACGTGCGTGTGCAACACATCAGCGGACTTGCTTACTCAGACATTGTGGTTACAACCACACTTGATTATGCAGACCCTGGTGTCGAAGGCACTGGTGGCGGATTCATTAAGAGTTCATCAACTGCACCGTTGGATCAACAGGCCGCCAACGGCGCCATGCGTTTTGACGAAATTGGCCTTAAAAGTCGAGGAACCACTGGGCTTGATTCTGGTAAACTGTTGACACATTTTAGGTTCCACCCAGTGCAAAAGACTGCTGAACAGAGAATTCAGATCGTCTACACTCTAAGGGTAAGGGCGTAACTATGGGCCTAAAACTAAATAGCGGAATAGAGCAACTTGCTCTAAAAGGACACTAAAAATGGCATATGAAGTTAATAAAACCGATGGTTCAATTTTGCTCAACATCCAAGAGGGCGAAGTTGATACCACTTATGGTTTAAACTTACTGGGTAAAAATTACCTAGGCTACGGCGAACTAATCGCTGAAAACTTTGTTCGTTTGTTGGAAAATTTCTCCAGCACCGACGAACCCTCAAACCCAATTCCAGGACAACTGTGGTTTAGTCTTCCTACCACTGCTGGCCAACCCAAGCAAGTTAAAGTTTTCCACGGCAGCGGTGTATGGAAACCAATGGGACATGTATTTGTAGGCAGTGAGCCCAGCCTTGCTAATCGTAGCAAAGGCGACATGTGGTTTGATACCGCCAACCAGTCACTGTTGATTTGGAGCGGTTCACGTTGGATTCATTTGAGCAACCTGTGGGGCCCGCCGGGTCAAGAAACAGGCATGATTGTCAATGAGCCCATCAAGTGTGTCAGCGGCAATCTTCATCGTGCCATCAAGTTTAAAGTAAATGGTGTGCTTACAACAGTATTCAGTTCAGATGCCGCTTATACACCTGCACCTGCTGGTCAGCAAATTGACGGCTATGACTACACAGAATTCTGTGGTGGTGGAGATGCTGACGGTGACGAAGGCGACTACAACAACACAGGCAAAATTGGCAAAGGTGTTAACCTAAATTCCAGCAGTGACTTTAAGATCCGCGGCGTGGCCATTGAAGCAGAGTTTGCTGACGTTGCTGAGATTTATGTGGGTGATGCAACCTACGAACCTGGCACACTGGTTGGCCTAGGTGGCGCACAAGAAATTACTTCAACCAAGGGTGATGCTGATACCAGCATCTTTGGTGTGGTATCAACTCGTCCTGCTTACCTATTAAACGCTAGAAAGAAATATGTAAAGAATGCACTACCAATTGCTGTGGCAGGTCGTATTCCTGTCAAGGTGCAGGGTTCAGTGCGTAAAGGTGATCGCTTGGTAGCCAGTGCAACACCTGGTGTTGCAAGATCTGCTACCGACGCAGATCCAATTTGGAGTGTGATTGGCCGTAGCCTACAAGATTGGACCGGCGAAGGCATAGGCAAAGTAGAGGCCACGGTAGGAGTCCGTTAACATGGCTGTAACTCGTGGTCAAAAAATCCAAGACGAAATATTCAATGATGTGCTATCGTCAACCAATGAATTATTTGGCGACACACATGCCGGCGAAGGTCCAAGTGCTGTGCCAGCCGTGCAGGATAATATTCGTTGGGGCTGGGGTGGAGAAAACATGCCATTGGTTGAGCGCGGTGAAAAAATTACAGCGACATTGACCAATGAACTTGTGCATAGAATCAACCTAAGCACACTACGCACAGCCAGTTCTGATCAAGAACTTGTTATTGTAGCCCGGGGCGAAAAAATTACTGCTGAGTTCCTTAATACTGCATCAGACTTATTGGGTGGTGCAAGAGACTTTCGCAATACTGTTGATCCTGCTTTTACAGAGTTGTCAACACTGGGCACATATCCTACAGATGCCGAATGGCAAAACAAATTTGAGATCGTGTTGGAATATGACTTTGGAGATTTTAGCACCTATGAAAGTGCCAGACACTTTTTCAATGCTGGCGGAGATCTTAGATTTGCACTAGGATTAGCCAACGGTTACGGCAACGGTTATCATACATGGCGTTGTATTTTTCAAGACATGGGCACCGTTCGTTTCAACATTGAAACAGCCAACAGTTTGAACGCTCGCGGCGTCAGTCAAACTGTAGGGTTCAGTGAACTAACCACTGAAGAACAATTACTTTATACTAGCCCAAGTGGATCAGGTGGCGGAGGTTATGGTGGCTACGGAGGTTATGGTGGCTATGGTGGTTATGGCGGCTACGGCGGTTATTGTGGCTATGGAGGTTATGGAGGCTATGGAGGCTATGGTGGTTATGGCGGCGGTTATGGAGGCTATGGTGGTTATGGCGGCTACGGCGGCTACGCATCAAGCCGAGCCAAAATCTACGGCCACATCGACGGAGAAAAACTAATTCTTCGTTGGCTCTTAGACAACAGCGGCTTGAATATTCCTGTGCGCGGTGACCTATCATTGATCACATCTATGGTGCATCCAACTACAGTCACAGAAAGTTCAGTGACTTTATCAATTCCTGAGCCAATAGTTACTGTAAGAACCAACTGGCAAGAAATTTAACATCATCTAAGGTTTACAATCCTAGTCCTGCGGGCTATAAATAACCGCGTATATAATTCTAGGATTTCTACATGGATCAACGACTTAATGATGCTTTGGCGTTTGCCAACTATCGCTTAACGCTACAGATACAGCGTCAAAACATCATAGCCAGGGTTGAAGCGGCCCTGCTTGTATCGCATCAAAATGCAATTTTTCGTGCATCACTGGAACTTATTGGGTTTGTTGATGCACACTCCCGCTTGTCCAAAGAATCATTGATTGTCAATGATCAAAGCGACAATGCCATAGTAATTGCAAATCCACAGGAATTCATTGAGCAATTGGTCAAGGCCTACGATTCAGCAATGGTTCTAAAAAATCAAGAACAACAGCGACTAAAGACAGCCAGAAATCCTGCTAAAATTGTGGGGTTGTAAATGAGCAGTCGCGGATTCATGATGTTTGCCTACAACAACGAACAGTTGGATTATACCCAATTGGCCATTGTTGCGGCCTATGCAGTTAAAAAATACATGCCTGGCATGCCAGTGGTTTTGGTCACTAACCAAATGGGTGTGGATCAGTGCCGCGAACGCCACGGCGAAGAAATCATGCGAGCCGCTTGGGATGACATTGTCATGACCAATCCTGACTATCAGCAGAACATGCGTTTACATCACGACGGTGCCTACACCAGTTTCAATGCACAGTTTACCAACACCAACAAGCACGACATCTATAATCTTTCGCCCTTTGACGAAACCATCCTTATTGACACAGATTACTTGTGTGGCAATGACAATCTAGCCAAACTGTTTGGTGCTCAGCACTCGGTGGCTATGTATCGAGACGCTATAAATCTACGCTGTGAAGAACCCTATACCACAGAACGTTGGCTACACTATGCAGGTATTCGCATGTGGTGGTCAACTGTGGTCTACTGGCGCAAGAGCGAAGAAGCACAGCACTTCTTTAACATTTGGTCCAATGTGAAACAACACTGGGAATACTATCGTTATCTCTACAAGTTTCCAGGCAGTCTCTATAGAACTGACTATGCGGCTTCAATTGCCGCACATCTCTGTGATGGCTGGCAAGATGGCGGATTCATTGGCAGAATTCCTTTGCCTATGCGCTATCAAGACCAGCGTGACGATATAGTCAAAATCCTAGGCCCCAATCATTGGGTCATGCTCAGTAATTTGCCTGAAGAATGGAAAAACGTTGCAGTAGAAGTCCGTGGCGAAGATGTTCACATGATGAACAAGAAAAGCATCTTACGCAACTATGACATTATCATGGAGCAGTTGGCATGACTGTATACGTTATTGACAATGCCAACAATCCAAGATTGTTTGATGTCACGCAAGCAGACATCAAATTCCATAATCTGCACCTAGGAGCAGAACGTTTGCCGGCCTACAGTGATCCTGCAGAACAATTAAAATGTCTGCAGAGTGTGCCACTGGATGCTGGTGATATTATTTGTTTTGCTGGTATTGCTCTCAGACGACATACTTGGTCTATAAAAGATATTGCTGTAGAACGCAGTTGGAATCTCATGCCGGGTCAGACAGTTGATCATAGACTAGTGCCTATTGAAGCAGGAAAGTCTTTTAAGCGGCGACCACAAGACATGAACAATCATGTAGGATCATCATATGTAATGATCATTGGCAATCCATTGACAGCCGTAGAGTCTTGGTCAATGATACAGAATTTTGCACCTGAAGATATTTGGCCACTATACCTACCTGAACAGCCAACCATACATCATTGGCTCAGCGCCACGGCGGCTTTGTGCCCAGGCTGGTTGACTCCTGACTGGTTTCCAGTTGTTGATACCAGCATTAGAGATTTAGAAATTACACCAGTGATGTATGCCAGCAATCATTGGACAGATTGGATTGCCTTCTATCCGGCCAACGGAAACTTTAAACTGGAAAACCACAGCCAACTTTATCCTGTATGGTTAGATGAAACAGAAAAACCATTGGAGTATTGGGCACAATGAGTGAAATTATTGATGATGGTATTCAGTTTGAACTTAGGAAACGCAAGAAAACTGGCCAAGACTTTTGGACAATTTACTATAACACCACCGACGGAACCATTTTAAACATTGAACCAGGTCAAATGCTCTCTCCAGAAACCCTGGTAATCAGTTATGTTAGAGTTAAAAAAATTCTGTCAGGTCAGGAAAATCAAAACAACTATCGCATAGACTACAATGAAAAACTTGGAGCACTAGATTTAATTGATCTTAGAAAACCTCAGGAATACAAAAAGAAAAAGCAAAATTGGCAAATTTGGCTAAGCCAATCAGAATTCAGCGGAGATGCGTTTGCAGATATACGAGCCACCCTGTTCCAAGAAAATGGAATGCTACGCATTGAAGCCAGTAGAGATTGGGGACAACAGACAAAAGAAAATTCCAACAGACTCAAAGACTTTGAGATTTACTTGTCAGATATTGAAGATCCTCACCTGGTGTTTGGCTTTAACAATATTCCTACTCAACAAATCATTGAAAAGGGATTTTGGGAGTGTAGACTTTGGAGTTTTATGGATCACGGTCTGGTGCAAAATATCTTGTATCACAATCAAAACATCAGACTAAATCTTCCCCCTGTTGCTCGATCGGTTTCATTTAAAAGATCCAAACAATACTTTCCTTTCAGCGGTATCATTGATGATCAGACACTCATGAGTCATCCGGGGCCTGGACAACACATCAGCATTTTTGTTAAAAACAACTCTGTCTGGGCGCAGAGTCATTATGAAAAAGGTTCAAGTCTTGACACCATAATTGGAAACCTTCGTGCAGGACTGGTCTGGCGCGACGACCCGGATAACTTTCTTGGTTGGGTTGAGTTTCCTGCTTTGATGTTGAGACAATCTCATCCATTTGAATTGATCAGTGATTGGAACGATCCACACCCACCAAATCTATTATATAAAGCAAACAACATAGACATTGGAGTATTACAATGAAAACCCCTATCAGTGAATTCGATGTAGTGTTCATCAGTTACGATGAACCTAATGCCGACGAGAACTGGGCAGACTTATTAGAGAAGTGCCCCTGGGCCAAGCGCAGTCATGGCGTGTTTGGTTCTGATGCTTGCCATAAAGCCGCTGCCAAAATGGCAGAAACAGACCGATTTATCAGCATTGATGCCGACAACAAAGTGCGTCCTGACTTTTTTGAATTAGAACTTGATTTACACAAGTTTGATCGTAGTGATGTATTGTCTTGGTCAGGTAAGAATGTCATCAATGGCCTAGTCTATGGCAACGGCGGTGTTAAACTTTGGCCCAAGAAAGTTGTAGAGCAAATGAGAACACACGAAGCAGTGGATTCGGGCGCCGGTGCTGTTGATTTTTGTTGGGATATTCACTATCATCAACTCAACAACATCTACAGCGATGTCTACAATAACGCAACACCATACCAGTCCTATCGTGCAGGATTTCGTGAAGGGGTGAAACTTGCACTACACGACGGTCGTCCAATGGATTGGCGCCAAATCAAAGACAAGAATCACTACAAGAATCATCGTAGACTCTTGGTGTGGATGAGTGTTGGTGCCGACGTTGACAATGGTCTTTGGGCTATGTATGGTGCTAGATTAGGCTGTTATCTAACCAACCTACATCGCGGCTGGGACTATACCCTAGTCAGAGATTTTGAATGGCACACTCAATATTGGAACGAATCTGTAGCACCAAGATTTGTTGGCGACAATGAACGTTGTGTGCGTAGCAATTACACCTGGGACAGAGAAAAACTTCAATCAGAAATTGTCAAACTTGGTCGCGCACTCAGACAAGATCTAGGCCTCGACATTGCTGAACTTGACGACGCCGGCAGCAAGTTTTTTAAAGCCAGTTACTTTAATCCTCATAGACTTGGTCCACTAGTCAAAGAATCTGATGTTGAACAGTTTATTCTGGAATGATCAATGCTAGATATCTTTTTTATTTCCATAGGTGAGGCCAATGCCGAAGATAACTGGAAAAAGTTAACACAGTTGCGGCCAGATGCCAAGCGTGTGCAAGACGTCAAAGGCATCTATGAAGTTCATAAGGCTTGTGCAAAAATCAGCACCACAGAAAATTTTTGGGTAGTTGATGCGGATGCTTGGGTTCTAAATGACTTTGATTTTGCTTGGGAGCCAGATCCCAATGTTCGTCACTGGAACGTGCCTGAACCCGAATGTGTGTTAATTTGGTGCAGTCGCAATCCAGTCAACGATCTTGAATACGGATATGGCGGTATCAAAATGTTTCCAAGACAACCGTTTATGGAAAACCGTGCCTGGCACATTGATCTATCAACAACCATAGGATCTGTCACAGTAGTCAAAGATCAACTCAGTTGCGAAACGCGATTCAATGCCACGCCTGAAAGTGCTTGGATTGGTGGATTTAGAGAGTGTGCTAAACTAGCATCATTGACTTCAGTGTGCGGTCGTATTCAACGTAAAAATTACAGCATGATGGAAGAATTAGAAGAACTAGAGCGTTACATTGCCACCCAAGACTGGACAGCAGAACAACGCATAGCCTATCGCAAAGGTAAAAAGGCTGTTATCATCGACAGTTACAAATACGAAACAAACATCTACAATTATTTTGGCGACATAGAAACAGCCACTGATCGTTATAGTGCTTGGTCACGTTACGGTTGGCATAGATACAACGGGCAGTATGCAGTATTGGGTGCTCAAGCAGGAGTCAAGTATGGATTAAAGAATGCCAGCAACCTGCAGGCAATGAACCAAATCAATGATTGGAATTGGTTACGACAGGAGTTCAAAAAACATGTCAATGTTTAAAGTTAAACCAACTGCTCAGAGTTTTAAACCCAGCAATAGAATGATTCGAGACATTCCTGTGGTGTTTTTAAGTTTTGATGAGCCCACCGCAGATCACCATTGGGAATTGTTGCAAAAAGTAGTGCCACATTCCAACATTGCCCGAGTGCATGGAGTCAAAGGATTTGATGCCTGCCACAAAGCCGCTGGCAATGCATTTGCTTGGAGCGACTATGTTATCACTGTAGACGCTGACAATCAAATTGATTCTGAGTTCTTTAACAAAACTGCGCCACAGCAGATCACGTTAGGCATGACTTTTACCTGGGGTGGCCGCCAATTTACCAATGGCTTGATGTATGGCAACGGTGGACTCAAAATGTGGAATCGAGATCACTTAGTGAACATGCGTAGTCACGAAGCATCTGACAACAAAAGAGATGCTATTGACTTTTGCTGGGACTTTCAACAATACAAAGAAGTTTCAGGCTGTTATTCAACTGTTTATACCAACGGCAGTCCTTATCAAGCATTTCGTGTAGGCTTCAGAGAAGGTGTAAAATTGTCAATGGAACAAGGACAGGTTATTGATCCTAACCGAATCAGCAAAGACATGCATGCCGCTAACTTTCAACGATTACTGACTTGGATGACTGTGGGTCGAGATGTAGAACACGGCGCCTGGAGCATGTATGGCGCCAGACTAGCGGCCAAGATGTTGTATTTTGATGATTTTGATTTTACTTTGATCAGAGATTACGATTGGTTCATTGACTTTTTTGAACAATACAAAAACAAAGAAATTATCACTGAACTTACCACACTGAGTGTAAAATTGCAAGACGTGTATGGGTTCAGACTTCCTGGATTTACCGCTGATGAAAGTCGCATGCTCAAAATGCTACAACTGCATCCTGAAAAACCTTTAACCTATGAAGATGTGCGTTGGAGAACCAACTTGGGCATGTTTGGATGGTTCAAATGACAGAAGAACAAATCTTAGAAGTCAAGATTGCCATCCTCTATTTCATTGAAGAAGCCTGCGGTTATCGTCACAGTCTGCATTGGCTTAGACGCTGGATGGAAAGTGGTCAACAAAGCGACCTAGAACATCTCATTATTGAAATTGGTCGAGAAAATTTCTACGACTTCAAGCGGTTAATTCAAGCAACGCAGGGCGACAATGATGCTCGTTGGGAGATGATATCAATTTTAACTCAACGTGGTATCATAGTTCCTGATGAGTGGAAGCCAGTGCGCGAAGAAGAAGGATCGTTGCTAGAGCAGGATATAGTATTGACCTCAGCACCAGAAGCAATGGTTCACAATATGCAATTTGGTGAGCATGATTTTAATACTGCCATTGGCAACACATGGAACGTGTTTAATTGGATTCAAGAAAACAAAAAAAATTATTCTGAACTAGATCCCATTGGGATCTTGGCCTATGCGATGGAAAAACTTCACAACAGTCAAAGCAATGTCTATGAAGTGTGTTACTTTATTAGAATGCTGTTGGGCAAAGGCACACTGATAGAAAATACCATCAATCAAGACCTAGAACTTTTTGCCAAAAACGTTGGCAATTATTTTGCTGACCAAGAATGGGTAACCAAAAATCTCATGTTGGCTATTCAAAATGGTCCAAAAGAAAACTGGAAGGATGCGCTCAGTAGGAACCAAGTTAAAAGTAAAATTTGGTTACTAGACAAACTTGAAAGCACTGGCTGGTTTACACAAAAGCCAACAGTGGCCAAAGAAAATCCCACAGTGGTTTTGGTTGGGGGCTGGGTTGGATTACTGCCTTTTATTGCGGCAATTCGCAATCAAAAACTAGGTGCAGTGATCAATGTTGACATAGACGAATCAACACATTTGCCAGCCAAGGTTTTAAATGGTCAGCACTACACTGAATTTAGAAATCTAGCCAAAGACATAAGAACAATTGACTTCAACAAGTTTAAAAACTTTGTCATAGTTGACACCATTGTTGAACATTTTGAAAATCATGCAGAATGGATACAAAGTCTGCCCACAGGAACCAGACTTATATTGCAAGGCAACGACATGTTTGATGTGCCTGACCATGTAAACTGTCATCATAACTTGGATGAGTTTGTTGACACCAGCGGCCTAACCAAAGTTATCTGGCAAGGCGAACTCACAATGCCAGGTTGCACAAGATTTATGGTAATTGGCACAACATGAGCAAATTAAGATATTATAGAACAAATGCCAAAATAGATCTAGAACGTCTGCTGGTAGAAGCCAATGCCTTGGCCTGGGACGATACAATCAAGCAGTATCGTCCTCAAACTGCTGTGCAAAATGCCGACGGCAACGAAGACTATCTCGAAGGCACAGGATCAAAACCTGATCAAACGGACGACAAGTGGGCCAATCTACGAAGCGATTTATCAAACACCTGGTGGGAAACATTTTTTGCCAGTTTGCCTTGGCGTGTGTATAGAACCAGAATTATGATAATGCCGCCGCGAACTTGCTACAGCATACACAGCGATACCAGCCCTAGATTGCATATTGCGTTAAAAACGCATCCGCAGGCCAAGTTTATTTTTACCAATCCACCAGAACTAATGCATGTTCCTGCTGATGGATATGTTTGGTGGGTTGATACTCGTGAGGAGCACACAGCCATCAATGGCAGTATGGAACCACGTTGGCACCTGCTATTAAGCCTGGTAAACACACTAGACCATTAAATGGCTACATATTGACATGTCACTGTATGTAGAAATTTCTAATGCCGAAACCTTTGATCTCCATTTACCGGTCTACGAAACCTTTTTGCGTCGAATTGCCGCTGAATCCAAAGAAGAAAACAAAGTATTGGTCAACATGGGTTGGCAACCACCCAGTGGTCTATTGTATCTAATTCAACCAGAGCGAGATCGACATCGTCGATGGACACAAGGACAGGGCGAAATTGCATTGCTCTACAATAGACTCACTGGCAGTATTGTTGGCATCAGCGCAGTAGAGCATAGCCCGCTCAGCGATAACATCAGTTCAGGTGGAAATCGTTGCTGGCTACAACGCGAATATAGACTCAACAACGAAGTTTCAAACCATCTGTTGGCCAGCAACTTTGTTTGGACACAACGACAAAACAAAATTGGCATGATGCTTACATTCAATCAGTATAACAAAGGCATCTACGATATTATTGTTCATAGAACACAAGGTAAAAAGGTCTCTTTTGGCAAAGTATGGAGTAATTGGTGGGACGATTGTGTGCCTATACAAAAGAAAATTTTATTACACAATGTTCCACAGTGGGCAGTTATAAAACCCAATTCAGACCGTAGTATGATCCACGACGAGGTCCAAGAACTAACAGAACTATATGGTGTTGACGAATGATACAAAACACACTTAACAATCATTTGATTTATTGGTATAATGATGATGAAAACCAACGTTGGCGCAAAGACCACAGCGACTACACATCAATGCGAATTGGTGGCTGTAGTAGAGCACCTTTTTCTGCAAAAATTGAATGGACTAGAATTGCGCGGCTACTGATTGATCAATATCCTGATATCACAATTTTTATGAGCGGCGGACTTGACAGTGAAATCGCACTTCGCTGTTTTTTGGCCGCAGGCATTAAACCAAAACTTGCAACCATACGTTTCCCTGATGACAAGAATGCCTACGATATTGCTCCCATGATTGATCTGGTTCAGAAAGAATGGGGGTTAGATGTTTCTATCATTGACTTTGATCCTGAAGAGTTTTGCCTGAGCGGAGAGTATCTAGCAATTGCTGAAAAGTATCAGGCCTATACATTTTACCAACAGATTTTGCTCAAGGTTGCCGAAGACTATTCTGCGCCAATGATCACCATTGATGAAGTTGAATTGGAAAAACTGCCCGAAGTCAACTTCGATACTGGCGAGGCTGTGTGGCATTGGGCATTTTTAAAGAAAGAAGACCAAGACGGTGTCTGGAGAAGATTTGCTGACAACACAGGAATACCAGCGTTGAACAATTTTTATACCTACACACCAGAAAGCATGTTGGCATTCCTTAGGCTACCTACCACAGCCGCTTTGATTCGAGATCAGATCCCGTTCAAGTTGAGTTGGACCAGTAGCAAAATAAAAATTTATTCAGAGGCCGGGTTTAATTTTAGAATGCGACCAAAATGGCACGGGATGGAAAACTACATGCACTTGTGGGACTTTGTGAAGTCAAACCCACCCACTGGTCTAATGGAATTAGCAATTGACCCTCAATATTATACAATTCCAGCATTGGAGTTGGAAGAAAATTTAGCAAAAGGAAGAATCAGCCAATGCAGTATTCTATAAAACCATTGAATCACGACCAACTTGACGTGGTAACCAAACTAGCCAATGAAATTTATAACGGACTAGATGAAGACAAGTATCCTGACTTTAGAGTAGGCTACGATATCAATGCCGAAGAAAACCGAGAAAAATATTTTGGCATGTTTATGCTTCCTCCACATTTTATTGGTTTTACTCAGCGAAGAGCCTACGGTGTATTTGACGAAAACAATCAACTGATTTCCGCAGTTGGTGTTCGTCGTTATAGTCATATGCCATGTTGGAGTGTAAGTTGGCTACTGAGTCCAAAAATTGGTGCTAAATTTATTCCTTTGTTTAGATTTATGGTAGACGAGTTATGTAAAATTCATGAGGCTGCAGGATTCAATGAATTGCTGGTCACTTATCCCAGTTCCAGAGAAGAAGCCTACAGTAGAATCATGTTGTTCATGCGTGAACGGTATTTTACATTTGTAGAAACCACTATTCCTGCAAAAACAGCCAGTTCTTTTGGATTCATTCACGAACTGGCTGGAAAAACGTTACACCCGCATGATATCAATTTGAGAAGATACATATTGCGTAGGGAAGATATGATCCCCGCCAGTGAAGGCGGACAAGCAAAAAGAAAAATAAAACAAGACAATGATTGATACTGCTATAAAAACCTGGCTTGCTGACCAGTGTAATTTATATGCCAAAACTCGGCAAATTCCTTACATTGTTGCACTATGGCTTCCATACCATATTCTTAGTATTGGTGCTATTTTATTTGCATTGGCCACCGAGTGGAGTTGGTGGTATCCAGTATGGGCTGTTTGCGGCTGGATTCTGCTGGACGGCGTAGGCAACAACCTAACACTACACAGATTTCTAAGTCACCGCAGTTGGCAACCTCGCAAGTGGATGGAACCCTTTTTACTTTGGGCGGCAACGATGACAGCCGAGGGCTCACCAATTTGGTGGGCGGCACTACATCGCGGTCATCATCATAGAGTCAGCGATCAAGAAGGCAAAGATATCCACACACCAGTGGGCAATGGGTGGTGGCACAGTTACATGGGTTGGCAGTTTGGCATCAAGCAAGACAGCGTAAATTTTAGACATGCTGTTGACCTGCTTCGCGATCGTAGACTGGTGTTTATTCACGAAAACTACAACAAGATCATCTATGGAACTTTGCTATTGAGTTGGTTGCTGTTTGGTTTGACTTTTACCATTTGGTTCTTTATTGTTGGCGCACTGATGAGTCTACATGCTGACGGATTGGTAAACACATTTGGACATGTGTCTGGTGCTGGTTACAAGAATTTTGAAAACCGTGATGCCAGCACCAATGTATGGTGGATTGGTTATTTTCATTGGGGCTCAGGTTGGCACAACAATCATCACAGAGAGCCCAGCAGTTTTGATTTTGGTTCAACCGTCAGTGGTAGAAAGTTTGAATTTGATCCTTGTTTTTTGATAGTATGGCCATTTGCTTCTACAACGGAATTAAGGAGGTTGTGGAGCAATCGTAAAAATGCTATACTCAAGAGACAAGGAACATCGACATGACTTTACGAATAGAAATTGATTTTGAGCAAGACAAAACTTACCTTCCAGTCCTGGATCACGGATTTGTTGGTTTAGTTGATCACATGGGATCAGATGCGGCTATTGTGCAGGCCGCTAGAGTCAGTTATGGGGCCGGCACCAAACAAGTGCAGGATGACCGTAACCTAATTCGTTATCTAATGCGGCACGAGCATACTACGCCATTTGAAATGTGCGAAGTCAAGTTTCACCTCAAGTTACCCATCTTTGTGATGCGACAACTTGTTAGACATAGGACAGCCAGCCTAAATGAATATTCCGCTAGATATTCTGTTATCACAGATGAATTCTACATACCTGATGCCAAAAACCTCAAGCCGCAGAGTTCAACCAATAAGCAGGGTCGAGAAGGAAAACTCGACAGTATCGCATCAAACCACACCATCTACGATATGCAACAAGCATGGGATAGTAACTACGAACTCTATGAACGCTTTATCAACGACTTTGGCCTGGCAAGAGAAACTGCTAGACAGGTCTTACCGGTGGGTGGATACACCGAGTGTTATTGGAAAGCAAATCTAAAGAACTTTCTGCATATGGCACGACTTCGTATGGATAGTCATGCACAATGGGAGATTCAAGAATTTGCCAGAGCCATGTATACATTGGCTCAACCATTGTTTCCTGAAGCCTGTCAAGCATTTGAAGATTATCAACAAAATGCTGTCAAATTCAGTGCCCAAGACCTAGCATTACTCAACCGTATAATCAGCAGAGAACGTTGGTTTGATCTGGAACAAGATTTTCGTGACGACAAAGGCCTTGCTAAATCTTTTGGCATGAGTCAGCGAGAAGTCGTTGAGTTCAAACAAAAGTTAAACTTAGATGCTCTATAAGATCAGTGACCAACCTTTTTTGAAATTTGACCAGCATCTAGATATTTCTGGACTGTTGGATCTCAAAGAAGAACTTTGTCATGCTTTCACCGATGTTTGGTTAGGGCTTGGCAAAGGAAACCAAGCATTGCCATCAGTGGCAGGTCATCCAGCCAATTGGCCAAACAGCAACAGCAATACTGAAGAATTGTATCTTCCTCACCATGAAGGGCAGGAACTGGCAGGAGCACTACAGCGGACTCTCAAAGACCAGTCTGCTCCTGGGCATGCTCGTGTTAAATCTTTTGTAGAAAATGGTCACCCCAGTTATGCCTACATGTTCTTGAAACTCTTAGGCAACAATCAAGGCATTGGCTATCAAATGTTTATCAGACAGCCAACAACCAGCAATTATGCAGAAAAGCATCTGGCAGACAAAACCAAAGATTCATTGTATTATGACAGGTTTACTTTTTTCCTAGATTGGGTTAAAAAGCAAAAAATATTTTCTGAGATTGGTCGTGTGGTTATCTTCTTCAATGACCAGCATCAGTTTTGCTTAGTGCATAGAGATCACAATCAATTCAATGCAGTGGAAGATCCAGATGAGTTTGTTTGGTTCAATGTATTTCCGGATCGCAAACGTTTTTATGTGCTAGACAGTGAAACCGGAGAAAAGCACTACTTTGACAACCATGCCGTTTGGTTTGACACAGCAAACTGGCACGGCAGTGATCCTTGTGCGTTTGCGGCATTTACAATTCGTGTTGACGGGGTCTTTACCAAGACTTGGCGTAAGAAGATTGGATACCAACCAAATAAGTCTAAAAACGTGTGGAGTCAGACTAAGGACTAAGTTCTTTAGTGGCAGTTAAACCACCCCGCTCGTTTTCCCACAAGAATCCCCAGGCATTGTTGTATCTGGTAATGGTAGGTAAACTAGGCCACTTGGTTTTGTGTAGCAGGTAGTTTTGATTGGGCCAAATATCATAGATCAGTTTCTTTGCTGGTAGTTTGTAACTGGCCCAAGTATCTCCCAACTTGGGTTCTTTGGTATATAAAGCCCAACGTTGAAATTCTTCTGTATCAAAAAAGTTCACAACCTGACGAGCCATTGCTACTGCCTGTTCCGCAGTAGGAGCATGCATACTCATACGATACTTCACAGCCTGCCACTTCATGGTAAAGTTTAACCACCATAGAAAGTCGTGATTGGAATCTAAAGGTATAGGACAGGCATTGACCAAATTGTAAAGCATTTGTTCACGTTCATCTCTGTGCTCTTTGACTTTGTCTAAGAGCCAAACCATACTGCCAGTTGGCCAAGGATTATGGATGACATTGTAGTTTAGTGTAGAGTCCATGTAACTCTTCAGAGCCAAACTACCAAACAGATTATCAGCACATTCACCAGTGACACACAGGTAGCGAGGATTTGACACAATATCATAAAATCTGTTGCTGTTGATCAAGCAATGGCCAAAATTTGGCAATATCACTTGTTTGAAAAAGTCAGGGTTTTCAATTTGACTGTCTTCATTGAATGCCAACAGCACACGGTCGCGGATGTCATTCCAATAAGGACTTGCTATAAGGAGACAAACAATCAGCGTGGAATCAATGCCACCCGAATACATGATCACTAACTTGTCAATTTGATTTTCATTTTGTTTGAAGCAAGCAATGATATCGCTCATGCGCTGATTAGCACAGGCTTCAAATGACATAGCCAACCCTGGACTGGGCATGGGGCTATTGTTGTGAATTTCAATCCCTGGCACATTTAGTGTGCCAGTCCTATCACTTAAACTGATCCAAGGATTAAACATTCGTAAGAAACTGATTTCTGGTGGATCAATTTCTTGTGCAATGTTGCTGTTGATCAGACGGTGTGGAATATAATAGAGTAAATTCATTACATTAACATACTCAAAAATGCATCTTCGTCCATAGCGGCTCTTGCCTGGGCAAATTCTATTTTGTTTGAAGCACAACGAATAGCCTCTTGATGCTTGATACGCAGGTATTCAAGTTTTCTAATCATGTCTTGTTGATTCATTGATTTGACAGTGATCATCCTGGCAGCAACTTCTAGGTCAAGCCCTGCGGCATTAGCATAATCTTGAATGAATCCAATGCTTTCAGGATCACGAATACCTCCCAGCACAGACCAAGCCTGTTGTGTTTTGTATTGATAGGCTTCTTGTTGCCACGGCACTACATCATTGAATCGTTTGTAACCGTGAGCAATACGCTGATGAAGTTCATCAACTAAACTTACTCTGGCTCGTAAAATCTGACTGAGTTCATCAATCTCTGCGGGTTTCTTGTCACCAACCAATGATGTGTTTCTGGGGCCAGAAAATTTAATTTTAAAGGCAACATTGTTGTTTTTGAGTTGCTGGTATTCAACATCGTCGACACCGTAAATTCTACAGATGGCTCTGAATTCGCTACCGCAGGCACTTTCCAACAAAGACAAACTTTCGTGCCAGGCCAAAACATAGTTGTCGGCCGTGCAGGCCAATGCTATCCAATTCATTTATTCACCTTAGTTGTGAAATATATAGTCAATGTTATTTGACAGATTTTACCAATCAAATATATCTGGAGTGAATCTAGCACTCAACACCAATCGGCGACGCTCGCGAGATTGATTGATCACTTGGTGTGGTATATCAACGCGGACTATAGTAGGACGATCTACTATAACGGATTCAATGACTCTGGGTTCTTCTTGCCAGTTCAATTTTAGATACTTTAGGGCTGAAGTGCCAGAATCTGCCACAGCAAGATTAAATTTGCCACCATACCAAAGCATTTCACCCACTTCGGTGATTGGCAAATTCAATGCCCAATTGCTGGCTCCAATTCTTTGAGTATTGAAACCATCAACATGGAGTCCCTGAATGTTTTCAGGCGACTGTGCAAACACAATGGCACTTTTGATTTCATGATCGTGGCCTGTAATTTTCTTAATCTGATTGCAAAGCATAGAACCAACCCAAGCCAACTCTTCGTTTTTGAGAATATAAGATTCGTAGCCATCAACGTTCGGCATCAAATGCTGGAACCGAACTTTGATTATGGGCCAAGTTACAATGTCAACATGTTTGTATAAAAGCATGTTTTTATTTAGTCGTGGTCAACAATCATATTATGAGCATATAAATACCTGGATGGAGAGTTTAATGGAACATATCGTAGTCTTTTTTGCATGGACACTTTATCTATATGTCATACACAGGGCGATTCACGCCGTCGGAGTAAAATATTTTCCAATAGCGTTCGAGGCGCATGCAGATCATCATAGATACATCAACACACATGCTAAAACCACCTGGCATTGGAACAATTTGTTTTTGTTCAATGATACCTGGATGAGCACACTTGACTTATGGATTACTGAAGTAATACCCACCTTGATCTTTAGTTGGGTAACTGGCTACTGGTGGATCAGCGTATTCTACTACTTCTGGGCGGCATTTGTTCAAGAGATAATTGAACACAATCCAGACTTTGACATGCATCCTGTGCTTACAAGTGGAAAGTGGCATCTGGTTCATCACCAAGATACCACTGTTAACTTTGGCCTGTTTGTTCCACTGTGGGATAGGCTATTTGGAACCTATCGCAGTCATGTTGGTTGAGTTTCAAACCTTTTAGAACTTCCCGAACGTTCAACCCAATCGTAAAAACTGTTGATTGATTTCTTAGGATTATCTATTTCGTGCTCAATGACAATAGGCCAAATGTCAAACCAATGTCGAGTCACTAGACCTTTGCTGGCGTTATATGCGGCATTGGTTGGATGAAATTTTAGTTTAATGATGTTGCCGGGCATCACGTAACTTTGGCTGGGTCCATTGATAACACCCTGTGCATCTAAGTTTGCCCATGCATGCTCAATGGCATTGATAAATTCTGGCCCTTTGAACTCTTGGAACAACTTCCATTGACCGCCAATGTATTTCCAAACACTCATAACAACGTGTCTGCCTTTGTAACTTAAAGTATCAATGAAGATAGTGTCTTCTTCCAATGGCAAGTTTAGGTAAGAACTTTTGCGTTTATCAATGTATCCGGGTATGTTGACATTACATAGTGCAATCTGGTCATTGATAGATTCTAAAAATTTGTGGCCTTCTTGATTCCACGCCACAGCAGATATAATTTTTAAACCGCGGTCCCACTCTTCTTTGGCCAAATCAATGATTCTAACATTTGAAAGATCTGCCGGAACTGTGCCGGACTCCAGTGTTTGTCCATTGGTCAACAGCACAGCAACTTCAGAGTTTTTGACTTTAAATGCAGGAATAATTCTAGTGGTTATTTCTGATGGATTGATAAAAAGAATTTTCACAATTTTACTCTTGATTGAAATGTGTGGCCAACAAGGCACCTACGAATCTTGTGACTCTGGTTTTGATCAGTTCGCTGTTCATCATTACTTCAAAATCAACAATGCGATCTAGGTATTTTTCTAACTGCTTAATGCCCAATACTTCCTTGCTGGTTTTAATTTCACTTAACTCTGCTTGCTTAAACACAAGTTCTGTTCCGTCGTTTAGATAAACTTTGATCCAATCAATGTATTCTACAGGCACTTCCTCTACATGGATTTCTCTCAGCATATCTTCAAAACTACGATCCTTTTTCCTAATACTCATCCTTTGCTCCAAAAAGATCGCAACCTAGAACTCCATCGTTCTATTAGGCCGCGGCTGTCACTTTTGATGGTCTCCCGCGGCCGCGCTTTGCGGGTTCGTCGGAGACCGTTACTAAGTTTGGGACTGATTGGTCCTTTGGGTCAAGTTTTTCTGCCTCCTCACGCAGACGTTTGGCTTCGGATTCGAATGTTCGTGCCTGAGCCCTAAACTTGTCAGCAATTTGCTTGTCATCCAACACACCTGGTGGGTTTTTACTTCCAGCAAGAGCCTGTGCTTCTTTTGGTGCTTGGCTGATTAAACGCAATTGTGAATTTAATTCAGCCAGGTTAATTGAAACACTGGGTTGCGGAGTCATCATAACTGATTTAGTTGTGACTTTTACCAGCCAACCATTTTGATGTAGTGTGTTCAGTATGTTGGTGCCGTCTTTGAACTTTTGTCTAAACAAAAACTCACTGACTTCTGTGCTTTCTTGGGCAGTTGTGCTTTCAATAGCGGCTATGAGGTCGTCGTGGAATTGGGTTGGTAATGCTTCGGTCAAGACGATCAATGCATTTTCGGCGTCGCCTGGAACTTCTCGAAAAACCACAATACACTTCTTACCTTTGCCATCAACACCAACGTGTTTAATAAATTTTGGCATAATGCCTCCTTATGTTTGGTTTGTGCCGTCAACCGGTGTTGTATCGTCGGTTTCGGTAACTTCTGCGCCCTCGCCACCTTCGGTAGTTTCGGCGGCCGCCGGTGCTGGGGGTTCTGCACTCTTGATAAAGGTAGTCAACTTGTCGTAGACGTCACCAATGATCTTCATCTCATTGGCACGAAAGGCGCCACGCTGGGCGCCAAGTTCGATAGCGCCTGCGGCTACCTTAAGATCTTGAAGGACTAGTCCTTGCATTTTAGTTCTCCTGTTTTGGATTATGGACATGTCACCATGTCCTCGGAGATACTTATAGTCGCAAAGACCCGGGGTGTTGGCCAATGCGGCCAAAAACAAAGCGCACCATTGGTGCGCTTTATTCTACCAAGTTACTCCAAACCCATCCTGTAGTGGGTTCGTCATCTAGTGGTCCTTTTTGTATTATTTTTATATGGTGCCACCCGTCTCGTGTTTCAAGTATCTCAACTGTAGATCCTTCATACAGCACAGATATGATTGGGTAACCCTTTCCTGGACCAGTGCGTAAATTTGAATCTACAGAAATTTTACCAACTGCGGTATACTCGCGTTCTGTGGGTTTAACTATCGATTCAATTTGTGCTGGTGTTGGTGTTGTTGCCATTATCACAGGTTTGACAACTTTTAATTCAATGGGCTCAACATCTTTCTTGGCAGGAAGAGGTCTATGATTCTGGCAATTGCTGATTTCGGGTTTATAAAACCAAACACAATTGTAAATGAAAGAACCAACGTGGATGGAAACCAGTAGCACAAATGCAAATGTCAAACAGGTGACAGAAAAAGGACCAAAACCAAGACCAAGAGACATCAATGTGCAACCATTTTTGGTAGATAAGGAACGGAACGAACTCCGTGTAGTTGTTGCAGGAGTTCACGAGCCTGCTGGGCCGATTCGGCCATGACTCTGACTGTTTTTTCTTCTCCACCCGGTCCAGGCTGTCGGACTGTGGTTTCAAACATTTTTAAGTTTTTCATTCTAGTATCATAATAAAGTGCTTCCTCCCTGCGGCGGTAACTATACTGCATCAAGGTTAGTAGTGTTTGATATTTTGGAAGTATCTTGCACTATGGCCCATCACACACAGCCTCCACCCGCTTCCCGACCAGAGAGGATTGTCGCATTGCCAGCGCCAGTTCGGTAGGACTGGAACCACCCTTGAGTCACGAACTCACTTCTCCTTCGTCTGGGTCAGACTAGCCAGGCGTTACCCCGGCGGGTTCTTTCTCAACTAATTACCTATGATTGGCAGGCACATAATTGGCAGTGATGCCAAACGGTGCAGTGATATCTCTGTTACCATGCACAACAAACAGGGTATCACAGTAGTCTGGATCACCCCAACTACTACAAGGATAGCCGTCTGTGAACATCACCAACTGATGCGGATGGACTTCATTGTCCTTCATCCACTGCCATACACATTCAAATGCAGTTCCACCGCCACCTTTGATATCATACTCGCTCATGTCGCGACCATCATCGCTGGTGAATTCGTCTTGGTTGTAGACGCTGGTATCAAAGGTAATGATACGAACTTTGTAAGACGTAAACTGATCCAGCGAGCCTTGCACCATGCCCAAGAAGTCTGACAGCATGTCCTCGCCAATGGATCCAGAAGCGTCTAATGCAACCACAATGTCAAGTTCCTCGCCAGGCAGTTGACCAGGCAGAACTGCACCAGTGTGCCAGGCCTTACGATTAGGACGCATCCAGGTGTAGTCGCTCTTGAGAGAACCACAGAACTGAATACGAAGCAGATCCTTCAAGTCCATTACAGGTGCAGTAATGTCTTTGACCAAACGCTGGATATCGCCTGGCACATTGCCAGCACCTGCAGTCTTTGCGGCCTGAAGCACAGCCTCACGCCATTCGTCACGCAAAGCCTTCTTTTCTTCTTCAGTCAAAGGTTTCGTCTTAGGACGGCCCTTGCCATCCTTGCTGTCAGGGCTGTTGCTGTCACCCTCACCTTCTTCGTAGTCCCCATCAGGGTCCAGGTGCATGTCCAAGGTCATCTTAATTTCTACAGCATTGGCCATGAGTTCGTCATAGACTTCGTCTGCGGTCTTGCCATTGTATTTAGAGTCCAACAAGATTGGCACCGCTTGAATAGCACGACCAACACCTTCACGGACCAACATGCCGTTGATCACATAGTCGCCAGCCATGTTCCAGACCTGCGGCTGACGATCACCGCGGCGTGATATGTGATCAAAAATAATGTGGCCAAGTTCGTGGCCAAAGCCAAAAATTAGTTCTTGCTCGTCAAGTTTTTGGATGAAGTCGGGATTGTAATAAAAGGACCTGCCGTCGGTGGCCAATGTAGGACACCAATCGCATTCTTCTAGTTTGAGTCGGGCGGCCAAAGGACCCCAGAAAGGATACTTCAGTAGCATAGCGACACGAGTCTTAATCAACTTATCGCGGGCGGACATTTTTAACATGGTGGCTCCTATGTTTTCAGCGTATGTATCTATTATAGTGCAATTTTGGATTAAGGTCAACCATTTTATTTTGGCCCACACAAGTCCCAAAGCATGGCAACTTGGGGGTCTCTAAACCAAATGGTTTTGCGTGGCACATAGTCCCAATCCAATCTTTTTAGGCCTTGGTATCTGGCCCACGCGGTAACTTCACGGATCGGGTAGCTCTGCCATGGGCGGGCAGACCAGCCCTTCCTTTGTTCGCGGAGCCACTCGCTGACATCGGATGGTGCTGGAGGCTGGTCTGCCCATTGGTCTCGAACGTCTGGTCCATACAATTGCTCTATTATAGACCATGGGCGTTCCCTATGCATGCTTACTCATCCGTAAGCAGGTTGGCATACCGCTTGAAGAAATCAGGAAAGTTCTTCATCTTCTTACGGTCAAATACCACCTTGTAATTCTTGAGCACGGTGTGAGCACCCATGATAACCATCTCGGGTTCAAAGTTCGCCATCATAAAGCCCAGCCAGTTATCGGCACTTTCATTGAACGTGTCAATCTTGCCAACCCGTTTGGCGTTTTCGTAGCGGCTACGAAGTTCGTAGCACAGACTAGTGACCAGAGCGTAGCCTGCGGAAACTTCCTTGCTCTTGAAAGAGGTAACTTTGCCACTCAACACATCTGACGGGTCAGGCAAGTCTGCGGCATGTCGACGGTGGGCCATAAACTTGATGGCCATACCTTCACCTACCAAGCCAGCCACCATATCGGTGTTGGCGCTGTCGGGCAGGTTGTCATCCAGCATGTCAGACACGAAACTCCAGGTGCGCGGAGTAGCAAAGGCACGGTCGTGTTGCACCGGGTCAAAATTGTAAAGGTCGCCCTTGAACTGCTTCAGGAAGCCCACCACCTGCGGATGGATCTCATGGCTAAGAGCCCAGTGCTCCCAGTCTTCAAAGTCCACACGGATTTCCAAGTGCATGAAGCGGTTAGCCAGTGGGCTAGGCATACGATAGGTAACACCCTTATCGCCCATACGGTTACCTGCGGCAATGATTACCACATTGTCAGGCAAGGTATACTGGCCCACCTTGCGGTTGAGCACCAACTGATAGGCCGCGGCCTGAACAGCCGGCGGAGCAGAGTTAAGTTCGTCAAGGAACAGGAACACAATGTCGTGTTCTTTTGCAAATTCCGCAGTAGGCAATTCTGAAGGGGTAGCCCACTTCATGGTATTGTCGCCTTGACTGTAGTAAGGGACACCTTTAATGTCTGTGGGATCCATAAGGGCCATACGCAGGTCAATCACAGTAGAGTTAGGAAACTCACTGGCAACCTGGTTCACCATGTCGGACTTGCCAACACCGGGAGGACCCCAAACAAATACCGGGCGGCGTTTTGCAACGGCACGGCGAAGAATAGGTTTGCACTCGCTGATCTTAACGGTGCGGGTTTCAATTTGACTACGAGTTCCCATGGTGGCTCCTTCAGGGGTTGATGATGTTTATATTATAGCAAGGCAGGGTAGAAGTGTCAACCTCTACCCGTTCCTGCTACAATTAAGAGGCTGTGGCTTCCACAGCGCCAGCAGGCTGGACCTGAGCAATAAACTCAGATGCGTCAATCTCAGCCTTAGTCATGGGCTTGGGCAGTTCCACAAACTTGACGTCGGTGCAACCTGCGCGAACAAGAGTGCGGGTTCGACGCTTGTCGTTAGTGTAGCGAACAGCACCACGACCTTTCTTGTCTACGGCATAGCCAACAAAGGAAAAAGTCTCACCGGCGGTAACTTCGGCAACAGCCGCGGCCACTACAGCCGGAGCAACAGGCTCAGCAACAGTGAGCTCCATCACACCAGCGGCGCGAGCACGAGCCTCACGCTTGCGAATGGCGTTGGGGGTTTGGGAAAGAATCTTAGACATGCGAACACTCCTGTGTGTGTAAAATGTAGCGGAACCATTCCGCTACAATGTCTACTATACTAGAGATCCAGATCATTGTCAACCTCTTTTTGAGTCTTGGGTTTTCGCTTGTAAGCCATACGGTTACGCTCAACCCTACCTCGAAAAGGGGTTCCTGCTGAATAAAGTTCCGTGGCACGGCGCTTCATCCTGGGCAGTTTGATAATGATAGTGGTCCTTTGCATATTAAACACCCCACTTGAGATTGAAGTTACGAGCACACACCGGGCCATAGCCCACTGCCAGGCTACGGTCATCCTTGAGACCGTGGTTGCAAAAACTGCAACCACCAGTGAGCCTACCATAGCGACCAGCGGCACCTGCAGGGTCATTGCTGAACTCTTGCACCGCTTCGCACACCTGCTGAGTGGCCGCACGGGTTGCAAAGAACTCGCCAGTGACATCGATGCGACCAAAGAACTTGTTCTGCCCAAAGGGCTGGCCATCCGTGATCATGATCTGGCCCGCATACTTGCTGTTGGGACCAGCGCGGTTGAACACCACAGCCTGACCCGTGGCATCCTGCGTCTTGATCTTGACTCGCCGGAGCCGCTGGCCGGCAGTATCAAACAGGTCCTGAATGGGCTTGAAGTCCACATTCGCATAGACCTTGGGCTCAGGCTTAGGTGCAGTGGCTCGCTGAGTCAGGGTTTCAACCCAGGGCATCTGCTTGTCGCTGAGGCGACCCCAACGGCTGAAGTTTTGGATCAAGGATCCAGCAAAGGTCGCATCGCTTTTGCCAAGCTGATCAATCACAGCGGCCAGGGCGTCCACAGCAGGCTTCTGCGTGGCATCAACTTCTACGGGCTTACGGGTCTTGTATGCAAACATCTGGGTGGCTCCTTTTTGTTTACTATGCTAGTATTATGCACTAGCTAGGTCCAAAGGTCAACCCCTAAATGCCAAAAAAAAGTGTTGTATTTTTGCAACACGCTAAGTCATTGATTTTTAAGGGTTTTTACTTAACCTGCTAAGTTGTTGATTTTTAAGGGCTTTTTTGTTGTAAAAATACCACAATTTCTGCTTATTTTTTGTGCTGATGTAGGTCGCGGACTTGACGTAACACGTGGCTCATAGTAGTGAAATGCTCGCTAACCAACTCCAAGGTAATGTCAATTGGTCTGGTAGCCACACTGGCCATGCCAAATGCAATGGAGCCCATGTTTTTGAAATAGTTAGGTGAGGGCCAACGCCGTTGCTTAAACTCCCAAGCATCAATGATCAAGCATTCTTCGCCTACATTACGAAGTTCTATGCGTTTGGTTAGACCAGGTTTGGCCTGTGCTGTCATCATTTTGATTGCAATTGGTTTTTCCCACACATCTGTTCGGTCCATGGTTCTTGCAATGGTATGCACAAGGAACGCTTCAACATCTGGAACCAAATAGGTCTTACTAGCACCTTGTGCTTCCATGACTATTTCCCAACCGGCACGAACATATGGTTCCCAATGCTTCATGCGGATATTTATTCTAGGTGGTAATAATCCTGATTTTATCGCGGTCTTGTTGACTGCGGCATTGATTCACGACACAGGCAAAATGACTGGCTGGCGGTTTCCAGTCTGGGTCAAATACATTTCTAGATTCGCCCCTGCCACCACACTGGCTGTAAGACACAAAACCTCGAGCATTGATCTGCATCCAATCAACACCAGCATAACATGGCTTTCCTGTGTAGATAGGATCTGTTGAATTGGCGGTTGCTAGACTCACATAATTGGGATCTGCTTGACCTGGTAGCAAGGGCTCTGTGTTGTCCTGCCATATATCAGGACGGCCATAGATACGATTAACATCAACAAGATCGTATTCTCTATGTGGTTCACCGTCTACACCACGCAACATCTGCTCTTGACATTGATAGCCAAGACTACGGAAACGTTGAACATGATCTCTTGACTCTGTGATTGCACCAGGAGCCAATGGCACAGTGATGGCTATTTGTATGTCTCGACCTTGACTTTCTTCAAATATAAAATCAAACACCTCGTTGTTTTGCCACGGGTGGTAGGTCAGTTCCAAACGATCAATTAAACCCAGAATTGGATAGATTCCAAACCAAGTGTCATCACCACTGGTTTCAAGACAGATGCTGGCAGGGCGTGACTTTATCTTTTTTAGTAAAGTGCTGAGATGAGGATAGTGTAAAGGTTCACCTCCTCCCAGCGTCCAGTGTATCTTGTTATGATGCTGATAGTGTGCCGCTTGTATTTTTTCAATGACTGTTAGATATTGCTCAACTGTTTTATCTAACGCACCATTTTTAAATTCTGCAGGACAGTAACTACACTGAAATGTGCAGTAGCCATTGATAGCCCAACCAACTTCTGAATGTGCCAACTCAATCATGATGATATTTATTGAGTGGTTTAAATTTTACCTTGCGCTCTACGACTCAATCCATCAAGCCAAAGAATAACATCGTCGTTGACCAGTCGTATCTCCATGGCGTCCTGTTCGCCAAACACTCTAAAGTAGCCACCGCCAAAATAGTAAGGCCAGTCTAAGTGATCTTGCAAGCCAATGAGTTGACCAGGCTTAGGAGTCCAACCAGGAGGCATTTGATAACTCCAGTAGCGGAAGTTACCGCGCATGAGGTTGTAACCAAGAGGCGTTAGTCTTAGACCGCGACTGCGACCTGGCACATAGTTTTTAAAAAGGGTGTAAGGGGATAGTTCAACTTCGCCGTCAGGTTTGAGGTTTTGTTGAAGAAAATACTCAGTTATTTTTACCGCTAGATCCATGCTCACTGATCTTGCGACCTTGCTTGAGTTCAACTACAGAAAAGTCTGCGGTCTTAAACATCTTGTTCAAGCGATCTGCTAGATTAAAAGCATGGCCAGGATTTGAGAAACTTACCTTCTTATATTTGGGTCCAGGATAGGAAACCAAACTGTTTAAGGTGCGTAGGTTGATGGGCTTGTCTTGATAGAAGACGGCATAAATTGCGTCAGCACTCAATACTTCCTCTGCCTTGTAGGAGCGGGGATTAACGTTGCTGAGAAGAATAGTAGGTTTGGGTCTGCTCATGATACTGTTATTTATGAGCAGAAGCGAATTAAAACTTGCTTTTAAATCGTGAGTCTTGGTAGTTTTATTTCAAACCCTGTGCCAAAACTAACCACACAAGTTATTTCATTTTTCTCTAGAAACGTGGCCAATACAGTCCAGTTTCCTGTCTTGCCATTGACCCAAAAACTCATTAAAAACTTGGCATTGGTGGTGTTTTGTATAGCACCTGAGATAATGGACTGTTCTCCGCGCTTGACCAAATCGTCACGAATAGCGTTGGTTTCACCACAATACCATTTGGTTTCTATATCAAAACTTTTGGCATTGGCTGAACACAATGTCAAGAAGAATGCTACTATTCCAATCAGCAGTTTATCCATAGGTAGCGTTTAACCATTCAGTGTGATGTTGAGCCGAGTCTACAGCCTTTTGCATGTTATGCCGCCCACAGAACTTGATAAAGTGCGGACCCACTGATGGTTTCTTAGGCTGTTGAACAGCAGTGGCAATGGTTTCGTCTAAGATAGACTTGATGTTGCTGGGTTGTGCTCTAAGGTCAATGATTGAACGATTGCGTTCGTAGTCATCGCGCACCAAGTGTTCGACACCTTCATGGTCGGTCCAACGTTGCAACATTAGATTGTTCCACATGAATCCTTTGTTGTTGCGATCAGCATAGGCTTCTTCAAGTCCAACCTTGTTCTTAGAACCTCGAGTTCTAACACCCGGGTATGCAGAGAAGATGTTGTCACTGACATCACCTCGCATGCATTTTTCAAACAACATCCAGTCGGGGTTAGGAGCAGGTTTGACTTCCTTGGTTTTCTTGTCCACGACTGCTCGCCCTTTGTCGTCATAGTAACCTTCGTATGTTGTTAGCACACCAGCAATGCCGTTGTAGAGTTGAACGTTGGTGGCAATCAGTTGCTCAAAATCACTGTCACTAGATACAATTGTATGATTGTCGTTGGGATGAAGATCAATCCAACGTGCGATCAAATCGTCGGCTTCAACCTGAGCATGTCGTAGCACAGTGATATTGGTCTTGGATTCCAAGTATTCTCTGAACTCGTCAAAACTCTTCCAAAATAATTCATCTTCAGCCTGCTCCTTGGAAGTTTGAGCCGCACGGGCTTCGCTTCGCTGAGCCTTGTAAGGACGGTAGACGTCCTTGCGCCAACTGCGACCTTCAAAGCAGAACACCACATGGCGACCTTGGCGCTCTCGCCATTGTTTCAGCACAGAGGAAAGGATAATGTGATAACTCATGGCCACACGCTCTTCTGGATCGCCGGAGCGGATCACATGGCGGGCACGGAAGAAAAGATTAGCGGCGTCGACAATAAGATAACTCATGCAGTAATTCTAACACGAGTAGACTTAAATGTCAACTGGATTTTTGACTTTTGTTGCGAGTTTGGATACGACCCGCATCGGCTACAAAATTGCCTTCGGCAATTTGGTCCATGCTGATGTTTCTACAAAGTTCAGTGAACCACATGTCTACAATGGCTTCAGCGGTAGGAGCATTGTAACCATGAGCCATTAGATAGCGCACAAAGGCCGGATTCCACTCAAGTTCAAAATAACCTTCTTTGGGATTGTTTGGGTCAATATGGGCCTTGACAACATTGACCCAAGGATCAGGACTGTCGCGCATGCGACGTGCATCATTGTTTTTTATAAAAAGATTTTTAAACCAGTTTAGCATTTTTGTGCGTTTGATTGGGTAACATTTTTAATAAGGAACCATATTTTTCAGTCTGGGTATCTTCAAGATACCAAAAAAAGTTTTGGCCATCGTTGGTTGCATACGCCCTTGTGTTATATATGCTGGTAATGAAATCATGTTTTTCCTTAATGTCTACATTTGATAACAAGGTAGTTTTGCCAGCAACACCAATGAACTGTAAATTTAAATCCTGAATGGCCTCTAAAAATAAAGCCAACTGGCTAGGATGCTCAGCGGCAATGTCGTCAACTGCTATCACAGCATTCTTGTTTAAAAAGTCTTTGACCAACAGTTTCAGTATGGCCAAATTATTTTGAAAATTGCTGGCTGATAGGTCAAAAGAAACAAAGTCAAATTTGGTCCCTGCCAGGTTAGCAATATTTTCTGTGATTTGAACTATGTTGGGATACGATGCTTGGAACTTAGTAGCAACACCACGAATCACTGATTCTAACATTTTAGGGTCAGTGGGTATTGGAAATTCTTTGAGAACGCCCCTGGCACTGGGATTTCTTACACTTCCGCAGAAATCTCGGATCACATCTGACAGATGTGGATTGTTTGGATCGTAGTTTAGATTGTGTTGTTTGGTAAGTTTAAAAAAGGAAAAGTCATCTACCAAATACCATTGAGTTTTACCGCAATGATCACTGGAAACCAGTTCCAGCAGATCTTCAACCATCATTGGCAATGCGCCATAGTAACAGCCTAGATCCAAAAGAGTGTTGGGTTGAAACAAATGTGTCAGTTGAGCAAATACAACATTATTAAGGTATGTAGGAGTAACAGGCCCAGACAATTGCATGGATGGGTTCTTTAAAAGTATAGGCAAAGTAAACCGCAGATACTTTGTATCAAGGGTGTGTTTAATTTTCATCAAATAAATTTTGTTCTCGAACTTTGATTTCTTCCAACACTTGTTCGCGCTGATGGTTGGTGTATTCATACCATTCACTGCGCTCTTTGAAAGTTCGAAAACAAGCAATACAAAAATCACCATCAACTACACAAACACCCTGGCAAGGGTTGGTGTTGTTGGCATGTTCAATGTCGTTGTTAACCATGTCGGTCATTGTAATCGTCCTGGCATTCATAAGGTTTGTTTTTTTTCTTGGTCGTGGTTTTTTTCTTAAAAACTACTCTCAACCACCAACTTTTTTTAGCAGGTAGTGCGGGGGTGAATCCAGCAAACCTAAGACTTTCTACAGCACTACTAATATAGCATTCAGGGCAATGACTACCCCAAGGCACTTGTGTTATCTTATTTCCGCAGAGATGGGTCCAAGTAGTGTTATTCATCTGCGTATGTAGCCTTTCTAACAGTTTAAATTAGATCTTAGTTTCAAGTTCTTTAACGGTGTTGACAATAGCACCAGCAAAATTTAATGCAGATTGCTTGTCCAACAGCATGTGATGTTCTTGTTTGTGAACACCATGAATCAAGATATCCCATACAGCACGAAGTCGTGCCGGCCAATTCTTCCAAAATTCTTTGGTCCAAGTAGTGACATAAAAACTAACTTCTACGCTAGAAATATCTTTTTCTTGCTGAACTTCAATCCACATCTTTACAGCATGATCGTCAGAAGAGCAATCACATTCTACATTAAAGACTTGGGCATCACCAAAGGCATGATCAATACTGATGCCTTGGGCTGGAGTTTGTGCTTTCATTGGGTTTCCTCCTGTGTATCCTGTGCCAAACATTATTTTCCTCCTGTTGTGTAATCTTGATCTTCGTCTACTGCCTCGCAATCTCTGCGATGTGTGAGCATGAACATGGTCATCTCAGGACTATCGCTGTCAATACAAAATCTAGTCCAGGATATGCCAGGCATATGTGCTTCAAGTTTAATTTTGTTTTCGCGCAACCATTCAAGCACATCAACAAAACACGGATTATGCGAATAAACACAAAATTGTTTGATCACTTTCTTCCCCAGTCTATACGGCTCCATAGTCTATCATATAGGTAATATGATGTCATCCACACACAATTGATAACAAAGGTAGGCAACAATGCCTGTATCATGCTTTGTCCGGTGACCAACAACATCACATAGGTTGACAGTATCACCCATATCCTATAGATGATGGTTTTGACCAGTGTTCTGGTTCTGGTTTCTCTTACTTGCCCCAACCATTACCCCAAATATCCACATGCAGTCTAGGACTATAGTTGTAGCCACGCCTGAGTGCTTCATCGGCAACATTGATACGATTACCATCATACACACTAACAACACCACCCACAGGCATCACATACACAGGACCTGAGAACCCTGCATGACGATATTCAGCCACCGCCTGATCTACTTCGTCAAAGTGTTCTAGAGATTCTACCACAAACTTCAAGTAGGTAAAACCCAACCAATTGTAAGATTTTACCACATCAGGCTTGACAGCATCTTCCCAGCGTTCGCCACTGGCCGACAGTTTGGGACTTACACTAAAAGTAACAGTATTCCAATTTCGACCAGTCAGTTCACTTTTCCATCGATACATGTATTCAATGAGTTCTTGATACAAGGGTTGAGTGCCGTTGGTTTCAAATGTGATGTTACACAGATCTTGCATGCCAGGTTGACTCAGCAAGTCAGCATATTCTCGTTGCCAGCCCAGCATAGGTTCGCCACCGGTGATCACAAGATGAACATCATTGCCATTACGTTGTTGCCAATGTTGGTTTGGAGTCAATGCCAATAGACGTCGAGCCACTTCTTGATTATCATATGTGGGGCTTAGATGTTTGAATGCTGGATGCCAACTAGCATAACTGTCACAGCCTGTGCTCACCAGTGGCAGTTCTTCAAAAGTTTTGTAGATACCAACATTTTGTGCAATAGGTTCTACTTCCTTGGTCTTCTCTCCTTTTCTCAGGCCAAAGCCTGCACATTGGAAATTACAACCAAAGGTTCGTAAAAACACACTAGGCACACCAACAAAGCGTCCTTCGCCTTGTGCAGAGTAAAACAGTTCGCTAATTTTAAGTTTCATAGATTCTTGACCACCTTTTTAACTTTTCAAACTTGCGTTGCTTGGCAAGTTCGATATCATGTTCGTTGACTATATTGTGTAATTTTAGCAGATCTATTGCCGCTTGTAAATCCCCTACTTCTTCGGTTAGGCGTTTGCGATTAGATCCACCTTCCTTGAGATGAGTCTCGTCAATGCCAAACCTACGGATCTTACAGACCATTTGGCTGACTTCGGCACATTCTTCCTGTAGCACCGTTAGGATTTCTTCTTCTCGAGTCATGTTATTCATTTTAGAAATATATCGTTGACTTGTCGATTCACACGGATAAAGGTTGTGCATTTAGGCAGTTGCTTGAGTGTTGGTGCACCAACATAAGTGCAGGTGCTACGCAGGCCACCAAGTAGATCCAGCACAGTGGCATTAACACTACCTCTATAAGGAATTGACACAGTTCGGCCTTCACTGCTACGATATTGTGCCACACCACCGTTGTGTTTGTTCATGGCAGTATCACTGCTCATTCCGTAAAATGTAACACGGCCATCTTTTACTTCACCGCCACCTTCATCGTGTCCTGCCAACATTCCGCCAAGCATGACAAAATCTGCGCCTGCTCCAAATGCTTTAGCCACATCACCTGGACAAGTGCAACCACCATCAGCAATGATATGGGCACCGAGGCCATGTGCCGCATCAGCGCATTCAATGATCGCAGAAAGTTGCGGGTAGCCAATCCCAGTTTGCATCCGAGTCGTGCATACCGATCCCGGTCCAATTCCAACTTTGACAATGTCGGCTCCTCGTAAAATAAGTTCTTGGGTCATATCAGCCGTGACCACGTTGCCGGCAATGATAGTGTGAGAACTAAACGTTTCTCTGACACTATGAATAAAATCGCCAAAGTGCTCGCTGTAACCATTGGCCACGTCAACACAGATAAAATGAATTTCAGGATAGGCTGTTAGAATTTGTCTAAGTCTACTAAAGTCTTCTCTGCTGGTTCCTGTGCTGACAGCAAAATACTTGCCACCAATGGTAGTCACAATGTCATGTAAATCATCAGGCTCGTGGTTTTTAATTAGACAAGTAAACAGCCCGTGTTCGTGCAATGACTTAGCCATACCAATAGTGCCAACTCCGTCCATGTTACTGGCCATGACAGGAACACCAGTCCATTCAGTTTGACTATATTTAAAACGATAGCGACGTTTGAGATCAACTTCTCGTCGACTTGACAATGTGCTACGCTTGGGACGAATCAGCACATCACGAAAGTCTAGTTTGATATCTTCTTCAATACGCAATTTAAATTTCCAATACTAATTCAGGATTCCACCCAGATACTTCACCCCACGATTCATAACCGCGAGGATTGCACACTACTCTAGTATTTCCTACCAGGTAGTCAGCGGGTTGATGCATATGACCGTGTGTCCAAAGCACAACTTCTGGATGATCTAAAATAAACTCACTGAGGTCACTGGCATAGCCACCATTCATATGGAAGTCGTTTTTATAGCGAGCATCAACGCTGTGATATGTAGGCGCATGATGACCCACAACAACAACCTTTTTGGTGCTACCTTGTTTGCGAAGATCATCCAACACATTCTTAAAGTATTCTTTGGTTCTCATGTGTCGTTCTATGACATGGGCAGGACGCAGTCGTGTATAACCTGCAAGATCATTACGAATAATTCTAAAGTCATTCATCTTCTCAGTGATAGAATGTTGAGTCAATGGATCACCTTTGTTCATATCTGTCCAGAGGGTTCCACCAACAAATACAACATCGTTGATTTCAACAGAGTTTCTTTCAAGGAAGTGAATATTGTTAAACTTAGCACATTCACTGCGAATATGCTCTACAGTTGCAAAGAACTTGCCATGATAGAATTCGTGATTGCCTGCAACATAAATCACATGCGGAAATTGAAAACTCACACGCCGGAGAAAGTCCCTAAATCTTAGAGCAGTGGCTTGGCGCCGACCAAGATCAGCCAGGTTAGCATTGCTATACATCTTGAAATCTATTTCAGGATGGTCGTGTAAGTCGTTGCCAATGAGAATGTCGCCAGAAAGGATCAAAACATTTGTGTCGCCAACATTGCGAATGTTAATGTCTGAGAATTCTAAGTGCAGATCACTAACTAGTTGAATCTTCATTGTGATTTCCTGATTCAAGTTTTGCCAAAGCATTGAGTCCATTTACTGGAATACCATCTTCGTCTACGATTCCAAATCCATCAAATACAAATCCACAGCCCTTGCAAAAATCTTCAAACATCTGTAGAATTTCACCTAAGTCTCCTTCCTTGTGATCTACCATGATGGTTCTATGTCCATCATTGTAGTAAAAGAACCACTGCGGCTCAACGGGATCGACTTCTAGTTCGGTGCTGGATTTTTCCAGTTGTTTGACAATACTGTTCCATGGATCAATTTTTTGCATCTCGTAGTTTCCGGTTAATGTTCAACATCTGTTCTAACATTGTAGCATCAATTCCATTATTTTGCAACTCTGTTTTGTAAGTTATGGAGTCTTTTGGAAAACAATGTCCACCAAACCCACGTGATCCATCTGGGCCTGGTGTGTCCCAATGAGTTGATCCTAGCCTAGGTTCATTACGCAACACTCCAGCCACATTGGCATAGTTGATATCATATGATTCACACAATTCTCGCAATTGGTTGGCAAAGACCACTTTCATAGAAAGGAAAGTATTGGTGGCCAACTTCATTGCCATGGCTTCTTTGGCTGATACTGTAAACACAGTGGTTCTAGGCATTAGATCAAAAGTTGTTGCAAATGTTTCGGCATGACGGCCTCCCAGCACAACAAGTTTGGGGTTAACAGCATCTTCTTCCCAATGATTGGCTCGAATAAATTCAGGCCAAACAACAAATCTATCTCCCAACACTTTTTCTAGTTTATCAATGGATTCTAAACTCAGTGTGCTACGAACCAAATAGTTTCCTGCAAATTTGTGCAGTTCTGCATTGCGAATGGCCTTGAATACAATTTCGTCATCATTGAGACCATTGCTACCCAATGGACTAGGAACACAAATTACACACCATTGCGCTTGATCAAACCGCTCACTGCGAATATTCAACGGAGGATCGTCAAACTCAACATCACCTACTTCGGTATGCCATGTTAGAAACTTTTCTGTGGCCTTGCCAACAAATCCTCGACCTTTGATGATTACCATGCTTGCCCTTTTAAAATATATTCAGGATACTTTCTAATACTGTAGTCTAAAAGAGGTTCTAACCTAGCAATGTCAATCCATCCCTTGATAACAACTAGAATTTTTCTGTAGGCAGGATTAAAATCAGCGGCATGTAAAAACGATTCGTTGTTCCAAGCAAAGGTATTGGTATCACTGGGTAGTTTGACATATAGACGGCGTGCTTCTTCAACATCTGTATGTGGTTCAAACTCGCTGGCGCCGGCAAGCCAAAATGTTTCCCTAGTATTTTTATCATCGAGCATAATTCTAATTTCTGTAGGGAACCGCATCTTACCATCAAGGCTGGCAGGCATGTTGCCATCATAGTGCAAAGGTATAGTTCTATGAGCACTCCAAAATCTAATAGATCTAGTTTTAACAAACGGTAGTTGCTCGAGAATATTTTTGATAAAATTAGGATTAGTGTCAATCATTGGTTGGCAGATTTTAGATCCCCATGCACCTTCTTTGTATAGTTCAGGCAACTCATAAATGCTCATCCCATCCCATTGCGTATGGTCGATGCTAGGGTTAGTGTTTCCTACAGCACCTCGATCAATGTGATTGCGCCATACACGTTCTTTTTCATTATTCCAGATGTGCCAAAAGTCTGACCAAGAGTCAGGTTCAAACTTTGGTAATGCCAATGGCAATGCCGCAATGCCCGCATACTTTTGTGTCAAACGCGGGCATTCGGCAAGGTCAATCAGTTGTTCTAGTTTTTTATAATCAACTTTCATTCTTCTAACAAATGCCTTTTTTCTTTGACATGCTTGAATTCTTCTGCAGATTCAAGTTCAGGTTTGTGCTTGGTAATAACAGGCCAAGACTTGGACAGACGCAGGTTGATTTCAGCCCAGGACTTATCTTCAAGTGTGTTGTCATCAACAATGGCATCAACAGGACATTCAGGAATACAAACGCCACAATCAATACACTCGTTGGGATCAATTACAAGAAAGTTAGGACCTTCATAAAAACAATCTACTGGACATACCTCTACGCAATCTGTATACTTGCACTTGATACAGGCTTCGGTAACGTAATGACTCATTGGTGTGAACCCCAATTAGTTTTTGCAGTATCTTTGTCTATATTGCGACGCTTGCCGGCTAGGCCTAGCATAGCACGATATTCTTGCCAGGCGGCCTGCACCATTGGATCCTGTTCAGTATCACCTGAAGGAAATAGATCTGCCCATACACATTCTTCCATGATCTTGCCACGGTGTCGGCCAAAATCTCTGGGCTGGTGAATCTTGCCCGATTCCCATAGTTGAACAGCAATATCGTGACAACGCTCTCGATCCAAACCAAAGAGGTAATCATCTCTGTAGAGGTAATCATCTACTAGAGAATCAAGCCTACTACGGTCGGTTTTGGTGCCCGATACAATGACCACAACATCATTGATGTCTACATCGCCTTTAACAATATCGCGAATGCAACGACCGTAACTGAAACCAATTTTCATAGTGTGCTCCTATTCCACCACGACTCCCAAGGAAAATCAATCCAAACATCATTTTCAAGTTTATTTACTGACATACCAGCAAAGTCGCTGGTTTCGTCGCTGGCTTCATTGTCTACAAGACTTGCCCAGCGTATTTCGTCGTGCCAGAAATTTTCTGTAAACATGTGATCTACACCAGCAACAGAACTAGCCCAATCTTCTTTAAGCCATGCTTGTGTGGCACCCGAGTCATTGATATCGTCAACCAACAAAATGTTTTTACCATCTAACACCATTTCTGGTGCCCATGTTAGGCTTTCACATTCTCCGCCGTCACGCAAACTTACCTTGACACTGGCATGCGGAACGTTCAAGTAATGACTCAACATTACAGAAGGAACTAGACCACCTCGATCTACACCAATCACAAGATCAGGACGCCAGTCTGATGTTTGTATTTGTCTAGCAATCTCTTGTGCTAAATGTTGGATATCTTGCCAACTCAATGATAGTTTATTGCTCATAGGTCTTCGTTAAGTTTACGATCAGGTCCGCCTAACAGTTTTTCCAATACTTTATACTCATCGTAGAGTTCTTTAAGCATGGGATACTTTTCGTGCAATTCAAAATTAGGTGTAATAATCAGCAAACGCTTTTTAATAGTTTCAACAACGTCTGCTAGTTCTTCAAGGTCAATTCTCTTACCATTGGCGGTATTGATTTCATTGACACCACTGATAGAATTAGTTGGCATGCTACTAATACCGCCAATGGTGACACCACTGATAGAATTAGTTGGCATGCTACTAATACCGCCAATGGTAACACCACCTAAATCAATGGTGTCAGTGATGGTGTCAGTGATGGTATAAACTGAGCCTGCGGTATTACATGTGGTAGTAACATTGGCAATGTCAATTTCCTGTGCAGTAAATCCTGAAGACATGTTAGCGCCATCAATGGACCATGTAAATTCTAGTGGCTGGACGCTGTCAAGTTTCTTTTGCTCATTGTCCATTATGCCCTCTTGCAAGCATTGACAATGTTCATGAACTCTAAACGCACACTAGGGTCTGACTTGAATACACCACCAATCTTGCTGGTCACCGTAGATGAACCAACATCCTCAACACCACGGCTTTTGACACAGTAATGCTGAGCATCCATGACCACAGCAATGTCGTTAGTTTCTAGAATGAACTGTAGTGCGTGATAGACCTGCTCGGTAAGGCGTTCTTGAATCTGTGGACGCTTGGCAAAGTATTCAACTACACGGTTGATCTTGCTAAGACCTAGAACTTTTTGCTTGGGGATATAGGCCACAGTGGCCACACCATCAATCACAACAAAGTGATGTTCACAGTTACTCTGCACATTGACGTTGCGTTCAATGACCATTTCATCGTATTTCATCTTGTTGTCAACTGTGGTGCATTTGGGAAATGCATCGTAGTCAAGGCCCCAGAAGATTTCGTTCACATACATCTTGGCCACACGCTTGGGGGTTTCAATGAGACTGTCATCGCTGAGATCTAGACCAAGAGCCTGCATGATCTTGGTAAAGTGACCTTCAATGAGATCAATCTTTTCTTTGCGATCTAAGGTGTTGGGTTCTGTTGGAGTTTCTACTCCGCACTTGACCAGGTGCTCGTGAACCAGTTTGCCCAATTCGGGGTCAGTTTTAGTTTTGTTGTATGACATAGTTATCCTTCCTTACGCGGATATGATTTTTGAAAATGTTGCTACCTTTGTGTAGCAAGCCTATTTATCAAATTCATTGTTTATTATACGCTCATTCTGCTCTTTAATCAACACTTCGGCTGGCCAAACTAGCAAGAAAAACATCATATCGTCTCGATGTTTAAAATGGATCAAAGTAGTGTAGTCCAAGTGAGCATACATATCTCCAGTTTTGTTTCTTGTAAGTTGGCCCAAGGATCGCCAGTCCAATGGCTGTCCACGAAAATTAGTAGCAGTCCAACGGCGTCCACAGTTGTCTACCAACCATCGACGAACCACACTTAGATTTGACAACGGTGAAACAAGTTTTACCGAGTGCCAGACTTGATTTTTTATTGACATCAGTGACTAGCAAAAAAATCTGATTTCCTTAGGTCGTCCCAGCCACCAATAAGTGTTTCATCAATAAAAATCTGTGGAACAGTCCGGGCCGCAGGAATTCGTTCTAACAGCATTTCTCTTGTAACACCGCTGTGACCAATTTTGTTTTCTGTAAAGTCCATGCCCTTACTGCGAAACCAGTTCTTGGCCATGTCGCAATAAGGACAATTGTCCTTGCTCCAAATTTCAATTTTCATTTTATTTTCTCCACTTCAGATTCATAGACTCTTCGTCTTAGACTACTAGAACTAAAACTATGATCTCGACCATTAAAGTAAAGTTCAATTCCTCGTCTATGGCAAATTTCTCTACCGGTAAATTCCTTGCCCTCATACTCGACACCTAGAATACGCACATTAAGTGGCAAGGTTAAAAGCAAATCTTCGAGGTCTTTTTCTGTATTGTAGATCCAAATCTCATCGACATATTTACTTCCTCTCAGTTGCATCTGCCTCTCAACAACACTTTGCACTGGCTTGTTTTTGCTAGGACGATCAAGTGTTGGGTCGTTTTGTAGTCCAACAATTAAGTAGTCGCATTGGGTCTTGGCTTCTTGTAGCATGGCCACATGACCTGCATGTAAGAGGTCAAATGTTGAACAGGTGAATCCCACTTTCATAGTTATGCGTAGTGTCGATAGGTTTTGCTATTATACCAAGCCCAACTAGTTCTAACAATATTTTCCAGGCGACTGTTTTCTGCTTTCCAGCCTGCCCAGTTTTTGAACTTCTGAGGACTTGCTACTAGAACTGCAGGATCTCCTGCACGTCTAGGGCCAGTATGAATCAATAGTGTGCGACCAGTGATGCGTTCAACTTCAGCAATGACTTCTCGAATACTGTAGCCGCGACCTGAACCTAGATTAAATTCTTGAAATGGTTCTACAAAGTCTGATGCAATGAGTGTGGCATCAACATGTGCTCGGGCAATATCTTCTACATGTAGGTAATCTCTGACACAAGTGCCATCAGCGGTGCTGTAATCTTCGCCATTGAGCGTAAACACACCGCCCGAGATCAAACTCTCCATCAATCGTGCAATTACATGAGTAGCCTGTTTGATTTGCCCATGACGGACCTGAGCGTCGGCACCACATGCGTTGAAATATCTCAATACCACAGCCTTGAAACCATAGGCACGAGCACAGTCTCGGATAACCTGCTCGGCCATAAGTTTACTGTGACCATAGGGACTGATAGGCAGTTTGTTGCTTTCTTCCGTGAGCATTTTATTATCAATGGGATTACCATAGGTAGCCGCTGAACTAGAAAATACAAAAGTCTTTGTCCAGCCCTTGTCTGCCAAATTCTTCATAAGTCTGGCAGTATTACCTACATTATTCATGTAGTAGGTTCCTGGATCCTGCATGCTAGGACCAACAAGACTAGTGCCAGCAATATGAATCACTGCTTTGGCATCTTTGCTTTGAACGGCTGTGGAAAACAAACCCGAAGTAAAATCTCCAGGAATGGTCACATCAATGTGTTCACGAATCCAAGGACTTAGGTTAGTATTACGATCACAACCAATGATCTTGTAGCCCTGGTCTTTGAAACGGAGAACTGTTTGGCCACCAATGTAACCATGGCATCCAGTTATGCCAATCCACTTATCTGTCATAGTGTGTAGAGTTTATATTTTGTTTCGCTGACATGATCGCGATAACGATTGCCTGAGCGATTCCATTGCTGAGCCTTACACCCCATACCACCTTCTGCTACGGTTCCAGCAGTTTCCATGATATCTAGAATGCGATCAATGGTGCTGTTGTTCCAATCACTGATTTTTCCCATGTTGGCACTTGGTTGATATAATAGCACATCGAGTTTTGCTAATGCGTCTTCCATGCTCCATGGAACATACATACGAGTGTAATCGTTGGCAAATGTTTCTGGGAAACTGCGATAAGCAGGATACAGCACATTGCAACCAAGCGCATCGGCCTCGCTTACAGTATTGCTCACCCAGTCTTGTAGCGCACAGTTAAACAACACACGACTATCATTTACAATAGCATAGTATTGATTCTTGTTCAAGTCCTTGCGTATCTTTAACTTACCTTCTGATTCCATCTGATACGCACGATCCAAATACCTTTGGTTATTGCTACGCAACGGTCCACCACTTAGTATGGCAAACTCAACACCGCTTTTGGGATTACGGCGATGGTATTCTTCAATTAGATTCATGAAGAAGTCTGGTTGCTTTTCTTGATCAAACCTAGCGGCAAATACCACACGCAAGGCTCGTTGATCAAACCTACGAATCTCAACAGGACCACCAACTCGTTCAATGACTTCGTCTTTGCCAAATGCCAAACCACTAATGTTATAGATAGGAGCAGTCCAGTTTGCAATACGCATATGAGCAACCATCTCTTCATTAGTGGCAAGAACACCTGTAGCAAAACAATTGACCATTTGTTCATAAGTTGACATCCACTTGCTCATACCCCATACATGAACAAAGTCGTCTGGGTCAATGGCCTGTGCTAGGCAACGCACAAAGACTCTTGGTCGCTGGTTAGCCGGAATTTGATCCATGATGTATGGAAGCGATTCAATACCAGGTTGGAACATGTCTTCAAAATAAACAACATCCTCGCCAGTGACTTCACCACTTCGCATCATTTGAACCAAGTTCATCATCTGACTCATACCAAAGTAACTGCGGCCATGTGCGTCTAACACTTGGCCTACACTGATTGCTTTGGTATTGTCAATGGTCTCACCTGGAACAACAACATAGTTGATGCCGCGGCGCTCGAACACCGCTTCATTCCATTGCTGTAGTTGTAGCGTATATCTACCCTCATAGGGCTCTAATCCCATGTAGTAGAGTTTACGCATTGGTGTCCTCACGATCCAAGCGGTTAGGCATACAACACATACCGTCAGCAGTATGCCTAGTGATTGGTGCCCAGGCACTCTTGTAAAGACCCACGTGGATCTTTAGCACCTTAGGTGTGCGCTCAGGTGTGCCCTGAATATGGAAAGTGTAGGTAAAACTACGCGAACCTGTTTCTTCGTTGGAACGAAGTTCCGGCGCTTCAATCCTAAATTCGTGAATATGCTGGTCACGAAGTAGATCTTGTAGATACTGCTCATAGAGCCTTGTTGGCAACATAGCCAACTCCTCTGTTAGAACTCCATCATAGAGTTCTGAGATCTTGAGCAGATCAAACTTGATATGAGCCAAGTTCAATGAACTACGTCGGGGTTGATTGTAATTGTTACGATTGTCAAAACGAACGTTAGGCTTGTTAATCATATTGCCGTAGGCAACCATTTTCGCCATCCTCTGAGACTTCGATCCAAACAGATCGGTTAGTGAATTGTGCTGAAATTTTAGCATAGAGTTCGTCTGCTATCATTTCGCACGACTTGTGATTCAGTTCAAGTGTGCCAGTGGAATATAATTTTTCCAACCAGCGTTTGAACTGAATAAATTCCACATCACGGTCATCGTGAAAAACTTGTAGATAGACCTTGAAGTGGAAAATATGTCGATGTGGGCTTGCAAGGAAACTCACATCAAATTCATCCCCAGTGGCTAACGTAGGCCTGGTTGCCGCCGCAGGGTAACAGTGAATTCCTTCCTTGCGGAACGTTACCCAAATCATGTCTTTGGACATGTTATTCCTTTTTAATCAATATAGTTGTTGGCTTTGAGATAGATCCACATCTTCCAATCAATTGCTTGAAGGAATTTGAGGACCTCTTCCATTTTGGCATTAAGTTCTGCAATGCCAGCATCATTAGAAGTTGCTGGCGTTGCTGGCGTTGCTGGCGTTGCTGGTGCTCCCTCCCGCGCCGCAGGCTTTGCATCAACTGGTGCTCCCTCCCGCGCCGCAGGCTTTGCATCAACTGGTGCCGCTTCTACCGCAGTCTTTTTGGGCAAGGGCTTTCGCACTACCGGCTTAGTGAGATTACCAACTTGAATATCTTCGCTCATAGTATTTCCTTTTAAAGTGGACGATCGTTTTTGTATTCATCCCAAGAAGTAAAACGCTTGCGGTCAATTAGTTCATTCACCTGCCAGCACCAAACACCTGGGTTCGTTTCATCAAAACCAACATCATCGATCTTGATAGTTGTATTGTAATTAAGCAATTTGATGTATGGGATTTTAACCGAAATCATTGGAATGAACCTATGATTGTCATTGAGACCACCGTCAAGAAGACCATTAAGTTGGCCGGGTTCGAGATCGAGGGTGGCAAGAAACCCTGCGTCCATAACGTCGGTAATCATACGCTCCCATCCAGTCCATCCATCATAATCCTTGTTGCCAAGATTGAAACTCATGTTTGCACCAAAGTAGACATGCTCACATCCTTCTTCAGTTGCCATACGAATCACTTCCTTGGCATCCTGTAAACCTACAACAAACAATGTGAGTTTGTTATATGCTGGTGACTTTTCAACTTCAAGTCCCACAAACATTTTAACCTGATCGCGCTCGCCATCTGCATAGTTACGCATGAAATTGTTAGACATGTGCTTATACCTTTAATGAGTTTTCGAGTTCTACAAGACGTTCATCGTCAGGATTATCAAAGTCGCCGGCTTCGGCTCCATCAACAATTACTTCATCGTCACCAGAATCAAAGATATCCTGGACTGCTTCTGCGCCCGACTTGCGAGTCTTACGACCTGAGAACTCGGCAAGCAGTAGCGAACACTGGTCCAGTAACTTCATTGGTTCTTGGCTACGAAATACTTGGTGAACTAATTCCATAACGTATAATACATTACGTGGCACCCATAAGTCAAGTTGTCCTTCCTGGCTACGTTGCTTGGTTCTTCTCCAATCTGCGGGATTAGGCCTAGTAAGGCGCCAAGCAACATCAGCCAAGGCGTTGGCTCGTTGAACCGACTCAATGTGTTGGTAAACATTGTGACCCATAATCAGGCTGTATGAGAAAGTGTCCCAAGAAGTCTTGGCAACCTTGCCATTCTTGTTGGCCTGACCCGGCTTGTAGTAACAAACATCTCCTATGGTGATGCGCTCACCAATAGGGCTATTCCAAGTCCAAGGAATAGTAGAGCCACTGAGATCGCGGTTGTCTACACACTTCTCCATCACATAAGTGAACCTATCGTTGCTGTGAACGTGTTGAGTATAACTCAATCCATACGCCGTGGCAACAAATGGACTGGCGCAGTCATATGTGACCATCATGTTGGGATTCACTGTTTCACGCAAGGCTCGTTGAACCGCAGTTAAGAAGATGGCAAATTCTAGGCGACTGGTGCCCAAGACGTGGATTACATCGTGACCTGGGGCCAACATGCCTTCATCACGCATTTGGATTAGTCGGCGCAACAACAGGTGTGCATCCTGCATGTTGTTACCACCCATGGCCCAACCTTCAAAAGGAAAGTGCTTGACATTATCATACCAAATGTCTGCTTCCTGGTTGTTTGAGCCTTGTAGCACATTCAAGAACTTGGTCTGATGCTTGCGATTGGCCAGGAACCAAGCATTGTTATAAAGTGTGCCATCCAAACATTCTTGAAAACTCTTAAGACCTGTGCGTTCGTTTAGTGGAGGTCTTGCCGCCCAAGTAGGAATATCAAGAACCATGCTATAATCAGCAGTATGCTCAAGCCAGTTGAGAATCTGGCCGCGAGTCTTGTCAGCCGATCCTTTGTATCCTGCATCACCGGGTTTCTCCATGAAGTTTTCCCAGTCAAACTTGATCACACCTTTGGCAATCTGGAATCCACCCGAGTCGCCAAGAATAAAAGTATTCTTGCGATCGCGCTTTTGAATCATTGATTCGTCAGTGTCAGTTTTATTCAAGTCTAACTGAGCATGACCAGCCGAGTAAAGTGCATAAGGATAGTGATAGTAAGCGGCTTCCTTATTAAGGAAGTTCATGCCTTCTATGCCAGTCTCAAATTCCTTGGGCACACGATTAGCAGGAATAGAACCTGGAGAGTTTTGTTCCTTGCTGATAATGGTATTATAGAAGGTTGAGATGCTAGGAAGAAAGATAGCATAGTCTTGGTTCCTAGCCCAAAGATCTACCCTTGTTTTTTTACTGACTGTCATAGTTGTTGGTCTCTAGGCATTATTAGCCCTGTGCCATAATCAAGTATTCGTAAGCAATAACACCAGAATCAAACTCAACTCTAGCAACCTTCTCACTGAGACTGACTGTTGGCGTTCCTTGACTGGCAGTCTTTAGTGCAAGAATCAAAGGTTGGATTGGCAATACCACAGGACGCTTGAGTGTCTGAGTAGTATCAGCAAAGACAAACTTGCCTGAGTGACCGCCGCCTGCGGCACCGCCTAAGGTGAAAATCAACTTGCCATTTTCTGTGGTAGCAGTCAAGTTAGGATCAATATTGGCATAAAGTCCTGCACGAACTGCCAACTCGGAAATCTTATTTGATGCAGGCTGAACAGTCACATCCCACGAAGTGCCCTTGAAGTTACGAGTCTTGGTCTTCATTAGGTTGGTAGGAGTCAATCGATAGTGGTCGTTGTTGCCGTTTTTATCACTGAAAACAAAACGGTCTATTTCGCTCTTAGAGTTAGTGCCAGAGTTAACATTGGCATCTTGATCCTTGTATAGGCCACTGAGACCTACCAAGAAGCCCAGATTCAGCATACCAAACTTCTCAGGAAGGTCAGTAAACGTTTGTGAGGTATTGGCCAATACTGTAAGTGTTGAATCTTCAGGATAGGCTGTGAACTTGGTCTTGTCAGTTTCTTTCTCAACGAGAATTTCTTCAAATGTGCCAAGACTTGCAATGTTCTTGGACACGTCTAACACGATATCTTTTAGCATAAAAGGCTCTCCAGGTTTAATAGTTTGATTATACGGCGGCTTGTGGTAAATGTCAACTGATCTTTAGTCAAAAAGGTCATCAACAAAGCCGCGGTCTTTACTTAGATTTAAATCCCACTTGAGAACACCCAAAAGGTTGTCAATCTTGCTGTCAATGATAGTTTCTTCCATGGCCACATGATCAAATGGCAATTGTTTGAACCAGGCTGGTAGGTTTAACTCGTCAATGGGATAGGCGATTGAGTTGATCTGCATGGGATTACTTTTGAGTTTACACACAATAACTTTTTGGCCATCAGTGATATCCATACTGCGACGATCTGAGAATGCTTCCTTGATACGATTCCAATTGATAGCCGCCATGGCATGACCAATGCTACACTTGCCAGTCTTTTGGTAAACTGAGGTATGCTTGGTCAAATTATTGACTCGTTTTGGTGTGCCTTTTTCCCAGCCAGGACGACTCTTGAATTCCTCACGGAACTGTTTGACACGGGCCATGACTTGATATTGACTTAGACCTTCCAGAGTCATAGTAAGTGCTTCCTCCAAGAATCGTTGCATGAACTCTGGAGTATCGGCTCGCTTCATATCAAGGCCCATGGCTTTAAGTTCGCCAGTGGAGCCGTTGACATCCTTGCGTTTGCCTTCCTTGTCATAGATCAGCACAGCATAACGCTTCTTGGTATGGTAAATGCCCTTACTGGCAACCACTTCACGACCTGCTTTGATGATCTCACCTTGAGACCTTGGGCAATTAAAGGCTTCGGTCATGAATGACGGGAACGTCTCATTGACCTGTTCGGCCACTGTATCATAGATGTTAATAATACTTTCTCGAGTCCACTCCACAGCACCAGACTCAATCTTGTCCTTAAACAACGGATAGGCACTAAAGTAAACTGAGTCAGTGTCACCGTAAATAATGGCTTCGCCAATATGATCCTTGATGCCTGTGAACATTTCATTGACAGCACTAGCCATGTGTTTAGCAATAAGTCGCCCACACAAAGTTGTAGATTGACCCAGTCGCTGATCAAAGAACCTGCTACCTGCGTTCAACAACGCACCATAAGCAGAGTTCAAGTTAATTTTCTTAACCAATTGACGCTTGTCCCAGAATTCAAACTCTTTGGGATCTAAGGCACTCTTGGCTTTGTTTTGCAGTTCTTTACGTTCAGCATACCAGCGTTCCAACAGGCCTGGAATAATACCCTTGCTGTCGTATTTGAAGATGGTGCCGTTGCCGCTGAGCATCAGCGGCCGGCCACCGTGAAACACCAAATCATAGACTTCGGCACTGGACATTTCAGTGCTGGTTCCATTGCTCCAGTCTACAATTTCTGTAGTGCCCACATCACGATTCATTACGCTTTCGTATTCGTAGCAGGCAAACTTGCCTTCCCAGAATTCAGCAACGCCCTTGCCAGCATCAATGTATTCTTGAATGCTTGCTAGAGTTCTAACTTGCCGCACCTGTCCAACAATGGTCTCAGGACTCATGTTCAGCGCACGAATCACCGACGGATACAGACTGTTGATGTCCATAGACCCAATCCATTCGTGCATGCCTGCCTTGGGCACAGCCACATAAGCACCTGCCGCGGCATTGTCTAAGCCTGATCCTCGCTGTGGACGGTCTGGCACTACCATACCTAGGTCATGTGCTTCATTGATCAGTGCTTGGTCAGTAACAGCCACAGCACCCAATGTGGCTCTGAGACCCACTGTGTTAGCGTGTGCAATCAGATTAGTTAGATCAATAAACTTGAGTTTGGCATCCAGTTTCTTTAATAGCACAACGTCTTGCCTGTTATAGGCAATAAACTTTTCGTAGTCGTTGTTGTAGAGTTGGTCCAGTGTGCCCTCATAGGGAATCTTTTTCTCACCAATCTCATATTCACCAATGGCATCCAGGCGATAGGTATGCATCTCGTGATAGTTGTATTTTCTATACAGTTCAAGATAATCGAGATGCACACGACCAATGGTGTCATAGGTTTCTAGAATCTTACCATACTTTTCAAACTCTCGACGTTTGGGAAACTGATTCCAAAGACACATACGACGAGTATGTTCTCGGCTCAGCATCCTAGTAATGCGGTTAGTCATGTAAGGGATATCATAGCCCTCTGAGTTCCAACCCGACAATATGTCTGCGTCTTCAATAATGTCTAACCACATCTCCAACATCTGTGCTTCAGTTTCGCAGAGTATGGTATCATCAAACTTGGCCACAATACTTTCGGCATGCTCTTGAGTCATGCCTTCTGGCTTGATGGTCAATGTAATGGTTCTATCCATCCAGCCAAGGTGTGTGGTCACCGCAGTAACAGCATTGAATGGATCACTGGGATCAGAGAACCCTTTGATTTTGTCATAGGCTACCTCAATGTCAAAAAATGCAACATTGAGTTCTGGGGCTTCTTGGCCTTTGTAATTTTCTTCCAAGCACCGGTTCAATGGCCTGTAGTCGCTTTCACAGAGCCTACGACTGTGACTCCTACGTTCTTTGTCGAAGGCCCTGGCCGACGATACCATCACACGGGTCTGGCGATTGCCAGCGATGTCCTGATATTTGCCTTTGCTGTCGGGATAGTAGAAAATATATTTGGCAGGATATTCTTTTAACTGCCTTTGGCCATTGACTCGTTCAACAATATGAACAATTTCTTTGACTTTATCGTGATATGCGTCAACAAACATTAGTAGTAGAGTCTCTTAAAGATGATTTCGTGGATGCGCTCAGGATCTGCTTCTATGCCAAGTTCTTTGATAGTGTTCTGGACAATAGTTTCTAGTTGTGAACCAGTATGTATTGCGTTGTGAATGTCTAAGTAGCCCGCGCATTGGGCGGCCGCATACGCTTCTGGTCCCCAGCCAAAGGTAGAATATAGGACACCGCGATAGGATTGTCCATCTTCAATTTCACCTTTGTGAAGTCTACGCATGACAGCGCAGAATGCCCAGAGTTGTTCTTCTGAATTCATTCCATTCCAGAAACTTTCACTCAGTGACTTTTCGTGCTCAATGGCTTCTTGGAATACCGCACTGAATTCTCTAATAGCACCTAGGGCCTTTTCGCGGTTTGGGTCTTGGTCGTTTTCTTCCATGGTCACTGAGTATAACACAGGTGCTGATGCAAGTCAACTCCAACGCAACGTAAACAGCATGATGAACTGCTGAGCGTCCTTCAGTCGTTTAAATTGCCAGGTGTCATAGGCAATTCGTCGAGCCTGAGCATTCTCTATGGACCACTCAATTTCTTCTGAGGAGTCTGCTGGTATCTGTTCCATGACGTCTCTGTGGCGATCGGTGGCATGCAGTCTAACTGTTACGCCCCAACCTTGTCTTACTTCTAACAACGGTTTGTGTATCATTGCACACCCCAAGTGAGCATAAACAAGGCCGCATCTGCTTGATTGGTGATGTTGATAGACACCATTGGATCACCATTGTTGAACCTGCGAGTATAGTCTGCGCTGGGACAATTTTCGTCGAGCCAACGCTCGAACTCGTCAAAATCTTTTGACATGGAATCGTCACTATAGGGATATGCCCAACAAGTCCAGCCTTGAGGTGGAACAATCTCCCCAAAAGGATTGCCAGGATTAACAGCAGTAACACCATCGCTATAACGCCAGTGATGAATACTGACTTTCATTCGTGTGTGCCTCCCAAGTCAATGCAACAATCTTATTAGGTATACTCTTATTGCATCAAATAAATCTGGTTCACCCCAGAACAACAGCATCAATGCAACAACAATTAACAAAAACGACCAGTCACTTTTCATTGCATTATCAGTCCAATCAACGCCACTGCATCAATGGCCACCAACAGTAGATAGTTGGCCAACATGCCAGTGCTACCACGTGTTTTTGCCGCCCAGGCAAAGACTGCACACTGAGCAATGAAGATAGGATATAAAACTAGAAATGGTGGATTAGGTAGTGTCACACCCATGGTCACAGCACAGCCAATGCTCATGATCCAAGCAATTATTTCCAGCACACATCGTGCAGGGTGTTCTTGCCAGTCTTGATGCACATAGTCTCTGACACTGACCAACAGTGATTTCATTCCGATAACTTTTCCAACATCTCTTTTTCAGCACTCTCGCGCCACTGTTTAAGCCATGGACTACGATCGCACTCTCGCACATGCCGCATGACTGATTCTCGTCCCATAGACTCTATGGCTTCACCAAGGAAGATACGCATGACGGTGGCACCGTAGTGCTTGATGACCATGATCATAGGTTCATCGTCATCTATGGCCCAGGTGTAGCCATCGTCATGCATGATTAGGTCTTATTTTTAGTTACGATAAGGATTTCTTCAACGGCTTCAAGATCTGTCTGATCCTTGTCAAAGTCGCCCTTGAATGCCTTGGTAATGGCCTTGTTAAGCACCGAGGCCTTGATATCCATTTCTTCGGCAATGGCCGCTACTGTTTCTTTGAGTCCAACATTGAGATCGTCGACCTCACGCTTGACTTGGACGCCTTCATGGATCACTTTTGTCAACTTAGCAATTTGTTCAGGTGTAAAACTCATTTTGATTCTCCGTGGGTTAAAAGATTACAACAGTAAGTATAGCACAAAGTCATTGAGTGGTCAACGACGTTCTATGTCAGATTCTTCGCACTCAGATCCAAATTGGATCTCTACTATGCGACAAGGTCCATTATAAGGATTGGATAATTGGTGCCATTCATTGGCTTGTATTTCCACAGTTTGATGTGGACCTAGCGTTCTTGGCGGTAGTGTGTAGCCGCTGGGCATAGACGAATAAACATTACACATACCAGAAACAACAAACCATAACTCGTTACGATTACGATGCCGTTGCATTGACAACCGTTGTCCTGGTTCAACAGTAAGTTCCTTGACTTTGGTTTGCTTGGTCATTTCTCCGTCCTGATACAGCACACGATATTCGCCCCAGGGTCTAGATGTTTTAGGTTTTTTCCAGTCGCGTAGAAAATCACTGGAACTACCCAGTTTGTCTTTGCCACCTATGCCAAAACGAAATTCAATATCCTTGACTGACATCTCTGGAATGTTATGTGCAGTTCTATCACCGCCATTGGCAAACACAATGTGACTGGTAGGAAATTGCAATTTTACTTTTTCTAATAGGTTGCAGGCTGAACCATCCGAATCATCAAAACTAAAAACATCATTGACACCCAGCATGGCACGGATTACAGCGGCTCTATGATGCCAAGGCATAAAAGCACGACCTTTCTTGTGTTCAAGCCAAGCATCGCTGTTGACCCCAACAATAAGATATTGACCCAGTAAGCGAGCCGCGTAGATCATTGCAACATGGCCGGCATGAATTGGATCAAAGCCGCCCGATATCACAACCACATTAGTGGAGTATTTTGATTTCATCTATCATTTCCTTGGTAAAATCTAGTTTACGATACAGTTCAAAATTGTGTTGGATACTGGATAAACTAGCACAAATTAAATTTATCTTAGTTGTTCTAGGCAGGTTCACCCAATGACTCAAGAGATCATGCACACGCCGAAATCGCTGGAGCGGACCTGTAATTTTATCATAGTCGGCACCAAGACCACAGAAGTTGGTTTTAAATCCCAGCGACTCTAAAACTGCAAGTGTGCCTGAGTTTCCTAACACAATAAATGGATGCCCCGCACTGATTGGCTTGAAGATCTTTTCACTTAAGAACGTAATATCATCTTCAAAGTGTGTTTCTGTTACCACAGTCAGCAAACTATTTTCATATATCCAAGGGTTAAAGTTGTCGGCAGGATTTATCTCAAAGTCATTGATGTCTATATGTCTAGGAAAATGAGGCCTTACTGTAGATCGCCATTGCTCTAGATCACAATCAATAAACACCGGAGAATGGTAATCACTTAGTTGACCACTGACATGCCCGTGTTCCAACAGTCCTCGAGTGATCAGTTCATAAAAGTGATCATTACGATGAACTTTGACTATCCTATTCAAACTGTTGAAGTCTCGGGCCTGGCTGTTTAATACAGCATTTTCAACCAATACTGTTGAGTTTGATCTAGCCTGCGGATTGAATATAGAAAAGAACTTTAGGCCAGGAATCACTGTCAACTGCGGTGTAATACACTGATCCTGGCACCATTGCTGATACTCCTGTCCAACGCGATGGTTACCGTGAACAACAATAACTTGTTCCAATGGTATGCATTTTTCATTGGCCTTGACATGTATCTCTTTGAAGGCATCGTAATTATGGTTATACATGTCAGGGCGAAGTTTATCCATAGCAGAATCAACTACAAATCTGTGCCCTTCGGCCCAGGCCAACAATACCAATTTGATCTTTTTATTCCTAAGACCTGCCAACACATGCTCGGGCAGTAGATCCAGGACATTTATAGTTTTAAACCCAGACAGCAATGCCATGCCTGTCCACAATGCCGGTCCGCCATTTACGTCCACAATATAAACTCCAGGACGTTGATATTCGGTGCTGACACAGCACTCAATGCCTTGGTTGGTTAGAGCGGCTCTAAATGCAATGCCGCGATCGTGTGCCACAATCCAATAGGTGTTGCCATTGGGCGCAACACTATGTTCAAAAAGATTGCTATCAAGTGAGTTATCAAAATAGGCGGTAATCATAATATAAGTATATTTACTATGCAAACTCATCAAGAATTTTTTGGATGTCGTTATCCAATAGTGGCCGTGGCAATGAATCAAGTGTCTGACGTTAACTTGGCTATTGCAGTAGCCCAGGCCGGCGGCTTCCCCAGTATCAGCGTATTCAACTATTATATCACCAGGGGCACCATTGGTTGGGACCTAATGCGCTCAGAAATTAGTCGATTCCAAACGTCCATTGGTAACTGCAATTTCATTCTAAGTTTAGACACAGCATTTATTCAAAGTAACAACCCTCAAATCATTGACCTAATTCGAGAATTTAAAATTAGCCATGTAGAGGTCATTGGAGTTGAAGAGCACCGCAGAGATCCGTCGATGCTGGCCAAGATTAACCATTGGCTAACGTATCTGCAAAGTCAAGGAGTCAAACTCATACTAAAAACTGTGGTGTTGCCCGACGATTTAGAACATTGGAGCCATTGGGACTCCGGCCGTAGCCGGGTGGATGCGTTTGCAATCAAAGGACCCAAAGGTGCAGGACGAGTCATGGAAACCGACTTGTCTTTGGAACAAATGATTTTGTGGACACAGGAACACTATCCTGATATTCCAATTATTGCTGTAGGTGGTGCTGGCAATGCACAAGATGTCAAACAATTGCTAGATCTAGGAGTTACGGCCATTGGTGCAGGCACTTTATTTGCCGCCGCGGCAGAAAGCCCAATATCTAAGGAAACCAAACTAAAAATGATTGGCGCCGGCAACTCGGAGTTAACCAAACTCAACACAGATTATCTAAAACAAAACGCATTGAAGTTAGGCGAGTTTAATTCACCTGACACCGAAAACAACACCATGAGTTTAAGGGCAGGTATTAAAACTGGCAACAAAGGACACGTTTTTGCAGGTCATGGTATCAACTCAATCACTGAAATCCTCCCGGTAAATACCATCGTTGAGCGTTTGTTTGAACAAACAAACTACTAAGAGAGTAACATGGAATTTAAACTAGAAAGTTTTTGCCCGGAGCCTTGGAGTCAAATTGAAATCTCCTTTGCAGGAGAATATTCAATTTGTTGCTTGGCCAATTATGACAAAGATTTTGGCATGGCACACGACGAAAACAATCAGGTCATGAATGTATTGACACACAGTTTTCGTGATGCACTGAACAGCAAAACTCACAAAGAACAACGGCTTCAATTGTCTCTTAATGAAAAACCACAACGTTGTAGAAACTGCTATGACGCAGAAGATTCTACTCGTGGTCTAGATGAATGGACTCGTCAAAAAGCCGGCGGCCGTAGCAAGCGTCAGCGTGTAATTTGGGCTACTTCTAAAACCACTGGTGGATATGTCAATGTCAACAATGCACATTTGTTTACACAGGAAGATGGTTCATCTACAGCACCATTGGTCAATTTACATCTGCGTTTTGGCAACCTTTGCAATATGAAATGTGTGATGTGTAGTCCTCAACACAGTAATTTATGGTATGATGATTGGTTGGCAATGGATTATTACGATGGCGAACCTATTTTTAAATTAGGCCGCTACAAGACCTACTACATTACACCTGACCCTGAAAGACACAATAAGTTGTCAGTGTCTAACATGCAACCGTGGTGGGAAACTGACATTTGGTGGCAACGCTTTGATGAAATTGTTCATCAACTGCGCTACATCTATTTCACCGGAGGCGAACCGTTCCTAGTGCCTGCTTTAGAAACTTGCCTTGACAAGATGATTGCCGCTGGTGTGGCACACAAGATTCAATTGCGATTTGATACTAACCTAACAGTGATTCACAAGCGTGTGCTTGAAAAACTCAAAAAATTTCAAGACATTATCATGTGTGTCAGCGTTGATGACATTGGTGACAGATACGAGTTGATTAGATATCCTGGCAACTACAATAAGTTTGTGGAGAATATCAAAATATTAAAAGAACATGACATTCCCATTGAATACATCAGCAGTTGCATTGGTATTGCTACACCTTATGCAATGATGCGTGTCAGTGAAGTGGCCAAAGAATTAAATGTGCCCACTGAGTTTAGATTCTTAGAAGGTCCTAAATGGCTAGACATGAGATATCTGCCGAGGTCAGCCAAAGAAGAAATCATTGAACGTTATCAGAATCATCCCAGCCAAGAACCTAGAGATTTAAAATGGTTCAAATCCATCATCAACTTGCTCAACAAGTATATTGATGCTGAACCCGACTATGAAAAGTTAAATGAGTTTGTTCGTTGCATGGATATTCTTGACCAGCGCAGAAACACGTTGTGGAGGACAACACTCAGCGATGTTTATGACCTGCTCAAGAAACATTGTGACCCTAATCTCATTGAGGGTCTCTGATGTCTAAGATTGTCGCTATTCAGCGTAAGCAACCAGTATTCTATGTATTCTGGCATTTAACTGATTTTTGCAATTGGAAATGTAGTTACTGTCCTGATCACTTGCATTCGGGCGACTATGCTATGGGTCGCAAAGACGGTTATCCCACAGATGACGAAATCAATCGTTTCATTGACTTGGTCATTGAGAATCTGCATGGACGAAAACTTTGGTTAACATTGTCAGGTGGAGAGCCCACAGTTCATCCAATGTTTTCCACAATCATTAAACGGCTAAAGCCTTATGGAGTCATTGGTATCAATTCCAATGGTAGTAGACCACTAAAGTGGTGGAAGAGCCTAGAAGAACTGCCGTCAGGTTGCACTTTTAGTTTGCACAACGAGTATGTTGATAAACTGCCTCAACTTAATGAACTGTGTCATTACTTGGCTGACAACAACGTTGATCTTCAATTCAATCTAGTATGCGATCCCAGTAACTGGGACCGGGTTGTAAAAATGTATGACATGATAGATCAGCGTTTTAATAACTACATCATCTGTTGGCCTGTGCATGACAAGGCTCCGATCAGGAATAGACATGTATCTAACTACAGCGAAGAACAACAGGCATGGATGAAACGTCATCAGGCCCTGTTCTTGAAACAGAATAGTATTTTTAATCCTTATCTATCATTGGCTACCTTTGACGACGGAAAGTCAATTCCACTCAAATTGTTTTCTGAAACAAAACTCAAACTTGAAGGACTAAATCGGTTCAATGGATGGAGTTGCGATGTAGGAATTGACAGTATCAATGTCAACTACGATGGTCAAGTGTGGACCAGTATTTGCAAATATCAACGCCTAGGACGCCTAGACAATTTCAAATTATTAGAGCAGTCTGGCACCTGCTCGTTTGAAATTTGTATACATCCTGCAGATCTAGCAGTCAACAAACGGGCGCCAGACAGAACTTAGACTTTTCTTGGGTTACCGTAGTGTATAACGCGAACACCATTGATGTCAGGCGTTGTCCTCCAGGGGTCTAAGATTACGCTACCTTCAGCAATTTCAAAATAGAACGATTCTGGTTGGACGTTGACTCCTGTGCCAGAATATGTGATGCCAGCATTGTGTGCCATCAACACCACACACTTGACAGGACCATTGATGATGTCATTGGTCAGTGGGTCTGCATACTGCACAGCAACTCCGGCCTTTTCAACGAAGTGTCCTACCAGTTCACTGTAACTGCCAATGGTATAGGACACATAAGGTTTGTAGGCCCGGCCGTGAATTACCACCGGCAAGCCTGTTTCGTGATGTAGTGCCACTAACTTTTTGGCCATACGAGCCGCTTGCTGATCTCTACTGTGCATGATAGCATGGAATAGGTCGTAGCCAAGGTCTAGTTTTCGTGCCAACCAACGCAAGGCAATGTTGTCTCTGGGATGGCAAGCACCAGCATCACCCATGCCTGCGGTGAGATAACGTGGTCCTGTAATGCGCTGTGTGGCACGTTTGAGTGCGTCAGTGACAACATCAACATTGATGTTGCCATTGCTTTCAGCAACGTCCTGAATCATATTGACCAACCCAATTTTGGCACTGATAAAGGTGTTGTAGAAAATCTTAATTGCTTCGGCCTCGTCCCAATTGCCAATGTTGATGGTAGGACTGTTTTCCATTAGCGGGCGATAAAAATCTACCAGTAGTTTGGCATCAGTGGTTTCAGCACCATCTTCGGTGCCAATGATCAAACACTCTGGGTTGACCATGTCCCATTTGACACTACCCATGGCAATCAGATAAGGATTATAAATGAAACGTGCGTTGGTAATGTTGGGCGCCAGGTATTCACGCACAGTTCCTGGTAGCACAGTGGAAATCAACACCACCAATTGATTACGATTAACATGCGGATTGATATCGCGCAACACATGACGCACAATTGAATAGTCAAAGTCTTTGGGAGGCATGTCGGCAATGGGACTGCTACCACCGTATGCAGGATCATGAGGAGTTGGCACAGCAACGAAAATCAAATCTCTGCCGACCACTGCTTCTGCAATAGTGTTGACCATTGGTATTTGTGCTGTAGGATCAGGTGCTACATCATAACCAACAACATCATAGTGTTGACTAATTACTTCTGCACAAGGCAAACCCAGTTTGCCACATCCAATCATTGCTACTTTCATGACGTTCCTTATTTTGTGCTTTTACTTAATCTTAAATCTAGAGAGGTTTTCATCAAATATTCCAAGTTTCATATGGCATTGACCTTGTCAAGAAACTGCTTTGCCACAATCTTCTGTAAATTGTTTCTTTCTAAAAATAGTCTTTGATTATGCTGAATACGAGTTTGACATTGACTCAACAATTCCACAAATTCGTGTTCGGACATTTCCACAAGCCTACGCATTTCTGCAACAATGGCAGTGGCACGGTCGTGATCATCATCTATGGTATCGTAGTCTTCATTGATCCAAGGGCTAAAAGTTTCAAAGCCCATTTTTCGTAACTCTCGCAAAAAGAAACTGCTTGCCATAGGGATAAAAATTTGACCAAAAGCAATGGGCTTCCAGATTTTTTCACTGGGAAAAGTTCCACGTGTAAAGAATATAGTTTCAGTGATGACATTGACAGGGTATTGTTCATACAGTCCAATATTCAAGTCACCTGCATGATTGGTATCAAAGTCATTGGTGTCGACAACCAATGGCAGTTTTTCTTCCAGTGATTGCCAAGCAGGAGTTAGGTAATCTAGCCAGCCACCGCTTTTACGAGAAAACTTTTTCCATAAACGGCCAACATTGTCATAGCCTGGCAATTGGTAGTCTTGACCTTCATTGAGTCCGCGAGGAAAACTCAGTGCAATTTTTTCAGTTAAATGGTTGCGTTCAATCATGGCGGCCAACAGCATGCGATGTTCGTGCGGCCGACGATTCAAGCACATGATTCTTTTACTGCCGGGTTCGTAGTTCACTGCCAAAGTTTTGTCTTCGGGCACACGTCTTGCCACCCAGTCAGCAAAAAAACCATACCAAGCACATCGCATGTTTGGTTGAACACAATAATGACTGCACCATCTTCGATATATTTCTTCACAGTTACTGGCACCACTGACATAGATCACACGTTCTTGTAGAAAGTTTTGTTCAATCCAGGCCCAAATGTCATTGTAGGCGTAGTCTGTAAAACCTTCTAAACTATAGTCCAACACAATGTGACATCTAGGATCATCCAGCAATGCTCGACGACTGGGCTGATTAAGCCAGCGTGAAATATTATTGAGTTTTTCTTGAGTCCAACCACTCATTAAACCAATGTGTATGATACTGTCTCTGCCAGGCAAAATGCCTTCATTGAAGGTGCGTATTTCTACACCGCGTTCAATGTCTTCTAGCACACTGACGTCTATCAATGGATGATGTGTAAAGTTAAGGCGATCAATGATTCCGTTGCGTGTAGGAATATCTTGTATTAAAAATCTATTCATGGTATGAATGTTGTTTAATTCCATGCCACGATGATCGCAATAAAAGATTATTGGGTCAGTATTACGAACTTTCTTTTCGGTGCGATCAAAACCTGCCCAATTAGTAGGAACGCTGGCAGGATTTCTAGTTCTAGTATATTGCATTGGGATATTTATAATGTAGGTAGATAAAAGAAAAGGGCGTAATACGCCCTTTTAGTTGAATTACCAATTGATTATATCTTGACTGTGGTTCCGGCCACTGCGGCAATCTCATTCCATTTTACTTTTTTGCCTGAAGCAAATTGGTATGAACTACCAGTCTTACGAGTGATCCAAGCATGATTTTCGTGCAACCTGGTAACATAGTAGGTGTTGCCAGTGGAGTCAGTGGCAATCATGCTCATTTCACCAGCACCAGGTGCAGACGCTGTCAGTTGACATGTTCCAACACCGTCGGCATTGATAGCACGAAACTTATAGTCATTGAGTGCTTTGAATCCAGTGATGGACTTGGCTGTGGAAGCCGCTGGTAGTCTGGCAGTGATAGAAGAAGCAGTTACGATTCCTCCAAACACGACAGTTCCACCGGCTGATCCAGTCAGTTCTGAACTGGCCCAGATACAGGGAGTAATACCACCGGTATAGCCTCTATTCCATCTACCCACGCCACGAATTGTGGCACCTGCGGGCAAGTTAGGGCTGGTAATAGACACACCAACCAGTTGGTCATTGGAGTCCAATTCCAACGCAGTGGTCAAATCAGCAATCTCTTGCTCCACATTGTCTTCAGTGCTGTTGGTCCCCCACACAAACAAATTGTTTCCGCTGCCTGCTGTGCCTATTGTCAAAGTAGTATTGGAACTGTCGAATAGTCCATACTCACCTGTGATGTTCTTTGTGACAGTGGCACCACCACTGCTTCCAGTCTGGTTGTCTGAAGGAGTTTTTCCTAAACGTAAAATCTTGCCCATTGTGTTATTCCTTTAAGAATGATTTTTTAGAACTTCAAGCATGTGCTCGTAGTGATGTTTACGATCTTCCAAACCAATGGTTCCGCCATTGATACGTTTGGTAACAGTTAGAATATCGCCTTTGTCACACCATTGGTTGAGTTTGCGTGTTTCCCAGAACCATCCTGCACTCAGCACAGCATAAGGATTCTTGGCCACTAGATCTGGTTCTGCCAATAGGTCAACACCTAGAGCGTCGCCACAGGCACGATAGTTGTCTTTGCCTGTGAGTTGGATGATACCACGGCCGCGATACTTGTAGCCTTCTCCTGATGCTTCGTTGCCATTGCCCATACGGTCACAGTAAGCGCGATTGGCAATCTTTTCTGCTTTGCCTCCGTATTGACCAGCAATGTCTGGAGGAAACTTTTTTGGCCAAATTTTGCTCAGGCTCGCTGTCTTATAGTTCAGGTTTTCTTCGGTGAAGTTAAAGTTGCCTGACTCGTGTGCAGTTTGCGCCAAAAACATGGCCTGACGCTCAGGTGTGCTCATTTCAAAAGTATCAAAGGTTTCATTGAAACCTTCAATGAATTCTTCTAATTTAGATACCTTTGCCTTGGGCAAGCATTCTTGTAATATTTCTAGTGTCAACATATTTTAATCCTCAAAGTTTACAATGCCTACTGATTAGGCTCCATGTTTCTGGAATAATTTCTCTCCAGCGTGTGCCTCTGGCACCGTCCAAGTAGTCCATGAGTTGAACATACTTTTTGACATCCTCGGGATGCTCATATTTTTCATCCAAGTGTTCACGAGTCCATTCTTGGATCAATTTTGATGTCACTGTGTCGTGGTGTGAATAGTATTCAATGACTTCTTCTTTGGCCGACTTAGGTAGACTCATGATACTGTGCATCAGTGGGCTGTCAATGAAGCGCACTTGAAAAGGCACGCCTACTTCTGCACACCACTCTTCTGAGCGTAGCATGGTGTAGAGTGTTGAAGGCTGTGTGCAACTGGTCAAGCGATAGAGTTTTACCACTTCATTTTTTTCATATTCTTTGATGCGTTTTACGTTATTGCTGAATGTGTCCCACTTGCCGCCACTGCGAATGAATTCATAGTGTTCGTGGCTGGCATCCATACTGCCAGCAATTTCCACATGCTTGAAGTGTTCCCAACGACGTGCAATTTTGTCGTTGACCACTGACAGATTGCTGTCGTAGTCTAGGTAAATTTCTCGAGCACGGCCACTTGCAATAATACGATCTAGCATTTCATCGTGTGCAGGCACAATCATAGGTTCGCCGCCGGTGAGATAAATGTGCTCCAAGGTAGGCAACATCTCATCAAACTTTTGCCACCAAATATCGCTTTCCCACCACTTGACTTCTTTGGGGTTGACAATCTTTCCGTGCTGATTGCGTTCTAGTCTAATTTGGCGATGACCAAATCCCCAAGGAGCATTCATGCCATAGTGTCCAACCCAGTCATCATACCACATGTTGGAGTAGTTGGGGCCACAATGCACACACTTCATGTTGCAAAGGTTACCAAAACGTATATCCAGAGTGGTTGGATTCCATTTTACATAGCCATTTTCATCCATGTCAACAGATTGATAGTTGTTGGAATTTACAATGTCTTGGCTGGGATTTCTGCGTTCCATGCTTTGACGTCGACTGGCGGCAATGTGTTTGGGATCTCCGCCTGTGGCAATTTCTCTGTCTTCACAGCAGGAGCAAATGTCATGCCAGTCACCTGCATTTTTGACATCATTGAGTCGCACCATCCTGTGCCACTTGCCGTTTAGGCCTTGGTTGGGAGTGTGAGTCATGATGTTCATGAGTTGGCCGTTTTCGTCGGTGGCCATACCCTGATTCATTTCTTTGCTGTTGGTCAATGCACAAAGGCGGAAGTCACCCAATGGAGTGATCATCAGCCCTTGCCAAGGAAGTCTACAAAAAGCCATTATGGTCCTTATACTTTTGTAATGTAGCCCTTGGCCGTTTTCTTATAGCCTTCAGGAATGAGTTTTCTTGTTTTTTCTTGTCTGCACCAGTAGGTGTTTTCTACAACTTGTTTGCCCTTGCTAATCCAAGACTTGGCAGTATCGTTGGCATCGTCTCGGTCGTCGGTGTGATAGTCTGCAGACTCCCCTTCGTGTTTGCCGTCGGAGTAGAACTTGACACGATACTCGCCCCATTCGTGATCTTTGTAGACCTTGGCAGTTTTGGCGCCTTCGCTGTGCTTGCCTACTAGACGCAGGCTTTCTGTAAATGCCTGTGGGGGATTTTTTTTGAGCATGCGTTCAACTTGCGTGACCCAAGCACTGACATCACTGGAGCCAATTTCTTCAACATCTCCAACATAGTCGGCCACATCGTCAATGGCCGCCATTACCAGATTAGGACCATATTGTTTTAGCAAGTCTAGTCGCTGTGACATTATGCGTCGTGTGATAGCACCAGCAACAGGGCTGTCAACATCTTCTGACACGCTTTTTTGATGTTTGAGACCCATTTGACCTTTGAGAGGCAATGGTTCTTCGCATGATGGGCACTTGTAATTGTTGATTCTAAAGGCGACAATACCAGAAGCAACACCGCAGTATGGGCACTTCCACTTGACGCGATGTTCGTCGGCACCAGCAGGAATGCTTTTCTCGTAGTCGGTGCTTTCTTGCATGTTCTTTAATAGTTCTTGTGCTTTTTCAACACTTACCATTGGTCTTGGGTGCTTGCCGTCTACTACACTTTGCAAATATTCTTTGCTAAAGCCTTTTGGTGCTTCTGCGGCTGGTTTTTTATCAGCAGGCGCTGTCATAGTGGCAGTTGGCTTTAATCCGCCAGTGAAACCGCCTTGACCATCAGAGGTAACTCTGGCATTGGCACCTGCAGATCCAAGGGCCATAGTTCCTGCCATTGCGGCAGCACCTAATGCGCTTTTCCATCCTTCGTCTACACCACGCTCGCCAGGAACACTACCTTTGAAATTCTTTTGTTTGTCAATTAGATTACGCAACTGCTTCATCATTGAATCAAACTGCTGAGAGTTTGACATATAGCCAAAGAATTCTTCCTGTCGTCCTGCACGGAGGAATGCTTTGTATTTGCCAGCAATGAAACGTGCTTCTGGATAGTCCAGTGTAACAGGTTCACCACCTAGGTTGATGGTGGCTTCTTGACTGCTGTCCGCTGCCTTCATGACTGCTAGTGTGTTTTTATAACCTAAACTGTTGTCAGCCACGGCTTGTGTCTCCTTGGTAATTTTTTTATCTTTTATTGCATCGGTATAAGACTTAGACCACTTGCTCGCCCATGACATTTGTAATGCTTCTTTGCCACCGGGCATTGCTTCTATTTGTGCTTCCAATGCATCTCGTTTGTCAATGGCAAGATTTTTCTTTCGGCCTGGCAGCAAATCATATACAAGTTCCACCATATCTTCATATTGTTG
>SXGS01596717.1_pt1 | contig 106550 bp, 105 predicted proteins | sample 3174681 | NCBI WGS metagenome assembly SXGS01 (sample SAMN11356861, study PRJNA531348) | freshwater metagenome | isolation source: freshwater sample F1-80 | place: China: Fuxian Lake, Yuxi | collected 2017-12-25 | reverse complement strand
GGAGGCGGAGAGTGAAGTGCCTTGAGCGTTGGTGAAGAGGAAGTTAGTAAGGGTGGAGGTTGATGTCGTAGTTGCCGTAAAGTACGCACTTACCACCTCCCCTACCACCGAGAGTTTGGCGTAGGGAGAGGTGGTGCCGATGCCGACATTGCCTTCTACCAGAAATCCGTTTGTCGGAGCCACAGTGGTGTCATAGCTTGCTCCGATGGTTGCTCCACCTGAAACAGAGAGTTTGGAGCCAGGGGCGGATTCTCCGATACCTACGTTTCCACTGGAATGAACGAGGGCGAGGATGTAGTTCTGCACCCAAGAGCTTCCGGAATCACTAAGTGACCCAAAGTAAGTGGTGCCGACACTGTTCACCAGTTCGTTGACAAGCGCGAGGGACTTTTGGTTTGATGCAGCGTCCAGGTTTTCCAGGAATATCCTGGCTCCAGAGTCGTTGTTGGTGGAGAACATGAGACCGTTGCCGAATGCGCTCGTGAGCGAAGCGGTTCCTCCTTGTTGTACATGGAGGCCTTTGAGAGGAGCGGCAGTGCCAATGCCGACGTAGCCGGTGGAGTGGTCGTAGACGAAGCCTGATGTTTCAATGGCGAGACCACCTGCAATAGTAGAGGTGGCGGTGGTGGAGGTGGCGGTGAAGTATTCACCGACTACCTGTCCTGCGACTGAGAGTTTTGCATATGGTGATGATGTACCAATACCTATATTTGTTCCATCGGTATATAGGATGGTTTGATCGTCAACTGTTGTTCCAGTTGACGGATAGTATGAGAAATATCCTGCGGTACCGGAATTCACAGTACCCGAACCTCCTCCCGCTCCTCCAACACAAGTACTGTTGATAGCGAAACAACCTGAAGTGAGGTTGATGCCTCCGGTGCTGTAGAGAGTGGAGGTGGCGGAGGTAAAGTTGCCGATACCGCTGATAGAGAGGAGGGAGCCGGGGGTTGAAGTGCCTATGCCGACGTTACCATTAGAAAGAACCGTCAAAGCGGTAGTGGTGGCTCCGGCGGAAGGTGCGGCGTATACCGAAAGAATCGAGCGGTTTGAAAGAGAAGAAGTGGCGGAGACGGTTAAGAGAGACGCGGGAGAAGTGGTGCCAATACCTAAGTAAGAAGCGATAGTGGAAAAAGCTGTTGTGGAAGTGGCGACAAAATTAGTAAATGAAAACGTACCACCATTAGTGAGAGCGAAACCCGCCGCATCAATCGCCGATGTCCACGGCGTGGCGGAACCACCGGAAGAATCTACTCCGCAGACTATGTTCCCTTCGGCGTCAGTATCAAGCGTACTCACACCATTACAATTCAAAACTGTCGAGAGTTTCAAACCACCGCCGACAACTGAAAGTCCGCCGGCTATGGTTGAGGTGGCGCTAGTTGAAGTAACATTCAAAAGGCCCAAAGATACTCCTCCGGCAAAAGTGGAAGTGGAAGTGTTGGAAGAAATTAAATTCGTTACAGTAGTCGTACCCGCGGAAATCGTCCCGCTAAAAGTGGCATCACTTATCGTAGTACCTGACATCGTACCGCCGGTTATGGTAGTGCCACTTATCGTGCCTCCTGAAATCCCAACGCTCGAAAAAGTTCCTCCGGAAACTGTGGGACTTGTAATAGTCACTTTAGAAAGGCTGTCTATTCGATTCGTCGGCGCGGCAACATTGTTGTAAACATTATTGATGTAAGAAGCATTGGAAGCAGTCGCGGAAGAAATGGAAAAGATTTTTGAAGACAGAGCGTTATTCAATTGGTTGAGCTTTTGCTCGACTTCCGCGCGAGTGATATCTCCAACGACAACTCTCTCAGAGACCTTTTCAACAATCGTCCTAGGACCTTCCATGGTAATCACTTTCGCGAGAGGAACGTCGGGTAAAGATTCGACAACCAATATCGGAGTGGTCGAAGACGCAACGATTAAAGAAGGTTTCGAGTTTTTTCCAGCCGGAGCCAATACGACTTCTGTTGAGGAATTCTTTGGAACGAAAACCTCGGCCAAAGAATTTCCGACACGCCCGAACAAACTATTTATGCCGTCATGCACTCCCACGGCAAAAGAGTTGAAAGAATTTTTAACGCCATCGGCAAAAGCGGAAACCGCCGATGCGGACAAAGAAGAAACCGGCTCAATAATTCCGTTGCCCACAGATGCGAAAAATTCTTGAGGATTGGATGAGAGAGCGGTTAGAACATCGGTTGAAGTAATTGAGATGTCCTTAAAAGTTTTCCCGGCACTAGTATACAGAGACTGAAAACCGGAAAAAATTGCCCTGCTACCCGCGTCGGCATATAGAGACAAATTTCCAGAAACAGATTTCACGGAAACTTCAATAGATGCCGGCGAAAGCACCTCTCGCATGTCCGCTAAAACAACCCTACTCGCCCTTCCAAACTCTGCTAGAGCATTTGAAGTCTTTTCAAGTGCCATTCCAGGATACTCACTTTGGGCAAAGGCATAAGTTCCAAACACAAACATGACGGAAATTCCGAGAGTTTTGACTTTCAGCCACATCTCGGGATTTACCTGATCAAAATGAGACAATCTAGAACTCCTGGCTCTTGGAACAAAACCAGACGGAGGAGCCTTTCTCGGTTGAGGGATTAAGTCGTCCTGACCAAAATAATTTTGCGAACCATCCTTTCCCTGTTCACCCGAGATGGCTTTATTTAGAGGCTCGAAAGAAATAGCATCTCGGGTAGACGAAGCGATATTTTTATTCGGGTCCAAAAATGATTCTCCTTCGGTCTTTGATGAAGAAAAATTATTCTTAGACCCGCCGGATTCGTCCTTAGAAATTATTTTGAAAATTTTTGAAGAACTGTCGCGAACATTTAAAACCTTGTGATCCAAAATTGATTGCTCGGAGACAAACCAACTACGACCAACCATACGAGCCTCGATTTTTCCTCCACGACAAAGTTGACCAACATAGTCACTTGTGTAGCCAGCAAGATGCGCCGCTTGTTTTGCCGAGATGAATTTTTTGTTATCGAAGGTGAGACTTTGATTCATACTTAATTACAAATAATTATACTAGGTTTCTCCCCTCAGACCTATATAAACTGTGGATAATTATGAATCTCGGCTGAGCGAGCTCGGAGACCTTTTGATCAAAAAATCGTAACTTGATAACTTGACACTTACGACTTTTCAGTTTATTGCCAGACCCCCAGAAATTTCGACAATTTTGATCAATTAGGCCCGAAACATGGGTATCCCCCCCCCCCGCATAAACCCGGCATGCTTGGAGAAATAATTCGAATATTAAAACTGCCATATATCGCGAGATTTTGGGATCGTGGATATCCGAGTCAAAAAGTTGCCGACCAAGAATTCCAATCGACCGCTAATAGGGGCTAGAAAGCGTAGAGACGTAGCAGATACCTGAAACCATGGGTTTTCGAGACTGAAGCCGAGTAAAGCACCCTAAGTCCGGTAGGCGTCACAGACACGAGAACCGTCAGCAGTTGACCTCCAAGGGATAGGTAACCTACCGGAAGAGAGGTACTTCGAGCAAAGACTAAAATGTCTCCCTGAAAAATCGGTAGCCTCTAGAAATACGCGCACAAAACGATGGCGTATACCCCCTCAAATTTGCATGGAAATCTGCAACCGATTGATCAAATAAGATGTCCCGAAAATTTCAAGTGATATTCATAAAGTGCGAAGAAAAATATAGCCATCTCGGATGAACGAGATTGCATTTTCAAAACTATATAACACATAAGATTACCATCGAATGTGCTGACTATTAGTTGCCCTACAAAAAGGCATATCCGATCTGATACAAGGCTTACGTTATATGAAGAGTGTATCTACAAAATTGACTTCCGCTGTAGGTGAAAACTTGGCTCGTTCTCACTTGGTTGTAATCCTGTAGATAACAAACTGATAGGTTGTTTAAAACCTACGAGTCGCACCCAAGGCATTACATGACAAGGTGCCGCGCCTCCATTCGCCGGCATTCCTGGATTTGTATCATGGGACTAACCTCCACCCATAACCTTACTAGAGAGTTATCAACATTTATAGTTTGAATAGTAATGTGTAGTAAGGTATAGTAATGTGTATGAATAACAAATTCTTGCTAATAAAGGACGCTGCCGACTTTCTTGGGGTATCTAAAATAACCCTCCGCAACTGGGATAAGGCTGGTAAACTTACTGCGTACCGCCACCCCATTAGCAATTACCGAGTCTATAAAAGCGAGGACTTGGAAAAGCTACTCAGGCAAATGGAGTCGGGAGAAAAACCCATCCGTCCTCGGAAACTGAGGAAACGCACTTTGACCGTAGTCCACCTGAAAGACTAAAAAACACTCCGTCACGCTACTGTGACGGAGTGTTTTTTAGTCCTGAGTCTAGACGATAAGCGACTTGATAATGGTCTTAAGAATTTCTGGATTGGCGGAACCTTTGCTTGCTTTCATTCCCTGCCCCACAAGAAACTGCAAGGCTTGCTCTTTCCCGTTTTTATAATCGGCAACCACTTTTTGATTCGCATCAAGAATTGTTTGGACAATTTTTTTTAATTCTCCTTCATCACTTTTTTGCGCAAGGCCCTTGGCTTCCGAAATCATTTTTGGTTCTCCCCCTTCGGCAAACATAATGGCGAGAATATCTTTCGCGCCGCGTGATGACACTTCCTTTTTTTGTATCATTAAAACCAATTCGGCGAAATCTTTCGTGCTAAACTTCAAACATTCAAAAGCCTGTCCCACGTCCCCCGCAACTTTCGCCAAACTCACTATATCTGAAGTGGTGTAATTTACGGCAAGAGAAATCGCGACGGGGTTTTTCAAAATAGCTGCCACTTCTTCAATAAACTTCCCTGCCGAAACGCACTCGACAAACAGCTGCGAAGCCTCTCCTTTGATGTTCAAATCGCGAGCGTATCTCTCCCGCTTATTCCACGGCAACTCCGGTAAGTTTAAATTAGAGACCGAAAATTCCGGTAACTCGGAAAGTAAGAGTTTTGGCAAATCCGGGTCGGGAAAATAGCGATAGTCGTGAGACTCCTCCTTTACTCTTTGGGAGTATGTTTGTTGGGTGCTATCATTCCACCCTCGAGTTTCTTGCAGAACCTTTCCTCCCGTCTCGAGGATACCTACATGACGCTCATACTCATACGCGATCGCGCGTTCGACTGAACGAAATGAATTGATATTTTTTACCTCAACCTTTGTTCCAAATTCTTTGGTTTTACTGACCGAGATATTGGCTTCAACACGCATCTCTCCTTTTTCCATGTTGGCATCAGAGGCTCCCAAATACCGCAAAAGGAGTTGCAATTCGCGAGCGAACTCTCCCGCTTCCTCGGCACTTTTAATGACAGGCTCGGTAACGAGTTCCATCAAAGGGACTCCCGCCCTGTTGAAATCTACAAGGCTATACTCTCCCCTATCGTGAGTTGAGCGTGCCGTATCTTCTTCGAGATGAACGCGCGTAAGAGCGACTCCCGCCAAAGTACCTCCCGAAACAAGGGGGTATTTGTATTGGCTTATCTGATAGCCCTTTGGAATATCCGGGTAAAAATAGTTCTTGCGGTCGAATTCGGTAAAATTCGCAAGCTCTCCGCCTACGGAGGCGCCTACACGAAGAACCTGCTTAACCGCTTCCTTGTTTATCACTGGCAAAGTTCCTGGGTGGCCCATACAGACAGGACAAACGTTTACATTCGGCCTCTCCTCGTCAGGGTCATTTTTGGAGTCGCAAAACATCTTGGTTCGAGTCTTAAGTTCTGCGTGAATCTCGAGACCGACCGTGAGAATGTAACTTTTATCAGACATGGGTAATAGTGTAACGATTTTCGGCGGTTTTTACAAACCCGTTTTCGGCGAGTATATATCGGGTACAAATTTAGAACTTTTTGAGAAGCGCTGTAAGTTCCTTCTTGAAAGTTTTAAGAGAAACATCATCAACTATAGAAACGGTAAAAATGGTGTCCGACTTTTTGAGAAGTTTCTTCTTCTTTTTGGCAACTTCAATCGGAGAAACGGCATCGGTTTTAGTGAGAACAATTGCTTCCGGTTTCTTTAAAAGTTCAGGATTATGAGCACCAAGTTCAGCGCGAATGGTGTAGTACACCCCGAGCACATCTTCATTCTCAAGAGAAATACAGTGCAGAAGAATTTTTGTTCTTTCAATATGTCTCAAAAATTTATGTCCAAGACCCCTTCCTTCGGACGCCCCTTCAATAAGACCCGGTATGTCTGCCAAGATATATCCGTAAAAATCTCCGAGGTTTGGCTCAAGTGTTGTAAATTGATAAGGGCCGACTTTGGCACCGGCATTTGAGAGTTCGTTCAAAAGAGAAGACTTGCCCGCGTTGGGTAGCCCGATAAGTCCCGCGTCCGCCACCAATCGAAGCTCTATAAAAAATTCACCTTCTTCTCCGGGCTTCCCAGGAGTGGATTCGTATGGACGAACATTGGTCGAAGCCTTAAAGTGTTCATTGCCAAAACCCCCTCGACCACCCTTAAGCAAAGTAGCGCTATCGTTCTCGTTTATAAGCTCGATGGTTTTTTCCGTACTGAGGTTGGTTACAACAGAACCGACGGGAAGCAGAATCTCCAAATCTTCGCCATTCCTCCCATGCATGCTTTTGTTTTTCCCAGCCTTCCCGTCTTCCGCTCGAAACTCTTTTTCGTGCCGGTATTTGGCGAGAATTGCAATGTCACGAACAGCGCGAACTTTGACCGCGCCACCGTTGCCTCCATCCCCTCCTGAAGGGCCCCCAAATTCTTTGCCACGTTCATGAAGCCAGGCCACAATGCCTTTACCGCCGTTCCCCGCTTTCATGTGGATTTTAAGTTCGTCTACAAAAGCCATTTAAATGCAATTATGAATAATAAACCGAGAATTATGAATTGAGGGCAAGTTCGGCCAACTTTATAGCGCCCTCTTTTGATTTGGCCACAGCCATAAACCGTCCGTTGTGACAGAAAACCGCGTCCGAAACTCCCGTAATCTCCGCCAGTTCCGCGTCTCGTTTCCCAGCCCAGTTCTCCGGCAAATCTTTGCGATTTTTAAAAGTGGAAGAATCACTCCTAATAGCCCTGACGTTCCATAAACCGTCAGGTCGAGGAGAAACGGAAAAGAGAGGTTCGGAAAACGCAGACAAAGTTTTCTCTGAAGGATAAAAACCGTCAAGCGAAACTATTCTCTTATCGGGAGCATTCAGGTAAGCCTTCTCCACCAAATCTTTCGCGGCTATCGTAGCTCTTGCTGTAATAATTTGCCTCTCCAAGGTTTTTTTAGCAAAAGCCACCGCTTCCAAAAACTTCTCGTCAACCGACTCCAAAGGCTCCTGCCATGTCGGTCGATAATTCTGAATGACATCTTGCACAAGATATGGGGAAATTTCCGGAAAAATTTTAGTAAAAATATCAACTCCGGAGTCATGGCTGTCGATGGCCGAGACAAGCGAAACGTCAATGCTTCCGGCAATTTCTTCATTGCCGGAAACTTCCTTGCCGAATTTTTTCCACACCAAACCGAAAGCAGCAAAAGGTACCCCGTTCCCGCGTTTACCCGCCCCACCCACTTGATGATGGTCAAAGCGATTCTTCTCGGCATCATACACACCGCCAACATCCGCCACAAAATCAGCTTTTCGGATGACGTCCTCATCACGAGTACGCACGATATGGGTGATAACCGGCGCCGAATCAAGAGCTAACAACAAAATCGCGACGGCAAAAACGTCGTCCGAATGAAACATTCCATCATGAGTAGCTATGACAACCTGCTTTTCCATGGGGCTACTATACTACAGATATCACCATTTAGAAATGAGTTCTATGGAGACCCAGACAGTCATCGCTCCAGTATATATTAAGGTTTAGAGAGGCCGTCCAGACACGACCGAAGGATACATGTTGAGAAGTGTTATAAACAAAGTAATGAGAACGGGACCAGCCACAAAACCTATCGGACCAAAAAAGGCAAATCCCCCTAAAACGGATAGAAGGATCAGAAGAGGGTGAACCCTAAGTCCCTTACTCATAAGATGGGGAGATAGTAAATTATCCACAAGACCGACTATTGTTACGCCCCAAATGAGGAGTCCAAAAGCCGGTACGGTAAACCCGCTCCAGAAAAGAAAAATAACGGCCGGTAACAAAACCAAGGTTGTACCGACATTTGGCACCAAAGCCGCGACGGCCGCGACGGCACCCCAGACAATGGCATTGGGCACGCCAAAAATAGCGAAACCGACTCCCGTCAGCACTCCCTGGATAATTGCCACAAGAAGAGAGCCCTTAAGGACGGAAGCGACCGATTCCGCCAATCTGCGCAATATGTTCTCATCATACGTATCCGAAAGTGGAGAGAGAAACACAACATAACTGCGAAAATCAGAACCGTCTCGAAAAAGATAAAACAGAGCAAGCAACATGATAAAAAAGCTAAAAAGAAAACTGACAGCACCGGAAAAAACCGAACCGATGTGACCAATCACGAAAGAAAGTCCTTGCCTGGCGTAGAGAAGCGGATCAAGCGAAAAGTCAGGAACAAAACCGCGGATAAACTCCTGGACCGGAAAGACCGCCTGCTCAATGAAACTTAGATCAACGGTTCCGGTGGCAATGCGCGTGTAGAGAGCGCGAATATCATCGAATAAAAAAGCCCCCACAATACCTATGGGCGCAATGATAAAAACAAAAATGCAAACAATCGTAAACGCGGAAGCAAGATTTTTCCGCCCTTTTACAAAGTGAAGTATTTTCTCGTGCACGGGATCAAAAGCGATCCGGAGAATTATAGCGATAAACAAAGTTTTCAAGTAAGGCTCGAAAACCAAAAAACTCATGTAAAACACGCTTATCGTCAAAACCGTAAAAAAACCGAGTTGTAATTTAGAGTTAATCATGTATAACTTTAGCCTTTACAAACAACCCGCGAACACTTTTGGCACTATAATACATGGCAAAGAAAAAATTGAGCGCCAAAAGTTGATTAACGACGAAAAAAATCGCTTGGCGGAAAGAGGCGGAGTCTCCGTATAAACTCACGGCTTGGTATTCGAATATGAAAGTGGCCACCATGGACACGAGAGCGTTTAACAAAACCAAGGAACGATTCGCGGGGGTCAAAAGCCCCGCGGCAAAACCGACCATCAAAACAGCCGTAAGCGACACAAAAATGTTCACATGAATTAGGTCGGAGAAAAATGGAAGAGAAAGTAGCATGAGCGTTCCTCCCCAAAGAGAAAATTTTCTCACCACCCTGCCGTAATAGTGCTCCTGATGCAGATATTCTCTTGTAGCGACGTAATCAGCGTCCATTTTATTTTTTTAAGGATAGTTTTAACTCCTTAATCTCTCTAGTCAAACCATCAATTTTTACGTTTAACGCGATTATCATGGCCTCTTCCTCTCTGACTTCCGCTTCAGTCTTCTCCTCAATCTTCTTTTCATGGCGGAGCCCCGACAAGATAATCCTATCACCTATAAAGAATGATACAAAAAGCCCCGTAATAAGTAACGCTATTATGCTTATGATGAGTGACACGATTGGGTCAAACAAAAAGGCCCACACACCTCCCCACACCTCGACTTCGTCAGCCGTATGCCACACACCTCGCCAAAAAAACACTATGGCTATCCCTCCCACAAGGGCATACAAAATTGGTGCACGACTCAAATGTCCGCGGGTTTTGTCCTCCAATTTATCGAAAAATTTTAACATTGTATGTTATACCCCTAAAACTCTATTGTAGCACGACTCTACTTACCTTGTTGCTCGTTATACTTCTTCAAGAGCCAAGAGCTGGACTGGATCTTGCCACCTTTACCGACATTAAAGACTACCTCGATACCAAGACGTTTGCACAAATCAGCTTCAGGGTTCAGTGATGAAGTCTTATTCCTTGAATCCTCAATCGTACGGTCGCCTCCTTTGGCAAAAATATGAGGACGAAGTCTCTCAAGATCCACGCAAACGCTCATGTCTTGAGGGTCTTCTGGATGAGAAGTGAGCAACACTTCATCCACGGCGGCAAGCGCTTCAATAACTTCCTTACGTTCAGCCTCCGGCATAAAAGCGGCACCCTTTTTCTTCTTTATCCAATTATCATTATTCAAAATAACCACAAGCCTGTCTCCCAAAGCCTTGGCCTCATTGAACATTCGAACGTGGCCAATATGAATAGGGTCAAACCCTCCGCTCACAGCGACAATAACCGGTTTTTTACCTGACTCAACTTTTTTACCGTAAACGCTGGCTCTTTTCTTCATTTTCATACTTCTTTAAAACCTGAAAATAGACAATTAAAGCCCTACCCTGTTTTTCATGAACTATTATCTACTATCTATTCAACCTAATCAAGTTTGAGCAATTTACCCTGCCGTTTGACATACGCGAACATTTTGTAGAAAAACCAGGTGATAAGCGCGGCATATAAAAGATTTAAAGTTACTCCTCCCCAAAAGAGCGGATATGAAAAAGTGCCGGTAGCGATGACCGCGCGCATTCCCTCAAAAACATAGGTGGAAGGGATCAGGAAGGAAACAGTCTGCAAAAACGGAGGCAGTGTCGAAACAGGGTAAAAGACCGCCGTAAAAGGTTGGATCAACATAATGAATCCGAAAGCCAACACCTGGGCGGAAGTGCCATAGCGAAGAATAATAGCGGTGGTGAAAAGTCCGAGCACCGCGCCAAAGAGCAGGAGATTAAACATGAAAGGTATCAAAGTGAACCCAAAAATAAAGAGATTGAAGTGATAAAAGAAATAGGCTATTAGAGCCATCACCAAAGCGGTAATAATAATTCTGATAAAAGCCAAGATAAAAGACGAAGCTATGAATTCGCTTACCTTCAAAGGCGTAACGAAAATGTTAAGAAAATTTTTCTCCCACACTTCCTCCAAGAACGCCACCGATACTGCCCGTTGCGACTGAGCAAGAAAATCCCAGAAAATCACCGCTCCCAGAAGCACCGTCACGGCGTTAAAACCGTCAAGGTTGAATTTCTCTATGAATGTGCTGATAAAACCCCAGAGTAGAAGCTCCATCACCGGCCAATAGAAAATATCCATCAAGCGAGGGACACTTCTCTTGTATAAATAAAGGTGACGTATGATGAGACCGTTTATACGACTTAAATCCATGGTAAGTAAAAAATGTTAATCATGCATCTTTCATATTTCATGATTCACGCGCTATATGCAAAAACACGTCATTAAGATCAACCTTGCCGTATTTCGCCACAAGCTCCTTGGGCGTACCCATATCCTTGATTAGACCACGTTGAATGAAAATCACCCTGTCACAAATTTCTTCGACTTCTTCCATATTATGAGAAGTATAAAGCATCGTTACCTTGCGCTCGTCACGAATCTTGAGAAGCATAGCACGGGTGCGGTCCGCGATATCAGGGTCAAGGCTTGATGTCGGTTCGTCAAGGAGTAAAAGCTTCGGGTTATTGAGCAAGGCCTTGGTTAAGTTTAGTCTGGTAAGCTGACCGGTTGAAAGCGAGGCAGTCATCTTTGGAAGAAGGTCTCGAATGTCAAAAAAATCCGCCAACGACTCTATTCTGGTCCGCACATCCTTTACCCCATAGAGCCTTCCAAAGGTGGCCAAATTTTCCCAAGCGGTGAGATTGCCCGGGAGAGAAACATAGGGGGAGGAAAAGTTCATATTTCCAAGAATTTCTTCGCGATTATCCTTCATATGCTTGCCGAAAATCCTAATCTCGCCAGAAGTCGGCGTAATGAGATCTAAAAGCATTTGAATGGTGGTGGTTTTTCCCGCTCCGTTTGGGCCAAGCAGTCCACAAATCTCACCTTCATACACGCTGAAAGAGATCCCTTTCACGGCGGGAATCTTGTTGAAGTCCTTAACCAAGTTTTCCACTTCAATGATTGAATTTCGACTCATTTTCTTTGTCCAAGGGTAGTCCTCGGACTGGAACAGTCCGAGGACTACCCTTGGACAGAAACTATATAATCTTTTATGCTTTTCTCCGCGTGCCAGCCCAATTCATCACGAGAACGCGATAAATCAATCACCGAATTCATCCGGTTCCCCGCCCGCGGTGGCAACATCTCGACCTCTCCGCCAAAGAGCTTGGCGATATCTAGAATTGAAAATTCCTCTTCCGAACCTAGCCCGAAACCGTCGCCTTCGCCATTTTCTCCAACCAATATTAAACCACGAACGATATCATCAACATGAGTAAAAATGCGGGATTGGGTCCCCGGCGCAACTACGGGAAGAGCTTCGCCTCTTTTTCTTTTCTCCTTGAAAATACCGATAACAGTGGCGAAACCTCCGGCTGAAATTTCTCTGGGGCCGTAGACATTGTAAAAGTAAGCGATAGCATAGGAAAGGCCGAACCACGATCCGTAATTTTTTACGAGCTCGGTATTTGAGGCTTTGGTCCAAGCATACGGACTCTGGTCCCGACCGAGTCCCCCGTCACCGAACTTGGTGCTTGAACCGGCATAAACGATTTTCGCCCCGTGGGAACGGGCAAATTCCAAAACGGCAAAAGTGCCATCTTTATTCGACCGCCACACCGTTTCCATGTCCTCAAAACTTTTCTCCACCCTAGCGTATTCACCGAGGTGAAATATCAAATCCGGTTTGACGGAAACCAGTTTCGCCACATCGTGCGTATCACCCTCTATATAAGTAGCGCCCGATATATGGTTTGCTTTTAAACCGGTTGAATAATTATCAAGTGAATACACTTCGTTTGCCGGATTTTTCACCAATTGCTCAATGAGGTTCGAACCGATAAAACCGGCCCCGCCGGTCACCAAAATCTTCTTCTTCGTTTTCATCATTATCCTGAAAATGCTAGGTGAAGGGTCTATCCTTCTAACCTTCTAATACACGCATCCGGAACTATAATAAACCGTGCAGTCACACGGAACAGACGACCACGAGATCCAAGTACTGTTTTTTGCTTTGCAATAAGACGGTAACCCCCCAACTTCAAAAATATTATCATGCCAACCCCCGTCGTTTAAACTCGCGCTATTTGCTTGTTCCAACACCACGCTCAATCCGTACATCTTTACCCCATTGGGATTATACAGAGGTAATTGCGAAGGAACTTTGTACACATAATTGTAAAATGGTGGCAGACTCCCGGTAGTTCCCGGCAAGTCGGAGATATAAGGGGAAAGCGCCGTCTTCAGTTTGCACCATATGCCTGGAGCGTACGATGTTCCTTCTCCGGGAGTTCCTGGAGCACCGTATCCGCAAAGGCTAGGAGGAACACCTACTTCCGAGGCGGATCCGGCCGAACGCATAAACGTCATCTCCCCTGGTAAATAACCAGGATACTGACCGTCATGGTCTGCCGCGTAAAGCTCAATGGCGGTTTGGATTTGTTTCAAAGTTTCTATTTTTTTAGCATCTCGGGCCTTTACTCTCGCATTATTTAGACTAGACAACACCACACTAGACAAAAGACCTACCATAGAAATTACAACAAGAAGCTCAATCAAAGTAAAACCCTTAGTTTTTAGGAACCTGCTATACATGGTAAACATTATACCACAATCACATTTGCTTTACAATTCATACGACCAGCCTGCCCGCCATGCGTACGTTTTCCTCCAATCCTCCGAAAAGGCCTCGTCCCAAGTTTTTCCGCGAAGCAAGACATCTAGCGCGAGTTGCGGACCTTTATGGGAAACAATAGCTATCGACTTACCGTCATATTCTTTCTTCAAAAACCGAAGTAAATCCTCGACCCTTTCTTTCACATCTTCATAGCATTCTCCTTCGGGAAATCTTTTTTCCGTGCTTTTTTCCTGAAGTGGCTCGACAATAGTCGAAGGTTTACCATTATAAGTTCCGTAGTCACACTCACGAAGCCGTTTGTCTAAAATAATCGGTGCGCGACCTTCAAAAGCATATCGCGCCGAATCGGAAGCTCGCTTTAAATCCGAAGAAAAGATGGCATCGAATTTTTTATTCACGGTTTGTTCTCGCAACTCCTTGGCTTGCTTCACTCCAAGTTCCGAAAGCTCCACGTCAAAAGATCCCGAGGATATTCCCATTTCATTATCATAAGTTGTACCATGAACAAAATAGGTTATGTGAATCATGCTAGATGTGTAAATCTCGGCACCCGCTTCCCTTCTAACTCCACTTCCTCCCTAGAACATTTGCAACTCAAATGTTTGGGCGAACAATTCTTCCGTTGAAGAGTTGTTTTAGCCAAAAACATTCCGAGCGGACGAACCCACAAATCGTACTTTCCATAGAGCGCTCGGTATACCACAAGCTCTTCCAAAGTCTCGCTATGCTTGGCAACTCCGGTTACCTCATAGCTTTTACCTTTGTAATGTTGGTATACCCCGAGCAACATCTTAGAATTTTTGCTTTCGTCCTTGCCCATGACATTTTCAATACTCCCATGCTATCATCTTGAGCAGAAAGTTAGAAGTCTCAAAAACCGCCAAAAACTAAAGTTATGAACGTCATGCTCTATAACCTAATCTTCGCCGTTATTATGATCTCAACGATGTGGTACACCTTCGTAAGACCCCAAGCAATAGACGGTTGGACTTGGAACCGAAGATACGAATGTATTTCAAGCCTACTCGTACTTCTATGGGTTGGGTGGGATATTGCCGGGTACCTCCTCATGAAACGCCAGACCAACCACAGAGAAATGCACAAGGATTTTTTGGTTATGACAATTCTTGTGGCAATTGTATGGTTTCTCAAATTTATTCCACGCCGGCCTTTAGATTCTGACGAGGACGCCTCTCCAGCTGAAACGGATGCCTTGGACTTTCAAATTTGAAAATACTTTTCGCGGCTTTCGTACAACCTCTAGCACTCCACGCTAGAGGTTTTTTATTTTTTGATTTATAAAAACCCCGCCTTCAAGGAGGGTTTTCCAATCGAGAGATTTATTTTATCCAATATGTTTCTTCAAGTGTTTCCAAGCCTTAGCCGCTTCGCTTACCAATGTTTCTCCTTCTTCGACAGTAAGCTTCTTAGCCTTGCTGTAATTCTGCGCCGCGTTTTTCACAAACAACTTGAATTCCGCTTCACCCATCTTCTTCATTTTCTTAATACGAGGCGCAAGATAGGCGTAAAAGTCGGCAGATTTGTCCTTCAGTTCTCCTCCAAGCTTCTTTCCCGCGTCCGTCGACGACAAAAATATTCCAGCGGCAACACCAAGCGCCGCGCCTATCAAACCCCCCTCGAGCAATTTTATTTTGTTGTTTTTCATAAAAGTATATTTTATAGTTTTCTGTTATTTCTCTGGCCTCTCTCGACCCGCTTTACGCCTTGAACCATAACCTCCTTTCTCACGAAAAAGAAAAGATAAAAACGGCAACCCTGATAAACGATCTATCAACTCCCGAACACGCTCCGCCGCCTCATCGGAAGCCTCGTGAAAATTCTCGGCAACTTTTTTAAGCTCCTTCGTGATGCATACCAAATGATACACGACGATACCGGACAAAATGCCGATGACGATAATCGCAATCGAAACTACGAAATAAAAAATGGTTTGTGAAATTATGAGTGCTCCTTCCATACGGATAATATATACCTTTTTTAAAATAAAAGCGAATTCAACGACCCTGAAAAAATACGATTCTCTCCAGCGACAAAGAACATCATCCCTCTTTCTGTACGTTATAAATAAAGTTTGGCCTCGTCCTATTCCCGCAGCACCCGCCCGTACCGAAACGGTACGTTTCGGTCGGGAGCTGTCCCTTCGCGGACTCGGCTAGGTATAGGCGAGGCAACAGGGCAAACTTTGTTGTAGAAGAGTCGGCTCCGCCGACACTTCTATGCCGTTGCGGGTTAATCCCCGCCGCAGAGCGGTGGGGTGCTCCGCAGATACAATAAGCTATAGCTAAATTATAACGTAGGAGCATGTTGGCTTGTACTTCCTAAAAACCCCAATTTACAATAACTATGCGACCGCATAGTTATTGTAAATCCCAAGTAAATTTAAAGAAGTAGCAAAATCAAGACGGTGGACACTGCGACAAAAGGCCACGCCGCCGTTAGTATAACTATTTTTAACGCCTCCTTCCCTTTCCCCTCCAAAACAAGAAGAGATGGAAACCCGAATACAATGAGCAAACAAGTCAAAGCTGAGAATACAAACGCAAGCAAGAAAATAATAGGGAAGGTTATTTCGGGAAATTGGACAGACTCAACATACATCGACGCTCCTCTCGCCGTCAGCACAAAAAGCACTACATAGAGAGCGACTCCGAGAACTTGCAAAAACGCGATAAAAGGCAAAGATAATTTATTCATACCTTACACAACTCTTGTTGAAAAAATTTTGTTACACCACTCTCACGGAAATTTCTTTACGCATCATCCTTTGTGGCATCTGTCGTGATTTGTTCTCCTTTTCTTATATCTCTTAGTGCCACATCGCATTTACTTTTTAAATCGGGAAAGGTATTGGGGGCTGATGAATGGTTCACATATCTCTCCGGCACTCCATACAAATACATAACTCCCCAATGGGTATGTACAAAATCTTTTTCTTCCTTCGCCAAATCTGCGTAGCCCTCCTTTGTGAGGAGAGAAAGATTGTATTGAATCACGACCTCATCTTTCTTAAAATCCCGATTGGCGTAAACCCCCTTTCCAAACATTCTTCCTTTCCCGACAACAACCTCAGTCATAACAATTTTTAATTTAACGGCTTACTTCCCATGACACTTCTTGTGTTTCTTCCCGCTTCCGCACGGACACAGATCGTTTCGTCCCACTTTCGGGGTAGTATCAAGCGTCCCGTGCGACGGCTTGCCGTGATGCACACGGTTCGATTGCGCGTCTCCCGAGCCGATTATTTGAGCCTGCTCATGCACTTCGGCAAGACGAACTTGTTCCGGCGCAAGAGTCGCGTTTGTGGTACCAACGATCGCAGGTATTAGCCGAACAATTTGATCAGTGGTGGCAGACTGCATTTCTTTAAACAGCCTTAAGCCCTCGTTTTTATACTCCACCAGAGGATCGCGCTGGCCATAGGCGCGCAGATTTACCGAGCCACGCATATAATCCATGATTTCAAGATGTTCAACCCAAAAAGCGTCGGTGGCTTGAAGCATCAAACGCCGTAAACCGTTGAAAAATTCTTCTTCGCCAACGGATTTTTTCCTATCGGCGACGACTTTCATAATATTTTCATCACCGCCTGCCATCGCCGAAAGTGTCTCTTCAAGCTCGGCTCCCGTACCAAGTAACATTTTGCGTCTCCTCTCATAAATAATCGTACGCTGATGGTTCAAAACATCGTCGTACTCCAAAACGTGCTTGCGAGCGTCAAAGTTAAATCCTTCGATTTTGGTTTGGGCGGTTTCAAGCGAGCGGGTAATGAGCCGGTTTTCAATAGCCTGATCTTCGGGAATACGAAAACGCCCCATCATAGTCTTGATAGTGTCGGACGCGAACACTCGCATCAAGGTATCCTCGAGTGATACAAAAAATTGCGTCTCGCCCGGGTCTCCTTGCCTACCTGAACGTCCGCGAAGTTGGTTATCAATGCGCCGAGCTTCGTGACGTTCGGTTCCAAGCACAAAAAGCCCGCCGGTTTTTTTAACCTCTTCGGAAAGTTCCTCGGTTGCGGGATTGCCTCCAAGCTTTATGTCCACGCCTCGGCCAGCCATGTTGGTCGCTATGGTCACCGCACCTTTCCGCCCGGCTTGAGCGATGATTTCGCCTTCCCGTTCGTGATTTTTCGCGTTCAAAACTTCATGCACCACCCCTTCTAGTTTCAAATATTCCGAAAGCAACTCGTTCTTTTCTATCGAAACCGTACCGATTAAAACCGGCTGGCCTTTGGCCTGCCTTTCTTTGACCGCGCGGGCGATGGCTTTGAACTTTCCCGTCTCCGTCTGAAATATTTGGTCGTTGTGATCAACGCGGGCCACCGATTTGTTTGTAGGCACAACCAGAGTATCCACACCATACACTTTATAAAACTCCTCAGCAGAGGTTTTTGCCGTTCCAGTCATACCGGAAAGTTTTTTGTAGAGTCTGAAATAGTTTTGGAAGGTGATGGAAGCCATCGTCCGCGACTCCTTCTGAACCGAAACCCCTTCCTTGGCCTCAATTGCTTGATGCAAACCCTCGGACCAACGCCTCCCTGGCTGGAGACGCCCCGTAAATTCATCCACGATAATCACCTGGTCGTCTTTCACCACATAGGCCTTATCCTTTTCATAAAGCGCTTTGGCGCGAACGGCGGTTTCCAAATGATGCACGTATTTGATGCCTTTTTCGGTATAGATGTTATCCACTCCCAAACTCTTCTCGGCCTTCTCAATGCCGGCATCGGTAAGACTTATGGCGTGCATCTTTTCGTCCACCGCATAATCTTCCTCCTTTTTAAGAGCGCGGGCGATCTTCGCGAAAGTACCGTACAAATCTTCAGAGTCCCTGGTGGCCGCGGAAATGATAAGAGGTGTCCTCGCCTCATCTATCAAAATCGAATCCACTTCATCAACTATGGCGAAATTAAACTCTCGTTGACGCAGTTCGTTTTGTTCGTAAGAAATATTGTCCCTCAAATAATCAAAACCGAATTCATTGTTCGTCCCATAGGTAATGTCGGCGTGGTAAGCCTCGCGGCGGGGCGCCGGACGCAAAAATCTGTGCACAATTTTAAATGAACCGAGTTCATCCCGCTTTTCGTCAAGCTCGGTGTGCGCTGGGTCATAAAGGAAGGAACTCTCGTGATTGATAACACCGACGGAGAGACCGAGGAAAGCATAAATTTGCCCCATCCACGCCGCATCTCGACGAGAAAGATAATCATTGACGGTAACGACGTGAACCCCCTTGCCAATCAAAGCATTCAGATAAGCCGGCAAGGTTGCGACCAAAGTTTTACCTTCTCCTGTCCGCATCTCGGCAATGTTGCCTTTATGCAAAATAATACCTCCTAAAAGCTGGACGTCGAAATGACGCTGGCCCAAGGTGCGACGGGACGCTTCGCGAACCACCGCGAAAGCTTCGGGAAGAATTTCATCAAGGGTGCGGCCATTCTCAAGTTCTTTTTTGAAAAATGCCGTGCGGCCCGCGAGTTCTTCCGAAGAAAGAGCCTCCATGAGAGGTTCGAGTTTGTTAATTTCAGCGACTAACGGCAAAAATGCCTTTATTTTAGCCTCGTTTCCGTCTCCAAACAGGCGTTTTATCATTGAAAGCATCGCCTTATACTAACACATAAGTTACAGGGCGAAAACCAAAAGGCCGGCGCTTCGCGCGCCGGCCTTTTGGTTTTTAAGAACCCAACTAACCACTACGCTTTGGAAACCGGATTAATCATAAGTTCCCGCGCAGGCTTCAAGTTCACAAAAACGATGATGAGAAGAATCAAACTGAAGAAAAATGGGAATGGAGAAACAACTCCGCTTAAAATAAAAACCGTTTCAAGAATAAGCGGGACCGTAGCCGCGTGCAAAACGATTTGATAGCAATTCTTGTAAGAGAGTTCGATTTTTTTAAGCTTAACAATACCGAGCACCAAGAGTGATGTAATAAAGAACAAAATGAGGTGAGCGGATAAATATGAGAGAAAAGCGATAAGAAGAAGAGCGAATAAGCTTAAGGAAATTGCCAGATGATAACCCCCAATTATATCCGCCCAGCTGAAAAGTTTTTCCTGATTTAAAGTAAGGTCATGAACCTGGCTCATATCGGTTAGCTCAAACCGTGAAGAATCTTTGGCGGTTACTACAAAATCCTTCCCAACCCACACGTTAGTATCGTATTGTTCGAAAAGTTCTCTCGTAAAGGAATTTCTAGTGTCAATGACAACGGCATTCAGATGGCCTCTTTCTGTTTCTATGCCGAGCGTTTTGGATTTTATAATGTAGGGCTCGGAAACATTAGTCGAGATAACACCGCTTTTAATCGAAAGCGTCAGTTCTGCCGGATAGTACGAAGCCACCCGTTTCAAGCTTTCGGTGGAATATAGAGGAGAAAGCATGTTCCCCACGACGAAAGCCACTATAAACGAGAGAATGAAGGCAAGAAAATAAAAATACTTTACCGAAGAACCGACCGTCTGGTGTTTCAACTCTCCATAAAAATCCGGGTTATATAGACTATTTTTAACGTTATCCAAAAATTTCATACGCTATTTAGAAACATAAATCCTCGGTTGATAATGCGTCCACTCTACAACATTTCCACCTCCCACACAACCTCAATACCGGTTTTCTCCTTTATTTTGTTGGCGACATCTTTTGCCAAAGCCAAGACTTCGGTCGCCCTCGCGCCACCACTATTCACCACTACAAGTGGTTGAGCGTTATAAAGACCCACCCTCCCCACCATATAACCCTTAATTCCGAGCACATTGTCTAAAATCCAAGCGAGAGGAACTTTCACACTTGGCAATTCGCAGTTTGCCGTTTGAAGAACAAAGCCGGGTAGGTCCGGATATTTTTTCTTGAGTGCATCAAACTGTATTTGGGAAATGATGGGATTTTTGAAAAAAGAACCTGCAGTACCCGTAGTTGCAAGATCAGGGAATTTGCGAGCGCGAATAGCAAGTACGGCTTCTCGAACGGTCTTTAGAGTCGGAAAACTCTTTTTTGCCTCAAAATAACTTTTGACGTCCTTATACTCAATATTTAAAACGCCGCCCTTCTTCAAACGGAAAGTGACATTTGCAATGAGATACCTCTTACCTTCAGCCGTTTTAAAAAAACTGTCTCTATAGCCGAACCGACACTCCTCATTTGTAAAAATTTGGAGTTTCCCTGTTTTACTGTCAAGCGCTTCGACCGACACAATAGTGTCTTTTGCCTCACTACCGTAGGCCCCGATATTTTGGACCGGTGCCGCACCGACTGTCCCCGGAATGCCGGACAAGTTTTCCAAGCCATACAGACCCTTGTCAACGCAGTGGTCTACAAAAGAGTCCCAATTCTCTCCCGCCCCGGCAAAAACTTGGAACTCATCTCCCTCTTCAACAAAGGAAATACCAAGAATTTCGTTTTTGATGATGACTCCGGGAAAACCTTCATCGCTTACCAAGAGATTAGAACCTCCGCCTAAAATAAAAAAGGGGAGGTTTTCTTGGCGCGCGAAGCTGAAGACTTCGCGCGCCTCCTCGATAGTCTTCACGCGAAAAAAGTAACGAGCAAGCCCGCCAATCTTGAAAGTGGTAAAATCCGACAACTGAACATTCTCTTCTCCCATACACCCATACTACCCCAAAATCCATGGATGCAAAACCCTCCCTAGTTTAAAAAACTATTTAAAAATGGCTAAATCTGCTTCCCCGCTCGAATATCGGAAATAAGCTTATTAACCTGATCCTTGATGGCCGGATTGATCTCCGCCGCTTTGGTAAGGTCCGCGATGGCGTCCTTAATTTTACCCAACCTGTAATTGATAGCGGCACGTGAGAAAAAGTTTTGAGAACTATTTGGGTCTTTTTCGATCATAAAGTTAACACTGGCAAGAGCTTGATCAAAGTAACCGCTGACAAAGAAAGCTTGAAGGAACCGCGGGTCTCCCAAAATGCTCTCAATTGGCAGAGTGGCTAAAATTTCTCCGGCAAGTTTGTCATCTTTCGTATACACAAGCGTGAGACCGTAAATTCTGCGAGCCTCACTGTACGAAGGGTCAAGGTCATACGCTTGTTTAGTGAATTTCAAAGCGTTTCCAAAATCTCTCCTGTTCAAATAAACCGAGCTGACGGAAAAAAGTATCGCCTGCTTCTTCGGAGAAAGTTCGTGGGCCTTCATAAAATAATCCAAAGCCTTATCATGCTCGTTGAAATTGTTCATCAAGATGCCGGCGAAAAGAAAATAGCGCGCGTCCTCCGGACTTCGTTCGAGCTGTTTTTCCATCTCCGATTTGGTCAAGTTGTAAAAATCGTTTCTGATTTTCAGATCAACTCCAGAAGCCGATACAACTTGTCCAGTCATCTGAACAAGCTGTTCTCGAATTTCAGAATCCCCGAAAGAGTGGCGTGACAAGGCTTTTTTGAAGTAACCCAAATTTAACTCGGGACCCCCCGGCAAACTTTGAATCGCCATGATAAGTTCCGCCGAAGCACGCGCGGCCGGAACATTTACCATATAAAAAATAAAGACGGTTGATACGGACACCAAAGGAAAAATCACGCGGTTGAGAATACCCCGGTCAATTTCTTTGACTTTTGACAATAACCTCTCGGAAGTTTCTCCCACGGAAGAATGAATATAAGCCAAAATAACTACAAAGAACACATAACTTGTGATGTTGTCGAAAACAGTAAGGTTATTCACAAAATAACCCGCGAGCAGTCCCGTAAGGACACTTTTCTCAGAAAAAGAAAAATCGCGTCCCGGTCGCCAGAGATAGTAAATAGCAAAACCAAAAAGAGACAAGTAGGACAAGAGGCCTAAAATGCCTCCCGCTATCAGCCAGTCAAAAAACACGTTATGTGTGCGGTCAAACCAAGCCTCCTGGGAATACATCTCGGGACGGTAATATTTATTGAACACGTAGTTGAAACTTTCCTGGCCCCAGCCAAAAATTGGACGTTCTTTGACACCTTCGAAAGCCATCGGCATAAGGAGACAGCGAGACTTGAGTTCTCCTTCACAAATCACTTTTTTATCGAAAGTTAAAAACTGATCCGCAAAAGAACTAAGACGTCCCAAAGAAGGATTTTGCCTGACGAAATCGGAATTTCTAAAAACTATAAACAGACCCCCGAAGAAAATTATCGCTATCAACAGTCCCCTGCCAACATTGCGCAAAACCTTACGTTCTCGCTCAAAAAACGCTAGAGCGACCGCCACGCACATGAGTCCGACCAAAAAACCTATTTGAGCTCCACGGGACGCCGCATTGTAAAGCACGTAAACTTCGGAACAAAGTACCAAGGCATAAAAAACGTGTCTTATCCACATTTTCACACGAACTGAAAGTGTATTCTGATAAGCCCAGAGAATGCCGAGGGCGATTAAAGCCACAATTGATAACCAAAATACTTTCGTACCCAATGGACCAGTCAAAAAATGTACGTTAGACATCTGGTCGGCTGTCGGTAATCTGCCGTATACCCAATAAAAATCGATCCATGATGACACATAACGCCAAAACGGAAAAATAATTGACAAACCAAAGCCGACAAAACCCGACAAAATCACCGGTTTTACGGAAACTTCTTTATCATTCATCCAGACAAAAATAGTGAAAAATGCCAAAAATAGCATAAAGACCGCCAAATATGTCGCGTTGCCGAGCGTACCGTCAATACGAACCCCACCTTGGTTTATGACAAGTTCCCGACCAAGTTGAAGCAAAGAATACAGAAAGAGAAAAACCCCGACACCGATTGATACGTGAAAAAATTTATGCCATAGTTCCCGAACCCTAAACACTGAACCGGCCACCACAAAAAGCGCGAACAAATGCGCGAGAGTCACAAAACCTTCCATGCGTTCGAAATTAGACCAAAAACTTTTGAAAGAATTAGGACTCAAGAGATTAGAAATAAACATCACGCCCAAAAAAACCAGAAACATTTGAAGAATCCGGGACTTTTTAGGCAAGTATTCGTGTTGGAGCAACGCCAGAATTATCCAAAGGCAAGTTATGAATTCAATAATCGTCCTGAACAGGAAATTTTTCCCTGTGATGAAAGGGAAAAAAAATTGATTGAAAACCACGATTGCGACGAAAGGTAAACTGAAAAGCCCGGCGATGATAGCATACCTCAAAACAGCTTTTAAGCTTTGGCTTTTCATGATTTAAAGATTTATTTTTAAACTATATCATGGCGCGTACTGCTCGGTAAACCGATTTTCTATAAAAAATCACTTATGCTTCAAAATGTGTATCGGCCCGTACGGAAGGTCGTACACCGAAATGACGTATTTTGAAGCAAAACGCTCTAAAAGCCCCGCCTTATCTCCCGGATGCGTTTCCATTACGATGTAATCGGAATCCGGAATCTCGTTTTCAAAAATCTCATACTCCGCGCCCTCAATATCAACTTTAATGACATCCGCCGGCAAGAACTCCCTTAAAGGCGCCGTTGCCACAACCTGTGTTTCTTCTTTTTCCTCATTCATCACACGGTACAAATTATGCGCGCCGTTGTTATCCACACTCAAGTGCAACGTGGCCGTTCCGCTTCGAGCCGCAACAGCCTTGTTAACCAGAACTATATTTTTCGCTCCGCTCATCTCCACATTTCGCTTTAGCGTCTCAAAATTTTTTCTCTCGGGTTCCAGCGAAAAAACCGTCGCATCGGGGAACATCTTCGCCACTACAATAGAATACACTCCGATATTCGCTCCGAGGTCTATGATACGCTTCGGATTAGAATATTCAGCGATTCTGTATACATCATCTATCGCAACTTCGTTGAAAATGGCATAGTCGCTGGAACGAAAAGCACGAATGGAAATTTTTCCGCCGGTTCTAAGCACCGCCACTCTAGGCCACGAACCCAAATGGGTCATCGGCCAAATAAAAAGATACCAATTCTTCATCACTTTTATCCGGCGAACGATATTGCGAAACTTTTGTGATATTTTCCGCATCATTTGGTTAGAATAGTAACACCCTCTTCCAAACTACTCAAGGAAATCATTAAAAGGTATGACACTATTTGACACCTTTTGACACTTAAGGTAAACTAGGGAAACTAAACAAAAGGCGTCGTTTTGACTCCTTAAAAAACTACCAATCGCGCTTAATCCTCTAATTTTAACTTTATGCAAGAAATCAACCCTGGAGGGGTTTACACAACGACAGAGACCCGAAAGTTCCTAAAAATAAGCAACAGCACCATAAAACGACTCCTAAAACGCGGTCTCATTAGGGCCAACAAAATCGGCGGACAATACAGAATTTTGGGGAAAGAAATTCTTCACGTCCTATCCCCCGAACTGGAACGCGGTGCGGTTAACTCGTATCAAAAACTAAAACGAAAAGTGACACGCGGTATAAAAAATTGGTAAAACATTAGCAATAATATCGTGTTATAATTCAAATCAAAGCACCAAACGCATGAAAGAACGGAAAAAAAGTGATTCCTTAAAAATGGGTAAAATGCTCAAAAAAGCCTTTATTACCGGCATTACCGGTCAGGACGGTTCTTACTTGGCGGAACTATTACTCGAAAAAGGCTATGAAGTTCATGGCCTCATAAGGCGTTCATCGAGCTTTAACACCGAAAGAATAGAACACCTGTATCAAGACCCTCATCTGCCGGACACTCGCCTTTTTCTCCACTACGGAGACCTTTCGGATGGCAGTAACCTTCAAAGAATTCTGTTTAAAATCCAACCCGACGAAGTTTATAACCTCGGCGCCCAATCGCATGTCAGAGTCTCTTTTGAAATACCGGAATACACCGCGAACGTCACGGGAATGGGTGTCCTGAGATTACTTGAAGCCATAAAGAATGTCGAGGAATATACTGGCAAAAAAATAAAATTTTATCAGGCCTCATCAAGCGAAATGTTCGGCGCTTCCCTGCCACCCCAAAACGAAAACACTTGTTTTGAACCTGTAAGCCCTTACGGCGCGGCTAAAGTGTTTGGATATTACATCGTAAAAAACTATCGCGAATCCTACGGCATGTTCGCGACTAACGGTATTTTGTTTAACCATGAATCCCCGCGCAGAGGTGAAACCTTTGTCACCAGAAAAATCACTGAAGCGGTCGCAAAAATCAAACTCGGACTTCAAGAAAAAATTTATCTCGGCAACCTCGAAGCCAAACGCGACTGGTGACACGCCAAAGATAACGTCATCGCCATGTACCTCATGCTTCAAGTAAAAAAACCCGGCGACTATGTCATCGCCACCGGCAAACAATTCACCGTCAGAACATGCGTTGAAATGGCTTTTAAAAAAATCGGCGTAAACATAACATGGCGCGGTTCCGGAAAAAACGAACAAGGAATTGATGCCAAAACCGGCAAAACTTTGGTAGAAATAGACCCACGCTATTTTAGACCTGTTGAAGTGGATTCACTCTTGGGCGACGCGAAAAAAGCCCTGGAGGAGTTGGGTTGGAAACCGAGCATCAGTTTCGAAGCTATGATTGAAGAAATGGTGGAACGAGACTTGAAAAAGTGGCAAGCCGAAAAGCCGAATAGCGAACAAGTAAAAAAACTCTAAGCTACTCTTCTTCTAGCCGTCATATCGTCATGAATAAAACTTCCAAAATATATGTCGCCGGACACCGGGGCCTCGTAGGTTCGGCCATAACCCGAGCACTCACCGAGCGGGGTTTTAAAAATCTGATCCTAAAAGGACGAGAGGAGCTTGAACTGCTCGAACAGCAGGACGTGGCGAATTTTTTTCGAACGGAAAAGCCCGAATACGTTTTCCTGGCAGCTGCAAAAGTGGGCGGTATCATGGCCAACAACACCCACCCGTCTGAATTCATCTATGAAAACCTAATGGTGCAAGCCAACGTGCTCGAGCATGCCAGGAAAAACGGGGTCAAAAAGCTCTTGTTTCTTGGCAGTTCCTGCATTTACCCACGTCTCGCACCCCAACCGATAAAAGAAGAATACTTGCTGTCGGGAGACCTTGAACCGACCAACAAAGCGTACGCTGTGGCAAAAATAGCCGGTATAGTGACCTGCCAATCCTACAACAAAGAATACGGCATGAACTTCATATCCGTCATGCCGACAAACATGTACGGTTTCAATGATAATTTTGACCTCGAAAACTCTCACGTCCTTCCTGCTTTAATAAGAAAATTTCACGACTCAAAAACTGCCGGTAAAAAGTCGGTCACACTGTGGGGTACGGGTTCGGCTCGACGAGAATTCCTCAACGTAGACGATTTTGCCGACGCTGCTCTATTTCTTATGGAACAATATAACAGCGGTGAGATTTTAAACGTCGGCACGGGTACCGACATCACCATAAAAAATTTGGCTGAAATCGTGAAAAAAATTGTGGAATTTGAAGGGGAAATTCTTTGGGACTCGACAAAACCGGACGGCGTTCCAAGGAAACTCCTTGATGTGAGTAAAATCAACTCACTTGGATGGAAGCATAAAATAGAGCTTGAGGAAGGTATCCGGTCGACCTATAAGTGGTATTTGCAAAAAATCGGTCACTGATTAAAAATTAAGCCTCCGCGTTGATGCACGCATTTTTATAAATCGTCATTTCATGACCACAACCATAATAAAACCAAAAAAAACTTTCAGCCTGGAAGATGTCCGCGAGGTTTGGCGCTACAGAGAGTTGCTTTATTTTTTCGTGTGGCGCGATTTGAAAGTTAGGTACAAACAAACCATAGTCGGCATCGGGTGGGCGATCTTCCAGCCTTTTATGACTATGGTTATTTTCAGCATTTTCTTTGGAAAACTGATAAAGGTACCTTCAGACGGAATTCCCTACCCGATTTTCGTTTATACGGGACTTTTATTCTGGCAATTATTCGCGAGCGCGCTTTCCGACACCTCTAACTCACTTATAAGCAATGCTCCTATTATTACCAAAGTTTATTTCCCAAGAATTATTTTACCACTTGCCGACACTCTCAATAAATTTGTGGACTTTTTCTTCGCCAGTCTCGCCTTAATTTTTCTAATGTTCCACTATAACTACATCCCGAGCCCTTCCGGAATTATTTTGGTGCCAGTGCTTCTTTTGATTACAGCAATGACGGCTGTCGGCGCGGGTCTCATTCTTGCCTCCATTAACGTAAAATACCGAGATGTGCGTTATGTTTTGCCGTATTTCACACAACTGCTTCTCTACCTTACGCCCGTGATTTACCCGGTAAGCATTGTCGGAACATATGCTTCTCTACTTTCACTTAATCCGATGACCGGCGTTATCAAGGCCGCCAGATCGGGTCTTCTCGGCACCGGACCAACCGGCTGGTATTCTCTCGGAATTTCACTTATAGCCGCCACAGCGCTTCTGGCGATCGGAATTTATTTTTTCAAAAAAACCGAACGCTATTTTGCCGATATCGTATAATTCGTATTTTCGTATATTTAATTACATGACACCCATCATAGAAATAAAGAATATCGGGAAACGCTACAACATCATCGGCCGAGGACGGGGTTACGTGGCTTTGCGCGACATTATAGCGGAAAGTTTGAAACACCCGTTTAAGTCTCTTAATAGCGTAAGAAAAAGCGTCTTGGGTCAAAGCCGAAACGAAACCTTTTGGGCGCTAAAAGATATAAATTTTAGCGTTGGAAAAGGGGAAGTTATCGGAGTTATCGGGGCAAACGGAGCCGGCAAATCCACCCTGCTTAAAATTTTGACCGGCATCACGCCCCCAACCACCGGAGAAATAAAAATTACCGGAACAGTGGCATCTCTCCTCGAAGTTGGCACGGGTTTTCACCCGGAGCTGACGGGACGTGAAAATATTTACCTAAACGGGGCAATACTTGGAATGCCCCGAAAAGAAATTGCGAAAAAATTCGATAGGATAGTGGAATTCTCGGGTATTGAAAAGTTCTTGGACACTCCGGTAAAACGTTACTCTTCGGGAATGTACGTCAGGTTGGCTTTTTCGGTCGCGGCACATTTGGAACCGGACATACTGCTAGTGGACGAAGTTTTGGCCGTCGGTGACGCAGAATTTCAAAAGAAATGTTTGGGTAAAATGGATGAGGTTACAAGAACCGGCGGACGCACCATCATATTCGTCAGCCACAACATGGACGCCATCAGTCAACTCTGCACCAAAACCGTTCTTATTGAGAAAGGCGAAATTATCGCTTTTGACAATACCGAAAAGGTCATTTCCATGTACTTGCACCGAGGGTATCAAAACGACACAGACATTAAACTTCCCGTTACCGATGAGGAGGTAACATTAAATAAATTTGAAATACTTCAAGACGGCAAAATCACGTCGAGCGCACTCGGAGAAAAACCCTGTGAGATTTCAGTGGAGTTTTCATTGAAAGGGCCGGTGGAATCCTTCCGAGTGGGAATTTTCATAAAGAACAAAACCGGGACAGTTATAACCCGTTCCTACATTCAAGACTGGAATGCCGAACTTGAAAAAATGCAGGCCGGAAAATACAAGACCAAACTTATCGTACCGGGAAGACTCCTTATGGCGGGAGCTTATGGCGTTGAGTTGAAAATCTTTTCGTTTCAAAAAAAGGAATACTTTGCAAATCAACAAATTGAAAGGACCGTCACCGTAATCAGCCCAAAGGACTACAACGAACTTCGCTCAAAGAACGGTGCGAGAATCGGGTACTTTCTTATTCCAAATTCATGGGATATAGAAAAAAACGCGTATAGCCATGATTAGAGTAAAAGTTTCCACTTCCAGTCCGCACGTCCCACACATAAAGATGACTCCAGGATCTACCGGTGTCGTGGGTAATTTCCAATTCTTCATAGATAAAGAAGTGCCAGAAGTTGATTGGTGGGTGGTAGCTGATAATTTTCCAAAAAAAGAAAGCGTGGTCTGCCCAAAAGAAAACACTATTCTTATTACCCAAGAAACCGAGGTGGTAAAAAAGTATAATCCAAAGTATGTGAATCAGTTCAATTGGGTAATCACCAGTCAGCAATCACTTAATCATCCAAGGCAAATCTTCACTCAACAAGCCCATCAATCTTATCTTTTTTTACGTCGAAGAAGACCTGATGAAAGTATTGAGGACTATAAAAACCAATTCCGAAGTTTTGACGATCTTCGGGTAATGACAGAGAAAGACATACCCAAATCAAAAATTCTCACCACGAATGTATCACAAAAACTTAGAATGCAAGGCGCGATTGATCGCCACGACTTCATCATGAAGTTAAAAAAGCATTTCGGTGATAAATTTGATATTTTCAGCAACAAAGTGGAGGACCCCAAACAGAATGTTTTTGGCCCAGATGCAAAATCCACCACTTATAAATGGGATGCCCTTGCACCATACAAATACGCTATTTCCATAGAAAACAGTTATGCTCCGCATTGGTGGACAAGCCACCTCTTTGACGCTTTTCTGGCGGGAGCATACCCCTTCTTTTACGGTCATCCGAGCATCTTTGATTATTTCCCCAAAAACTCTTTGACTTTAATCGATATTAACGACGCCGAGGGTTCGATTGCCATAATTGAAAAAGCTATTTCTGAAAATTATTTTGAAAAATATAAAAAGGAAATTTGGGAAGCTAGAAAGCTGATACTGGAAAAATATTATTTGTTCGCCATGCTTGCGGAACAAATTGCCAAACTCCCCCCTTCAAAAAGCAAGCCTAAATTAATCACACTTAGCCCTGAACAAAAACCGTGGCTCAAAAGAAAAATCGTTGAAACATTGAGGGGGAAAGGGTTGTTATACACTGTGCCAAGAAAAATATATCGCATATACCGAAAAGCTCGTTATGGAGAGATAAGATAATTATGCTTACTTCCGAACAAATCAAATCTCGCGACAAGGTCATAAATAAAGTGCGAACGGGAGAATATGTTCTCATTCCAAATCCCTGCCTGTGCAAAGCGACAACGAGCGTCATTCTTGCCAACAAAGACCGTTATGACATTCCCGTACGCACCGTTCTTTGCCTCACCTGCGGTCTCGTACGCTCCGACCCGTATTATGATGAAAAAACCCTTTCTGATTTTTATGACAATGAATACAGACTGCTCTATACCGGAAAAGAACTCGCTACCGAAAGTTTTTTCCGCGAACAAGAAGGCTTCGGACAGTATATTTATGATTTTCTGGCAAAAAATATTTTTAAAGATGAAATTACAAATAAAAAAATATTTGAAGTCGGTTGCGGAGCGGGCGGAATTCTTCAGACTTTCAAAAACCGCGACAATGCGGTTTTCGGTTGTGACTATGGGAAAGATTATTTGGAATTTGGCAAAAACCGGGGTTTAGATTTGATTACCGGTGGTTCTTCGTCACTCTCACAATTCGGGAAGGCGGATATAGTAATCCTAAATCACACACTTGAACATATACCGAACCTCCAAAAAGAGCTCGACGTGATCCGCCAATTGCTCTCCCCTTCGGGCATACTATATATAGCTCTTCCGGGCATTTACTACATTCACGACACGTATCGCGGTCGTTTTGTCGGAAGCTATCTCCAAAATGCTCATGTGTGGTATTTCACACTTAAGACGTTAAACGCCACGCTCGCGCGGTCGGGCTTCCAACTCGTAGCCGGAAATGAAATAATTATGGCTATATACAAAGCGGGAACTCCTAATCAAAAAACGGAAGCTGAAAATCCAAACAAAATTCTGGCATACTTGAAAAAAACCAAAAATTTAACCTGGTACTACCGACTCAAAAAATTTTCCCCACGACACACCGCTTTTGAAACATTAAGACGGTTTGGACCGTTATATAGAGTGACGCGAGCCCTGTATAGAAAATTTAAAAAAACATGATGAACAAAAAAATTGTCGCGCTTATACCCTTACGTGGCGGTTCAAAATCAATCCCCCACAAAAATATCAAAAAAATGGCGGGCAAGCCGTTGGCTTATTGGGTATGCAAAGCCGCTTCCGAAGCAAAAAACATAAATGAAGTTTGGGTTTCCACGGAGGATCCGAAAATTAAAAAAGTTGTCATGGGTTTCGGTTTGGGAGTAAAGGTGCTTGACCGCCCCAAAGAATTGGCGGAGGACAGCTCTTCCACCGAATCCGTCATGATTCACTTTTCCAAAGAAGTGCCATTTGATATTGTTGTGACACTACAAGCCACTTCTCCACTCACAACAAGTGCGGACGTAGACCAAGCAATAAATAGCATGATAGAGGAAAACTATGACTCTTTGGTGACCGGGGTTCTTACCAAGCGATTTCACTGGAACCTCGACGGTACCCCTCTAAACTACGACCCCAAAAAACGTCCGCTCCGACAAGAATGGGAAGGTACAATTACAGAAAATGGGGCATTCTATATTACAAAACGAGATATCCTCGATAAAACGCTGTGTCGACTCGGTGGAAAGATAAAAACATTTTTGATGTCTCCCGAGACTGAACTTGAGATCGATGAGCCCGAAGACTGGAAAAAAATTGCAAAATTGCTTAAAAATTACAGAAAATTATCTAAATAGTGCAAAGCAAATCTAAAAAACAACAATGAAAACAGAGAACTACACTGAGCGTGCGAAAAAAATAAAAGCTGTCGTGCTCGACGGAGATGGAACCTTTTTTACAGGTCGAGTACTCATTGACCCCAAAAACGGCGAAACTTTAAAAGAGCGCAGTCATATTGACGGCCAAGGGATTTCCCTACTACGATCTGTTGGTATTAAAATTGCACTCATAAGCGGAGAAAAAACTGGGTTTTTGGAGGTGGTTGGTAAAAAACTTAATTCCCTACCTTCTGTTGTCTCTGGAGCTTGGCCTCCCATTGCTATTTTCACAGGACCGCAAGGCTCGGAGAAAGTTCAGTCAATTGAAATTTGGCTTGCTGAGTCCAAGATTGACTGGTCCGAATGTGCATACATGGGAGACGATCTCGCCGACTATGAGATACTAAAAAAGTCAGGCCTTGCCTGCGCCCCGGCTCAAGCGGAAGAAATCATTAAAAAAATAGTGCATTTTGTTTCTAACCGCAACGGGGGCGATGGCGCCATACGCGATATGGCAAACATGATACTGGAAGCCAAAGGCATAAATCCGCTTACCTTATCCCTTCGTTAAAAATAAGTAATTGTTAATAGCCTACATTTGTGTTAATTTGTACCTCAATGAACTACAAAAAACCAAGAGTCGTGGCGGAGATAGGATGCAATCATATGGGCGATTTTGAGCTTGCCAGGGAATTAATTTTCGTTGCAAAGGAAGCGGGAGCGCACGTAGCAAAATTTCAAAAAAGAAACCCGAGAGAACTTTTGACAAAAGAACAGTACAATGCGCCTCATCCGGTCCCTCATCAATCATTTGGTGAAACCTACGGAAAACATCGAGAGTTTCTGGAACTCACGCTAAATCAACACAAAAAACTTAAGAAGTACTGTGAACAGCTTGGTATTGAGTATTCAACTTCGGTTTGGGATACAAAATCAGCGCGTGAGATACTCTCCTTAAAACCTAATTACATCAAGGTTCCATCAGCCTGCAATAATAACTTTGAACTCCTAAAGATCCTTCGAGATGAATACAAAGGCGATGTTCATATTTCTTTCGGCATGACAACACAAGTCGAGGAGGAAGCTATTGTTTCATTTTTTGAGAAAAAAAATCAGGCTAAAAAACGTTTGGTGGTATACTCCTGTACCTCGGGCTATCCGGTTGATTTTGCCGATGTCTGTCTTTTGGAAATTTCTCGCATTGAAAAAACCTACGGTGATCGCGTGAAAGAAATCGGTTTCTCGGGACACCATGCGGGCATAGCGGTTGATATTGCTGCCTACGCGCTCGGAGCGACTTGGATTGAACGCCACTTCACCAAAGACCGTACATTCAAAGGCACCGATCACGCTGCGTCGCTTGAACCGCAGGGCTTAAAGACCCTTTCGAGAAATCTTGGCGCTACTTTTATTTCACTCACATACAAGAAGTCAGAAATTTTAGAGGTGGAAAAGGTCCAGAGGGAAAAATTAAAACATCGCCCAAAAAATAAAAAATAGATGAAAATTTTAGGCCAATTCAACAGTGACGACAGTTTTCTGTACGAGAATGGTTTTTATTTGACCGGGAAACCAGATCGAATGGGTAAGCTCCTCGCCCATTATGAGCTGTACAAAATAATCCGCGATCTTCCCGGCGCTATCATTGAGTGTGGGGTTTTTAAAGGCGCGTCACTCATTCGCTTCGCGACATTCCGCAACCTGTTTGAAGCAGAACATTCTCGAAAAATCATCGGCTTTGACATGTTTGGTAAATTTCCGGAAACAAAATTCGAGGGTGATAAAAAATATCGCAAGAAATTCATTGACTCCGCCGGCGAAAACAGTATTACCGAAAAAGAACTCGCGGAAGTTTTCGAGTTAAAAAATCTGAAAAACTATGAACTTGTCAAAGGAGACATCAATCAAACCATCCCCGAATACGTCAAAAACAACCCTCATTTGAAAATCGCCCTGCTTCATATTGATACCGACGTTTATGAACCTGCCGTTACAATTCTGAGAGAAATGTATGAAAAAGTGGTCAAGGGTGGTATTATCGCCTTCGACGATTACGGCACCTTTCCGGGAGAAACCCAAGCAGTAGATGAATTTTTTAAGGATAAAAAAGTGAAAATACAGAAATTCCCTTTCTCTCATATTCCCTCTTTTATCGTAAAACCCTGACACATCTAGAAACATCCGTCTCGGTTTAATAAATGAGATTACCATGAAATACAAACAGGTTTTAATTACCAAAACTAATCAAGTAGAGCGCGGAGTGACCGCGACCTGCTTCTAACGGGATGAGAGCTTTTATAAAGGAACTCCCCGTAGCCGGAGGCGCGGCAAAAAGTCTCGCGACAGCCTATCGAGAAATTCGAGGTAAAATCCTTGCGCGCTTTTTTTATTTAAAAAATAAAAAATTCCTTTATTCCAACCGTGCTCTCGAAAAAACAACTGAAGCCAGGAGATGTTTTATTTTAGCAACCGGGCCTTCAATCAAAACCCAGGACTTGTCGGTTCTTTCGGGAGAACTCTGCATCAGTATCAGCAATTTCTTCGTTCATCCCGATTTCAAAAAAATACGCCCGGAATTTCACGTTTTTGCCGCTTCACACGACCCGATAACCGACGACCAGATGGTTGCGTGGCTAAAAGACGCGGAAGCGCACTTTCCGGATGGACAAAAAGTATTTCTGTCAGTTATGGATAAATATCTTGTTGACAAATTTGAACTATTCAAAAAGCAACGGGTTTATTATTACCACGTAAACGATGCCAAAAAACTCCAAAAACATTCCCACATCTCCCTAACGGAAGAACTGCCAAAAATCATCACGATTCCCCAAACCGCCCTCTACATCGCAATATGTTTGGGAGTTAAAGAAATTTATCTTCTTGGCGTGGACCATGATTGGCTACTACACATCGGGCAAAGTAAACATTTTTACGAGGAAACCCAAAGCGCGCTAGTCAATAAAGGCTATGTGGAGACCGTGGCCAAAAAAGAAACGGATTTGGAGAAAGATTTTGCTTCTTCGGTCAAACTTTGGAGGCAATATAGAAAAATAAAGGAATACGCCTTGGCAAATGAAATTGAGATTTGGAACAGCACACCTAATAGTTTGCTTGATGTTTTCCCAAGAAAATCTCTGGAAAACGCGTTGCATGAAAAAAAATCCTAGAAAAATAAACAAAGAGGAAACAGTAATTCTCGGCGCCGGGGTGACTGGTCTCGCGGCCGGCTTTGCTTCGGATCTGCCGGTATATGAGGCGCAAGAAGTGGCGGGAGGCATTTGCTCATCCTATTACATCAAAAAAACCGCCTCGAAAAAACTCCAAGAACCTCCAAAAGACGCTGAAGCATACCACTTCGAAATCGGTGGCGGACACTGGATTTTCGGTGGCGACCCAGTCGTCGTAAAACTCATCAACGACTTGGCACCTTGCAAAACTTATACGAGAAGCGCAAGCATTTATCTACCGAAGGAAAATATCTTCGTCCCCTACCCCATCCAAAACCATTTGCGTTTCCTAAAATCGGAAACCCGAGAAAAAGCTCTTTCGGAAATGACCGAGAACGCTCGAAGAGAGAAAGACGTCCGTACCATGGGAGAATGGCTTGAAAAAAGCTTCGGCAAAACACTCTGCGATTTGTTTTTCTACCCGTTCCACGAAATGTATACCGCAGGAATCTGGAAAGATATCACACCTCAAGACAGTTACAAGTCTCCTGTAGACCTTAAGCTGGCCACAAAAGGAGCGAGGGAAGAGTCGAATGCTGTAGGATACAACACTACATTCATTTACCCGAAGGACGGTTTAAATACCCTGGTCAAGGGACTGGCGAGGAGACAAAAAATTCGTTACGGAAAAAAGGTAACGCAAATAGACATCAAGAAAAAAATAATTTATTTTGAAAAGAGCACGCCGACACAATACAAACAAATAATCTCGACCCTGCCGTTGAACAAAATAGTTCAACTGACTGGCATTGACGTAGGAGAAAAAGCTCACCCTTCACCGGCAATCCTCGTTTTAAACATAGGAGCGGAAAAAGGCGTTAACTGTCCAAAAGACCATTGGGTATACATACCTGAAAGCAAGGCGGGATTTCATCGTGTTGGGTTTTATAGCAACGTGGATGAATCTTTTCTTCCATTAAGCGAGCGTGGAAAGGGTAAGAAAGTTGGCATCTACGTGGAAAAAGCCTACAAAGAAAATTCGAAAATCGACCAAGAGGAACTTGAACTTTACACACAGGAAACAATCAAGGAACTTCAAGAGTGGGGTTGGATTAAAAAAGTGGACGTGGCCGACCCCACATGGATTGACGTCGCCTATACATGGAGTTGGCCACAATCCAAATGGAAAGAAAAATCTTTAAAAGCTCTCCAGGACAACGATATTTATCAAGTCGGACGATTCGGTCGCTGGGTTTTTCAAGGAATATCGGACTCGATAAGAGATGGTTTGGCGGCAGGAGCGGCATTTAAAAAAACATCCGCTAAAAGAAGATGAGAATCACCTACTTCATAACCGGCATCGGTCTATCAGGAGGCCCGATGACTTTGTACAACTTCATGAATGGTTTGGTAAAAACCGGTCATGAAGTCTTTGTGGTAACTTTGGACGAGTATTTCCGTTGGGATTTTGATACCTACAAAAAACACACCAATAAGAAAAAAACATTCGGGGAAAAGTTGACCGACTTTCGGGTTAAGCAATACTACAGAGCAAGATATTATTTAAATGCGTTTTTAAAAGCTTGTTCGTTCAAAACACAGATTGGCAAAGACAAGGTACTCTCGATTACAGACAGGCTGATAAGCAACTACGCGAAACTCGGAATTGACAGCGATGTTTTGATAGCTACCATGACGTATACCGGAGACGCGGTCTACAAGTTGGGTTGCGGCAAAAAGCTTGTCATGCACAACCAGCATTTTGAGGAATTAGTGTTCGGTAACGACGAAAACGCCCGCGCTCTCTTGCGCGCGCTCACCTTACTTCCCTTTCACCACATAGTAAACTGCGCATGGCTCGACAAAATGTTTCAATACAATTACGGAATCACGGGAACGGTCATAACGCCAGGCATAGATACTTCCATTTTTGATTCCGAAGTCAACCCGAATAAATATCTTGGCGCCAAAAAAATTAGGCTTATCACCTACTGCGACCCAAATAGGAAATTTAAGGGCTCCGACCAACAATTGAACATTCTAGAAAAACTCTGCACCAAAAACAAAAATGTGGAAATTTCTATTTATGGCATTGACCCGAAGACTACTCGTTTTCCTTACACGTTCCTAGGATGGATCTCCCAAAAACAATTAGCCGACTTTTACGCCAAATCTCATTTGTTACTTTCCTTTTCTTGGTACGAATCATTCCCGTTACCACCCATAGAAGCCATGGCCTGCGGTTGCGCGGTCGTGGCGGGGAAATACGGCACGGAAGATTATTTGATCGACAACGAAACCGGTATTGTCTTAAACCCTTTTAACGCCGATGAAGCCGTGGCTAAAATAGAGGAGCTTATAAACCAGCCCGAGAAAATGCTTAAACTGGCACAAAATGGCAGAGAAATGTCCAAAAAATTCCGCTGGGAAACAGAAGTGGAAAAATTGAATAAATTTCTAACAAACCTGCCTACACCGAGATCCGTAAATATCTCGGAAATCCAAAAGGGTAATCTATCGGAAATGGATAAAATTTATGAACAAAAAAATTGAACTGAACAATGTTACTCTCGTCGCCGTATCCTCTGTAAAAATTCCCGAAACCATAAAAGCATTGGAGTATTCAATGGAGGGCATAAACTTTGCCGAGGTACTCTTCATTACGCATGAAAAACCGAAAAATCTGCCGGACACGATAAAGTTCAAAGAGTGTAAACCCCTACGAAGCATTGACGAGTATAACCGCTTCATGTATTACGACCTTGTCAAATACATTGATACGGAATTTATCCAGCATATTCACCACGACGGATATATCCTGCGATCGCACAAATGGAAAAAAGAATTTCTTGAGTATGACTACATAGGCGCTCCATGGCCAAAAGCGACGCATTTCACGCCCACAGGAGAGGAAGTGCGAGTCGGAAACGGTGCTTGTGCTGTAAAGAGTAAAAAACTGATGCTGGCCTTGCTTGAACTGAAGTTACCCCTTACAGACAATGGCACCGGAGATTTCAATGAGGATATAAACACTTGCGTGTACCATAGAAAAAAATTGGAAGAACACGGTATACGATTCGCTCCGGTCGAACTCGCCTCCGAATTCAGCAGAGAAACTGATTGCGACGACTCTGTGGCAGAGCCTTTCGGCTTTCACAAACACATGGATCTCCGACCAATTTCTTTCCTTATCAAACATGGTTTGTTCAAGGAGGCTATGATATTTCTTGCGAAACCCATATTAAAACCTGTTGTCAAAAAAATACGTTCATATTTAAAAAATAAATGATTATCGTTAGACTAAAAGGAGGGTTGGGAAATCAAATGTTCCAATACGCACTGGGGTGTGCTTTGTCCGAACGCCTAAAAGTACCATTAAAACTCGACACACGCTGGTTTTCAATAAGCAAAAATAGAAAATTTGGGCTGGATAATTTTAAAATTCCACCAGATATCTTAATTCAGAATAGAGCCCTAGGATGGTTTGATTTTTTAAGAAACGAAAAACCATTTTTTGAAAAAAACCCCGGATTCAATAACGAGGTGTTCATACTCCCTGACAACACTACTCTCGACGGTTATTGGCAAAGCGAAAAATATTTTGAAACTGTTACAGACAGACTGCAAAAAGAATTCACGCTTAAGAAAAACTTTAACCCTGAAGCGAGCGCTTGGGCGAACAAAATCTCAAATTGCGAGGCGGTTTCCGTTCATGTTAGACGAGGAGATTATCTTGAATTAAAGCACCAAAACATTATTGGTATCTTGCCGACATCTTATTACCAAAAATCTGCGGAAGTTGTTAATAGCAAAGCAAAAGACGCTGTTTTTTTCATATTCTCCGATGATATCGCTTGGGTCAGAGAAAATCTCAAATTGCCATCTCAAACAGAATTCGTATCCGAAACAAACATGAGTGACTCGGAAGAAATGATGCTCATGAGTCTTTGCAAACACAACATAATCGCCAATTCAAGCTTTTCCTGGTGGGGCGCGTGGCTTAACAAAAATCCAAGTAAAACCGTCGTAGCGCCTAGAAATTGGTTTGCTGACCCAAAACTAGCTAATCCGGATTTAATCCCACTGTCATGGACACAAATCTAAAAAATCCAAGGGTCTCCGTTATAATGCCGGTCTATAACGGCGAACGATACATTCGAGAGGCTGTCCAAAGCGTTTTGCGTCAGACCATAACCTCCTGGGAACTTATCATAGTAGACGACGCTTCAACGGACAGCACCGGAAAAATTTTGGAATCTTTTAAAGACAGTCGCGTCAAAATCATAAAAAACCGAGAGAATAGCGGTTCGGTAGTTTCAAGAAACGTGGCTTTCGCTCAAATTCGTTCAGAATACGTAGCGATTTTGGACGCCGATGACAGAGCGATGCCGACGAGGTTTGAAGAACAAGTTCGGTTTTTGGACACGCATCCCGACTTTGGACTTGTTGGAGCTTGGGCGAAAATCATAGACGAAAACGGAAAATCTCTGGGACGAGTCGTGCGTGAACTCATACCTTCCGAAAAAATACCGATCAAACTTCTCTTCCATAACGTGTTGGCGTTCTCCTCGGTCATGATGAGAAAAAGTGCCATGCCTCCGATGCCCTTTGACGAAAAAACCGTCCCTGTGGAAGACGTCGCCTTGTATTTAAAAATGCTTCCGCGAGGCAAATTCGGCATTCTTCCGAAAGTCCTAGTATGTTACCGCTCACATTCAAAAGGTATTTCAAAAGTATATAACGACAAAAGACAGGAAGTGATGGATCGGCTCATTACGGAGCAATTGAAAAATTTAGGTCTAACTCCTTCCGCAGAAGAAGTAAAAATCCACCGGACCAATTACGGTTATGAGGGTAACGACCTTTTGGAATTTTTAAAAAAGCGCGAGACATGGCTGGAAAAACTTATTGATCGAAACCGGAAAACCGAAACATACCCAAAAGAGCTCTTTGAAGAAGTTGTAGCGGAAAAGTGGCTTGAGAGTTGCGACGCCAACGCACGCTTGGGCTTAAAAACCTGGAAAATGTTCCGCAATTCCCCTCTTTCCGAAAAAATAGCGTGGCTGCGCGATGGCAAAAAACTATCTCGACTATGGCTCAAATGCGCCGTTTCAAGAGACAAAATCTGATTTGCGTTTAGAAAATATATAGGCTAAAGTATAGCCTAATTCGCGTTTCAAAAACCAAATGAACTGCCTCTTGTGCCACAAAAACAAACTGATTGAATTCCTGAATTTAGGCAAACAACCTCTCGCCAACAAATACCCGAAAACCGAAACGGCGTTCAAAAAAGAGGATTTTTTTCAGCTTTCAGTTTTTTTCTGCACCAACTGCAAAAATGTTCAACTCGGAACGATAGTTTCCAGAGAGAGGATGTTTGAAGACTATTATTACCTGTCTTCAGTCAACCCGAAATTGGTCAGACACTTCGAACAATTGGCGAAAAAACTTTCACGAGCCAAGTTCGTCGTGGACATCGGTTCTAATGACGGCATACTTCTCAAACCTTTAAAAGCGCTCGGGGTAAAAGCCGTGGGCGTGGACCCATCAATAAACGTCGGAAAAATCGCCAACGATCGAGAACTTACCACGATCGTTGCCTTTTTTAACAAAGAAAGCGCCAAAACCATCGTGGAACAATACGGGAGACCTGATACGGTCGTGGCTTCAAGTATTTTCACCCACTTGGAAAACCCGCATGAATTCATTGACGCTGTAAAGGACTTTGTAACCCCTGACGGCGACTTTATGATAGAAGTCGAATATATCGGATCCATTATAAAAGACGTTAAGTTTGAAAGATTTTATCTGGACAGAGTTTTTTACTACTCCCTGACTTCAATCAAAAAATTGTTCGAAAAACACGGCATGCGTATAATTGACGTCGAAAAAATAGAGCCTCACGGCGGTTCCTTACGAGTTACGGTCCGTAATAAAAACGCGCCGGGAAAAACCACGGAAAGGACAAAACGCCTGCTTCGAGAAGAAGTAAAGAGTCTCACCCCGGCGAAACTCGAGGCATTCAGGAAAAAATCTGAAAGTCATATCAAAGCGTTCCGAAACAAACTCGAGGAATACAAAAAGGAGAACATAAGTATAGCCGGTTACGGTGCGCCAGCTAGGGTGGCGACCATAACAAACTACGGAAAAATCGGACCGGAACTCATACCCTTCATCGTAGACGACAGCCCGCTAAAACAAAACAAATGGAGTCCCGGTATGCATATCCCAATCGTCCAAAGAGGCCATCTTACAAAACACAAACCCGAATTTCTAATCGTGTTCGCGTACGAGTATCTGGACGACATCAAGAAAAAAACAAAGGGCGGCGGTTATAGGTATTTACTAGCAATTCCTCCAAGGGAAATCAAATAACAATATGTCAGAAAAAATCATCAAAGAAGATATCGCTGCCATTGCCAAAGGCTTGAAGAAGGAGGCGAAAAAATTTGAAGGGAAAACTGTCTTTCTTTCTGGAGGCGGAGGATTTTTGGGCAAATACATTGTCGGCACACTTTGTTATCTAAACGACAACGTACTTTCCAAACCTTGCCGAATCATTTCGGTTGATAACTTCATTACCGGATCCCCTCACCCACATTTCAACTACAAGGGACGCTCAGATGTGCTTGAAGTCTGGGGCGACATTACCCAACCACTCCCAGTACGTGAACCAATTCATTACATCATCCACGCGGCCGGATTGGCTTCGCCTGTTTTTTACAAAAAATATCCGCTTGAAACTATAGATAGTGCGATTTCGGGCATTCGGCACCTCCTGGAACTGGCCAAGAAAAACAAAGACACAATTGAGGGCTTCCTCTTTTTTAGCTCAAGCGAAATTTACGGAGACCCAGACCCGAAATCAGTGCCGACACCTGAAACATATCACGGTTACGTTTCTTCGGTTGGTCCTCGCGCCTGTTATGACGAAAGCAAGCGTCTCGGCGAAACCATCGCCACGATTTATTTTGAACAGTTCGGCATTCCAACGAAAATAGTGCGCCCTTTTAACGTGTTCGGCCCAGGCATGGGACACAATGACCGTCGCGTGCTTCCGATGTTCGCCTACAAAGCCCTCAACAAGGAAAAAATTCCTGTGCACGGCGACGGCCATCAAACCAGAACATTTTGCTACATCACCGATGCTATTACCGGTTTCCTCAAAGTGTTACTTATAGGCAAACCCGGTCACGCCTACAACATAGGCAACCCTGATAATGAAATTTCCATGAATAACCTGGCCAAAATGTTCGTAGAAATAGAAGGTGGCGGAGCATCCTACGAACTTATTCCGTATCCTCCCAACTATCCCGCGGGAGAACCCCAAAGACGCTGTCCCGACCTCTCCAAGGCGGAGCTGGACCTCGCCTACAAATCAGCGGTTTCCATCAAAGCCGGTTTGATGCGCTTTATAGACTGGTGTAGAAGTGAGGAAATGTACATCTCTAAAAAACCAGAAACTAAAAAAACAAAATCTGTTCCAAAGGGAAAAAGGAAAAAAGTTAAATAACATGCTTGGACTTATCGGTGTCGGGAGATGGGGTAAAAATATTCTATCCACCCTTGAAAAAATCCCGGGGGCGGATCTTAAGTATCTCTGTTCAAACAACGCGGAATTGCTTGCCTTTCATGACTCCAAATATGAAAAAATTTCCGTTTGGCAGGAACTCCTGAAAAAGCCTGACCTTACCGGAATCATCATCGCTACACCGGCAAAAACACACGCCGAAATTGCCACCGCGTTTCTTGAAAAAAACATCCCCGTCTTTGTCGAAAAGCCGATGACGGTAAATACCGCGGAAGCAAAAAAACTGCGGATAGTCGTGAAAAAGACCGGAACGATTTTAATGGTTGGATACCAGTATGTATTCAACGAATACGTCCGCTTCGTCAAGAAAGAAATCGACTCCGGTTCGTTCGGAAACATTATTGATGTCGCGAGTGAACAAAGACTTATTCCGGAAATGAAAGATATGGGGGTTTTGGGGGACGCCGGCCCGCATCCACTTTCCATTTTCCAATATTTTTTCAATACGGAAAAAATTCTCTCCGTTGAAGGTTCACTCGAAGCTGAATTGGCGCAAATTGCCGTTCAATTTGAAAAAGGTCCGGCGCTAAACATAATCACCGCGTCCTCCGGAGAAAGAAAAGTCAGAAAACTCACGGTTACAGGGAGCGTGGCCGTGGCCATTTTGGACGAAACTTTGGAAAATAATAAACTAACTATCACTAAAAACGGAAAAACTTCGTATCCCCACATTGGCGCCAAAACCTCCCTTCAAAACGAACTTGAACATTTTTTGCATTGTATCAAAACCGACGAAACGCCGCTTACCAACATTGACTTCGGATACAAAGTTACAGAGTGGCTTGAGGTTATTTCAAAGAAACTTGCCTAAACCCTAGGTGAAAAAACAAAAAAGCCCCGTTTGCACGAGGCTTTGAAACTTTACCGACCACTAAACCTCATCCCGCCGTCTAAGATACGAAAGCACGTGCGCTATAGAAACCAACCGACCGGTAGACTCATATTTCCTCCGCCGGTATTCGGAAATCCTCTCTACCTCGCCCTCAATGAGTTTCACGCGGAGCTTAGGTTTGTTTGCCGGCGACTGCTTGGCCTTCTCGTACCAATTATGGACGCCATACCGCGCGTATACCCGAAGTGCCTGATACCCCAAAGACTTTATCGCACTTACCATGGTGATAAACGCCCTCTCCAGTTGGACGTGAGTAGAAACGGTAACGAGGTAACGAATCCCCTGCTCCCTTGCGTAGCGAACCGCCGCCTCCGACTCGTAAAAGGTGGTTAGGTACTCGCAACAGGACACCAACTCAATTGCATCGGAAGAAATGCCGAACTCCTCACGGAGATACTTCATCCACGCCTCATGGCCGGAGTAACCTTTATTCTTTCCATTGTCGTCCTTGACTAGGATAACCCGAGGCGCAACCTTTTTTTCGTTGAGTAACCTTGCCACCTCCGCGCATACACAGTGGCGGTTATCTTCCACCTGCGTGTGCAAAAAGATTACCGGACGCACACCGTCGGGAATTGGGTCGCAGGCCAACAACTTACCCAACTTGAAAAGATCCAAACTAACTAGAGCTAGAGCTCGCATACTTTTGCCCTTTTTTCATTTTTCTCAAATTCCGAAAATCCGCCGGACCAGCCTGCGGACTATTGCTTTTTAGTGAAAGCATCTGGCCTTATTATGAGCATATTATTGCGCTTTTGTCAAATCTTTGTCCAGTGAAGTGCCCTGCCCCGCTAAATGCCTAAAAATACCCTAATTTTCCTTGACCGTTTCGAGGAAAAAGGTATCATAAGGCAACGTTATTTGTACGAGTTAATTATTTTCCACTTTACTTAACTTTCGTAATCGGATGCAGTTCGAGGCGCGAGCGAGAAGCGACCGAGCCATACTCATAATATGGTGAGGGATCATCGGAGAGAAGCAACGATGAAATGCGCCGACTGCGGAAGTTGCAATATTTATGAAACTGAAATATCCCAAACATCATCTAATAAAAACCGGTCCCATCACCCGTTGCCAAATTTGCAATTCCCCTGAGCTCCGTCTTGTTTTGGACCTTGGACATCAACCTCTTGCCGATACCCTACCTTCAAAAGAGATGTTAAATCAACCGGAAAAGACCTTCCCTCTCCGTATGGTATGGTGTGCCGATTGTACCAGTGTTCAAATAGACTACTGCGTAGATGGCAAAGAGGTATATCACCCCGGCTATCCATATTTAAGTGGTATTACGAAACCCCTAGCCGATTATCAGAAAAATATCGCGGCTTCTCTTGTTGAAAAATACAACCTGAAAAAAAGTGACTTGATAGTTGATATCGGTTCCGGGGACGGAGCGCTTCTTTCAGGTTTTAAAAATCTAATGAAACCTCTTGGCGTTGAACCTACCAATATCGCCAAAATTGCCAACAAGCACGGCATTAAAACAATTCAGTCTTTTTTTGATATCGAAACTTCTCAGTTCATTAAAAAGAAATATGGTCAAGCCGCGCTTATAACTTCCACAAACGTTTTTGCCCACATGCAAACACTCGGAGAAGTGATCATGGGCATTCACAACTTACTAAAAGACGGTGGGGTGTTTATTTCTGAAACGCATTACCTCCTAGACGCGATACGCGACGGCCAATTTGACACAATGTATCACGAACACCTCCGCACCTATTCCGTCCGCTCACTGGTTAAACTTTTCAGTTACTATGATTTTACCGTGGTTGACGCCGAACGGGGTACCAGATACGGTGGCAATCTCCGACTCCACATCATGAAAGGAAAGGGCCGACCGATAAGCCCAAATGTGGCGGAATTATTGAAACTGGAAAATGAGTTCGGGTTGGATAAATTCTCGACCTACAAAAAATTCGCCGAGCGCGTAGGACGGGCTCGTCTAGAATTTATGGAATTTTTGATCAAAGCAAAAAAGTCCGGCAAACACGTAGTAGGTAAATCCTGCCCCGCACGTTCATCCACCCTACTCAACTATTACGGCGTGGACACAGAGTTTATCCCCTACCTTGCCGAACAATCATCTTCCCTCAAACTTGGCTTGTACCTGCCAGGCAAGCACATTCCGGTAGTAGACGAAAAAATACTGTTCAAAGAACAACCCGACTACGTAGTGCTTATGGCGTGGCATTACGCCAAAGCCATCATGAGCCGACTAAAATCGGAAGGCTTAAAATCTGATTTTGTCATTCCTCTACCTGATTTAAAAATAGTTAAAAACTCCGAAGTCTAAAAACCTTCACCCTTGGATTGGCGCATTTCATCGTTGCTTCGCTCATTCGCTCCCGCGCGGTACTAATTGTCGCAAGCCTCGATCGCGTCTCGAACTGCATCCAATGGCGAAGGTTCTTAATTTAATGAAATCTCATAAATTACTAATAGCAATAGTAGGTTCCGGTTTTGGCCAATACGGTCTATTGCCCGCTTTTCGTACCTTAGAAAACTGCGAAGTTGTCGCTATCTGCGGTAAAAAAAGACCCCAACTCACGGAGTACTGCGAAAAAATTGGCCTCAACAATATTTACAGTGACTGGCAAACGCTTCTCGAGAACGAAAAGCTTGACGCGCTTGCTTTGGCCGTTACTCCAAGCGCCCAATATAAAATAGCGAAATCAGCCATAAAGAAAGGCCTGCACGTCTTCGCGGAAAAACCTCTGGCCTTAAACACGCGTCAGGCGCGCGAGCTTCTTTCGCTTGCCCGAGAAAATAAAATCGTCCATGGGGTTGATTTCATGTTTCCAGAAATTCCCGAATGGCAAAAGACGAAAAAACTTCTGGACAAAGAAACCTTCGGGAAACTTCGGAGCATATCGGTGAGGTGGGAATTTTTAAGTTACGACATAAAAAACAAAATAAAAAGTTGGAAAACCGATGAAGCGGAGGGTGGTGGCGCTCTTTCCTTCTTTTTTTCCCATGGACTTTACTATCTTGAATACTTCGCGGGAAAAATAACAGGCATCAAAAGCACACTTACCTACTCGAATGAAAGCCTAAACGGCGCGGAGGTGGCAGCAGACATGTCGCTTAAATTCGAAAATGGTAGTGTGGGGAAAGCCCGCGTTTGCTCTAACCATCAAGGTCCCGCCAAACACGAAATTATTTTTGAATGTGAAAAAGGCATAATAACCCTTGAAAACGGGAGCGACAAAGTTGTAGACAACTTTACGCTAAAAGTAAGCAGTGGGAACGAAACAAAAACCCTCGAGTTAAAGAAAGAAAAGGACCTGCCAGGCGATGGAGAAAGAGTAAAAATTGTAAGGAAGCTCGCCAAACGCTTTGTGGAATCATGCCTCAAAAATAAACCGATGAGGCCGTCGTTTGAAGACGGCCTCAGGGTTCAAATGTTAATAGACAAAATACGTTCCGTATCAAAAAAACAAAATTTGAATAACTAAGATTTAACCGACAATGAAAGTACTTTTTCTATACTCTGGCGCCAGAAAAAAAATATACGATGAAGCCACGCGAAGAATCGGACCCGATACCGAACTTTTGGGCCTAAACTACATGAAAAACTACGGCATTGAAGCGGATTTTTTGGAAAATTCCTGGACAAACTTTTTCCGAAAAATTTCTTTCGAGCTTACCCAGCTTCCCGCCCTATTTTCCCTCAAGCGTTATGACGTAGTTTATTCGGCATCGGGCCTGTTGTTGCTCTTCTTCATAAAATACATCCTTCGTTGGAAAAAGCCTGTTTGGATAATTTACAATAACAACCTCTGCCGATTACTGCGCAAAAATAAAAACGGACTAAAAAACTTTATCATCCGTAAAGCTATTGCCTCGGCGGACGCGATAGTTTCCCCCGTAAGTCCTCAGTCCAAAATACTTGACGAGGAAGGTTTTGACGATCGTTCGCAATACTTCGTGCCGTGTAGCATTGACGGAGACTACTTTGCGAAACGCGGCTCGGGCGAACGCATTATTGAAGAACCATACATCTTGAGCATTGGGCGGGACTTGGGGAGGGATTATGGGACACTTCTGCGGGCGGTTGAAACGCTCAAAACTAAGGTAGTCATCGGAGCAATGAAAAGAAACTTTCCGGACGGCACTGTATTTCCGGAAAATGTCCGAGTGGAATTTTTTCCAAAGGAAAAAATTCCGACCTTGTTGCACGACGCTGAACTCGTGATTGTTCCCGTTCACAAGGAAGAAAAACTTATTGGTTCGGACTTCTGTGGCCAGTATTCAATATTGGAAGCGATGGCCGCGGGAAAAGCCGTAATCACATCTGCTTTTTCAGATATAATCAGAAATGGTGAGAATGGCATTATCGTTCCCCCTGAAGACCCCGGCGCCCTTCAAAAGGCCATCTTGTTCGGATTGGAGAATCCCAACAAGATGAAAGAGATGGGCGCGCTCGCTCAAAAAAACGTTCTTGAAAAACTCACCACAGACCGTTATGGACGAGAGCTTGCTAAAATTTTTAATACTGTTTCAAACAAAAACCACCTTGAGGTCTAAAAATGTTCTTGAACTCTCAAGAACATTAGAATGATTATTTAGACTCCCGTAAAATCCAAAATTCTTTCAGCCCTTTTCCCCCATGTGTAATTTGAAACTTTTTCGTAAGCCTTGCTCGCGATTTGTTTGCCAAATTCTTCATTCATCAAAACCCTAAAAATCCCCTGCTCCAAACTTTCCTTGTTGTCGGGCGAAACAAAAACCGCCATCTCATCGTCAAGAATCTCTCGAACTGTGGGCAAATCGCTCGTAACAATCGGCACTCCGCTTGCCATGTACTCAAACATTTTCATGGGCGACATATAACTCGCGTAATAAGAGGTGTTCGGATAATTCATGATCAGAACATCCGATGCTCTCATAAATTTCCCCACTTCGGACTGGGGAACGTGTACTACGAGAGTATATGCTTCGGCGGGAATGACCGCGTGCGCGAACACTTCTGCAAGCTCCTGTTTTTCTTGAGGAGCCAAGCCCACAATAAGGAGATGCGTGTTTGCCATTTTTTGACGCAAGGAACTGAAAACTTTTACCAATTCATCGACTCCCTTGTCCATTCCCATGGTTTTGTATTTGCCGACATAAGCCATAATTTTGGCAGAAAGTGGAAGACGAAGCTCTCGACGCAATTCTGCTTTTGATTCCTTGCCCGAAAAAACTTTCAAATCAACACCATTTGGAGCAACCAAAATGTCCTCAGAAGGAAATCCCGCACGAAGAAAATCATTTTTAATAATGGAATTGACCACAATGAACCTGTCAGCTTTTTTGAGAAGCGGTAAAAAATACTTGCGGTATGAGCCGATGCCAACATGGGTTTCAAAAATAAGACGGTAGCCTAAAAAATGGAGGAGACCCGCCAGATTGTCCATCATATAAATAGTCCTTTTTCTGGAACGGAACAAAAAGAAAAACATCACGAAAAGATAAAAATTGGCGTACTGCAAAACATAGGCGAGTCGGCCTAAAACGGAACCGAGAATTAGAAAATCAAAACTCCAAATTTTCCTGACCCTGAAGGGTGTTTTGACCGAATAGTATGTTAGTGGGTCCGCTTTAACCTCGTTAAACCGTTTTGGCACAATAATTTCCACAGAAACTCCTTGTCCCGCGAGCGATTCGCACAATCGCGCCAAATACGCCCCGTGCGCGGCGGTAGAGGGGAATCTGGTGTTACATAAAACGGTAATCGACTTTTCCACCATGCACTACAGGATAACACAATCGCAAGCAAAAAATTACCCGTTTGATTTGACTTAGTAAAATAAGTATGTTACCTTCCGCACCAGAAAAACCGAAATCGGCCAGCTGGAGCTTGGCTTGAGAGTACGCAGGAAAAACCTTGAAAAAAATTCATGAAAAAAACCCTCCTTGTTTGGAAACTCTTTCCAGACCTCGTCAAAGTCATGCATGCCGAGACCGAAGCCTGTGGTTCTAAAGGAACCGCTCACGACCTCATCCACGACCTCACCGTAGCCCAATACTGTCTCCTCATCGAACGAGACCAAAGTTTTGCCCAGCTAGCGACAATTGCCGCCCTCTGTCACAGCACTGACCGACGTTACCCTACCGACTCAGACGCGGAACGCTCTGACCGAATTGACGACTACCTCCTGCAGGGAACAAAGCTCAACCCGTCGGAAAGAGGAACTGTCATTGGAACAGTCCTGGAGCACCACAAACCGAATGAGCAGGGAGACGGCAAATTGCTTCGGATTCTAAAAGACGCCGACCGTCTGGCGAACCTTTCACTGCCCGCAACCCTCCGATGCGCGCAATTCTACCACGCTCTGCCGACCTTTGATCCGCGATATGTGGCACAGCCTGATCCAAAAGCGACCTATAGGCAACCGCTAACCGTACTACACGACGTCCGGTCGGCGCTTGAGTGGGATCCACGCGAAGGCAAGGAAAAATTTTGTCTTCGCTTGCCGAAAGCCATCAAACTGGCAACACCCTATTTCGACTGGCTCAAAGCCGGCATCGCGCTCACAGAGCAACAAGTTCTGGAAACCAGCATTCGGGACTTTAAATCGTCGGGCCTTCCGCTCGATCTTTCAACGCCGTTCATGTAATGTGAGCGGCTTTTTTATTGTTGTATGGTTCGTAGAAAAAGAGCTCCAAACATGCTATCTTTAGGGACACTTCTATGAAAATCGGCTTTTATTTCGAGGCATCAAAAAAATCCGGCGGGGCTTACCAATACGCCTTAAACCTGCTTGAAGCGCTTAGAGAAAATCACGAGCACAAGTTCGTGGCTTTTAACCTATCCCCCGACTTCCCTTTCAATGACTTCAAATTGCCGAATTGGGAAATCATAAATCTCATTAACGTGGAAAAACTTGGCACAACGAACAGCGTTGGAGCGTTAAAGAAAGAGCCCTTTCGCCGTAAGTTCATCAATCGAATTTTAAGCCTCCTCCGAAAATTAAAACTGTATTATCTGGAAATCTACCTGACGCGCCAAACCGCGCAACACCGTGCCAATCAATTCCTGAAACATAATATAGATTTAATGTTTTTTCACGGTCCGTCGGAGCTTTCCTTTCTTACTAGAATTCCAGGGGTAGTGCCTATTCACGACCTAGAACACCGGCGGCATAGTGAATTTCCGGAGTTGCGAAATGACGGGCAATGGCAAAAGCGAGAATACACATACAACCATGTTAAAAAGAGTGCTTATAAAATTCTTGTCGATTCACCCATCGGCAAGCAAGATGTCATAGATTTTTACCGCGTACCCGAAATTCGCATTGAGATTGTGCCATTTCTTCCCCCAAGTTATCTTAAAAAAGAATTGACTGAATCTGAAATTGAAGCTGTGAAAGCTCGATATGACCTGCCAAACAAATTTATTTTCTATCCCGCTCAATTCTGGCCACACAAAAATCAGCTAAATTTAGTAAAAGCTTTGGCCATTCTCAAAGAGAAGGGCGTAACCGTGACAACGGTTTTGGTAGGAAGCAAACGAGAAGAGTGGGGCGCATATCAAAAGGTTATGGAATTCATAAAAACCCACGGTTTGGAAAAAGATGTAAAATTTCTCGGCTATGTAGACAACGATGAGATGAGCGCTCTTTATAAAATGGCGGAAGCGCTGGTCATGCCAACCTTCCTCGGTCCTACCAACATCCCCGTGTACGAGGCATGGTTCATGGAATGTCCGGTACTTTATTCGGATATCCGCGGGCCGCGCGAGCAAGCGGGAGACGCGGCCATTCTTTTTGACCCGCACAAACCAGAAAGTATAGCGAAAGCCATAGAAAAAATTTGGGGAAACGAAGCGCTCCGCCAAGAACTTATTGCCAAGGGCCAAGACCGACTGAAACTATGGACAAGAAAAGATTTTTATGACAAAATACGCAAGATTATAAATCAGTTTGAGCACACGAATGAAAAACCTACCCCGTGAAATAATCCATAAAGGCAAGACTCTCGCCGTAGTATTTTCAAAAAACCTCCCTGCCGAAGGTGTAAGGTTTCTGACTCCCACCCACTACCCTCTCCAAATTGGCCTTATCGACCACCCTAACGGCAAGAATGTCGGCCTGCACATCCACAAAGATATGCGCTACAAGGTCAACACCACCCAGGAATTTCTTTATATAGTAAAAGGAAAAGTGGAAATTAGCCTTGCAACCAAACAGTGGAAAATCATTGAAAAATTCCCGCTCTCTGCCGGTGATTTCATACTATTTGTCAGTGGAGCGCACGGCGTGGACATAAAAAAAGGAGCGCGCTTGATTGAAGTAAAGCAAGGACCATACCCTGGCGACATGTACGCCAAGCGATATCAACAAGGTTAAATTACGCGGGGATAGAATTCTTAGTTATCGGTATCATTGATATAATTAGCATATTGGTATGTTTATCTAACATGGAAGTACCCGTAAACGAACCCGTAGTATCCGAAGAAGCGAAAAAAAACGTCATGAAAGCCCTTGAGGCTGGGTGGCTTTCCTCTTCGGGACCTTTTGTATCTGAATTTGAGGAAAAATTTGCCAACTACCTCGGTATGAAATACGCCGTCTCGGTTTCAAACGGCACCACCGCTCTCCATGTAGCACTCCTTTCGTTGGGCATTGGGGCGGGCGATGAGGTCATCGTACCCGCATTTTCCATGGGTGCCTGTTTTTTGTCAGTGCTTCACACTGGAGCAAAACCGGTTTTCGTGGACTGTGAACTTGATACTTACAACATCGACCCCGCAAAAATCGCTGAAAAAATCTGTCCCAAAACCCGCGCCATCATGGTAGCGCACACTTACGGTCATGCTTGCGATATGGATTCAATAATCACAATCGCCAAAAAACACAACCTAAAAGTGATTGAGGACTCTGCCGAAGCGCACGGGGGAGAATACAAAGGAAAAAAGTGCGGTAGTTTAGGCGATATTGGCTGTTTTAGTTTTTACGCCAACAAAATAATCACTACGGGCGAAGGCGGCATGATTGTCACAAACGACAAATCCATAGCAGACGAAGTTCGAAAACTAAAAGATTTATATCATTCCGAAAAAAAGCGATTTATCCACGAAAAAGTCGGCTATAATTTTCGACTCACCAATCTCCAAGCAGCGGTGGGTTTGGGCGAACTGGAACATATTGAAGAATATCTGAAAAATAAAATTGCTATGGCGCGACGTTATGACGAGGGGCTCAAAGGTGTTTCCGGTGTCAAAATCCCAACTACCGAAACGGGAATCAAAAATGTTTTTTGGGTATACGGCATTCTGATTGACGAAAAAAGTTTCGGAATGAACCGTGATGATCTGAGAAAAGCTCTTGAGAAAAAAGGTGTAGGCACGAGAGATTTTTTCTACCCGCCGGAAGAACAACCCGTGCTTAAAAACATTGTCGGGAAAGAAAAATTTCCAAACGCTTCTTATGCGGGACATAACGGTCTCTACCTTCCCTCGGGTTTGGCAATTACGGAAAAACAAATTGACTACGTCGTAAGGTGCGTCAAAGACCTATCCAAAAAATCATGAAATTAAACATTTTTAAAAAAAGACAGTTTACCGGAAACTACAAAACGTGGGAAGAAGCCAAAAAAGCGAGTGAGGGGTATGGCAACGATAAAATTTTCGCGAGAGCCGTCAAAACCCGCCGTCTGGTATTGGACGGTATTGCCAAATACGAAAGAGACTTGCGGGTTTTCCACGAAAAACCCTATGTGCCAGAATCGCTCGCGTTCCTGCTCTGGGTGTATTCAAAAGAAAAAACCTTGAGTGTGCTCGATTTCGGGGGTTCCTTCGGCACTTCGTATTACCAGCACAGGGATTTTCTGAAACATGTGGAAAACTTGCGCTGGAGCATTGTGGAACAGGAACACTATGTCGAATATGGCCAAAAAAATTTTGAAACGAAAGAGCTAAAATTTTTCAAAACATACGGAGAAGCTCTAACCTATTCCAAGCCCAACGTTTTGTATTTGAGTGGCGTGCTTCCCTATCTTGAAAAGCCTTACGAAACCCTGAACGAACTACTCGCATTGAAAATCCCCTACATCCTTTTGGACCGCAATCAATTTTTACAGAATCCCGAATCTCCCACGCTTTTGACCATCCAGAAAACCACCAAAATGACTTTCCCAACCAGTTTCCCGTGCTGGATATTTAACAAAAAAGAGATGCTGTCCGTATTTTCCGATTACGAAATAATGAGAGAATTCCGCGACAGCGAAAACGAAGGCGTCTATTATGGCGGTTGTCTCCTAACACTCAAAAAAACACTGTAACTACTGCCCAAACCTTGATTAGGTTATAATTAAAGCATAAACATTAACAGGAGATTGGGCCTCCTGGTCAAGTCTAAGGCTTGCGCCACCTCGCAAAAGCTTGAACAAAAACGGGATTGGTGGCTCGCGAAGAGACACGGGTCTTTACTCAGTAGGTCTACTATAGTTTTTGGAGCAGATTGAAAACCTGCGCGGTCAAAACGTCTTTATCACACACTCTCCTATAAAGCGCCAAAGCGTCTTCTCCAAGTTTTTGTCTTAATACAGAATCATTCTTCAGACGCAAAATACTTTCCGCCAAAACGCGAGGGTCTGCCGGCGGAACAAAAAGGCAATTCACACCGTCCGTTAATAACTCGCGGTTACTTGCCGAATCACGTGTAATATACGGCATACCGAGGGCTAAGGCTTCGAAAGTTTTGTGTTGGATGGTACGAGTAAGTCGCTCGTGGTTACTAAATTGGCCAAGCATACAATGTGCGGATAGAATGGTTTTTCGCAATTCGTTCGGCTCAAGAAAAACCGTGCTTAAATTAACATTTGAAAGTTTGTAGTCTTCAATCATTTCTCGTAACCTAAATTGTGTTTCCCCCCAACCAATAATTAAAAAACGTATATTCTCGTTTTTTAAAATCTTGGCTGCCTCGAAAACAACTTCCACCCCCGTGGCGGGTAAAAACAGCCCACGAAAAACAACCGTAAAATCGGAAGCTTTCAAAACGGCGGGATCGGGATGAAAAACCGTCTCGTCTGCGCCCGTAAATATCACAAAAAGTTTCTGGGGGTTCACAAAAAATTTTCTGGCAATAAAAAGTTTTTGCTGTTCGCTTTCAACCAATACTGCATGCGAAAGATGGAAAGCCAAAAAATCGAAAAACCAAATGAGCCACGCGATGGGCAAAAACCTTGAATGCAGTCCCCTGTCCAAAATAGCACGATCATACCAAGAATCCAGTGCGTTAAAGATGACTTTCTTGCGGGAAAGCACTCGCGCGAGGGGCGCAACCATGGTACTCAAATAACCGACCCAAATAGTATCGTATTGATTTTTAAGTACCTTATGTTTTTTAGCGAGGCGGAAAAACTTCAAAAATCCCGCCGAATTGTCAACACATTCCACAGTTGTTATTCCGAGTTTTTTAAACCCTTCCAAATACACCTTATCGCGTGGCGCGGTCGGGGCATATATTCCAAAATAGCAAATCCTCATATTAGTCTTCATTTGCGTATGTAAATACTATAACCACCGACAACCACGGACGATACATAATGACTCTCGAGCACTTCCCTTCCCTCGTTCGCAAAACGGTTGTTCGGATCTGTGGCAATCACATCGGGCGGTGACAGGCGCAAAAGCGGATTATCCCCAACCACGGGAAGACCCGCGTTGAAAAAGGTAAGATATGTCCTGGATGGGTCGAGGAGTACGGAAAGTTCCAACGAGTTTAAAATTCCGATGGATTTTCCAGGAAAGTTTTTCTCCAAATAGCGGGCGGCCTGTATGTCGCTATCGCCCGAATAAATCTGAGCCGAGGTAAACATCTGAATAAACTGAATACAAATTAAAAAAGATGTAACAACATACGAGAGGGTGCTAACACGGACCGGCAACGCCGGATACTTTTCTCTAAACCAAAGGTTGAAGGTTTGGACGACCGACGGCAATATAAAAAGAATTAATAGTTCAGCAATCAAAATGTACCGCAACCAACCGGGGGAACGGAGATAGTAAATAAAAGCCAACACACTATAGACAAGCGTAAAGGTATACAAAATTCTGTAATTTGAAATATTTCCTTCGTGTTTGTTCGCATTTTCGTATCTTAATCTCCAAAATCGCGCTACGAGAATAAGCAGAAAAAAGAAACCGAAATACAAAAGCGTGCTTGAATGAAAAACTCCGAAGAAATTGCGTGTCACATTATCCGCTATGGAAGAACTGAAAGGGTTACTATAAAAGTTGGCGAGACCTGTCCACGTTTCTCCCGAGAAAGGATTTGGTACCAGAAGCACAAGACTCCCAAGTCCCGCGGGAATCATGCCACAACCAAGCCAAAAGGTTTTCCTAAAAAATTCCGAAAAATCAGAACGCTCAAAAAGGAAAGTCAGAACAATCGCCGGAATGACAAGTCCGAAAACCGATGGCTTGGTTACCACCGCAAGCCCCCAAAAAATACCCGCTAGAAAATAGCTTTTCTTTTCCAGTAGAAAGTAGAGCCCTGCAAGAAGCATGGTAAAACCAGGAATCTCGCCCACCACCGTCCGTCCGCTACCATAAAATGAAGCGAAGCTCGCGAAGAGCAAAACGCTAGCGCATGCTTGCCATTTGCCGAATAATTTTTTTGCCAGAAAAAAAGTATAGACGAGCATCAAAATCATCCACCCAAGCATAAAAATCCGCGCCTGCGTGAGACCATACCCGAAGACCTTAAAAAACCCTGACAAAAGAATGGTAACAGGATAACCGGTGGACTGAATAAAGGCGACAGGTTCAAAAAACTTATCAGGCGCGATTTGAGGAGAGAGCACGCCATGGTTGAGAAAACTCCTCGCGATACCTATACTCACCGCTTCGTCGCTCCACAACCGAGGCTTAGTAATAAGAGTTGAAACGGAAAAAATTATGACAAAACAAACCGTGCCAAGAAAAATTACGGTTGAGGCGTTTGCGTGAAGAAATTGCCAAAACTTTTTCAGTAACAACATGGGAACGATAATTACCTCCTTTTGAAAACCCACTTAACCCAAGTGGAAAGTATAAACCATAAAATACGGAGTCCCCATTTAACAAGGTCGAGCCGTTTGCCGGTCAACGATGACTCTCCCACCCTTTCGCCAAAAGTAATCGGTATCTCAATAAACTTGATTCTATTTGAAACCACCAGAAGCAGAAGTTCCGTGGCGAAAAGTCCATTACCTTTTTCCCAAAGTGGTGCCAGTTTTTTTACAACTTCTTTGTGAAATAACTTGCAAGTGCATCCCACATCCGTAAGTGAACTTGTTCCGAAAAGAACCTCGACTATTTTCGCCTCAAACGCGTTGGCTATTTTGCGGACAAAACCCATGGCCGCGCCGTCCAAAATGGCGCTCTGGTTGGTGCGCGTGCCAACTACGACGGGAAAATCTTGCGCGTATATCAAGAATCGTTCCAAATCTCCTGCCGTGTATGTTCCGTCCGGTTCAGACAAAAAAATATAGTCTCCTGTTGCCTCCAAAATCCCTCGTTGATAACCGTATCCGTAACCCTGTTTAACTTCCGTTACCAAACGGGCGCGCGTCTTCTTTACTTCTTCATCGGTACCCGTTTCGGCATTATTGTTTACAACCACCACTTCGTCCACGAAACCGGTAGCGAAATAATCCTCAATTGCCTTTCGGATTGAATTCTTCTCTCGATAAGTTGAGAATACCACTGATACTGTTTTGCCTTTCCACATAAATTTTCTTACGCCTATCTTATCAAAAACACCGGAAAAAACCTAAAAATTAAGGGGGTTCTTTTTCTTGATTTTTTATATTGAAAGTGCCATGATAGGGCGAAACCACCATGGAAACATTCAATGGTAGAAGGCTTATAGTTTGTGGCGGAGCGGGCTTTATAGGCTCGAACTTCATCCATCATATTTTGGAAAAATTTCCTTCGGTAAAAATCGTAAACCTGGACAAACTCACCTATTCCGGCAATCTCGACAATCTCACGGATGTCGCGAAGGATAAGCGATATACCTTCGTCAAAGGAGATATCGCCTCGGAAAAAACCGTAACCGCCGTTTTTAAAAAATATCCGCCAGATTACATCATAAATTTCGCCGCCGAAACGCACGTAGACCGGAGTATTCACGTGGGTGCGCTTGAGTTCATCAAAACCAATGTTCAGGGTGTGTTCAACATTTTGGAAGCGGTAAAGAATAAAAAAACCGTCACAAAATTCTTGCAAGTCTCAACCGATGAAGTTTACGGCACTCTCTCGCTCGACTCGAAAGAAAAATTCCGCGAGGACACGGCGTTCGACCCCAATGTCCCTTACGCCGCCACCAAAGCAGGTGGTGACTTGCTCTGCAACGCCTACTACACCACCTGGAAAGTGCCGGTTATAGTCACTCACTGTTCAAACAACTACGGCCCTTATCAATACCCGGAAAAGCTTATTCCCTTTTTCACCGTCAGAATGCTTGAAGGCAAGAAGCTACCCCTCTACGGCGACGGTAAAAATGTCCGCGACTGGATTTACGTAAGAGACCATTGCCGAGCTCTGGAACTATGCCTTTTGAAAGGTGTTCCGGGAGAAGTCTATAACATCGGCGCCGATAACGAGTTATCAAATATGGAAATCGCCACCATGATCGCCAAACAATTTGGTTTAGGAGAAGAATCTTTTGAATTCGTCCCCGATCGTCCGGGACACGACCGACGCTACGCCATCCATTCCGAGAAAATCGAACGAGAACTCGGCTGGAAACCGGAATACTCTTTTGAAAAAGCTTTTAGAGAAACTGTCGAGTGGTATAAAAACAACGTCTCGTGGATAAAAAAAATCCAAAAAAAGACTGGTGTGTTCAACCCTCATATAGACTTGTGGAAAAAACACAACTTAAAACCAAAAACTACTAGCTAAAAATCAACTACCATGAAAGGAGTAATACTAGCCGGCGGACTGGGGACACGACTCTATCCGCTTACCAAAATCACAAACAAACACCTTTTGCCGGTTTACGACAAACCCATGATTCTTTACGGCATTGACACGCTGAAACGTTCGGGTATTTCGGAAATTATGATTGTCTGCGGGCGGGAACACGCCGGGCACTTCATGAATTTTTTGGGTTCCGGAAAAGAGTACGGCGTCAAACTCTCCTACGCCCTTCAGGATAAAAATAACGGCGGTATATCGGACGCACTGTTATACGCCGAGGATTTTGCCGACAGAAACAACATCGCCGTTATTTTAGGCGACAACATTTTTGAGGATGACTTTTCCAAACCAGTCGCGGAATTTCAAAATGGCGCCATGGTTTTCCTAAAAAAAGTACCTGACCCAAAAAGGTTTGGCGTCGCGGTTTTTGATAAAAGCGGTAAAAAACTTTTAACCATTGAGGAAAAACCCGCCAAACCCAAATCAGACTCCGCTCAAACCGGTTTTTATCTTTATGATTTCAACATATTTTCTTACATAAGAAAGATTAAACCTTCCAAACGCGGCGAACTTGAGATAACCGACGCGAATAATATGTATTTGAATCGTGGCGAAATGAAATTTTCTTATGTAAAAGGTTTTTGGCTGGACGTTGGGATGTTTGATTCCCTGCTTGAAGCGAGCAACGTAATCGCGAAAAAAAATGCCGGTAAAAAAATTTCCTAGAACCCTCATCACCGGCGCGAACGGCATGGTCGGGTCATATATTGATTTCGGAGTCAAGACTGACCACGATACCTTGGACGTCACCGACATGAAAGCCGTCCTGTCGGCGGTTGAAAAACATAAACCTGAAGTCATCATCCACATGGCGGCTTTAACCGATCTCGCCCTGGCAGAAAAAGATCCCGCTCTAGCTTACAATATAAATACCATCGGAACTTACAACGTAGCCGTAGCCGCGAAAACGGTCAAAGCCAAGTTGGTATACATTTCCACAACCAGAGTATTTGAGGGCTCAAAAAAGACACCCTATAACGAAAAAGATATCCCAAACCCTCAAGACTATTACGGTAACTCCAAGTACGCGGGGGAACTGATCGTACAAGGCCTGCTAAAAAACTATATTATTGGCAGAAGTTGTTGGATATTCGGCGGGGGTCCTGCGCGGGACAAAAAGTTTGTCGCGAAAATCATCGAGCAACTTAAAAAGCCGGAAATAAAGGAAATAAAAGCTCTCAACGACGTCGAGGGCTCGCCTACGTACGGCAAGGATTTGGTGGAAGCCGTTAAAACTCTCATTCTTAAAGATGCGCGGGGTATTTTCCATTTGACCAACAAAGGCAGTGGCAGTCGTTTTGATATAGCGAAAATTATCGCGGAAACCATCAAACCCTCTGTCACGGTAACAGGCGTAACCGGGGAGTTTTTCAACCTTCCCGCCAAACGCGTGAGAAATGAATCCGCCGTGTCAAAAATTAATTTGATGCGTCCGTGGCAAAAGGCGCTCAAGGAATATCTTGAAACCGAGTGGCCTAAATTATAAAATCTTATGGAAGAACTACCCCAAGAAAAAAAAGCCGAAACCGCGGATCGAGAACCTCTAATAGAAAAAATCTATCTGGCGGCTTTAGCAGAACACGCGCGGTTCAAAGACTTTCCCGAAGTGGAAATAAAGAGCGTCATAAAAAGCGCGTTGGTTGAAATTGAAAATATGGAAAACTCCGCTGACCCAAAAATCGCACTTGAGGCCCTCACCCCGGAGGTGGCCGAAAAAATCACCGCGCTGTGGGACTTTTCCGGTCCTGGAACCTACGACAATCCGACAAAAGAGGATCGTTACAAAAATTACTCTTGGGCGAAAAACATGGACCGCAATCGTTTGTCATATACCGCCTGGCTCGCCAGAAAAATCGCCGAAGTACGAGGCGGAAAAAGTCCTTCGCTAGGGCCTGTTGAAGAAACGCGCCGAAGAAATATCTCGACCAAAGAACTTATCGAACAAAGCGGCCCTGGCATAATTTACAACGGCACAGAAGTAGAGAATGCTGTTGTAAACAGCGTTCTAGAAAGAACCGGAATCATTATACCGAAAAAAAATGTAACCGTGTTAGGCGATGGAATAAAAAATACCAGCGACCAAGTAAGCCAATTCAGCTTACCGGAGCACCTTCATCGAACCGGCGGAGAAATCGGTCTTATATCGCACGCCCCGCAACTCATGAGAATCGTGCACATGCTTGAACGTTTCCAAACACTGCCGAAAGACATGACTGTGCGACTCTTTCCAATAGCCACTCCCACTCTAGGCAAAGAAAACTATGCTATTCTTGAAATCAAAGGGCTTTTGTATTACATATATATATCCGGAAATCACAACGCCGAAAAGAACTCCTACCCATATACAATTCACGGAAGCACGAAAACCAAATAGACTTTTATGCCCTCCTCTGTCACATTTCGAAAAACCTGCCGTATCTGTGAAGGAAAAACTTTCACAAAAATCCTCGACCTCGGCGCCATGCCCCCCGCGAACGCTTTCTTGTCTAAAGATAAACTGGAAACAAAAGAAACCGCCTTTCCGCTTGTCCTATATTTTTGTCGTAAATGCACGCTTGTCCAACTGCGCCATGTGGTAAACCCGGACATTCTTTTCAAAAATTACCCCTACCAGACAAGCGCCAGTGCCCCACTCGTCGCGCATTTTAAAAAGCTTGCCGAGGATATACGCTTGAAACACCTCACCTCAAAAAACGACCTGGTTGTTGAAATCGGAAGCAACGACGGCTCGCTTTTAGAAAATTTAAAGGGATCAGCGACAATTTTAGGCGTCGACCCCGCTAACCCCATGGTGGCAATCGCAGCCGAAAAAGGTGTTCCGACCTTGACCGCTTTTTTCAGCGACCGAACAGCCGACGAAATAAAAAACAAACACGGCAAAGCGAAAGTCATTATCGCGAACAACGTGCTTGCCCACATTGACGACATTCACAGTGTCTTTCGAGGCATTGTAAAGTTATTGACACCGAACGGAGTGTTCGTGTTTGAAGCCCACTGGGTCGGCAACTTGTTGGGCGAAGGAGGTTTTGACCAAAGCTACCACGAACATCTTTGCTACTTTTCACTACATGCCATATCAGCGCTCGCCAAAAAATTCAAATTGAAAGTTTTAAACGTGACACTCGTGCCAATTCACGGCCAATCTATCCAAGTAACGCTTGGTAAAACCGGAACGCCGGAAAAGACAGTCGCCGCTTTTATGAAGAAAGAGCGCGATTTGGGACTGAAACTTTCAAAAACTTACACGCAATTTGCCAAAAAAGTCTCTGACAATAAAGAAGCCCTGCTGGGGCTTCTGAAAGAACTTAGAAGTCAGGGTAAAAAAATCGTCGGCTATGGAGCTCCGGCCAAGGGCAATACCCTGCTAAACTACCTTGGGGTCGGAATAGAGACGCTTGATTTCATCACTGACACCACGCCCTCAAAACAAGGTCTTTACGCCCCCGGTTCTCACATACCAATCCTGCCCCCGAATGTCCTCGTTTCCGCCAAACCTGACTACATCTTGTTGCTATCGTGGAATTACGCTGAAGAAATTCTAAAAAAGGAGGGGGGTTTACGAGAGGCTGGCGTAAAGTTTATTATTCCCGTACCAAAAGTAAAAATTATCTGATTACCCATATCGAAAAAAATCATTCTCATTTTCACGCATACCTTATAAATTAGCCATAGCGTAAAATAACGCACGTCACTTTTCAGCAGACTTTTACTTGTCACGGAAAAGTCTCCAAAACCTGCGACAAATGTTAACGTGGTACATGTGCCTCTCCCATTCAAGACGCCACGGCAACCTCGTTCCCTTGCAAAAAAACATATTGCGAAAATAGCGAAAAAAATATATCAATGAAATTTTAAAATTTGCGGCGCATACGGCGAGCCACCCGAAAAAGGAAATCTTGCCTCGACGGACCGCTTCTAGCTCTATATAGTGCTCCCACTTCCGACGATGAAACGCTGGATCGGGATTAAACGGCACGAGCATGAAATTTTCAAGCGTACCGATTTGAGCTGAACTTTTCACGTCAATACGCTCATGAATTGATTTTATAAACTTATCAACGGAGTCCCGATGGAAAAACCGCATTTGTCGCGTGGGATAAGTGGCGGCGCACTCGACCGTTTTACCTTCCAAAACATATTTGCGTGGCACCCAAAAAGCCGCGGATGGGTGAGCAGAAAAAATGAGTTCGGCAATTTCCCTCTCCAAAAGCTCCGTCATGAGTTCGTCCGAGTCAATGTAAAAAAACCACCGATGCGAAGCTACAGAAAGCATTTGGTTGCGCACACCGGAAAAGTCCGTCACTTTATTTCCCTCGCCTTTGAATTGCGGGTCCTGAAAGATGACGCGCGCGCCAAAGGCGCGCGCCAAAGAAAGCGTTTCGTCGGTCGAACCTCCATCACAAATGATTATTTCGGAAAAAGCCGTCACCGATTCCAAAGTAGCTTTGAGCGTAGCTCCCGAGTTGAACGTTAATATTCCTACCGTGCATGTAATTTTACTTTCTTTCATGTATATGATTTTGAGTTGCCGAAACAATTTTCTTCACGAACTCCTTAAGACTGTGGTCTCTCACCACAATAGCGCGAAGGTCCTGACCAAGCTTGAATCGTTCTTCGGAAGTCATGGAGACTATCTTCATAATAAGCTCTGCCAGAACCTTAAAATCGCCCTTTGGGTACATCAATTTGCCCGTAAAAGGGCCTAAAACGGCTTTAAAAGCCTCATTGCAGGTCAAAACGGGCAAACCCACAGCCATAGCCTCCGGCACCGCTTTATCAAGGCTTCCAGTGTGTCCCATGTTAACAAACAAATCATAGTTGGAAAGCACATCCGGCAAATCAATGTTGGCGACCGACCCTTTGAAAAAAACCACTTCCGACAACCCTTTTTGAACGATTCTTTCTTTCAATTTTTTTAAGTACCCATCATCCGAGAAAAGTGCTGCAGAACCGAAAATATCAACCCGAACCGGCATGCCGGTATTCTGGCGAAATTTTTCTATCGCTTGAATCAACGTATCATAATCTTTCGCCGGCGTAATTCTCCCCACAGTCACAACTTTGAATTCCCCTTTTCCATTCTTGACTCCTGATTCCTGATTCCCGATTCTATTCTTGAACCTATCTATATCAATTCCTTGCCCTACCACTTTCACCTTTTCGCTCGGCAACCGAAACCCGCTCGAGGTTGACGTAAAAACAATGTTCGTAAAAGGAAGCGCTGCCCTCAAAAACCACGGCGTGCTTTTGTGGGCGTACCACAAGGTAACCATCTTGCCCCAAAGTTTCCAAAACAATCCACCAATCAATATATATTCCGGATTCATGTGAACGAAGACGGCGTCATACTTATTTCGATTTTGTACGATATATCGTACAAACCTCCATATATATTTTACCTTTTTCCATAATCCATAATTCCTAATTCCCAACTCGGTTTTTTCTTTTCCTAAAGAAAAAACCTCACCATTTTCCGGTAAATTGACTTGACCTTTTTCCAAACAAATCACCGTCACGTTTTCAACCTGTTTAGCAAATTCCACAACCCAACCATGCATAAAACCGAGCACGGAATCGTGCGCATCTAGTTTTTGAGTAATTATGAGCAAACGCATGCTATGTATAACTTGCTCTGAAGTAAAAAATTCCGAACCTTCCGTAACAAAATTGTATCGTTAAAAAAGGTCAAAGGAAAGAGATTCTTGAGTAGGTATTGCTTTTTATAAAATTTGTGTTATTCCGAAAAGCAGTGTAGATCGAACCAAAACCTCAAAGGAAAGGCACGCCCGTGCGTGGAGGTGGCTATTTGCCAACATGGCAAGACAAACGCTCTACAACGTCATGGGTGAAAGACTTGGCCGATATCACCATCTCACCGAGAAATAACATGAAACTAAATCGCCTTCGCGGTTTAGTTTTTTTTCTTTGCGACAATATATAAGTGGCACGCCACCGCCTCCGCCCCCGGCATCCAGTAAAATAGAAAATCAAGAAACTTAAAAGGTCCCATCACAAGCATAAGAAAATGAGTGATAACCGGCGCGGCTTTTTTAGACCCGAAAGAGAGAATAACACCAAACCAATAGGCAAGAAACATGAGAAGCGCGCTCAAAGGGCCGGAACGAACCCCGCTCTCAACAATTTCTAACTCCTCAAAAAGATGTCTCAATCCGCTTATGGTCCACCGATTAAAATCGTCTGGAGAAGCGTGATATGGATGAATGAAAGGCAAACTTATATAAACAAATCCTCCGGGTTTCAGTATGCGAACAATCTCGGACACCACGGTAAGTGGTTGAGCGACATGCTCAAACACCGATTCGGACACGATAGCGGGAATCGAATTATCCGCAAAGGGTAAATGCGCCGCGTCTGCCACGATATCAACTTCTGGAAAAGGGAAAATATCTACATTCACGAACTCCTCCCCCAACCTCTCCGGCCCGGACCCGACGTCAAGAACAGGCGTACGGGCGGGAATAAACTTCCTAATTTTCCTCGGCCCGTTTACCAACATCAAAACCGGACAGAAAAAATGCCAAATAGCGTAATACAGAAGAGGAAACTGTTTAAAAAAAGATTTTAGCCAATTAATACCACTTTCATGTTGTTCGCTAAATTTGGCAAGAGAACTTTCAGACATGAGATACGGCCGTCCGTTTTTATCAACCCGATAGCATTTGCCGTTCCGCGCCACAAGAAAATCACCTTTTCTTTCCAACCGAGCGTGTTCTTCCGGATCAACGACAAAAGCACTCGAGTCTTTTACTTTTCCCCCGCCGTCCTTTCGTAAGTGCCCCAATCTATCCTTAAGAATCAGGATAATCGCTTCAATGCCATCTCTGTAGCGAATTTTTTTACCTTCCTCAACGCTTCTTGGCGTATGGGAGATTGGATGCTCAACAACACGATACCCTTCGCGAAGAGTTTTTACGATGAAAATAATATCTCCTTCAAATCTTTTGCCGGAGTAAAACCGTTTGGCTTCCGACGGAAAAATTTTGTAGCAAGTCCAAACATCGGTAAAATCAGCTCCGTAGAGAACATTGATAAGTTTGGTTGTTACCCACGTACCCAAACGTTGCACCAGAAATCCGGCCCTTTTGACATGATGAAGATTGCGTGAACCATAAACTATGCTTTTGTTATCAGTTATCCGTCCGAGGAGGTCGGGAATTTCCTTCGGGTTATACTCCAAGTCCGCGTCCTGAATGATGAGGAAGTCACCGGTCGCGGCTGCAAGGCCGTCCTCCACGGAAGCTCCTTTACCCTGATTCTCTGAATGACTCAAAATTTTCAATCGTGATTTATTGGCCTCCAAAATTACAGAGGTCTTATCTCTTGAGGCATCGTTTACGGCAACAATTTCAATTTCCCAACCCGGAATCTTTACCTCAAAAACCCTACTAAGCAGTTCCTGCAGAGTTTTTTCCTCGTTGTATATGGGAATTATTATGGACAACTTACGCATGTTTATTCGAAAACTTTGACACAACAAAATCTTTCACAAAAGTATATCCATAAACGGCGAAAGTAAACAAGAAAACATTGACAGGAATCCTAAATCGTCCGTTCATTCCGAAACCATTGACCGAGGTTATTAACACAAAATAAATCACTGTTAAAAGTCCCAAAACGGCAAAGGGCGAGAGCTTCTCGCGATATAAATACAAACCGGCACCGGTGAAAAATAAAACCGTAATAGCAACCCAAAATAAACGAGTCAAAAGCACCAGAATTCCCGGGGAATTGGCGTAAACAAAAACATTTTGGACGAACTTGAGCGGGTCCGAAAGCAAGAGAACAAGTGCTGGCTTTTCCAAAAGATTGGGAATTGTTACTCCGCCATAACCTAGCACGGTAAGCATGTGATCATGTGTAAAAAAAGTAACGATGCTGACACCAACGGATTTCAAAAGCGCGACCTTGTGGTCAAGCAAAACAGAAATAGCCTTTCCGGTATAATAACCTGAATTTGAAAGATTTCCGGGTCCTCCTGGAAGACCGGGAAGGGCGACTACCGCTTTCAGTTCCGATTCAAAACCGGTGCCACGCTCGATCGACAGCACCGTGGGAACCAAAATTGTGTAAAGATTGTAAGCCGGCTGGGCGCTTAAGCCAAGAACGCCAAAATCTTTGTGGTTCCGGTATACCCAAGGCGCGAGAACCAAACAACATACCAAAACAAAATAAGCCATATGTTTGTAAAAACCGACCGGCAAGCGTTTCCGATAAAAAACCGCTAAAAATATCGGAATTAAAATCGGAAAGAATTGAACAGTGGGTTTCATGAGAATGGCAAGTCCCAAAAATATGGCGGAAAAAACAACATCTCTCTGTCTTAGAGAGTCCATATACCTGAAAACAAAAACTAGAAACGCCAAAAACATAAAAGTAAAACTCGCTTCCGAAACAACCATAGTCGAGGAAAAAACAGACGCCGGTTCAAGAGCGAGCAAAACTCCCGCGACAACCTCGTATTTCCGAGAAATAATCCGCCCCGCCAAATACATGCCTAGTATAGGAATGAGACTGGAAAGTATAAGTTGAAAAATATAAACCGGAACGTAAGAATTAAAAATTTTGGCTATTAAAGCCATGCTATATATCCAACCCGGCGGTCTCATTGAGTTCAAAATAAACGGTGGCTTGGTTTCCTCTGAGTATCCGTTGCCGGCAACCAAATTCTGACTTATCTCAAAGTACCCATCGGCACCCCGAATGGTTGCGATAAAATCGTTACCGTTATGACTGAAATACACAAAAAAAAGGCCTAGACGAACCAAAATCGCCAAAGAAAAAACAACAACAGCGGTCTTATGGTTCCGCAAAAAATCCCTAAAATTCATGGCTTCATGATATCACCGCGCGCGACGGATGTAAAAAATTTAAATTTACAGAAGTTCCTTTGTTAAGAACGGTTGAATATGAATAACCGGTAGATAAAAAAGGTGACGCAAGCCACGCCAACCGTTACCAAAACTTTAGCCAGAATATACCAAAAACCAATGACCTCGACCAGCAAATACATGAGAACGACGGTAACAAAATAGTTGCCTAAAGCAACGATAAAATAACTGATTACCTGTGAACGGACTTTGTCTACTGAAAGATCTCCGAATGCCCAAAATTTTTGAAGTACGAAACTGACGCAAAAACCCACAAAAAATCCGGCGCTCACCGATGGAATAAGCGCTATGTTGAAAAAATCTCTACATAAATACAAAACACTGGTATCGGCGAGAAAAGCCGTACCTCCGGAAAAAACAAAAACGACTGCCGTTCTTTTCCTAAACAAAAACTCGTGAATCCGAGGAGATAGAGCCAAAATAAAGTTCCAAAACTTCTGTTCAGTGGCTTTAAACATTATCGTTCTTAAAGCCTTTTAAAAGTTCCCCGTATACCCCTTTTAAAAGGCCGATGTCCTTTCCGCTCTTTAAAAGAAGGTCTATATTTTTTTGCTCCAAGCTTTCCAAGACTTTTTTCCCGAATTTATCTTCAACACTCTCACCGTACCACTGCGAGAACGCCGAGAAATCTTTTATAAAACAATGACCTCCAGCTCCCCTGCCACTTTGATGAACAGGATTCATGTGACTTGGACCAATTCTCGAATCGGCGGAAACGGCTTTAGAAACTTCCTCCCAGTCTATGTTTCTGATCTTAGCGACTTCGTAAAACAGATTGGCGAAAATTATTTTGAAATAAAAAAAACAATTGCCGGCGTATTTCACAAGCTCCGCTTCCTCCGCTCCGGTAATCAGCTCAAATTTCGCTTTCGGCAAAACCGACAATATCTTTTCGGCGCTTTCTCTGAATTTATTCGACGCAATCGGCATGCCAATTATGTTTCGTTCGGGATTCCCCGCGTCATGTCCGGCCGAAACTTCTCTTAAAAATTCCGGCGAGTGAAAAACGAAAATATCGGGATTTTCTTTTTGAATTGAAGCCGTGGTGCCGGGCAAAATCGTTGATTTTATAACAACGGTCTTGCCTTTCCCAACGAGTTTGACCGCCCCCCTAATAATCGAATCGTCAAAACCTTTTTCAGTCGTGGGCGTAGGCACGGCGATAAACACCATGTCGCAGTCCTTGATTTTTTCCTTGTTTCCCCGATAGGGCTCTTCCAAAGCGAACCGCACGGTTTTAAACCCCCGCTTCTCAAAATCATCCGCATAGGCCTTACCGACAAATCCTTGGCCGATAAAACCCAAGACTGGCTTGGTCTTTATCACGGTTCCCACTGTTTTCTTTGATTTCATAATTGGACTATTTTACATGAAAACCTATGCTTGGGAAAGCGCGGATTCGATGCTTTCTTTATAAGCCTTAAGGTACCCTTCTTTTGCTTGCGTAAATTGCCAAGCAGCATCGGGATCAATTTGGGTGGACACAAATGTCCGAAGCTGATTATTTTCTATAAGCTCCGATATTTTTGACACAAAACATGAGAGATCGTTCACGGGACATACAAATGAATGGCCTTTGTGCGTAAGCAGTTCTGGAGCGATGCCAACATCACTCGATACGGCCGGACAACCGGAAGCCACGGCCTCAAGGAGTGAGAGTCCGAAACCTTCATACAAAGACGTCTGCAAAAATAAATTAGCGGTTTTGTAATATGACACCAGATCTTCTTGCCAACCTTCAAAAACAACATTTTCCCCCAATTCATAATTCTTAATTCGCAATTCCAAATTTTCCCGTTCGGGGCCTTCTCCCACGATCACAAGTCCTATCTTCGGGTACTTTTTCAGAAGCTCACGGAGCACATCAAGCGAGAAACTGATATTTTTTTCCCGAGACAGCCGAGCAACAATGAGAATAATAAAACCCCATGGAGCGTATTTTTCTTGGAGACTGAAAGAGGGCTCTGTGGTTTTAAACTTTTCCAAATCCGTAAAAATCGGAAGAACGGTAGGAACAGTTCTTAGTTGGTAGTTTTTAGTTTGTAGTAGGGAACCCTTGATTCGTTGACTAACGACACGAATAGCGTTGGCACGAGACAATACTTTTTTAGCGATACGAACACGGATCCGATTCAAAAAAGACGACGTAGCAAAATAAGGATTTAAAAAATCAGTATGAATTTGAATATGCAGAGGCAGATTAAACCACCGCGCAAGTTTCTCGGCGACCAACCCACACTCAAATGGGTCTTGAGCGGTAAGAACCCAATCCTTAGCTTTTGACAATTGACCTTTGACAATTGACCGACCGATACGGATAGCATCGAAAATATACAACCACCGCGTCCATGAGTTTGTCGGGTACACCCACACATTTTTCGCAATTTGTGTTTTCTTATTTCCCGCTCTCGTCGAGAATACGACGACATGCATTTCCTCGAAAAGCGTCCCATACTGAACCATTCGCGCTCGCACGGCGCTTCCCTCTTTAAAAATGTTCCTGTCTGAACTAATGCTTAAAACTTTCATACGGTTTTGTAAACTTCGATAATTTCACGACTTATATCCTCCCACGAATGCACGTAAGAAAACGCCTCAACCTTCTTTTTTTGTGCTTCGTAATTTTTCTCATCCGCCAACCACTCGATTTTTGCGCTGATATCGCCTACGTTTTCCGGGTCCACAAAAAGCCCGCACTCTTTGACCCTCTCATAAATACCCGTCTCTTTAGTCAAAATAAATGGCTTGTTATGGCGAATCGCATCCAAAATTAGGTTGGGACTCACCTCTCCGAGAGATACCTGAATGACTGCATAGCTTTTCGAAATTTTATCCATAAAACTTGAAAATGGTGTAGTAGTCCTGTCGTAAACGACCTCGGCGTTGGTTTTTGAAACCGCGTCAAACGCCTGCTGTATACGAGCGTGATTTTTCCAAAGGAGCGGACGGGTGCCGGCGATGAAATCTTTCCGCGATGGCGACAAGGAAACTTCCTTTGGTCCGTAATAGTTTTCCACAGTTAAGGTTTTAAGTTCTGAAAGCCCGTAGGGTTTTGCCCAAATCTCTTTTTGCCAGAGAGTACTGAAAACAATGGCCGAAGCGTCGCGTAAAATCCGCTTGGTCAGAAAAAAAATAATCCTCTCTTTAGGAGAAAACTTATCCGTCCGCGTCTGATAAAATTCCCGCAACAACACCAGGTCTCCGGTACGCTCGACGTATGATTCCCACAAAAAATCCCCGCCCGTTCGGATAATTATTTTTTTCCGCAAAAGCCAGCCAAGAAACACCGCAGGCAAGGCGGCGCTCCAAGTGTCGAGAATGAAAATAAGGTCGGCTCGGAATGCCGCAGGGATGCATTTAAAAAAATAAAAGACGTGCCTAAAACCTGAAGGCAAAGCCCGCTCCACTCTAAACGTCTTTACCTCAACTTGGTGTCCCCACTCTTTCCACACCTTTTCCACATTAAGCGCGTACTGAGCCGGCCCGCCTATATCGGGAGGATAAATGCCTGTTGCTATTAGAATTCTCATACGCATAAGGATAACCTGATTAAGCCTCAGTTACAATAAAAAACAAAGCTCGGTTGAGCTTTGTTACGCGTAAGTGACTTTACAAAACGTCTCAACTTGAAAAGGGCACTTTTTTACCAACTCCAAATCGGCGCGATGCCCCGCGCAATGCGAGAAAACATTTCCCTTAACAAGCGCCTCGTGAGACGCTAAGGCAAACCCTCCCAAAAGGTCGCCGATTCGATGTAGCACGAATTCGTTCAATGCATCATCGGACGACATCGTTTGAGGCCAACAAACGGAGTTTAAGAGAGGACAGCCCCACCTTGATCCGAGACGACAGAGGTGATAACGCCACTTCGGCCACCCCTGGGCCCTGGCCACAAACACCTCTTCAAGATCGGCCAAACTGCCACTGCCAAACGACTTATATTGAGTTCTGTCTCCAAGACCAAGATAATTGATACTAACCCCGACAACAAGCCCTGGCAAGAAAGTGCCAGTCCGTCTAACGCAAACAAAACCGCCCCTTTCATTAGGAGGGTACTCCCATCTCGTGTCGGCTATCGGATCAAGCCAACACACCGACTCTTCGGTTTCTTCAACCTCCGATTTGACCGCCTGCCACGCTTCCCATGGCCTGCCGTGATATGGTGGCCACGGAGAACCCGAGACGGCAACTCCGTCAAGACCGGTAAAACGAAGAGATATGATGTGCTCAACCACGCGAAGTGTTTGACCTTGATACTCAAGATACAAGAACCCTGGAGACACTCTGTGTTTCGCGATACCGTAATCAATGGGAATAAGTAACTGGTGTTCCCGCCTAGGACGCCAATGCCAACCGGGTGCGGACACCGGCTCAAACCGGAGCCATGCCTTTCTGCCGAAGGGGTCGGGGCCGACAATTTCCACCGGCCTTGTCAGACGTAGTTTTTTCATAGTTAAGGAAAAAAGGTTTCTTCCCAAACCTTACAAGAAAATATTTTACGTGTCAAAACGTGCTAGACCTTGTTCAGAACCTCCACTTTCATCCGCTTCGCTATAAAATCCCAATCGTACTCTTCCTGCGCAAGTTTAAGAGCGGTACGGACAATATAGTCCCGAGACTCGGCGTCCTTCATCAGTTTCAAAACCTTTTGAGCGATACTCTTCGGATTTTTCACTTCGCAAAAGAGGCCAGTCTCTCCGTCTTTAAGAAAGTCCGGAATGCCGCCAACAGGCGTCGCGACAACGGGAAGTCCCGCCGCCATGGCCTCAATAAAAGAAGCCCCTTGTCCTTCGGAGAGAGAGGGACGAATAAAAATATCGGACGCCCACAAATACGGTGGTAAATTTTCATGAGAAACAAATCCTTCAAATCTAACTCTATCTTGCAGTTTTAAGTTTTCAGTTTTTAGTTTTAAGTTAGACCCAAGAGCGCCCGTTCCGATAATAAGAAACTTAACCGTCTCCGGTAAAAACTCCAAAGATTCTATCACATCTCCAACCGCATTCTTTTCCACCAACCGAGATGTTGTCACCAAAATCGTATCCTCTTCTCCAAATCCCAACCTCCCCCGTACCCGCCCTCTTTCTTCAATTTTCAACTTTTCACTTTCAACTTTAAACTTCTGCGAGTCCGCCCCATTCGGAATAACCACCGTCGGCGCGGTCGCTCCCATTTCTTTTGCCCAATCAGCCAAAAAATGGGATAAAGTCTGAATTCTATCAGCCTTGGTGAAAATCATCTTGAAAATCGGATACAGAAAACCGACTCGCTTTTTAATATAATCCGTAGGGTCGCCTTCCTGTAAATTTAAAACAAAAGGGATTTTCGGCCTGCATAATTTAAAGAATAACGCGCCAAAACCGGCGTAATTCGCCATGACCGCCCAGGTTGCGTCATAGTGGTTTCTCCGCTCGAGCGAAAGCGCTTTCCACACCGCAAAAAACGGAAAAAAGTATTTATAAATTTTAAACCTAGAAAGAAACGTGTTGTCCCCCGCTCGCCAACCAAATCCGACTCGATACACATTCACGTTCCCTATCCGTTCAAATTTCGGCGCACTTTTCCGAAGCGTAATCATGTCAAATTCAAAATCAGTGCCAAGCCTGTCGGTAATTTCTTTAACGGCAACTTCCGCCCCGCCGATAAAACGAGGGTAGTAGACGAGAGAGAAAATAAGAATTTTTTTCATATATTGGAAATTCAAAACGTGAAATCCGAAACAAACAATGACTAAATTAAAAAATGAGAAGGTTATTTTATACAAGCCCCATTGTTGCAACCTTTCGGACACACATAGTGAGGGGTACCTACACCGCCAGTACCGGCTACATATTCCACCAGCATACCAAAAACATCGTTGGCAGGACAAAAATCGGTATATAATTGATTGCCACATTTAACAGTACCCCTAGTAAAATAATCTTCCCCAGCATCACTGTCTGCACACGCGGATGCACCTGGTGGCAATACCGAAGTAGGATATTTACTTAAATAAGCTTCCATCACATTGTCTTTACCATCAATAAGTATATTTCCCCCTTCAATTACTACAAAATAATCACGGCTATACCACAGAGCAATCTGTTGGCTCGAATCTTTCCTTTTTTGCAATTTGAAAAGATATGTATATTCAGGGGGTGTCAAAAAAGAAGAATCCCAAATTGCTTTGTCGTAACTATCGGCAACTGATTTAAGTGCAATGTAAGTTGGGACTGTTTGCAATTTAACAATACTTACTTTCACCAAATCACCATATTGTATACTTACACCGTCCGTAACCTGAAAAACATTCTTAATTTTAGCGCTTAAGTTTACATCTACTTCAGCAATAGTGTTGTACGGCATACTAACGCTATTTTTTAAGGCGTAGATCTGATTAAGAGGGAGTACTTGTTTTGTCATGGCAACATCGCTTTGAGATGACATGTTTATTTGTTTTGGAGATGTAGTTTTTACTTCAGAAGTTTTTTGAGGATATTGCTCTTCGGACAATGAAATGTCGTCCTTATCTTTAGACATTCTCGTTGTACTGGATATCTGGTTGTAATAATATATTCCTCCACCTAGTACTAATAATGCAATTACTCCTAAAAGCATCGGCGTAGCAAAACCTTTGAGTGAATTTTTCATAATTTTTGTTTTATACATTTTAATCATTTAGCTTTGATTTGTTTCGAATTTCGGATTTGAAGCTTCGGATTTTCCTCACTCAACTATCTCATACTCCTCCGCCGAACCTCCTTCGGCAATCCCGCTCTTTTTAGGAATCAATGCAAGCGAAAGTCCTAGGATAATAACACCGCCGAGACCGTAAAGCCAAAGTGACGAGGTACGTCTAGCTTCTGGCCCAGAAGGTACGGGAGCAGACGACAGTTCCAAAGTAGCACCGACAGCGGCAACTTGCGAAGACGTAGCGGGTGCCGGTGTTGTCGGCACCTTGGCAACCACTTCCTCTTTCTTCGGTTGAGCCTCCACAACGACGGGAACTTCAGTTTCGAAAACAACAGGTTTTTTAGCAACTACTGTCTTTGGAACGGACATGGCTTCGGAACTGTTCGTAAACCGGTACGCCAGCGAACCGTTTGGATACAAAAGAGAAAGATTTCCTTCATTCACGGAAAAGCCCAAGACGGATGCCGCAAGTGGCAATCGGCCACGTGGCAACAACTTGGTATTTTTTGGCAGGGTGAAAAATCTACCGCCACTTTCAATTCTCCACCAAGAAAGATCGAGTTCCTGATTGGAATTATTGACAAGCTCTATCTTCCCGTTTATTCCTCCTAAAACTCCTGCAATGGCGATATCAGCGGCAACAACGTGAATCTTAAGGCGACTCGACCCTGAAAACTTACCCGAAGAGACATCCAGTATAACCATATAATCGCCGGGGAAATTATAAGCATGCAAGACATTTTCTCCCTCCTTAGTAACCCCGTCGCCAAAATTCCATAAGAATCTTGAATTGGTAAGAGGTCTTTTTTCAAGTCCAAGGGCTTCCCCTTTTAAAACAATGTCAGCGCCGGAAATGGCAAAAGAGGGAGCGATAATTCTGGAAAGCACTTGAGGTTCAACCGGCCAATATGTTGAACCGCTTGATTCAGAATTTACGTCGGCAACTTCTGGAGAGGAACTCGCCGTCCCGGGAGGGGGAACATCGGGGGTAGAAGTTGCTTGAGACACGGGTTGGGAAAAATCGGCTCCGGGCGTTGGTAAAGTTCCTTGCCACACTCCGGAAACTTTCTGCAAAGAATTGCCATCTCCCGCTCCTCCTTGTCCGGAAGTGTAGGAAACTTGGTCGGAAACGGTCGTGGTGCCCATTTTGAGAGCGATAGTTTCTCCTGTATTTCCCAAAGAAAAAACACTGTCAAAAATCGTACCTGAAAAAGCCGGCCAGTCCAAAAGAAATTTTTGAGGATTATCGACAATCACCGCAAAACCGCCCGGTGGCAATATCGTACTCCCCTGAAATAAATTAAGTCCGTGATTAGTTCCATCTTCGAAAAATTTCCAGGTTGAAGTGGCAATTTCAACGCTCGCGCCACCGGTATTCACAATTTCCACCCACTCCCTGCCTGTGTCGCTTCCGGAAAGGTCGTACATAATTTCACTCAAAGCCACATCCGCGAAAACGCAAGGACTCATTACAAAACTCAAAACCCAGAACAGTAGATATTTTTTACAACATCTCATTTTTATCAACATGGAGAATCTTTCGCAGGACATCTTCGGCAATCTCTTTTGGTTTTTCGGAAGAATCGCCAGAGACAGAAGCCCGCGCGCTCCCTTGATACGAGGAAACCGGTTCCTTCGGACTGGTCCCGTTCCTATTTGTATTTTCAGCAGGCGGCCTTGGAACAGACTTTGCTTGTTCGCGAGGAGAAGTGGTGGAAAAAGCCGCGCCACCCTCTTTTTCTTTATCTTTCAGAAGTGAAGAAAGAGCCCGACGAAGTTCGGATAAATTTTCCTGTTGCATACCGCGAGTATTTTTGGGAAGCTCGGGTTTAAGACGACTCAAAGAAACGGGAGCGGGGGTCGGCTGATAAATAGGTTCTCTTGGAACCGGCGCGACGTGAGGTACGACACGCGGAACTTCTTCCCTTTTATTAATTTCAGGAGCCGGTATTTTGGGCGTAGGTACGGAAGCTCTAGCCGGAGACGGAACTTGGCTATGCGTTTTTATCGGAGCGGTAGAAACCGCAATCGGCTCTTCTTTCTTAACCACCGATTTCTCAACAGGCTTCGGCACGGGAATAAGCGGCTGATGCCACGCCCTAATTTCATCCTCAACCTTTTCGCGGGGAGCAGAAAAAGTTTTTCTCGATTCTTCAATCACTTGGTCGCGAGGAGACACCATCGGCCGCTCGATTGGCGGAAGCGTGGTCGCGGAAAATGGCGCGGAACCCACTCCATCAATCATGAGTTTCAAATAAATCTGATAGATGCCCAAGTTGACCAAATCTTCCGCCGTAAACTGCGGAGCGAATTCTTTTTCAAGCACTTCGGCGTCAAACGCGCCCACACGGAAAGTCACCATGGTACCCACGTTTCCGAACACGGCGTCCCGCACTTCTTCTTCCATCTGCTCAATATACTGGTGAGTAATGATAAGGTTCAGTTTGTATTTGCGGGCCTCAGACAAAATGTCGGCAAAACTTTTGTTGGCGAAAGACTGAAACTCGTCAACGTATAAATAAAAATTCGGCAGTTTGTGCAAGGCTGATTCGGACGCATCGGCGCGCGACATGGCTGCAAGATAAATTTTGGTAATAAGCATCGAGCCCAAAAGGTTGGCATTGCCTTCCCCCACTCTGCCTTTAGAGAGGTTTACAATCATAATTTTCTTCTCGTCCATTATTTTCCGTATATCAAAACTGGAAGCCGACTGGCCGATGATGTTCCGAATAAGTGGGTTTGAAGTAAATTGTCCCACTTTGTTTTGAATGGCGGGGGTCGCTTCGGCGGCATATTTTTCCGTATACTTGCCGAACTCATCAACCCAAAAAGAGCGTACCGATGGGTCTTTGATGTTTTCCACCACACGCTTTCGATATTCTTTGTCGGCGAGCATCCGATTGATACCGAGGAGCGTGGAACCCGGGTATTCCAAAAGCGCGAGTAAAGTGTTATTTAAAATGTAAGCCATTCTGGCCGACCATGCATCCACCCATATTTTTTCAAAAGTAGACATAAGACCGTTAACCACGAGGTGGCGCTTGTCCACGCCAACATCTTCCATCACATTGAAAGAAATCGGATGCTCCATGTCGAACGGTGCGAAATAGAGTACGTCTTTCAGGCGCTCTTCGGGAATATATTCAAGCAAAAGTTCCGCGGTCTTACCGTGCGGGTCAATAAACGCTATACCTTCGCCGTTCCGGATATCCTGAATTGCCATATTTTCAAGCAGAGTGGATTTTCCCATGCCCGTTTTCCCCACCACGTACATGTGGCGGCTCCGATCTTTGCTCTTGATTCCGAAAGGAACTCTTCTACTGCGCGAATCCGTTTGAGCGAAATAGGTGACTTTGTTGTCGTCGGTCATTTAGAGAGAATTATAACATGTAGCGGTACATAAAAAAATCTGGCGCGGGAAGCACCAGACTACTGTGAAAACGGACTAAACCAGCTTAACTTTCGGAAGTGTGATCCTCAGAAGCTCCTGAAAATCACCTTGGGGTTTGGAATTTTTGGGCCTAACCCACCGATACACCCAGCAGAACAGAGTTTCGCCGAGACGGAGCCACGCGCGTGTTAAAGCCTGAATCATCTTTGGCGACCAAGGTTCCTTGAGGTACCCGTGTGCGAAGGTAAACACCAACTTTACCGCTTGACGAACCGTGGTTTTCACACGAGCACCGTCGATAAGACGCTGACGGTCATCCGGAGACAATTCCTGACACTTGATGTAAGCACTGACCGCTTCAGCCATCGCTTCTCTTTTGCAAACTGATCTACCAGGGGAGGATAAGGATAGGGAGTCCATACATTTGATTAGAACGAGATTTGAGTAAACATTTTGCTTTACTTATTCAAAATGCTACCCCTGAAACGCTAGCTTATACTGTTTTTCGAAAATGTCAATAGGAAAAGTTTATTCCGATTTTGTCAAAGGAGCACTTTTTAAAGCCTCGGCGGTGTAACGATTCGAAGCGCTCCACAATATCCAGGAAGTAAGCCCTGCGTCGTAGGTCGCTTGTATTTGAGCTCGAACCATTTCCGGAGTATAGGTTGCTCCCAAATTGAAATCTTGAAGCCAAGGTCTCATTTTAAGTTTAGAAAAACTTTGTTTTGGATAGAGTTTTGGTGTCGTAGAAGCTATTGCACTCGTACCTGGAATAGCTATAACCGTTGAAGTGGCGATCGTCCGTCTCACCGCGGCGTCCATGGCAAACTTCACCACTTCGTAGGGCTTTTCAGCCGGCTTGGCAAAACCCATAAACTGCGGCGGGTAATGGGACGGATAGACCATAGGCATAATGTAATCAAAATAGGGCAGGGCGTATTCGAGCACTTGTCCGATGTTCAAATCGTCGGTATTGGTGGTCGTCATACCGAAAAGATCGGCGGAAAGCACCGCGCCCGTGGGCTTCAGCTCGTCATGAAGATATGAGAAAAATTCCCGTAACACTTCTGGTTTCGGCTTTTTCCCACTCCAAGGAAATGCGATATCCTTCATATTACCGTCAGAGGGAAAGCGAACATAGTCAAAGTTAAGCTCGTCAAAACCCAAAGCGTATGACTCTTTGCTGATAAGTACGATATGGTCCCACACTCCTTTCGCGCCCGGGTCGGTAAAATTCAAACCCTTATGGTCTTTCCAAATTCCCCCGTCACTCGCCCGCGTAACCGCGAATTCCGGATGTATCTTCACCAAATACGGGTCCTGAAACACCGTGATACGGCCGATAACGTAAATGCCTTTTTCGTGAAGAGTCTGAATAAACTCCCGCATGTCAGGAGCGCGACATCTATCAGAAATCGCGTCTTTGAGCGAGGCGGACTCGGGAATAAAAGAGAGGGTCCCGCTAAAGTCTTTTATATCTATAATAACCGAATTAAGTTCCGTTTCCTCAATAAGCTTGACGAGGTCGGCGCGAAATGAAGGAGTGCCAGCCACGCAACTTGTCATATAAATCCCCTTCACCACATCGGGTGTTGGCACATGGATCACTTTAGGTACGGCTTTTTGATTCTCTGTTTGAGGAAGAACCTCCGTGACGGATGACACTACGGTAGCACCTTCATAGCGTGCCACCGTAAGAGACGGCAAGAAAAAATAGCTTAGGGAAAAAACCGAAACGCACAGAAATAAAAAAACAAAGCCCCACGTATAATGGTGCCGTCCTCCCGCACTCTTGAGCAGGGCTGATTTAAACTTGCGGAGTTTGTTCATTTTGTTGCGAGATTATCTGGTTGTCCGTTGGCACAATCGGCACAATATTCTCCACGCGGGTAATTTCTTTTGCCGAAGGAACTCTCTTGTGTGAAGCTCTTTTAACCACTGCGCGATGTTGGCGGGCGAAGAACACACCGGAACACAGCCACACACCGAGCATAATAAGAAAAAAGTTTTTCCAACTCGTCGGCAATCCCAAGAATGGTATGAGCATCAAAAAAATTCCGACGGAAATAATTGCGTTACTGTTTCGCATGCTCGAATTATACAGGAACTGGAAAAGGAAAAAAAGTGACTAAAGTGATATACTACTTCCAGACTGATAAATAACAACGTTCAAAAGGTGATCCGTTGTGCATACACACCCCAGCGATCCAGAAAAACTGATTCCTCTTTTAGAAAAATTTTACGGAGGAGAGTTCGTACTGAAGAAAGGACGTGGTAGAGACACCCTCGTATTCCATGGGAAAATCGACCGAGTCGTTGTCCCCGTTCCTTCGCAAAAGACCATAGTGATTCACACCAGCATAGTCTTTGAACGGACCATAGGCTGTAAGGCAAACCAATCGCCTACAAAACGTTGGAAAGAAACCGACCTTCCCTCAGGAAAACTTGTCTTTCCTTACAGTTGGTTCTATCCCCAGCCAAAGCATGAGCGACTAAAGCTGGAATTTGTCCCAAAAGAGGATGGGGACAAAAAGTCCAAGAAAAAAAGTGCCGAGGAAGAATCGACCCACGATCGTTGCTGGCTTTGTTCACATACCGACCCGATTTACCTTGATCTTTTCCGCACAATGCTCATGAGAATGTTCTTGGAAGAAAGTGTGCGCAAAGAATCCATGTGGAGAAGATTCCGAGATCGAATCATGTCCTAATCTTTTGTATGTTAGTCATACCACCCCGCCTCTTTAAAAGGCGGATTTTCTTTTCTCTGCTACAATACATCTATGGATATGGAAAATCTTGCCCACAAAAAATGCCAAGCTTGTGAGCTCGGTGAAGGAAAATTGGGAACGATTGAAACCGAAGCTTTCTTGAGTCGCCTACCGCTCTGGAAAACGGACGACAATCTAAAGATTTTTAGAAAGTATAAATTCAAAAACTTCGCCGAATCTCTCGCCTTCGTAAATAAAGTAGGGGCTCTCGCCGAAAGCGAAGGCCATCACCCAGACATCAAATTCGGTTGGGGCTACGCCAAAATTTCCCTCTCCACCCACGCGGTGGAAGGTCTTTCCGAAAACGATTTCATCATGGCAACGAAAATTGACACGCTTCACCTCTAAACACTGTTAAACACCGAGTGTTTAACAGTGCCAATAAAAACCCCGCGAGATGCCGAAGCACGTCGCGGGGTCGTACACAAAACCAACAACCACCTTCCGATCTCAATCATCTTCATCGTCCTGAAGCCAGCGTTCTTCCTCCTCCTTGCGACGCTGTTCTTCTCGCTCTTTATGCTTCTGTTCCCTCTCCGCCACACAGTCTTCACATTGACACGTCGCTTTCCTCTTAATCTCCTCAAGCCTTTCAGTTTCCTTCTCAGCGTGCCAACCTTTACTAATTTCACACCAAACATCAAGAGCTATAGTGCTATCTCTAACAGACTTCGCTGTAGCTACGCAAAAAAAACGCCAACGCGGTCTTCGCAAGAAAACCGACTTTTTGCAGTTCCAACACACACTGAAGATTGTACACTAGCCCGATTTTCGTGAATGAGTTGCGCATACTGCACCATGGGCAACACCGGCCAAAACATCCGTCATTAGAACCGTCGCACGAACTGCATCCCATAAACCCGCAGGAACACTTGACCACAAAAAGGAACTTGATACTCCTGCAATTCGGACAATGCTCAACCGACAAAAGATTATCCTTACTTCTCATTATTACCTCCAATCTCGTGCCAGACTTTGACACATCAGCAAAAATCTCCTATTTTTATATCATAAGAGGTACATGTTGTAAAATCTGTTCTTACAAAAACACTCTCCTTTAGATAATTTACGTTAAGCAGCGACCACAACAACAAACTCCCCTCGCGCCTTTTGGGGATTTTTTGAGAAATATTCCAAAAGTTCGGCGGGAGTGCCGGACACAATCTGCTCGAACATTTTTGTGAGTTCGCGGGCAATGACCACTTTTTTTGTGGGAGCAAATTTTCCAAGCGACTCGAGAGCCTTTGCTATCCGATGAGGTGATTCATAAAAAATCGCTGTACGTTCAAGTGCGGCAATTTCTTTAAACAAGGTTTCTCTACCTTTCTTGTGAGGCAAGAAACCTAAAAATACAAAATCGTGCACAGGCACACCGGCAATCGAAAGCGCGGCGGTTAAAGCACTTGGCCCCGGCACCGACTCAATTTTTGCTTCAGGAAAAAGTTCTCTCACCTTTTGCACCAAAAATGACCCTGGGTCGGAAATACCAGGAGTTCCCGCATCTGAAACAAGCGCGATATTTTTACCTTCTTCAAGCCAACCGACTATTTTTTCAACAGCCACACCACTGTCTTCTTCATTGTAGGTGGCAATTTGCTTGGCGACAATTTCATACTTTTGAAGCAATCGCTTTGTCACCCTCGTATCCTCGCACAAAATCACATCAACTTCTTTCAGAATGCGGACCGCACGAAAAGTGATGTCTTCAAGATTACCGATTGGTGTCCCAACAATGTATAACGTATTCATATTATTTTAAAATCTCCTTCCCAATCTTATAAACATCACCTGCTCCAACAGTAACCACAATATCTCCTTTTCTAGAATTATTTTTAATGTGAAAGACAATTTCTGCAAATGAACCGAGAGATTTTACCCCGCCCTTCCCTTTACGGATCTTACCAACCGCCTCTGCAAGTAAGTCGGAAGAAATACTAGAATCAAAAGCTTCTCGTGCGGGAAAAATCGGCGCAAAGATAACTTCATCGGCATCTCCGAAAGCGGTCACAAAATCCTGAAACAAAGTTTTGGTGCGAGAAAAAAGATGAGGCTGAAACACCGCAATAATGCGCTCGTTCGGAAAAAGTTCTCGGAGACCGGAAAGCAGGGCTTTGACCTTTTGGGGGTTGTGAGCGTAATCGTCGTACACCAAGGCTCCGCTTTTCATTGTTCCCACTTTCTCAAATCGTCGCCACGTGCCTTGAAAATTATTAAGCGACTTGATTATGGTGTCCCGAGAAACCCCCAAGACTGCCCCGACAGTCAGAGCCACTTGGGCGTTTTGGATATTGTGTTTGCCGGGGAGAGGAAGATTTAGGCTGACTGTGTCAGCAGAAGTGTAATCAAGCACAGTCGCTTTCACAACTTTCAAAATCGGTTCAATGTGCGGATTGGATAAATCGGTAATAATAAAACCATCGGCGGGAACTTTTTTGGCAAGCTCAATGTATGCCGACTGAATATCGGCGAGGTCTTTAAAATAGTCGAGATGATCGAGGTCTAGATTGTTTATAACCAAAATGTTCGGCGAGAGTGATAGAAATGAACGGCGATATTCGTCGGCTTCAACGACAAAATACTTGCCCGAATGACCATCAGATGGTCGGACGGGATCACTTTCCCCCGAGGCTAAACCGGCACGCTCCGCGTGCCGGTCGCCCAAGACAAAATTCGACTTCTCCCGATTTAAAACACTGCCAACAATCACCGTGGGCGAGAGTCCCGCATCAAGCAAAACCGTAGCAACCATTCCAGTCGTGGTTGTCTTACCGTGCGTCCCCGCAATCGCAATCGTGTACTTGTCCCGAGAAATTTCCCCAAGCGCTTCCGAATACGAAAGCGAAGGCATTTTCATTTTTTTAATCTCCGCCAAAAACTCCGGCTCCGCCACTTCGATAGCGGCGCTGTAAATAATCAAATCCGTGTCTTCAGGAATCTCCGAAATCGCCTGCTCGCCAAAAGTAATTTTTGCTCCCAATTTCAGAAGCTCATCGGTAATCTCTGATGGCGATCTATCCGACCCGCTCACTTTCTTTCCTTGCACCAAAAACATCCGCGCTATAGCGGAAACCCCTATACCACCGATACCTATAAAATGGGCGGAACTAAGTTTTTTTAAGTCAATCATAAAACCCTACGCACTTTACAGACCTGCAACTATCCCCACAAACTGCTCCCCCCTATCATATTCATTTTTAAAATATTTTCCAAACGAAGCAAAGGCGGGACTGAATAAAACAATATCACCTTGTTCAGCAACCTTCATCGACTCTTCCACACACTCTTTAAGCGTCTCTTTTTCTTCAGTCCTAACTCCTAACTCATAATTCTTAATTCCAAGTTTCTCTGTCCCTGTCCCCGCCAACAAAACTACCGCCTTGCAATGCTTCGGAATCTCTTCCACCAACTCCTGCATATTAAGTCCCTTATCCGACCCCCCACAGATCAACACGATTTTCTTCCTAGCGCCTTCTTCCCTAGTGCCTAGAGCCTGCAATGCGGCAATCGTCGCCGTAGGCGTAGTCGCATTGTTATCATTGTAAATTTTCACCCCCTTCTTTTCGCCCAAAAACTCAAGCCGCCCAGAAACCGCCGAGAAATTTTCCACCACTTCTTTAGTTATCCCGTCAGAGATCTTCAAAACTCGCGCCGCTTCAAGCGCACAGGCGATATTGGCGATATTGTGTTCGCCGATAATCCGAGGGTGCCAATCTTTCGGTACGCCCTCGCGCCGCGCGACAATCGTTTTTGCTGTAGGCTTACTCGCCTCGAGACGGGTAAACACCTCCTCGCCACAAACTAAAAAATCGGAAGGTTTTTGGTGTTGAAAAATCCGCGCCTTGTCGGCAAAATACGCATTCATATCGCCCTTATAATAGTTCAAATGATCGGCCATAAAATTCGTAAATACGGCAATGTGTGGAGAAATTCCCACCTCGCCAAAACCTTGGAGTTGCCATGAATCGAGTTCAAGCACCACATAATCGCCACTTTTAACTTTTGAAAGCAAGGGCAAGGTCGCTGTATCTTTGATATTGCCAGCGAGGAAAACCGAAGGAGAGCTTTTGACCTTTTTCTTTTGACCTTTGACCAAAAAGGCGGCCTTGAGGATTTCATACAGAAGACAGGTTGTCGTGGATTTTCCGCGCGTGCCTGTAACTCCTACGAGAGTAACTCCGGCGGGAGCAAGCCTCGCGAAAAGCGAAGCATCCATTTCAATCGGAATGCCGTTTTTTCGCGCTTCGGCGATATAGGGAGAATCAATCAGCACCCCCGGGCCTTTAAGAATAAAATCTCTGCCTTTGAAATCCTCAAGTCTGTGCTCGCCTAAGACATAGGTGATATTTTTAAATTTCTTGAGTTTCTGAAGCGACGGCGCAAGGTCTTCTTCCTTTTTCAAATCGGTCACTAAAAGTTCCACCCCACACTCCGCCAAAAACTCCGCATCCCCCACTCCACGGCCAAGAAGCCCAAGTCCGACAAGGGTCACTTTTTTGTTTTCGAAATAGTTCTTAAAATCGGGCATTGCTCTATACTAGCATTTTTTGTAAAAAAATAGCTCGCACCGCAAAGTGTGAGCTTTCTTACCAATATTGATATTACCTGTAAGGAAACCTTGGCCGATTCTGATGACGTAGAAAATGATGAATCTTCTTCCCACCGTTTCGGCCTCCCGCCAAACATGCCCACACTTCGGGAGACAAATCTTCACTGGGCTGAGGAAGGGCTTCAACATTCACTCGTACAGTTCTTTCCTTACCAAGATCCACAATTTGTGGGCTGCCAACCTGAAGAGTAGGCCTCTCACTATCTTCAGGGCTGTGGGCACCTTGAACGTCTTTTGCAATTTGGTATTCAGACAAAAAGGTCCACGCCACCACCTTAACCACCCTTACCAAACTACGATACGCACAATCCCCACCACCACGGAGAACATACCCAGCGACATACTGAACCCATACATCATCCATTACCCTAGGAGTTGCACTTTCCTGGAATGCATTCATGTTAAATTTTGGCTCCTCGCCAGAAATAAGCACGCATTGTAAACCAGCTGAAAAACGGAGAATCATTGGCTCACCTTGAACAAAAAACTCCCCTTTTCCGGTTGCCGAATCAAATGAATTTACAACCCCTACACCAGACAGACTCTTTTGATGTTCCATAATCGACTTTGCTGTGCATGACTACACATCGTGTACCATGCAAATTTACTATCCGAAAGCCTATCGTACAATTGACTCAATGTCAATAATGTTTTACCAGTGGGCACGGGGAGATTTGGCTTCGACTAAATTTTTCCCGTCGCAAAAATTTGTCTAGCCACCACCTCGATGTCGCTCGCCGCTCGCAACACTCTCCGGTGTTCAAATCTCCCTCACACGCAAAGCAGTTTGCGTGTTCGTACCCACAAAATATATTCGCTCCGCTCAGTATTTTGTGGGCACGGGGAGATTTGAACCTTACAGGTTCAGTACAGGTTTCCCATCTCGCAGACTCGATATGGGAGAACCTTTTCAAATCTCCCGCGCGAGCAAATGCAATTGCTCGCTCGTGCCTGTATGTCGAGGACTTCAGTGTGGGCACGGGGAGATTTGAACTCCCAACCCTTGCGGGATGCGCTTCTGAGACGCACGCGTATTCCAGTTCCGCCACGTGCCCAACAGGTGAATACTAACAAAACCATATGAAAAAAGAAGTTTCCAAAAAAAATTTCGTTCTTCGTCGCATGGACGAGCCGTTGATATTAGTAACAACTACCGTCAACATCATCTCATTTAATAACAAGGATTTTTCCAAACGGACCGCTATGAACCCTGTCCTTCAGAGAAGATGACTGACTTTAGTGTCTCATGATACTCTTTATAAATTATCGGCAAAGTGAAAAACTCCTTCGGGTCGTACCACTCCACCTTTCCAATCTCAGCCGACTCCAATACAAAAGCCTTGTCTTCATCAACAAGAGTCGCCTTATATATTACGAAAAAAACCTTTTGATTTCCAAAGTTTGTAAAAATTCCGGTTGCCAGGATTTTTTCAACTACAATTTCCGCCCCGATCTCTTCAAATACCTCGCGCTTGAGCCCTGCCAAAACATCTTCTCCGTCATTCAGCCTGCCCCCCCGGCATATCCCATTTCCCTCTTGCTAGACTACCTACCTTATCAGGATATTGAATTAAAAGAATTTTACCGCCCTTGTATATTAGAGCTTTTTGAGCAACTTGTCCCAGAAAATGTACTTCGTTTGGTTTAAGCATTGAAGAAAAAATAATTAAAGGGAACTGGAAAATTCGACCCCTACTCTGTCAGTACCCCGATTGGCTCGCGCCGACGCTCGGCTCAATCGGGCTTCGAATCCTAGACGGAAGCGTACCCCCGCTTCCTTACACGCACTCTCGCTCACTTGTACTAGGAATTCTCCCTCGCCTCTCGTTCGCTACCCGCTCACTCGGGCTGGGCACCGCCTCGCGGCCTCGCCTGCTGTCTTCGGCATCGCTCCGGCGTTCGAATCCTAGACGCAAGCACCACTGGGCGCTTACTTACACACACCTCAAACTCGCTACACTCGTTTTGGTGCGTGTACTAGGATTCGAACCTAGGACCCCATCAGTATCAGTGATGTGCTCTACCAACTGAGCTATACACGCATTACAAAATACTTCGGCTCATGCTAACAAAAATAATCTCAAACCGCAAACAAAAACATCGAGGCGCCGGAGGGTTAAAAACCACACCGGCGCCTTAAACTACCGTTATCCTTACCAAGGTAGGAGACGAACTAACAGCAAGAGAAGGAAAAATGCAATTTCCGCTCCTATCAAGTAGGAAGGCCAATCGCTTGCTGGTTCTGGGTGGCAGAACGAGTGGACCCTCTCAGATATATTCATCAGCCATATAATAGGCTGAAATGATCTGGCCATTTTTTTTATCGGCCAGACCGCGTTTTTTCTTGTATGCATAACCCCTTTCGAAGGAGTTGTTCGTCACAACATCTAACCTTTCGGCGATGCGAGTCGTTTCATTACGTGACGAAACTACTGTAAAAACCCTATCATACCAAAATAACTCTGTCAATCAGATTGCTCTCCCAGCAAAAAACCGCCCATCTGGCGGTTTTTTGCTTACTATTCTCTATTTTGTCCCGTTCACCGCTTGAGTTCGCTTAAGCTGAACTCAAGCTTTTCTGCCTAGAACCTCTAGACCGGAGCTTCTATTTTTGATTAGAAAAGCTATCACCAATCATCCGAAGACGATATCGACTCGATAAGTATGTTCCGCCGAAGCGAGAACACACGTTGTTTCAATTGAAATATTCCACGAGCAGCTTCCGCTACCCGTGCCTTGTTACGACTTACTCCCTGTCATTGAGTTTACCTTAGGCCCGCGCGAGGCGAGACTTCGGGTACTCCCAACTCCCTTGAGTTGACGGGCGGTATTTGATGTTGTGCAATGTTACCACTACACTTCTCTTCAACACGGGGCAAGCGGTTTTCCCGCACCCTCGCGTTTTTCAAAGGTCGCTTATTCGACTTTTTTATCGAATTCACTTACCTTGCCACGGTAAGTTTTAGCTTTCTTCCCTAGAGCGCGAAGCTCGTCGCGAAGTTTTACAATTTTGTTAAATCCCTCGTCAGACAAATGTTTCTTGGCGCAAACCATTAGAACTATTTGCTTGAAAAGCAGATAGGATTTCCTCTTTTTCGCTTGTAATGGATTTGTGTCGAGAAATGGAAATAAATATTCTTTCAAGTCCCAAATGCTCGTAATTTTATACTTCGCATGCGGATACCAACCATATCGCTCATACGAGCAATCATAAATTTTTCCAATTCCGATAGTCACGAGAATGCGCTCGAGTATTTCCTGATCATCCTTCCGTAATTCTATTTCAAACTCCGGACGAATTTCGAAACCTCGACGTAATGTCTTGTGTTTACCTATACTAACCGAAAAAGATCCTTCTCCATCAATAAATCCCGCGACATATTGAGGATCTAACTTTTTCCTTTGAATTTGTTCCTTCCCAATAGGAAGTTCTAGCTTGGGGTTAAACCGAGCATCTTTTCTATTGGTACTACGAACTCTGCTGACTTCTTGCATATCCATAAGTATATCATTACTGTCATACTTTCTCGGTGTGTATTACACAACGAGGAAAATGCAAGATCTCCCACGGTAACCGAATACACTTTTTTTTCTCATCTCGACGTTACGATACGCATAAAAGTTTTTGAAACACAGTAGGCTTCTCCATATACTCGCAGGATAACCTCTCTTATGCGCCTTTAAACTAACATTCAAGCTAAGAAACGCTACTTTACTCCTTCATCTATAGACCTCGCGGCCAGTAGACTAGTATTTCGCTTCAAGATACTGTGAATTATCTTGGTTGGATTTGCACCAACTAGCGTACTCGATCGCATGGCGACCCGAGTACAAGACTTGAGAACGTATTCACCGCGGTGTGCTGACCCGCGATTACTAGCGATTCCGATTTCATGAGGTCAAGTTGCAGACCTCAATCCAAACTGGGGCCGCTTTTCTGACGGTTGGCTCGGGATTACTCCGTCGCAACGCGTTGTAGCGGCCATTGTTCCACGTGTGTAGCCCAGGGTATCAGAGGGCCATGCTGACCTGGCGTCATCCTCGCCTTCCTCCCCAGATTTTGTTCGCGAAGCGAATAAAATCAGTTTTTAGTTCATAGTTTTTAGTTCGTAGAGGAGACCTTTCTCTTTTTTCTATAAACTATTGACTACAAACTACCAACTGTGCACGCTTCGTGCGCAAAATCTGGGGCAGTCTCGCCTGACAAATATAACAGGCAACGAGGGTTGCGTTCGTTACCCCACTTAAGGGAACAATTCAAACCACGAACTGACGACGGCCATGCAGCACCTGTCTAGCCGTCCTTGTGAGACGACAAACGTTTCTGCTTGCCTTCGACTAGATTTCTAACCCTGGTAAGGTTCTTCGTTTACCATCGAATTAAACCACATGGACCACCGCTTGTGCAAGTCCCCGTCTATTCCTTTGAGTTTGAACCTTGCGGTCGTACTACCCAGGCGGTTCATTTAACGCGTTAGCTACGCCACTCAGAGGGTCGATACTCCGAATAGCTAATGAACATCGTTTAGGGCGTGGACTACTGGGGTATCTAATCCCATTCGCTACCCACGCTTTCGTGTTTCAGTGTCAGGAGTGCGCCAGTAAATTGCCTTCGCTTTTGGTGTTCCCCATAATATCAACGGATTTTACCCCTACACTATGAGTTCCATTTACCTCTCGCATCCTCAAGTCGTGCCGTTTCCCCTGCGGACCCCCGGTTAAGCCGAAGAATTTGACAGGAGACTAACACAACCACCTACACACCCTTTACGCCCAATAATTCCGGATAACGCTCGAGGCACTCGTATTACCGCTGCTGCTGGCACGAGTTTAGCAACCTCTTATTCTTAGTCCGATCAATAAACTTTCTGGACTATAAAAGGAGTTTACATCCCGAAGGACTTCATCCTCCACGCGGCGTCGCTCGATCAGGCTTTCGCCCATTGTCGAATATTCTCGGCTGCAGCCACCCGTAGGTGTATGGACCGTCATAGTGTTTTCTCCGATCACTCGGAGTATCAGACTATACCTTCACCCAATATCATTCTGTAGTTGATGATAATTGGGGCCAACATGTTAGCCAGTCTTTACCCTTATCGGGATTGACTGACTCCCTCCTGTTATAGGAGAAGTCGTTACGGGGTCAAATGATGAAAATTTCCTTTTTCCTCCGGCATGCGAATTTAGATTCCTAATCTTAACAACAATTTCCATTACTGTTTGATAGTTTCTATCTAAAATTCTATTTGTCCGGAGATTCTCGCCCAATTGAGACAAAGCCTCAAGAGCAAGAACTGCCTGTTGCTTTTTCAAAACAAGATGCGGTAGCATCCGTTTTAAAATCCGAATCACATCATTGCGGTCTACAATTACTAACTCCGCTTGATCGTGAGTCTTAACAACGCTTACTTTCCCCGCACCAAGATATTTCTGAACCTCACACAGCATATCGAAATGTCGAATATGTTGTGTGAAATTGATCTTAATACGAGGACGATAGGTACGCAGATATTGTGAAGACTGCTTCTCTAGTGTTGCCACCAGTGAACCATCTCCATCAAAAAAACCTGCCACATATGCATCGGAAAATTTTCCTTCATCGACTTCCCACGGTATTGTCTTCATTTCTATATTTTAACATATACATGAAGATTCCACCGTTATGAGTTGGGTTTTACTTGCAGATTACTCCACAAGGAGACAACTTTTATCTCAGTTCCATCGGTGGGGGTCAGGCTCTCACCTCCCCTAGGCGTCATAGCCTTGGTAAGCTTTTACCTTACCAACTAGCTGATACCGAGCAGGCCGATCTAGAAGCGATAAATCTTTACCCCGAAGGGACTATCAAGTATTACCCACCCTTTCGGATGGCTATTCCTGACTTCTAGGTTCGTACCTACTTTATACTACCTCGTCTGCCGGTGCCACATCACGCGAAGCGCGATGATGAAAAGTTTGTAGTTTGTAGTTCATAGTTTTTAGACTAAAAACTAATAACTATCTTGCTATGAACTTCTCCCATCACATTCCCTGTGATGTGGCCCCTTGACTTGCATGCCTTATCCACGCCGCCAGCGTTCATCCTGAGCTAGGATCAAACTCTTAATACAGTGAACGGAACAAAATGGAAAATAGTACCGCAATTCGTGATTCTAAATTCTTGATTCTATTCGCTAAGAGTTGACCCAAGCTTTGTATCCCGCACTCGCTTGCTAGACTCGCGCGGAACGAAATTATTTCTAAAATATACATTGTTGACTTGCACTTCCCAAATTTTCCATGCGAAAACTTGGGATTACATTCTCACTATTTCAATTGTCAAACAGCTCACTCTCCCTAATCCCGCAATGCGGGACAGGCGAACATTTGCTTTTGCAAATGTTTTAGCCCTTTCAGAGCGTGAGGACTATTATATACATATCCAAAGGCTTGTCAACAAAAAACCGCTTCAATTAAGAAGCGGGTATGCGAGCCGGAAATAGCCTTTATTAGCCAAACTATAGCCGACCCTTAATTACTTATAAACTCGATACAACCAAGAATTTGCCCGTGTGTACTGAAAGCATTATTTACTTCCGTATCAAGGGATGTAAAAAGCTGAAATGTCCGCCGAGATACTATTCTGTCTTGCCCGGCCGGCTTCATGATGAACCCTTGCCTTTTTAAGTTGTAATCACGCGCTTCTTTAAGTTGACGTTCCAAAACCCTATCTTCTTGGACCAACGATGGTGTGATAAAAATACAGAAATACACGTCCTGAGAGAGACGGGCCATCCTGACAACTTCTCGCACTCCGATATCTCGAGCCGAAAAATCGGCCGGCACCGCCACTTTATAATCATACTTCCGTTTCAATTTGTTAATAAGCGGTACCAACTCTTCTGCAAACGGGGACAACATAAAACATGAACTGAAACCGACATAGACTAGTTTCCTTTTCCTATTTTTCACAAGATTCCTTAGGTTGCAAGTGAGTATTTAGTTTCAAAAGACCAACAAGCCTTCCTTCCTTTTAGAGCTACACTTTTACTCCCTTTTGTCCGAGAAAAAAGCCAACTCTTTGGGTGAAGAGCTGGCTTTTATCTAAATTAGTTTAAAGTAAGTAGTTGGTAGTTTTTAGACAAAAGTAAGATCTCCACCCAAGGTGGTAATGCTAATAATTTCAATAATGGAAATGGTTCTCGCGGACATATCAAAATATTATCCAAGAAACTTTTGAAAGTCAAACAAGAAAAAAACCGACTCCCGCAAGGAATCGGTTACCACCCATTCACAGACCGATCAGGTCTCTCCAGGTCAACCCTCTCTCCATCTGTGACTCGCGTTGTTCTCGAGACCTTCGAGTCCTCTTTGGCCGACCTGTTGAAATGCTTTCATCGAGCTCCTCGCTCAAGTGAGCATTCCCTATGCCTTTTCCACTCATAACCGCCGCGAGCGCTGTTTGTTCAATTTTTTTCTTCATAAAAACAAAGATCTAAACTCTTCCCTCCCTAGACCGCTTTCTTCTATCCACTCAGATAAACGAAAGCCAGCTCTTCGGGTGAAAAGCTGGCTTTCGTTAGTTTATAGTTTCTAGTTAGTAGTTTCAGAAACGAGCGCAGGCCAAATCTCCACCATTATTTGTGGTTAGTAGTAGGCCTAGAAGGTTAAAATTGCTCGATTTCATATTCGCTTTATAATATTCCTGCCGTTAAAAAAGTCAAGGAGTTATTGTATTTCTTTAACATACTCTTTCTTAACCCCCGCAACTTGTCTCATTTTATCACGCTCGAAACCATCTACCCCTTCCGGTATAACAAGTACTTTTTTCTCCATCGGAAATTGATTGATAAAAATGTAGAAGCGGTTAATAAACTGAAACAGAAAATCAACGAAAGAGGGCTTATTGAAAAAGCTGGTTACTTATTAGCAAAGTACGGGGACATTCTTACTGGGGGTTCAATACGAGGTTTTGTTGGGGGTATATTGCCTCGTGGGGCTGGGTATAAAGTAATGAACGCTCTTGATGTAGAGCAAGCCTTGAGAAAGAATCTTGATATAGTAGAAAAGGCTCTAAAGGAAAAACTGACGCAGGAATGTTAAAAATACTTCAGGATTCTTCTTCGTCAGTTGACAACGCCTCATCAGCTTCGTCATTGATTGACCGAACTGTAAATACTAAGAACAATACTGCAAGTGCTATAAATAGTAATACCATTGATTCTAACCCTACCCCACCTAAAGACACAAGTCAAATCCCAAAAGGTGAGGGCGTAATCCTTAAACTAAAAGTAAAAGGTACTGCTGAGGGAGAGTTTCCAACAACAAAATTCACTCCGACATAATCATCTTTGATCGCCTTCTTGCAATTATCACACGAACGTTTGAACATTCAGATAATATACACCTCGCGTTTGGTTTCGCGACTCCTTCTGCCTATTCTTGAATCGTGAATCTTGATTCTTGCCTGCCCGTCCGAAGCCTCTGGGCGAAGGCGGGAACCTATCTCTTATGCTGCCATTTCTCCACAGTCACCAACAAAGGAGAACCCAAGAATATTGAAGAATAGGTACCTGCAATAATACCGACCAAAAGGGTAAGCGCGAAATGGCGTGTTACTTCAGGGCCGATAAAATACAGAACTGCTAAAGCAAACAAGGTTGTAAGAGATGTGTTAATTGAACGGACAAATGTCTGATTGATACTGTCTCCTACGATTTCAGAAAATGTTTTCTTTGAATGATCGGTGTGCGCATTTTTAAGATTTTCTCGGACACGGTCAAACACCACAATAGTATCGTGAACGGAGAAACCTAAAATCACCAAAAGCGCCGTAACAAACAGTGTGTCAACTTCAACTCCGTAAAAATGACCTAGAAAAGAAAATACTCCAACTGGAATGAGCACGTCGTGGAATAACGTAAATACCGTTATCAGACCATACTTCCAAGAAGCGACCGGTTTAGAAACCTTTCTAAAAGCAAAAGTTATAAACAGAACTATGGCGACAAGAACCAAAGAAATAGAGACGAGTGATTTATAAAGAGCTTCTTTACCCAAAAGTGGGCCAATAGAATCAAAACGCTTAACATCAAGAGCTTTATTCGGATCGGGTGACAAAGCATTAAGCAATTTAAGCCTTTCCTCCTCACTGATTGATTTCAAACGGATTATATAACCCTTATCGCCAGTCGGACGAACCGATTCGCTCAAAGATAGTGGTGCCAACATACTTCTAATTTCTGAAGCATCGGGTCTGCTTATCTTATATTCAACTTCAATTATTGAACCCCCTTTGAAATCGATACCGGGATTAAATCCCAAAACAAATACGGAAGCCACTGAACCAATCATCAGTATGCCAGCTATAACGTAGAATATTTTCCTGTACTTGACGATAAGCATGAGAATAGTTTTTAGCTTTTAGTTTTTATTTTTTAGAAAACCGGAACCAAAAAGGAACTGCAACAACTTTCCTTGACCCTTCGCTCCCACAGCGGCAAGTAAAGTTTTTGATGCGACAATCGCCGTAAACATACTGGTTACAACACCAATGAAGAACACCAACGCGAAACCTTTAATGAGAGAGGTTGAAGCAAAGGTGTACAAAATAACCGCCGTAATAATACTTGAAAGGTTACTGTCGCGAATGGAAGTCCACGCGCGGGCAAAACCTTCCTTGACGGCATCTTCAAGATTCCTTCCTCGCGCGAGCTCTTCCTTCATGCGTTCGAAAATCAAAATGTTGGCATCCACCGCCATACCCATGGAAAGAATGAAGCCTGCAATTCCCGCCGCCGTTAGCGTCACCATGAATTTAAAAATTATAAGGTTTAATACCACATAAAACAAAAGTGAAATGCTGGCGAGCAGGCCTGGCAATCGGTACCAAATGATAAGAAAAAGGGCTATGATAAGGTAGGACATGAGTCCCGAACGAATGCCCGCGTCAATCGCGTCTGCTCCAAGAGAAGCGCCGATAGTTTGAGTAAGAATCGGCCCTGTGCCTATGGAAACAGGCAGGGCGCCATAATTTAAATTGCGCGCGAGCGACTTGGCTTCCTCCACCTTAAATCCGCCGGAAATGATAGCGTCGCCGGAAGAAATTTCACTTCTTATCACAGGAGTTGAGATCGGCACCCCGTCAAGGAAAATTGCAAGAACCTTATTGATATTTTCTTTAGTAATTTTCGCGAAAAGTTTTTGTCCTTCACTGTTAAAAGTAAGTGTCACATGAGGTTCGCCCATCTGCGAGTCAAATTCCAGTTTGGCTTTGCTCAAAAAACGGCCGGTTAAACCCGAATCTACGAACAATTTGCTTTGCAAATCGTTGGCTTTTTGTATCGCAGCCACGTCAGTTGAAGATGCTGTCTCTTGAAGCGTTTGAAGTTGTTTCGCCACCTCCTCATCCACCAGCTTAAATTCAAGCGTTGGTGTTTGACCGATAAGTTCGATAGCCTTGTCCACATCACTCACTCCGGGTAATTCCACAATGAGCCGGTCTTCCCCGTTTCCAGTCACCCCTCCTTTTTCCACCTGAACCAACGGTTCGGAAACACCGAAAAGATTAACCCTCCGCTCAATAACATCCCGAAGAGCCGTCATAGCGTCAGCCGCATCGGCTCCGGAAAGCTTTGAAGTGTCGGCTTTGTAGACCAAATGCGTTCCTCCGTTGAGGTCAAGCCCGAGTCTATAACGATCATGATCAATATCCACCTTTACTAGATAAGGATTGTTAGTGCTGAAAGAAACCTTGATATCTGCGTAAAAACCTACTAAAAAAGCGGCGAAAATGAGTATGAGGGCGGCTAATCTCTTTTTCCACATGAAGGAGAGTATAGGGTATTAGATGGAAAGTATCAAGTTTGAGCACTTCTACCTACGGCCTGCACCTACTACGTTCTGCCCAATGAAAGCAAGATACTCAAAATGCTATATTTTCATATACCATTTATCTGCTTTCCTATTTCTTAATTCCTAATTCCAAATTCCTTCTTGAGTTCGGCTATGCCGTCTTTAAATGTCACTTGTGGTTCCCAGCCCAAAAACTTTTTAGCGAGTGAATTGTCCGCCAAAGTGTCATGAGGCTCCACACGTGATGCCTCATGCACAACCGGACCACCCATAAGTTTTGCCAAATCATTGATTGAAAAATTCTTGCCCGCGCCGATGTTTATAACTTCGCCTTTCCCCACCTTTTTACTTTCCATAGCCAAAAGATTGGCTCGTACCACATCTCGTACATGCGTAAAATCTCGAGTTTGTGTGCCATCACCCCAAATAGTCAGAGGTTTTCCGGATTGCCGTAATTTCAAAAATTTACCGATGGCCAAAGGATATGCCCCATCGGGATTCATGCGAGGCCCGTACACATTAAAGTAACGGAGGCTCACGGTTTCAAGTCCGTACACTTCACTCCAAAGCTTGGCGTACAATTCCCCAATGTATTTATGAAGCCCGTAAGGACTTTTTGGATGTGCCAACATGCCTTCAACAAGAGGCATCCTGGTTTGATCGCCATAGGCCGAACTTGAAGCAGAATATACAACACGCTTCACCCCGCCTTCATGCGCGGCGATAAAAACATTCTGCGTACCTGTCACGTTGACCTCATGTGTTTCGGACGGATGTTCGATAGAGTATTGCACCCGTGGCAAAGCGGCTAAGTGAAATACGTACTTGGCGCCCTTGAAAAGGGACGTGAGCACCCCCACATCCTTTATGTCAACAATATGAAGTTTGGCTTTCTTGTTGACGCTCTCTTTCTTCCCGCCGGAAAAATTGTCTACAACCTCCACTTCCCACCCTTCCGCGATGAGTGCGTCAACGAGATTCGAGCCGATAAATCCCGCCCCTCCGACGACAATGACTTTTTCCTTTTGTTTGATGTTTTTCATACTACATTTACAAGAGGCTTACTGTGCCCAAATGTTACAAAATAGTCAATCACCAAGATACAATAACCAAACAATCTGCAATTTACAATCCGCCTACCGTTCCTTTTTGGTTATTGTGTCTTGGTGATTGGGATTTCCGCACTCCTCACTATTACACTCCGCTTCGCGACAGCAGGGTTTTAATGGTTTTCAGGGCGATTTTCAAATCAAGAAAAAACGAGCGATTCTTGATGTAATAGAGGTCATACGAAAGCTTCACCCGGGTCTCTTCCACATCCGCCTTGTGATGGGGGTGGTTGTCGTGATAAAGCTGGGCCCAACCGGAAAGCCCGGGTTCAATGAGATGCCGCGTGTCATAATAGGGAATTTTTTCAACATATTGTTTCACCGCTTCAAGAAATTCCGGCCTTGGCCCGATTAGAGAAATGTCCCCTTTCAAAACATTCCACAATTGAGGAAACTCATCCAAACGAGTCTTCCTTAAAAAGGCGCCAACTTTTGTCACCCGATTCTGCTTTCCTTTTTCTTTCCAATCACCTTCATCGTTAAAAAGCATTGTCCGAAACTTTAGCAGTCGAACGCTTCGATTGTTCTTCCCCACCCGATTTTGATAAATGAGGACGGAACCGCCGTCCTCTATCTTCATGGCAATCCAAGCCAATGGATATGTGATAAGAGGGATAGCAAGAAGCGGGAGCGCTATGACTATATCCATAAGCCGTTTCAGACTGTCATACCCGGCAGAAGTCCTACTAGGAACATGTTCCAAAAACCAGTCGTTAGTGATGCGAGAAAGCGGAATTCGGTCAAAAATTTCTTCATACAATTCGTGAATATCTACAAACTCGACGTTCCTGAACACCAATTTGTACAAAGAAGGCAACAAAGGTCCTAATCTCTCATTTTGCATATCAAGAGCTACCAGCGTGACACCTTCATCTTCCATAGTCTGTACAATAGTTCTTTCAAAATCACCAGCATTTATATTTTGTATTTCAAAGGACGAAACAAAACGAACCGGGTATCGCTTGTTGGCATTCACCTCGCGAACAAGTTCTAAAAGTTCTTCTCCCGTTCCGATAATAAGAGCGTTTTGCTTTTTCGCTTTATAAAACAATTGGTACCCATACATTCTCCACATCAAAATGGATGCTGAAGAAAAACAAAGATAAATAAACAAATTGGCCTTTGGAGCAATGCCAAAGGAAGGGACAAAATAAAAAAGGATAACCGCGATAAGAATGTTCACCATTCCTGTTTGAAGCAGGATTTTCGGAAGGCGGCTTTGAAAAAGAAGCGTGTGTTTTTCATAGAGCCCCGCCACAAAAAACACGATAAGCCAAACAACAAACAGCAAGGAAAAGGGAGCGATATGGGCATAGACAATACTTCGATCCGGCACGCTGTTATAACGGAGAAAAAGCATTAGCCACAGAGAAAAGACAAACGAAACCACGTCCCCAATGGCCAAGACAAGCGATTCTTTTCGGTTTAAGATTCCCATACAAGTAGACAGAAGTATAGCAAAAAATCCCCAAATCGCCATTATATTCCTACAACCAAAAATCAACCTATAGTGTTATAACCTTTTGATTTCAAGGTATAATTAGCTTCTATGGAGGATACCGCAAAAAAAACCAAAATTCTCTTCATCATTACCAAATCCAATTTTGGAGGCGCTCAACGATACGTCTTTGACTTGGCGACCAATCTTCCAAAAGATGCATTTGAAACGACCGTGGCGTTCGGTGGAGAAGGTGAACTCAAAGAAAGGCTTCAATCAGTCGGGGTGCAGACTGTCACCATAGGAGGACTTGGGCGCGACATCAGCATGCTCAGAGAATTAGAGGTCTTCCGGAATATGTTTAGACTTATTCGTAATCTTCGGCCCGACATTATTCACCTCAACAGTCCTAAAGCCGGTGGCCTCGGCGCTTTAGCCGCAAGTCTCCATAACGCGATCGCGAGTTTGGAGTTCATAGGCAATAACCTAAAGTCCAAGTCTCAAGATTCCAAACCGCGAACTAAAAACTATAAACTAAAAACTATATTTACCGCCCACGGCTGGACATTCAAAGAAAAAAGGGGGGCTTTCTCAAAAGGCGCTATTAAACTACTCTCATGGCTAACAGTGTTTATGTGCGACATCACGATAACAGTTTCGCGCGATGACCGCGAAAAAGTCCGACACTTCCCTTTTGTCCAATCAAAGATAAAAGTCGTTCACAACGGAATCGGAACCGAAAACTTTCTTGAGAAAAGTGAGGCTCGAAAACAAATTGAAGAATTGGCCGGAATTCCCTTTGGAGATAAGCGTTTTTGGATAGGCTCTATCGGTGAACTTCATAAAAACAAAGGTTTTGAATACGCCATTCAGGCCGTAAAAAAAGTTGCGGAAATGGAAACATCTTCACTGTCAAAAAATCCCGCCCTAGCCTACTTTATCGTCGGCGAAGGTGAAGAGCACAAGAATCTGCAAACTGTAATTTCCAGAGACAAACTTGGCAACATTGTATTCCTTCTTGGATCACAAAAGCAAGCCGCGAGATTTATCAAAGCCTTTGACCTATTTCTGCTTCCATCTCTGAAAGAAGGTTTACCCTATGTCTTGCTTGAAGCAGGTCTCGCCGGTATTCCAACGATCGCCACCAATGTCGGCGGTGTTGTCGAAATAATCGAGGACATGAAATCCGGAGTTATTATAAAGGAGAAACGACCGAAAGAAATTGCCGATGCGATAACATATCTTATGGAACACACAGAGAAACAGAGAGAGTTTGGCGAAAAAATCCAAAAAACCATTGGAGTGGAATTTGCACTGGAAACGATGATTACAAAAACAATCGCTTCTTACACCGAGCTTCACAGCCAAAGAAAAACCGAGCAGCCATAGCCACACGGTTCGTAAAATAATCTCGCTCAAGAAAGTTCACCGACACACTCCGCCAACGGGGTGTTTAGACCGCTGACCAACCGCATCCTCATTCCGGCAGAATCATGAAGCAAATCGCCAAGCTTCTCGAGGAGAGGTGTGATTCCGCCATCTTTCTCAACAAGAGCCGTAAGCTCGTCAGAGTGACGGTCAAACCCAATGGTCGCTTTGTTCAGAAACGTAAAATAAATCCACGGGATAGTTTGGAACTGTCGGTGTTGGCGAAACAGTTTCCAACAACGTGTACCCGCCTTACGGAAAGTCCCTTTCTTAACCTCTGGCGGAATTGCAGGCACCTCCGGACCAGCCTGTACCCACGGAAGCATCACCTCGGAAATCACAGCGAGCGGACAAGTTCCATTGCCGAGAAACGAGTCCATATTTAGACGGAAATCGTTTTCGGTTTCCACCGTCACCACCTCAAAATCATCGAATTCTCGCTCGATAGCACACCTTACAGGGTGGGCTAGAGCAGGTCTGTTTTCAACCAACAGTACAATTTTTTTCATAATATCACCTCCGTAAAAACCTTCTGTGCTTAGAATATACTCATACGCAGAGCTGTCAAGCAAACCGAAGCCCCCGAAATTTTTCAGAAAAATTTCGGGGGCTTTCTTGAATCTTAAATCTGTCTTTTACACCCCGAGCAACTCATTTTTCGACAAATCCTTATGTGCCGCTCTCTGGTAACGACTCATACCCATTAAAACTCCGAGACCGGTGAATTCGGTCAACAAATGCGTGCCTCCGTAGCTCATAAACGGCAAGGTAATGCCGGTAACCGGAAGTAGTCCTATATTCATACCGACGTTCACAAAAAAATGGCTTGAGAAAAGCGTGAAGATTCCGAGTCCAAAGAGCATTTCAAAATTGGTGGATCCACGCATGGCGTGAAGCAAAATTCTCCACATCACCACGGCATATAAGGAAAAAAGTATAATCACGCCGACAAAACCCCATTCTTCCGCGAAAGCCGCGAATACGAAATCAGTCTCGTATTCAGGCAAGAATTTAAGCCTTGATTGCGTACCAAAACCAACACCCTTCCCAAAAAGCTCTCCGGAACCAACAGCGATGGTTGATTGGTAAGCGTTATAGCCCGTGCCCCGAATATCCGAAAGCGGGTGAATAAAATTTATGATGCGATTTTTCTGATAGTCCTTGAACACATAAAACCATAAGCCTCCGAATACCAGAGCGCCGACGCAAAACACAAGGGCTAAATGTTTTTTGGAAATACCGGAAACCAAAACCATACCGAACCATATGAAAAAAATAATAATAGCCGAACCAAAATCGGGCTGTAAAGAAATGAGCGCGAAGAATACCAAAGCGTAAAAACCGGAAACCAAAATATGCCGAATGTGAGCAATCTCTATATGTCGCCGAGAAAAATATTTCGCCAGAATGGCGATAAGTACCAATTTGACTGCGTCCGCCGGCTCAAAAGAAACGGAACCTATGCTAAACCAACTTTGAGCGCCGTTAGCCGTACTGCCGACAAGGAGCAAAGCAAGGAGCATAAACACGGACAAAAGAAACAACCCAACCACAACTCCGGTTCTTCTTAAAAATCTGAAATCAACGAAACTCAGCACAAAGAAAACGATAAAGGAAATACAAATCCAAATTACCTGCCGGTCAAACAGGATACTGTCGCCTGTAAAGGAATTCATGGTAACAAGTCCCGCCCCGAGCATCGGTATAACAGCCATGACAAGAACCCAATCCAGGGACCAAAAACTTTTCCGCACTCCCAGAGTGTTGCGTGGCATGCGAATTAAATTAACGCATTACTCGGTATATAAGTTCAATGCGGGTCGCTTCTTCAGAAAAAGCTTCCGGCCAAGTAAAGACAAGGGAAGCAGAACCTCCTTTATTGACACTGTCCACTATGGTACGCGAGGAAGCAATGGCGTTTTCCACCGAGTTGTAAAGTATAGCTACCACTTCCACGTTATCGATCCTATCGTCCGTGCGATTTTCCAAGGAGGCGGTGAGACGAGGCAAACCTTCTTCTTTGGAAAGGACCTTATTCGTAATCACCAAAGAAGGCTCGGAAGAAAAATTTTTGCTCCACGAGGGAGAACCTAAAAATTCAAAAAGTGCGCGGGCGGGTACGCGCGTACCGGTGTTGATATTAGTTTCAAAAATGGCAAAAACTTTCCTTGGCGGAACAAACGTCTTCCCAGTTCTTTCGTATAACAAGAGATTTTCGGCATCATACACCTTGAAACGGTAAGAAATGTTTTCTACGCCCGATTCAAGGTTGGGATTTTCAACATACGCCAAAACATTATATATACCTTCCTTAACTTTAAACACCCTTTGCCAACGCGTGATAAGGTCAAGCGCCTCGGCCTTGCAAAGCACGGAGCATGGACCACCACAGTCAACACCGAGCTCGTCTTGGTTTTTGACTCCATCCGTACAACTCGGAGCTTCATATACGACAAAAAACGTCGGCAAGGCAATTAAAAAAATCACAACGCCTAAAACACCTCCGATGTATGCGATTTGCCGTCGAGATGACCAAGAAACCATAGAGAGTAGTATATAGCATTCGGTGGTTAGTTTCTAGACAAGCAAACCCGCCCCGACGCAGGTCGGGGCGGGTTGAGAATCAAATCCTTTGTGTTGGCGACTACCTACTTTCCCGCAATAAAGCGGTATCATCAGCACTACAGCGTTTCATTACTCTGTTCGGAATGGGAAGAGATGTTTCCACTGCGTCAAATCACCAACACAAAAAATTCGATGACTTTTCTTCAATATGGCTAAATCATTCGTCTGAACGAATGATCGCCCGACCGCACAAAGTGTGCGGTTTAGGGTCTTTTCAAGCTACACTCATGAACATTAAGTCCATGGAACAGGATTAAACGGCGCGCAAAGCGCGCAAATCACTAGTTTGTAAAGTTATAAAGTTCATAAAGTCAGAGAATTTTGTTCCCAACTTTAAAAACTTTCAACTTTATAACTTGATGAACTGCGTGCTTCGCACGCTAGTGGAATACAAATTTCCTAATAAGATTCGACGAATTAGGACTTCTCGGCTGAACACATTGCTGTGCTTACACCTAAAGCCTATATACGTAGTAATCTTCTACGGGTCTCAAACGATTCCTAATCTTGAAGTGGGCTTCATTCTTAGATGCTTTCAGAATTTATCCCTTCCCGACATAGCTACTCTGCGTTCCACCTGGCGGTAGAGCAGATACACCAGAGGTCAGTTCTTTTCGGTCCTCTCGTCGTTTATTCCCCTCTCACGAGGAGCACAGACTATATCTTCACCTTTTTCGTTCTAAGAACGAATGAAGGGATGGCGTATTACAAGCATAGGCTGTCGTTTTCAAAGAAACGATTCCTCACTATGCAAGTCCGTTCTTTACAGAGCGTAAAGAAACAAGTCGTTACGGGGTCAATCGGTCAAAGCCGACGACTTCCCACGGTATTGTCTTACTTAATTTTAGTTCTCACTTTGTTTTAATAACTCACGGACCTGTGCATTATTAATTATCAACGAATCTAAAATACATAAGATTCCACCGTTATTAGCCATGTTGTCATCACAGATTTCTCCGTGAAGTAGCAAACATTTACTAGAAAAAAATCTTCTCAAGAATCAACGCCTGCAGCAGATAGGAGACCAACCTGTCTCACGACGGTTTGAACCCAGCTCACGTAACTTTTTAATTGGCGAACAGCCAAACCCTTCCCACCTTCTCCAGCAGGAGGATAAGTTGAGCCGACATCGCTGTCGTATTTGTCTGCGATTACTCGCAGGATCGGACTATATCTTCACCCTTTTGATCAAAGGGGATGGCGTCTTAGCTTTCCTTTTATGCTCAAGGAAAACTCCAACTCTTTTCGAGCTAAGTCTCTACGGGGTTATAACCAATTTATAATACATTGACGGAATTATATACGGGGTAATCAGATTCGAAAATTATTGCCATTGCCTAGGCGCTCTATTGGCGCACTTCGACATATTACTCTTACCACTTAAAACTTCCAATCAACATACTCTTTTTGAGTGAAGGAAGGTTGACTTCAAGAAACGCATTCTTGCGCCCTCGTACAACCCTCAAGTATCCGTCACCCAAAAGCGATCCGACAATGAGTGATCCTTGAAATTTGGTTAAACTTCCCACGGTATTGTCCATATTTCATCATATGGAGTCCACCGTTATAAGCCATATTTTTTATTTTACTAATCCAGCTCCTAACTAGATTAGCAAAACGACTAATACCATTACTGGTATGGCACCCCGATTTGTTAAGGTGCCGAACTCCGCCGTCGCTATGGACGCTCAGGCGGAACTAGCCTGTTATCCCCAGAGTAGCTTTTATCCGATAATCTCCGGCCGCCTCTAACACGGACCGTCGGTTCACTATGCCCCGCTTTCGCGTCTGTTCGGCAAGCACGCCTTACAGTCAAGCCCTCGTATGCCATTGCACTATCGGCACGGTTTCCATTCGCGCCTAGAGGACCTTAATGGACTCCTTCGTTACTTTTTAGAAGGATAGCGCCCCACTAAAACTACCCACCAGATACTGTCTCCCGAGATTTTTGCCCTCGAAGTTAGAATGTATATTTTTAAAGAATGGTATTTCACTTTCGGATCCATCCCGCCCGAAAACGGAACTTCAAATCCTCCCATCTACGCTACGCATCAAAAACATACAGTCAATATCAAGTTGTAGTAAAGCTTCTGGGGTCTTTTCGTCTAGCTGCAGGTAACCGGCATCTTCACCGGTATTGTATTTTCACCGAGCTGTTCTCCGAGACAGTTGCTCAGTCATTACACTATTCGTGCGCGTCAGAACTTACCTGACAAGGAATTTCGCTCTTCTATTCCTTTAAGCACAGAAGGACTCTATCTTCACCCTTTCCTTCGGGGAAAGGGTGTGCGGGGTTGGTCTCTTGTTACCCGCGTGACTATGCCTCAGATTACTCTGTGGCAAGGTAGCTTTCTTATGTAACGATTTAACTTATTTTTCAAAAACAATCACTCTGCCCTACAACAGTCCCAGTCATCGAACACTCATTTTCATAAGTGCTCGACCTTAGGACCGTTATAGTTACGGCCGACATTCACCAGGGCTTACAACAGTGACCACTACCCTTGCGGATAGCAACCCCATTGTTTGACCTTCTGGCATTGGTCAAGTGTCACCCCCTATACATCCTCTTACGAGTTCGCAGGGAGCTGTGTTTTTGATAAACAGTTGCCAAGCATACTTTAGCTGCGGCCCCCATCACGCGAAGCGCGATGACAAACAGTTTGTAGTTTTTAGTTGATAGTGTGTAGAAAAATGCGCTACTATTTGTTGCACTCCCTCTCTACAAACTAAAAACTATCTTGCTAAAAACTTCTGCATCACATTCCATGTGATGGGGGCAAGCCTTATTCCGAAGTTACGGCTGCTTTTTTGCCGAGTTCCTTGGAGAACCTTCACTCGTTCGCCTTACTCTACTCGAGCTGACCACCTGTGTCGGTTTGCGGTACGGATTCTATAACACTAAGCTTAGAGATTTTTCTTGGAAGGGCGCTTTGCCAAATCAGCCGAGGCGAACCTCAACCTTTCCGCTCCGCTTGGAATTCGCACTAAAGCGAATTTCCGGATTTACCTGAAAATTTTCCTAACGGCACGAACCAAAATCCAATAATTGGCTCGGCATACTGCCCCCCGTCCTCCCATCGCATGTTATAAAAGTCATGGAATATTAACCATGTGTCCATCGCGTGCGGCTTTCGCCATTCGCTTAGGCCCGACTAACCCTTCTCTGACAATCATTGAGAAGGAAACCTTGGTCTTTCGGCGTGCGGGTTTCTCACCCGCATTGTGGTTACTTGTGCCAACATTCTTACTTCCAAACGCTCCACCATGGGTCACCCCTTTGGCTTCATTGCGATTGGAATACTCTCCTACCACGTGATTTTTCCGAAGAAAAATCACATCCTCAGTTTCGGTAATATACTTGAGCCCCGATCATCTTCGGCGCAGATTCTCTTAGTGAGTGAGCTGTTACGCTTTCTTTGAATGATGGCTGCTTCTAAGCCGACATCCTCACTGTCTGTGAAAATCCACCACCTTGAGTGCACTTAGTATATATTTAGGGACCTTAACTAGAGATCCGGGCTGTTTCCCTTTTGACCAGTGAAGCTTAGCCCTCACGGTCTAACTGCTGCGCTATTAACTTCTGGTATTCGGAGTTTGATAGGTTTCGCGATCTTTCGACCTGTCGAGACCTTCCAGTGCTCTACCCCCAAAAGGAACACGCAACGCTAACCCAAAAGTTATTTCGGAGAGAACCAGCTATTACCAAGTTCGATTAGCTTTTCACTTCTTACCCCAGGTCATCCGATAGTATTGCACGGCTAACCAGTTCGGGCCTTCCTTTTGATTTCTCAAAAGTTCACCCTGCCCAGGGTAAGCTCACTTGGCTTCGGGTCTGATCTATACGACAAACGCGCTATTAACACTCGGTTTCCCTGTGGCTCCACCCTTTTGAGGGGCTTAGCCTGCGCCGTATCGATCAACTCGTTGGCTCATTCTTCAATAGGCACGCCGTGACGGGCATCACGCGAAGCGCGATGATGAATAGTTTGTAGTTTTTAGTTGATAGTTTATAGAAAAATACACTACTGTAGTGTATTCGTGGTCTACAAACTAAAAACTATCTTGCTAAAACTTCTGCATCACATTCCATGTGATGCCCGCTCCGACTCCTTGTAAGCATATGGTTTCAG